>Ga0181531_10001895_pt1 | contig 13121 bp, 12 predicted proteins | sample PEATcosm2014_Bin_38_FD_119743 | JGI IMG/M metagenome (GOLD analysis project Ga0181531, IMG submission 119743) | Peatland microbial communities from MTU Mesocosm Facility, Houghton, MI, USA - PEATcosm2014_Bin11_10_metaG | ecosystem: Environmental > Terrestrial > Soil > Wetlands > Peat | place... | reverse complement strand
GGCCGGTGTTCACGATCTGTCCGGAATCGTGACCCAGGGCGCGGTCAAGCTCGCGCCCGTCTACGCGACGCTGTTCTTCGGCGCGCTCTTGAGCCGGGTCGTGCTGACGACCGGTATCGCGGAGACGCTCGTCATGTACGCGGCGGAATTCGGCGGCGATCGGCCGCTCGTGCTCTCGCTGCTCATGTGCGCCGTCGTCGCGCTGCTGTTCACGGCGGTGCAGGGCCTGGGAGCGATCATCATGATCGGAACGATCGTGCTCCCGGTGATGATGACCGTTGGTCTCCCGCGCGTGCTTTCCGCGACGCTCTTCCTGCTCGCGTTCGGGCTCGGCTTCATCTTCAACATCACCCAGTGGCGGTTGTACATCACGCTCTTCGGCGTCGAGCGCACAACGTTTCAGAACTACGCGCTGCTGCTGTTCGCGCTGCAGGCGGTGGTGCTGGTCGTCTTCGCCGTCGTGATGCTCCGCTTGAACCGCGACTATGCGGCGAAGGTCGAACCCGCCGAACCGCTGCGCAAGCGCGTCGGCATCGCGGCGCTCATCGCGCCGATCCTGCCCCTCGTCCTGTTCGTTCGCTGGGGCGTCGATCCGATCGTCGGCTTCGCGATCGCCGCCGTCTACGGCGTGCTCGTGACGCGGCCGCGGCGGTTGACCTCGACGCTCGTCGCGGCATGGATCCGCGGCATCGAAGACGTCGCGCCGGCAACGATCCTCATGATCGGCATCGGGATGCTGTTCGTCGCCTCGCAGACCCCCGAAGTGACCGCAGCCGTCGCTCCGCTCGTCGCGGCGGTCGCGCCGCGCTCGCCCCTCACCTACGTCGTGGTGTTCGGATTGCTGTCGCCGCTCTCGCTCTACCGCGGACCGCTCAACCTGTACGGCGTCGGGATCGGGGTCTTCACCGTGCTGCTGTCGCTGCACGTGCTGGCGCCCGTCGCGCTGGTCGCCGCGGTCATGGCGATCGTCCAAGTGCAGAACGTGTGCGATCCGACCAACACGCAGAACGTGTGGGTCGCCAACTTCACCGGCGTCTCGGTCGAGCGGATCACGCGGCTGACGCTGGGCTGGCAAGTCTCGGTTGCCACCCTCGCCACGGTCGCCGTGGTGGTGTTCGGTGCACCGCTGTTCGGCACGGCGCCGTTCCCGCCGCGCGCGGCCGCCGCCGCGACGGCGCCGGCGGGGTTGTTCGCGCCGCCCGCCGCCGCCTTCGCCGTCACCGTACTCGACGACGGAACCGCCGACGGCGCGAGTGCCGCCGCGCAGATCGCCGACGGGATCGCGCGCGGCTGGTCGGGCTACCGCGTCGTCGCGGCAGGCGGCGACCCGGGCGCAGCCGATTGCCGCCAAAAAAACTATGCGGCCGCGCTGCGCGTCACCGTGACGCCGCCGTCGTTCGGCGCTCCGCGCGACGTCGGGCTCGAGCTCACCGACTGCGCGGGCTGGCGCGTCGACCAGTGGCACGCCCAAGGCGAGGTGCGGCAGGCCGCGCTCGACGCGCTCCTGCGCGTGCGCGTCTGGGCGCACGAGCATCCGCGGCTGGCGGCCGAAGTGTTCGAACGCGGGCTGGCCTTCGATCCCGGCGATCCGAAGCCGACGTTCTTCTACGTCTTATTCAAGCCGAACGACGGGTACATGCGGGCCCTGGTGCGGCCGGGCGGCCCGGCCTGGGAGGCGGGGCTGCGCAGCGGCGACGTCGTCGACAAAGTCGACGGACGGTTCTGGTGGGAGTACGGGACCTACCAAACCCAGCTGCGGGCCTACGACGGCTTGCCGCACGCTTTCGACGTTGAGCGTGGCCGGGTGAACGGCCCGCCGGTCCACGTCCAGCTTGGGGCGCCGTTCGTGGGCTGAAAGAAACGGTTCAGCGGGGGTTGACGGATTAGTACAAGTGGTATAATATGCATACAACTAGTATAAATCAAACTAGTCGTACCACTTGAAAGGTCCTCTCCCATGCCTGCCACCCGCCCCGCCACCCCTGCCCGCCCGGTCCGCCCCATGAACCCCACGCCGGCGCCCTCGCACCTCTTCCGCCTGCCGGCCTCCGACAATCGCATCTTCAGCGGCTGGGGCATCACGCTTTAACCTACGTGCCGCCCGCCTTTTTCTCGGTCGATCCCCACGGTGGTTCACCGATCTACGTCCAGCTCTCGGATCAGGTCAAGCGCGCAATCGCGATCGGGGCCTTAGCCCCGGGCGAACGCCTTCCGACGGTGAAGGCGCTCGCCGTCGATCTCAAGATCAACGCCAACACGGTCGCTCGCGTCTATCGCGAGCTCGAAGCCGAGGGCGTGATCGCGACCGCACCCGGGCGCGGTTCCTTCGTTCGCGAGAACGGCGCTGTCGGCACGGTGCAGCGCGCAGCGCTCGATACGATTACGGTCGCCATCGACAACGCCGTCCGCGAGGCACGTGCGCTCGGGATGACGCGCGACGGCCTGAGCGCGATCGTCAACGCTTCCATCACACGCTGGTATGCAGAGGAGAACTCGTGATCGCGATCAGCCACCTGTCGAAAAGCTATCGCGACGTGGTCGCGGTCGACGACATGACACTGGAGATCCCGACGGGATCGGTGTGCGGCCTGCTGGGGCGCAACGGCGCCGGCAAGACGACGGCCTTCAAATGCATGCTCGGCTTCGCGAAGCCCGATGCCGGCGACGTGCGCTTCAACGGCGAACCGCTGAGCTCGCAAACGTTTGCCACGCTCGGCTACGTCCCCGAACGTCCGCAGCTCTACGGCTGGTTGACGGTCGGCCAGCACCTCGAGATCGTGCAGCGCACGCAGCCGCACTTCGACGCTGCGTTCGCCGGCGAATTGCTGGCGACGTTCCGGCTCGATCCGCGCAAACGGACGCGTAAGCTTTCGAAGGGCCAGCAGGCGGCCGTCTCACTCATCATCGCCATCTCATCGCGCCCATCGCTGCTCGTCCTCGACGAACCGGCCAGCGGGCTCGACCCGGTCATGCAGCGCGTCGTGCTCGACCTCCTGATCGATGCGGCGACCTCGGGCGCGACGATCCTGCTCTCATCGCACCAGATCGGCCAGATCGATCGTGCCGCCGACCGGGTCGCGATCATGCGCGATGGCAAGATCGTGGTCTCCGGGAACCTCGACGACCTGCGCTCGGCCTCGCGCATCGTCGAAGCGACGTTCGCCGGCGACGTGCCCGATCTGGGCGGACTCGAAGGCGAGATGCGAATCGAACGGATCGGCACCAGTGTGCGGGCACACGCGAACAGCTCGTCCGACGCGGTCGCGGCGCGTTTCGGCGCGCTCGGCGCGGTCGGCGTGCGCGTGCTCGACCGCTCCCTGGAAGACATTTTCCTCGACACCGTCGACGACGGAGAACGTAACTGATGGAATACGTTGAGATTCTGCGCACGCGCCGCGTGCTGTTCTGGTTCGGGGTCTCGCTCTTGGCGACATTGGTCTTGAACCTGCTGAGCATCGGGCACGTGCACTCGTCGCAAGGGACGCACCCTGAGGCGGCAGGCCGCATCCCGTTCAGCGGGTTCATCGTCGGCGCGATCTTCGTTTCGTACATCCTGGCCGCGTGCGTGGCGCCCGGCATGAGCAACGAAAGCAATACGATTGCGATCAGCTGGACGCGGCCGATGGCGCGCGATGCGATCGCATGGCGTTACGTCGCAGTTGATTTCGCCACGCTCGCATTGTGCTTCTGCGTGACGCTCGGCGCCAGCTTGCTGGCGGTTTGGGCGTATGGGTTTGCCGGCGTGATCAAGATGGACGCCGATGCCCCGTACGAGTTCGCCCTTGGGGTCGGCACCCTGGTCATGTGGTACGCCCTGATCGTCGCGACCGCAGCCCGGTTTCCGGGACGCGGCGGACTGATCGCGGGCCTCTCATGGGGCGTTTTCCTGGTCCTCGGGGCATTGTGGTCGCTGCCGCTGCCGTGGCTGATTCACGACCTGGTCACGGCCTTGAACTACTTGAGCCCCCTCGCGTATCTCAGTGCAAGCGATACGACGAACCACGGGCACCACGCGATCGCGCTGTCCGCACTGTGGCTGGCGATCGTCCCGTGGTGCATCGGCATCGCCGCGCTCGTCGCCGCCGTGCGGCTGTGGTCGACGCGGGAGGCATAGGATGACGATCATCGCAACGCAGTTCTCGCTCGTCCTGGGTGCCTGGCGCGTCCGGCTGCGCTTCGACATCGACGAGCCGTCCGAGGCGCAGCTCGACGAATCGAGCGGAGCGCGCGGCGCGGGCGTCGGAATGGACAGATCATGCTCGCGCGCGCCGAGGCCCTCATCGACTACGTCCGCACCAACCGCGAACGGTATCTGGACGAACTAAAAGCCTGGATCGCGGTTCCCTCGATCTCGGCGCAGCCCGACCACGCGGCGGACGTGCGCCGCTCGGCCGACTTCGCGGTCGCGCGCATGCGCGCCGCCGGGTTGAGCGAGGCCGAGGTACTCGAGACCGGCGGACACCCGGTCGCCTACGGCGCGTGGCTCGGCGCACCGGGCGCTCCGACCGTCCTGATCTACGGACATCACGACGTTCAGCCGGCCGACCCGCTCGAGCTGTGGACGACGCCGCCCTTCGAAGCCACCGTCCGCGACGGCAAGATCTTCGGCCGCGGCGCGGTCGACGACAAGGGCCAATGTCTGATGCACCTCGCGGCGCTCGAGGCGCACTTGCGCGTGCGCGAGCGCCTGCCGCTCAACATCAAGGTCGTGATCGAGGGTGAAGAAGAGATCGGCTCGGTGCACTTCGAGCCGTTCCTGGCGCGCGAGAAGGCGCGCTTGGCGTGTGACCTCGTCGTCGTTTCGGATACGGCGGTCTTCGCCGAAGACGTTCCTTCGCTGACGACGTCGCTGCGCGGCCTGGTCGGTTGGGAGATCGCCGTCTACGGTCCCGACAGCGATCTGCACTCGGGCTACTACGGCGGGATCGTGAAGAACCCGTTGGAAGCGCTGGCGCAGATCCTCGCCGCGCTCAAAGACGAACGCGGCGCCGTCGCCGTGCCGGGTTTCTACGACGGCGTGCGCGAGCTCGATCCGGTACAGCGCAGAGAATTGGCGGCGCTCCCGTTCGACGAAGCACGCGAAGCGCACGCGCTCGGTGTTCCGGCGCTGGCCGGCGAAGCCGGACGTTTACCGCTCGAGCGCATGTGGAAGCGTCCGACGCTGGAGATCAACGGGATGCACGGCGGCTATCAGGGTGCCGGATCGAAGACGATCATCCCCGCCTTCGCGCGTGCGAAGCTGACGGCGCGACTGGTTCCGCAGCAGGATCCCGCCCACGTGCGGCGCGTGGTGACGGAGTTCGTCCAGCGCGTCGCGCCGCCGGGCGTGCGCGTCGAAGTCCACGAACATCACGACGTGCGCGCCGTCGAGACCTCGCGCGATCATCCCGCGGTCGCAGCGGCCGCGCGCGCGATGGAACGCGGCTTCGGGAAGACGCCCGTCTACATCGGCACCGGCGGGACGATCGGCCCCGTCTCGTCGTTCGACCGCATCCTGCACCTGCCGCAAGTCTTGATCGGCGTCGGTCTTCCCGACGACGCGATCCACGCACCGAACGAGAAATTCGATCTCGGGCAGTTCTTCGGCGGCATCGAGACGATGGCGTACCTGTACGACGAACTGGCCGCAGCGCTGTGAACCCGACCGGCCGCTTCACCGATCGCGCCGCCGACTATGCCGCCGCGCGTCCGTCGTATCCCGCCGCAGCGCTCGACGCGATCTTCGCGGGGATGGACGACCCCGGCGCGCTGACCGTCGCCGACCTGGGGGCGGGGACCGGCATCTCGTCGCGCTTGCTGGCCGACCGCGGCGCGCGCGTCCTCGCCATCGAGCCGAACGCCGCGATGCGCGAAGCCGCGGCGCCGCATCAGCGCGTCGCGTGGCGTGCGGCGACGGCCGAGGCGAGCGGTCTCGACGAGGCGTCCGTCGACGTCGTGACCGTCTTTCAGGCCTTCCACTGGTTCGATCACCGGCGCGCGCTGCGCGAGATCGTGCGCATCCTGCGCCCCGGCGGACGGGCCGCCGTCGTCTATAACGAGCGCGACGAGAGCGATCCGTTCACCGCCGCCTACGGCGAGCTCGTGCGGCGATTCCGCACCGACGAAACGGAGCAGCGCCGCGCCGACGGACTCGAGGCATTCAAGCATTTCGAAGGCTGGCATGCGCCGCGCACGCTGCGGGTGCCCAACGCTCAGGAGCTCGACCGCGACGGGCTCATGGCACGCACGCGCAGTTCGTCCTATCTGCCCAAGGAAGGCCGCGCGGCGGCCGAGATGTACGCCGAACTGGAGCGCCTGTTCACGCAGTACGCGCGGGCCGGCCGGGTGACGCTGCAGATGGAGACGATCGTGGCCCGCGGCGATGTCGGCGGAGACGGTGGGTGATCGGCTGAGCCGCGCATGACGCGCGTGCGCGTCGGCATCGACGTCGGCGGAACGTTCACCGACGTGGTCGCCGTCGACGCCGAAACGCGCGCGCTGCTGGCCGTGGTCAAGGTGCCGACGACGCACGCGCATCCCGACGGCGTCGCCGCCGGGATCGTCGCCGGTCTCGAGCGCCTGCTGCGCGAGCACGCGATCGATCCGCAGGCGATCGCGTTCATCGCGCACTCGACGACGCAGGCCACCAACGCGCTGCTCGAAGGCGACATCGCGCGCGTCGGCGTCGCGACGCTGGGCGGGCCGCTCGCGCGCGCCTTCGCGCGCTTCGCTCCGTTCGCGCTGGCCGAAGGCGTGCGCTTCGCGCCGGCGTGGTTCGACGCACGCGATACCGCGCTGCTCGACCGCCTGCAGGACGCTGGGATCGACGCGCTGGCGGTCAGCGCCCCGTTCGCCGTCGATCGGCCTGCGGCCGAAGCGGCGCTCGTCGCCGGCGCGCGCGTGCGCGGGCTCGCGGCGACCAGCGGGGCGGAGGTCTCAACGCAGTACGGGCTGCGCGCCCGCACGCGCACGGCGGCACTCAACGCGGCGATCCTGCCGCGCATGCTGCGGACGGCGCGCGTGACCGCGCAGGCGGTGGCCGAGGCGCGGATACCGGCCCCGCTCATGATCATGCGCAGCGACGGCGGGGTGATGGACGTCGCCGAGGTCGAGCGGCGGCCGATTCTTACCATGCTCTCGGGGCCGGCCGCCGGGATCGCCGGCGCGCTCTTTCACGAAAACGTCACCGACGGCATCTTCATCGAAGTGGGCGGAACGAGCGCCGATTGTTCGGTCATCCGCCGCGGGGCGCCGCAGATGCGTCCGGCCCGTATCGGCGGTCATCGGACCTTGCTCCGCACGCTCGACGTACGAACGCTCGCCGTCGCGGGCGGTTCGCTCGCACGTATTCAGAACGGCCGCATCGTGGCCGTCGGCCCGCGCTCGGCGCACATCGCCGGGTACGCGTACGCCGCGTTCAGCGACGTCGCGACGATCGCCGGTGCGCGAGCGGACATCAGCGACGGCGTCGTCGCACTGCGCGCTGCCGACGGAGGACGGATCGCGATCACGCCGACCTGCGCTGCGAACGCCCTCGGCATCGTTCCGGCGGGCGCTTTCGCGCGCGGCACCACCGACGCCGCGCGGGATGCGTGCGACCGCGCGGCGGCCGCCCTCGGGATGGACGGCGAAGCGTTGGCGCGCGCGATCCTCGACGCCGCGAGCGTCAGGCTCGGTGCGGTCGTGCGAGAGTTGCTCGCCGACTACCGGCTCGACCGCGCGACGACCGTTCTCGTCGGCGGCGGTGGCGGCGCGGCAGCGCTCGTTCCGTATGCGGCGCAGCAGCTCGGGATGGAGTACCGCATCGCGCGCGATGCCGAGGTCATCTCGCCGCTCGGCGTCGCGCTCGCGCTCGTGCGCGACGTCGTCGAGCGCACGATCGTCGATCCGAGTGCGGCGGACCTCGCCCGGATCCGGCGCGAAGCGATCGACGCCGCCGTTGCGTCGGGTGCGGCAGCCGAGCGCGTCGACGTCGTCGTCGAAGTCGATACGGCACGCAATCTCGTGCGCGCGACAGCGTCGGGTGCGACGGCGCTGGTCGAACGGGATGCGCCCACGGCGAAGGTCGACGACGGCGAGCGGCTCAACGCGGCGGCCGAACATCTGCACGCGGCGCGCGCGGCGGTACGGATCGTGGCCCGGACCGTGACGCTGACCGTCATCGCGTCCGAACGCGCTACGGCCGTCGTCGACGAGCGCGGTGTCGTTCGTCTCGTCCTGCCTGCGGCGCGCGCTCGCGCGATCCGTCGCGATCAACTTACCGCCGCGCTCACGCGCGCGATCGACGAGGACACCACCTACGGCGACGTCGGCCGCGCCCTCCCCGATCTCTTCGTCCTGCGCCGTTCGCGCATCGCGGAGTTCACCGGGATGGGCGACGCCGGCCAGCTCGCCGCGCTGGCGGAAGAAGAACTCGCCGGCGTCGACGACGACGAGCCCATCGTCTTGGTCACGGCTCCCCGGCGCGCGTAGCGCCTGCGCGCAACGGAAGCGCGGCCCGTATCGCGAAGTGCGCCCACGATGCACGAGTACGACGTCCTCGTTGTCGGGGGCGGCAATGCCGGATGCGCGGCCGCGCTGGCGGCGGCGCGAACGGGTGCCGACGTCCTGTTGGTCGAGCGCTACGGCTTTCTCGGCGGGACGGCAACCGCGTCGATGGTGGGGCCGTGGATGACGTTTCATTCCGGCGACGACCGCATCGTCGGCGGCATCGCGCAGGAGATCGTCGAGCGTCTCGTCGCGCTCGGCGGTTCGCCCGGGCATCTGCACGATGCCTCCGATTACGTCGCGACGATCACGCCGTTCGATCCCGAGATTCACAAGGCGCTGCTGTTCGACCTCATGCGCGAGAGCGGCGTCAACCTGCTGCTGCACGCATGGTTCCTTGACGCGCTGCTCGACGGCACGCGCGTAGCGGGAGCACAGGTCGCGACCGTCGGGGGGACGCGCACGCTGCGTGCCGCGCGGACCATCGACGCGACGGCCGATGCCTACGTCGCCGCCGCCGCCGGCGTGCCGACGCAGCAAGGCGACGCGCGCGGGAACGTCCAGCCGGCCAGCTTGATGTTCCGCCTCTCGCACGTCGACCGCGACGCGCTCGCAGCGTACCTGCGGCGCCGTCCGGAGCAGATGCGCAGCTCGCTCAAGACGCACGAACGCACGCCCGATGCGCTGACGGCGGTCGCCGGCCTGTACGAGCTCTGGGACGAAGCACGCCGCGGCGGTGAAGTGCGGGTCCCGCGCGAGCTCGTATCGTTCTTCGCGACGCCGTACGACGACGAGGTGACCGTCAACATGACGCGCGTCGTCAACATCGATCCGCTCGATCCGGACGACCTCACCCGCGCCGAAGTCGAAGCGCGCGCGCAGGTGATGGAGCTGCTCGCGTTCTTTCGCGCCCGCGTACCGGGCTTCGCCAACGCGCGCATCGCGGCGACGGCAACCCAGATCGGCGTGCGTGAGTCGCGCCGCATCGTCGGCGAGTACACGCTGACCGCCGACGACGTGCTGAACGCGCGCACGTTTCCCGATGCCGTGGCGCGCAGCTCGTATCCGATCGACATCCACAATCCCGCCGGCACCGGAACGGCGACGCAGCGGCTCGCGCCCGGCGCGTCCTACGAGATCCCGTACCGGTGTCTGGTCCCGCTGTTCGCCGACGATCTGCTGGTCGCGGGGCGCTGCATCTCGACGACCCATGAGGCGCTCGCATCGACGCGCTTGACGCCGACGGTGATGACGCTTGGCCAGGCGGCGGGGACCGCGGCGGCGATCTCGGTTGCGGCGGGCGTCGCCCCGCGCGACATCGTGACCGACCGTCTGCGCGAGCGGCTGATCGCCGACGGGGTCGACCTGCGGCGCAGCGCGCCGGCGCATGCCTGACGTTCGCGCCCTCGCCGCGGAGTACGGCCTGGTGATCGAGTTCGCCGACCTCGGCGATTGGGGCGCCGCGACGCTCGTCGCCGAATACGATCCGCACGGACCGGCGATCCGACTCAACGCGCGCCTGTTCGACGGCAGTTGGGCCGGCTTTCGGAACGAGGCGCTCGAGCGCGCCATCGCGCACGAGCTCTACCATCATCGCGAAGCGATCGGAGAGATCGCGCGCTTGCCGGAACGGCGTGCGCGCGAACGTGCCGCCGATGCGTTCGCACAGGACTGCGCGGGCACGCGCTGATGGGTGTGGTCGCCGGCATCGACGGCGGACAGTCGGGCACGACCGCCGTCATCATCGATGTATCGGGACGCGTGCTCGGACGCGGTGCCGCCGGGCCGGCCGATCACGTCGGCGAAGCGGCCGGTTCGACACGCTGCGCCGATGCGTGCATCGCGGCCGTCGCGGCGGCGATGCGCGAGGCGGCCCTGCCGGCGGGAACACAGCTCGAGGCCGTGGTGGCCGGTATCTCCGGCTACGACGACGACTTCGACGGCGCGCTGCCCGCGTTGCCGGCCTCGCGTTTTCGTTTCGTGCACGATCTGCCGATCGCGCTCGCCGGCGCCGTCGCCGCGCGGCCCGCGGTGCTGCTGCTGTCCGGTACGGGGTCTGCCGCGTACGGTGACGACGGTGCCGGCCGGACCGTGCGCGTCGGCGGCTGGGGCTATCTGTTCGGCGACGAAGGGAGCGCGTTTGCGATCGCACGCGACGCGCTCGCTGCGGCGATGCGCGCGAACGATCGCGGCGAGACGCGGCCGCTGGGGGAAGCGGCGCTGGGCTTTTTCGGCTGCGCGGACGTGCGTGCGCTCGCATCGGCGGCGCTGCGCGGGCGGATCGACCGGCCCGCGCTCGCCTCGTTCGCGCTGCGCGTGCATGCGGCGGCCGCCGCCGGCGATGCCGACGGCCTGCGGATCGTCGCCGACGCAGCCGACGCGCTCACGTCCCTCGCCGCGCTCACGATTGCGCGCCTCGACGTTCGCGGACGCGAGGTCGCGGTCGCGCTGACCGGCGGGAGTTTTGCCGACGCCGCTTTCACGCTGCTGGTCCAGACGCGGTTGCGCGCGCACGCGCCGCAGGCGAGCGTCGTCGAGCGCCGCTACGACCCGGCGATCGGAGCCGCGCTGATCGCCTTCGACGATGCCGGCCTGCCGCGCCCGGCGGAGGTCGCCGGATGAACGTTCTCGACGCGCTGCGCGGCGGACTGATCGTCTCGGTGCAAGCTGAAGGGGGCTCGGAGCTGAACGCGCCCGAGACGATCGCACTGCTGTGCCGCGTCGCCGTAGCGAACGGCGCCGTCGGTGTGCGGGTCGAGGGTCTCAGCCGGATCGCAGCGGCGCGCCGCGCGGTGCCCGTCCCCGTCATCGGGCTCGTGAAGCGCCGCTACGACGGCTTCCTACCGTACATAACCCCGAGCGGACGCGAGCTCGCGGAGATCGCCGCGGCAGGTGCGACGGCAGCCGCATTCGATGCGACCGGGCGTCCGCGGCCTGACGGCCGCGACGTCGCCGCCGTCGTTGCGGAGATTCACCGTCGCGGCCTGCTCGCGATCGCCGATTGCGCGACGGACGTCGACGTACGGGCGGCGGCTGCGGCCGGGTGCGACGCGCTCGCGACGACCCTGTGCGGATACACCGACGCCACGCGCGACGAGCCGTTGCCGGCGCTCGGCCTGGTGCGCGCGTGCGCCGACGCCGGCCGCTTCGCGATCTGCGAGGGCGGGATCGGCGACCCCGACGCGCTGCGCGCGGCATTCGCCGCCGGAGCCGACGCGGCCGTGGTCGGGACGGCGTTGACGAACGTGGACGCGCGCGTGCGCCGTTTCGCAGCCGCGACGCCGCGCGCAGGATAGCCTTCGTCGGGGAGAGGATGGCCCTCTCTGCGGTCACGCGCAATTCGATGTCTGTTGGAAGTTGCAGCGCACCTCTAGGGAGAACGACGCCGACCGATGGCACAGCGGACCGTCAAACCGAGGACGAATCTCGGGCCCGGATTCTGGCCCGTCACGGCGTTCATCGTCGTGGTATCCGCGGTCATGGTGTACTTCACGATGACGAGCGCGTGGCCGATCGGACTGATTCCGGCCGGCGAGCCGGCGCCGGCGACCGACGGGCTGTTCCGCTTCCTCGGCTCGATCGCCGCGGTCATCTTCAACATCGTCACCATCTACACGATCTACTTCGGGATCGTCTTTGCCAAGAAGAAGAACGCGCCGCCGAACGCGATCGGCGTGCAGATTCACGATGCCTTCGTGCTCGAATTCTGGTGGACGGCGATCCCGACCATCCTGATCGTGATTCTCGCGATCTACTCCACGAAAAGCTGGATGGACATCCAGAATACGCAAGGCGACGTGCTCACCGTCGAGGCGATCGGGTACCAGTTCGGCTACCAGTTCCGATATCCGCGACTCGCCCAACCGGTCAGCGGCGCGATGCACCTGCCGCTGAACACGCCGACGACGATCCACGTCACCTCGCGCGACGTGATCCACGGTTTCTGGATCCCCGAGATGCGGATCAAGGCCGACATGGTGCCGGGATTGATCAACACGCTGCGCGTCACGCCCACCGTCGCCGGGACCTACCCGATCATTTGCACCGAGTTCTGCGGGATCGCGCACGGCGCGATGAAGACCACCGTGATCGTCGAGAGTCAGCAAGCCTTCAGCAAATGGTTCGCGCAGCAGGGCGGCGCGCAGGCGGCTGCCTCGACCAGCACGGGGATCCCGCTGTCTGGCGGCAGCGCCGATGCGGGCAAGCTGCTCTTCGGCCAGAAGTGCAGCGCCTGCCACTCGACGGGTCCGTTCTCGCGGAAGCTGGTCGGCCCGGGCCTCGGCCATATCTTCAGTGACCCGGGGCAGCCGAAGCTCGTCAACGGCACGGACCCGACGCCGCAGAACGTCGCGAACATCTTGAAGAACGGTTACCAGGGCGACATCGGCGTGATGCCGAGCGCGCAAGTGAACGCGATCTCGAACACCGACATCGCCAACCTCGTCGCCTACCTCGCCAGCCTCTCGAAGAAGTAACGGAGACCACGGAAACGATGGCAACGCTCGCTCCAGGTGTGAAGACCGGCCCGTATCACGCGGTCCTCGACCACATCCATCCCGAGCCGACGGGCTTCATCCGGAAGTACATCTTCTCGATCGATGCCAAGGTCATCGGGATCCAGTACTTGATCACCGGCGGTCTCTTCTTCCTGATCG
>Ga0181531_10001894_pt1 | contig 13128 bp, 12 predicted proteins | sample PEATcosm2014_Bin_38_FD_119743 | JGI IMG/M metagenome (GOLD analysis project Ga0181531, IMG submission 119743) | Peatland microbial communities from MTU Mesocosm Facility, Houghton, MI, USA - PEATcosm2014_Bin11_10_metaG | ecosystem: Environmental > Terrestrial > Soil > Wetlands > Peat | place... | reverse complement strand
TGCGCAATCCGCCCTCTCCGGCGTGTCGTCGAAAATGCCAGCGCTCATGGAGGCCTACAAACTCAGCTCGCGCGCAGCCAACGTGGGATTTGACTGGCCCGAGATGGAAGGACTCTTCGCCAAGCTCGAAGAAGAGACGCACGAGTTACAGGAAGAGCTCAAGAACGTGGCTAGTCTCAACATCGAAGCGGCCGGGAAGGGAGTGGCAGGGTCGGGCAGAGCGGAGATCGCCTCCGAGCAGCGCGAACGACTCGAGGATGAAGTTGGCGATCTGTTTTTCGTGCTGGTCAATATTGCGCGCTTTCTGTCGCTCGATCCGGAGTCGGCACTGCGAAAGACGAATCGGAAGTTCAAGCGCAGGTTCCAGTGGATGGAAGAAAGGCTACGAGCCAGTGGACGCGCGCCGCAGCAGGCGTCGATGGACGAACTGGAAATGCTCTGGCAACAGGCGAAGCTCGAGGAGAAGACGGCGTGAGCGAGGCTACGCCCCAGCTGGCGACGTCGATTGCGATCCGCAAATGCGAGACGCTGGACGAAGTGCGGGCCTGCTTTGCGTTGCAGAAAGAAGTCTGGAACTTCACCGACGCGGAACTGGTTCCGGTGCGCATGTTCGTGGTGGCTGCGAAGATTGGCGGCCACGTGATTGGAGCGTTTGACGAAAACGATGGTAAGAGCGAGTTGGTTGGTTTTGCGCTGGCGATCCCGGGAGTGCGGAACGGGCATCCTTATCTGCATTCGCACATGCTGGCGGTGCGGCAACAGTACCGAAATGGAGGCCTGGGCCGGCGGATGAAGTTGTTCCAGCGGGAGGACGCACTGGCCCGTGGATTCGAGCTGATGGAGTGGACGTTCGATCCGCTGGAGATCAAGAACGCATACTTAAATATAGAGAGGCTGGGCGCGATCGCGCGGCGATATAACGTGAACCAGTATGGAATCACGTCGTCTCCGTTGCAGGGCGGTTTGCCCACGGACCGGCTGGTAGCGGAGTGGTGGATGAAGTCAAAGAGGGTCGAGGCGGCGACGGCGGGCGTGGGGCGAGTTGAGATGGAGAGTCAGACGCGGATTGAGGTTCCGGCGGAGATTTATGGATGGAAAGCCACGGCAGGGATGCGAGCGCAGGCGCTCGCCGTGCAAGACCGGGTTCGCGAGGCATTTCAGCGAGACTTCGCCGCGGGTCTGAGCGTGTTGGGATATGAACGAGACGAGCGCGGCAATGGCCAGTTTCTGCTGGGACAGTGGGATGAGAAATGGCGGTATTAGGTCTCTCGCAACGATAACCTCGTAGTTCAAAGCCGATGGTCCTCCTGATGCGTGCTATTGCCCTTGCCAGGGGATGGCTTCTATACTTGCGCGTCTCAAATCTGGCCGCAGCCGCTGAAGGTTAAATCCGATTTCTTCACAATCAAGCCATGAAAATTGAATCTGTTACATTGCGCGAAATTCATATGCCGCTCGTGCATTTTTTTGAAACGAGCTTCAGCCGTGTTTACAGCCGACGCATTCTGCTGGTGAGTATCGAAGCCGACGGAGTCCGCGGCTGGGGTGAGTGTGTCGCAGGCGAGGACCCGTATTACAGTCCGGAATGGACAGACACCGCATGGGCGACGCTCAAGCATTATCTGGTTCCTCCGCTCCTGGAAGGCGATATCCCGTCGGGCCCGGACTGCGCCGCGCGCTTTGCGAGGGTGCGCGGTCATCGCATGTCGAAGGCGGCACTGGAGAATGCGGTGTGGGACGCTGAGGCGCGCCTGAAGGGGCTTCCATTGTGGCAGTTGCTGGGAGGAACGCGCCGCGAAATCGCCTGCGGAGTCTCGATCGGCATTCAGGATTCTCCGGAACAACTTCTACAGAAAATCGAGACAGAACTCGCCGCCGGATACCGGCGCATCAAGATCAAGGTGAAGCCGGGATGGGATCTGAACGTGCTGGAAAAGATCCGCGCCCGATGGGCAGATATCGTACTGAGCGTAGACGCAAACTCCGCCTACACGCTCGATCAGATCGAACATCTCCGGAAGTTCGATGCTTTCAATCTGCTGATGATCGAGCAGCCGTTGTGGAATGACGAAATTTATCTGCATGCCCGGCTGCAAAAGGCCATCCGGACGGCGATCTGTCTCGACGAATCGATGTTGAATGCCCGTGATGCTGACTTTGCGCTGGAAATTGGCGCTTGCCGGATTATCAACATCAAGGTGGGACGGGTGGGCGGGTTCGGCGAGGCTAAGAAGATTCACGATGTAACGACGCGATATAACATTCCGGTCTGGTGCGGCGGCATGCTGGAGTCGGGAGTAGGACGGGCGCACAACATCGCGCTCTCGACGCTGGAGAATTTCCGTTTGCCGGGGGACGTTTCGGCGTCGAAACGTTATTGGAAAGAGGACATCATCGAGCCGGAAGTGGAAGTGCGGCCGGATGGGATGATTGCTGTCAGCAATGAGCCGGGAACCGGGTATCGGGTTCGCGAGGACCTAGTGAAGAAGTTCACGGTGCGCGAAGAGACGTTTCGGGCGGGCAAATAGTGGTCCCCGGGGGACGAGAAATGCGGATTCCTCGCTGCGCTCGGGATGACAAAAGCCCGCAAATCGCTGGCTCTCTTGGGGTGACAAGATTTCAAGGAATCATTCTTTCGTAAGCCGGCTGGCGGTGGAAATTCCGTCTGCTTCTGAGAGCTTCTCTTTCTTCAGCACGTCGAGCGCCTGGGCGAAGCTCAGGTCCGACGGCACGGGTCGGAAGCCGCTGAAGATTTCGGTCGAGTCGATGTTGAGCGTCTTGAAGAACATGATCTTACCGGTGAAATGCAAGGTCATGCCGGAAATCTCCCAATCATTGTTGCCGACTTCCTGCTGGTGAACAACGAAACGCCCGCCGCGATCGAGGTGGCCGAGAATACCCCATCCAAAACCAACTTCCCGGAACAGCGTGCCGTCGATGCAAGCGAGACGGTAGCTGCTCGTGTCGATGAGCAGGTAGCCTTCCATGCCGGTCAGGACTTCTTCCACATGGGTTGGCGGTTCGTAATGCGGGTTAGGACGGAATTTCAGTCTCACCAGGGTTTCGCCGGCGCGGCCGATGCCGGGAGAACCCGGTTCTTCGCCCGCATACTCGTAGAGAAATGCATCGGGAAGGGCGCGGGTGATGCGCAGCGTGCGTTCGGTGTTTTCCCGTTCCTGCTCGCGTTTCTTTTGCAATTCGTCCGGATTATTTACGAACCGATCGACACGGGCTTCTTCATCGCGGCGCTGCTGGGGAGTAAGGGGTTTGCCGTTGTAGGCGACGACCAGGCCGGCGGTGGCGTCCTTGGTCTCGATGTAAATGCGGGAGGTGGACCCCTTGGACGTGGTCTTGATTCCGTGGAAGAGGAAGCGAGCGCTCGGATCGTTTGCGGTCCGGACCTCATTGGCGACTGCCTTGCGAACGAGTTCCGCAGGATCGCGATAGTTCGAAACCGAGGCGGGCTGGGCAGCCCAACATACGGCGACAGTTGACAGGATTGTTACGGTCACGGCGCGGGAGCGGCGGCAGACGCGCTGGACAACGGAGGTTCGGGTGGAGTTCAGGATCGGCATCGGTCGGTTTCCCGGAAATCCGTCATAGATTCGATGGTAGCAAACTCGAGGATGAGCGCCGAGCCTCTATCGTAAGTGATTCGAGCAGAAAGGTTTCCAACGATTCCATGGGGCCGTAAAGGGGGGAATGATTTACAATCAATAAATTCGCGGCTTTCACGCGCGATCACATGGAGGCCACAGCATGAATGACGCTCCCCAGACCGGAGAGTTCGCCCACATCGGCAAGTCGGTGGTGATCAAGGGAGAGCTATCGGGCTCCGAGGACTTGTACGTGGATGGCAATGTCGAGGGAAAGATCGAAATGCGCAGCCACAGCCTGACGGTTGGGCCAAACGGCAATGTGAAAGCGGATGTCACCGCGAAATCGGTGGTGGTACAGGGCAAGTTAGACGGCAGTGTGAACGCCTCCGATCGGGTGGAGTTGCGCAAATCGGCGCTGGTCACGGGCGATGTCACCACGCAACGGATCGCAATTGAAGAGGGCGCATTCTTGAAAGGGAAGGTCGATATTCAGAAAGAGGCTGGGAAGGCGGGTTCAGCGTCTTCATAATTGCCGAGCAGAGTGCCACGCCGCGGTGCGGGCGCGAGCGGCTTTGTGAATGGCAGTCCTTTCAGACCATGGAATGAAATTCTTTCGGAGCTCAACGAACCAGGACGCAGTCCCCGCGGCGCCGCAGAAACTCAACCGCCGTTCCAGCGGCATGGGAGAAATTTCGCGGCTGCTGAATTCGCAGGAGGCGCTGTGCGTTCTTGACATTGGCGCAACCTCGGCCAATAACATCCGCTTACTCACGGGCAAGGGGCACAAGAATTACAGCGAGGACTTGCTGCGAGCGTCGCTCGATCCGGCTCTGCGCGGAAAAGATGAAAACGGAAACATAGTTGTTGACAGCAAGAAATTCCTGGACGAGAACCTGGTGTACGGGAATGCCCGATTCGACGTGGTGTTGATCTGGAATCTTCCGGATTACATGGAAGAAAGCCTGGTGAAGCCTACGATCGACCGTTTGTGGTCGGTGATGAAGCCGGGAGGATTTCTGCTGGCGTTTTTTCACACGCGAGATGCGGGACCGGATTCGACTTGCTACCGCTATCATGTCACGGGATCAGACATGCTGGACATGCAGGAAGTGAAATTTGCGTTGCCCGGGCGTCCGGCGTCAGAAAAGCAGTCTCCACGGCTGCAGCGCGTGTTCAATAACCGGCACATCGAAAATTTGTTTCGCGATTTCGCTTCAATCAAGTTTTTCCTGGCGCGCGATGCGATTCGGGAAGTTCTGGTCGTTCGATAGCAGGAATTAATCAGCCGGCGGCGCCCTAATCTAGGTTGCGTGAGAAGCACAGTTTGGGCATGTTTTGACATGCGCCAGACGAGCTTTGTGCGCCTGTTGGTACGCTTCCATTTCATCCTGCTGGTGTTTTCGTTTGGCCTTCTCAGAAAGTTTCGGTTTCACTTCATTGCGGAAAAGATGGGAAGTCCAGAGTTCGTGGGCGCGGGTCTCACGATCCTTCAATTGCTTGTAGACAGCGCATTCGGGCTCAGCCATACGAGACCTGATGATAGTCGAAACGGGCGATCCATTCCTGTTTTCGCCGATCTCTTGCTAATATGTAGAGTCAGGCATCGGTTCCGCGCGACGTTTTCCCGCCAACCCCGCCAGGTCCGGAAGGAAGCAACGGTAACGGGCTCTTTCGTGTGCAGTGGACCGCCGGTGCCTGGCTTTTGTTTTGCCCCTTCGCGGGCCGACCATAGTCATTGCGCTGGCTTTATCGGGCGCTTTCGCATGACGGCGATTCCATGACCAAACGTCTCTATTACGACAATTCTGAGCTGCGTGAATTCGACTCGGTGGTCGAAGCGGTGCTGCCATCATCGCCGGAACAAGCGCGACCGGGCGTGACTTTGCGAGAAACCGCGTTTTATCCGACCAGCGGCGGACAGGTGCATGACACAGGATGGCTCGTGATGGGTTCCGATCGCGTGCGGGTTGCGGAAGTTGTAGATGCGGAAGATGGCAGGATCGTCCATTACCTGGAAGCGCCACTGAAGATGCCGGCCAGCGGTGCATCTGTGCACGGCGCGATTGATGACCAACGCCGGCGGGAACACATGCAGCAGCACTCCGGGCAACATGTGCTGTCGGCGGCATTCATCGAGCTGTATCAGATTCCGACGGTATCGTTTCACATGGCGGAGGATTATTGCTCCATTGACCTGGCGGCGGCGGTGGTTACCGCGGAGCAGATCGAAGGCGCGGAGAAACGCGCGAACCAGATTGTATTTGAGAACCGCCCGGTGCGGATTCGGTATGTTTCGCGACCGGAAGCGGAAAAACTGGGGTTGCGCAAATTACCCGCGGCGGAGCATGACGAGCTTCGTATCGTGGAGATATCGGACTTTGATCTTTCAGCTTGCGGCGGAACTCACGTAAGCGCCAGCGGACAGATTGGCTCGATCCTCCTGCGGAGGAGTGAGAGGGTGCGGCAGGGCACGCGGGTGGAGTTTGTGTGCGGCGATCGCGCCGTGCGCATCGCCAGGAGAGACTACGGCGCGCTCAGCGAAGCCGCTGGGCTTTTCTCGACGAAGCTCTGGGATGTACCGGAGCAGATCCGCAAGAACACCGAAGAGAATCGAGCACTACGCAAACAGAAAGACGAGGCGATCGAGCAACTGGCGGAGGCGATGGCCCTGGCGGATCTGCACGCGCAGCCAGAAAAGGCCGGCCGGAAGATCGTTGTGCGATCGTTTCCCGATCGCGACGCCAGCTTCGCCAAGCTGTTTGCGCAGAAAGTCGCACGCGCGTCGATGCCCGCAGTTGCCTTGGTCGCAAGCGCGACGGATCCGCCGGGTGTGGTTTTTACGCAAAGCGCGGGTGGTTCGGGTGACATGGGCGCGCTGCTCAAGCAAGTGCTGTCGGAAGTTGGCGGCCGCGGAGGCGGTGGCCGTGATTTCGCGCAGGGCGGAGTACCGGCGGGCTGCGATGTTGACGAATTGCTACGGCGGGCAGCGGGTACAATCGGAGACTGAGCGGTAGCACGCACTCCGGGAAGAATTCACTGATGCTCGAACCGCGGCTGATACTCGTCAATCTTCTGATCAAGCTGGGCGTGGCTGCGGCTGTATCGAGCGCGCTGGTGCGTTCGAAGGAATTCAAGAGTCTCCTGTTCCGCGAAGAACGCGATACCCGACACAAAATCTATCTGGCACTGTGGATGGCGGTTCCGATCGCGCTTGGCGTCTGGATACGGTCGAGCGTGAAAACATTTTTTGCCGGCGACCTTTCGCTGGAAACAGCTCTGCTGCTGGGGGTGGTTGGCGGACGCTTATCGGGCGGAGTGGGAGGGGCGCTGATATCGCTTCCGGCCGCTTTGCACGGCGAGTGGGCAAGTTTGCCGCTGAACGTGTTTGCCGGAATTGTGGCCGGATGGTTGCGGCGGTTTGCTCCCGAGCAGGAAGACATCTGGTCGTTCTCTCCGTTTATCGATCTCACCGTCTATCGAATGATCCGTCGCAACCTGCCACGCCCGAGGGTGTTTGACTGGCAGATTGCATTTTTTGCGACGATTGTGGGATTGCGTTTTCTACAGACGGAAATCTGGCGATTCTGGCCGAATTCCATTTTCAGCCTGGAGAGCCCCGACCTCTGGGTGAACGGGGGGACGCTCAACGGGTATCTGCTGGAAAGCGCGATTTATCTGACGGTGGTGATGGTGGTGGGTACGGAACTGAAAATTTTCAACAGCGTCCGCATTCAGATCAAGTTGGAAGAGCAGGAGAGGCTGCTGCTGCAGGCGCGCATGACCGCGTTGCAGAATCAGATTAATCCGCATTTTCTTTTCAATACGCTGAACTCGATTTCGTCGCTGGTGCGTTTTGATCCGGATACGGCACGGGAGATGATCTTGAAGCTCGCCACGATTCTCCGGCGCTTGCTGCACAGCGCGGAATCGTTTGTTCCGCTTCGTGAAGAAGTCGAGTTCATTGACAATTATCTCGACATCGAAGTCGTGCGTTTCGGGCGCGATAAGCTCAGGGTTGCGAAAGAGCTCGATCCGGCCTCGCTGGAGGCGATGGTACCGAGCATGCTGCTGCAGCCGCTGGTGGAAAACTGCATTAAACACGGGCTGGCTCCGAAGATTGAAGGCGGCAGTATCACGTTGCGCAGCCGCATCATCAAGTCAAGGCTGGTTGTAGAAGTGGAAGATGATGGTGTGGGGATCAGTGGCGCGAAGACGTTCGAGGGTGCATCAAGTGGCGGGGGAATCGGCATGGCCAATGTTGCCGAGCGGCTCAAGGTGCTGTATGGCGATTCAGCCAAGATGATTGTCGAGAACCGCGAAGGAGGAGGAACGTTAGTCCGCTTGCGGTTGCCGATTCTGCCCAATCCCGAGGAGCTTATGACGACTTCGATTGCTGCAGTACCTTTCGGTAAAAGTCTTCGTAAAGCGGAATGATCCGGCTGGAACAATATTTCGCTTGCGCGGCCGCACGAGCACGCTTTCCCATGGCACGCAGGGCCGACTCGTCGCTCAGCAGATCGACGGCATAGCGGGCCATCGTATCCACATCGCCCACATCGGCCAGGAATCCACTGACGCCATGTTCGATGACCTCGGGCACTCCGCCGGAGCGGGTGGCGATGGGGACGACTTCACAGGCCATCCCTTCGAGGGCAGCGAGTCCGAAGGTTTCGAGTTCGCTGGGCATCAGCAGGACATCGGAAATCGCCAGCTTTTCGCGGATCTGATCTTGCTTGCCGAGGAACAGGACATGCTCATGGATGCCTTTTTGAACCGCGAGCCACTCTGCCTGCGATCGATCGGGGCCGTCACCGATCAACAAAAGCTTGGAAGGAATCTTCTTGCGGACGCGATCGAAAATCTCGATCACATCGAGAACGCGTTTTACGGGGCGGAAGTTGGAAAGGTGCACCAGAAGTCGCTCGTCATCGGCGACATACTCGGTGCGATTCGCGAGCCACTCGGGCTTACGCATGTATTCATCGCAGTTGACGAAGTTGGGAATGACCTCGATGTGGTTCTTGATATCGAACACGTTGAGTGTGCGATTGCGCAAGTAATGTGAAATCGCGGTGACTCCATTGCTCTGTTCAATGGAGAAACGGGTGATGGGAAGGTAGGAACGGTCGAGGCCGACGAGGGTGATGTCGGTGCCGTGCAGTGTGGTCACAAAAGGTAAATCGCGGCGCGGCGGGGTGGCGGCGAGCATCTGCTTGGCGAGCATGGCGCTGACCGAATGCGGGATCGCGTAGTGGACATGAAGCAGGTCGAGCTCGTAGAGCTGAGAAACTTCCGCCATACGGGTGGCCAGCGCCAGATCGTAGGGGGGATATTCAAACAGCGGGTAGCGGGTGACCTCGACCTCGTGATAGTGAATGTTGGGTTCGGGTCCGGTAAGGCGAATGGGCTGGGAATAGGAGATGAAATGAATTTCGTGACCGCGGCGAGCCAGTTCCAGCCCGAGTTCGGTGGCAACGACACCGCTGCCGCCGTAGGTTGGATAGCAGGTGATCCCGATCTTCATGAGCCTCCCGGTTCGAGTCCAAAGATACCATCATTGGATTCGCGGGGACGGCGAGGGATGCAGGGCAGGCGTGGACGGCAGGAATGACAGTTTGTCTTACGCTGAATTGTAGGGACGAGCTGGCAGCCGTCCCCACAGTTCGCGAACGTACTAATCGTTGCTGGGTTTCTTTGGCGTCAAATCGCAAGCCTGTCTCACTCGATCCAGATCGAGACCGGCGGGAGAAAACTCCGCGATCTGGCGACCGCTCCGCGTGGGCAGCGCCACATTGAAGATCTGGGCTCCAATGAGTCCGCGGGTCGTGCCCTTATCCATGGAGAGGAAGTGACCGCGGATCCAGTTCCAGCCTTTGAAGTAGTGGGCATCGTCGACGCGAACTTGGACTTCTAACTGCGGTTGTCCCCAGAAGCCGGGCCGATTGGGCGGCGGCAGCCGAACGCCGGGATTGAAATCCGCCAGCTTGAGCTTGCCATTGCTGCAGTAAAGGTTCACGCGGGGTTTGTAATCGGCATCCTCGCGAAAATAATTGTTGGATTGAAGTTCAAAGCGCACTTTATTGGCGCCCGTCATCTTGTCGGTGGAGGCGAATACCAACCAATTTCCGCCAGCGCTGACGCCATCGGATTCCCCCTGGTTGGGTGACATGGTGCCTCGCTGAGCGGACACCAATGTAGTTGCGCCAATTAATCCAGATAGAAAAACGGCCCGCAGGAGACGCGAACCAAAGATATTCTGAGACACACGCGGTACTTTCAAGGTTTCCTCCGCACATCACACCCCTACATACTATTGAACCCGGAAGCCACCGAAAAGTTGTATCGCGAGATACCGGTGGCCGAAACTTAAGACAAGAGGGCGCATCTGTTGACGATGCATTACAAAACTTCGGCCCTGGAGACGTGAACCTCGGATACACTGCATGAATTCCGAAACAGAGCTGCGGAAAGGAGTTCGGTGATGAATGGAATGAACCTAGACTGGCCTGAACTGCCGCTAAAAGAATGGGAAGACACGTACCGCAATCTACATATGTGGACGCAGATCGTGGGGAAGATCCGCTTGGAGCTCACGACGCTCGAGAACCACTTCTGGAATGTTGCGCTGTACGTGTCCACGCGCGGGCTGACGACTTCCCCGATGCCGTATCGCGGGCGCACCTTCGAGATCGACTTTGATTTCGTAGAGCACCGGCTGGTGCTTCGAACCGCGGAGTGGGAAAAGGCTATGCCACTGACGGCGATGTCGGTGGCGGCGTTTTATCGGGACTTGTTTTCGATGATGCAATCGGCCGGCATCGAGGTGCAAATCAATCGGAAGCCACAGGAAGTGCCGAATCCGATTCCGTTCGATCAGGACGAAACGCATGCTTCGTATGATCCAGAGTATGCCAATCGTTTGTGGCGGATTCTGCGATCGATCGATATCGTGTTGCAGGAATTTCGCGCCGGTTTTATTGGAAAAGCGAGTCCAGTGCACTTCTTCTGGGGGAGTTTTGATTTGTGCTGTACGCGGTTCAGCGGGCGCGCGGCACCGCCGCGAAAGGGCGTCATTACATCAGAATCATATTCGCATGAGTGCAGCAGCGTTGGCTGGTGGCCCGGCGGCGGAGATGTGATGGGGCCGGCGTTCTATGCCTATATGGCTCCGGAACCAACGGGCTACGGAACGCAAGCGGCGCAGCCGGCAGATGCCGCTTACCAAAACAAGCTTCGCGAGTTCCTGTTGATGTATGACGATGTGCGGCGGGCGAAATCGCCAAAGTCGGAGATCCTGGAGTTCGCGCAGAGTACCTACGATGCCGGAGCGAACCTGGCGCGATGGGACCGCAAGGCTTTGGAGAGGCAGCCGCGATCGTAGTTGAGTGTGATTTTGAGCCGGAGCCGGGTCAATCCGGTGAGTTTGGGTAACTGGTGAAACTCGCTGGCGCTAAAAGCTCGCGACGACCACGTTCGAGGCGGAAGGAAGCAAGAATTTGACGCCGCGCTGCTGGTTCGCTTGTAATGTGGCGACCGGATCGATCGCCGAGAGCGGAATACGTTTTGTCCACGCCCCGTCTTGCCAAAAATTTCCACGCACATAGATGATGCCGTCAGCGATGGTGTAATCGGCGATTTCCTCATGATGGCCGTCGCGGTAGACGAGCATCGCAGGAGTGACCTCGGACGGTCTTGCAGTGGGCGCGGCGGGAGTATGGGACACAGTCGAGTCAGAAGCGGCGTAATCCAGACGAGATGCATTGGGAGCGCTGTCGTCGCCGCCAAGGCGCACGTATCGATCGCCGCGCCACTCAATGAGCAGCGGCTTGATTTTTCGTGGTGGCTCTTCCGCTGGGGCAGGTGGCTGCTGGACAATGACGAAGGGATAAGGAGCGGCGATGTCTTCGTAGGCCCCGGTGGAATCGAGGTCAGAATAGAAAAATGGCGAACCGAAATAACCGCCGCGAGCATTTGCCCGAGATCCGCGCGATGCGCCGAATCCGCGGCTGAAGCCGCCGCGGGTGAAAGAGCCTCGCCCAGCCGTCCCCCGCATCTGTGCGTTGGACGGCGTTGCCCACGCGAAAACCAGGAGCAATGCGACGATCGGCCGAGATGACATGAAAACCAGAGGCACTCCCTGAAGAGCGAGATGCTCCGTTTATTGTACGCCTGGGTTCGAGTCAAAGGCCTTCGCAGGGGCCGCCAGACCATCTATGCTTGAAGCTATGCTGATCGCCCGTTTGTCACGAGTGCACGGCCTGAGAATTGCGATATTGGCGGCCGCTGTCTTTAGCGTCAATTTCGCCACCGGACAGACTTCGCTGCTCTACGGTGTGTCGCCCGGCGCCGCGAAGGCAGAGATTCGCGGTTCGGTCCTGACGCTGTCGAATCAGATGCTGACAGCTCAGTGGTCCGTGGGGAACGGGCAACTGTCGGGAATGAAAGTCGAAGTTCCTGGGATGAAAACCGAGTTGGCCCTGCCGCGAGACCCGTTCTTCTTGAGATTTAAGGGTGGCATAACCATTCGAGCCTCGGAAATGAAGGTGATGGACGGTCCTCGGGTGCAGGTACTCGACGGAGACCCCAAGGCTGCTCGCGGCGCGGAGCGAGTCGGAGGACAGTCCCTTTCCGCGAGGTTGCAGGATTCAGGCGGTAGAGTATCGGTGGTATGGCGCGCCATTCTTCGCGATGGGTCGAACTACCTGCGCCAGGAAATCACGATTTCGGCGATCGATAGAGACGAGCCGATTGCCGCGGTGGATTTGTTTGAAGAAGCGTTGCCGGGGGCTAGGGTGATTGGGAGCGTGAAGGGATCTCCGGTGACGACTGGCGATTTCTTCCTCGGTTTCGAAGATCCTCTCGCGCAATGCGAGGCGCGCGCGATCGTGACTTGCGGCATGAAAAGAGAATTGCCGCTGCAGAAAGGACAGACCGTTGTTTATTCCTCGGTCATCGGAGTGTCGCCAGCAGGGCAGATGCGCCGGGGATTTCTGAATTATGTCGAGCGGGAGCGGGCGCATCCTTACCGGACCTTTCTTCACTACAACTCTTGGTATGACATCGGCTACGGCAAACCATACGATGCCGCGGCTGTGTTGGATGTGATTCAGGCGTTCGGGACGGAACTAGTTCGCAAGCGCGGAGTGAAGTTGAGTTCTTTTCTGCTGGACGACGGCTGGGATGATCCCCATTCCATGTGGCAGGAGAACTCGGGATTTCCGAAAGGGCTTTTGCCGCTCACCGACGCAGCTCGTCAGTACGGCGCGGGGATCGGGATATGGCTCTCTCCCTGGGGCGGTTACAGCGACGCCAAGAAGGAGCGGTTGGAATTTGGCAGAAAAAATGGTTTCGAAACGAATGCCGGAGGATTTGCGCTTTCAGGTCCGAAGTATTATGCGAGGTTCAAGCAAGTGTCGCTCGACTTCATCGAGAGAGATGGAGTGAATCAATTCAAGATTGACGGCACGGGCAACGTCAACAGCGTTTTTTCGGGCAGCAACTTCGACAGCGATTTCGCCGCAGCCATCAG
>Ga0181531_10001892_pt1 | contig 13141 bp, 11 predicted proteins | sample PEATcosm2014_Bin_38_FD_119743 | JGI IMG/M metagenome (GOLD analysis project Ga0181531, IMG submission 119743) | Peatland microbial communities from MTU Mesocosm Facility, Houghton, MI, USA - PEATcosm2014_Bin11_10_metaG | ecosystem: Environmental > Terrestrial > Soil > Wetlands > Peat | place... | reverse complement strand
CGAGCGCCAGCGTGTGCTGGGCGATCATCAGTTCCTCGTTGGTGGGAATGACCCAAACCGACACGGCGCTCTCTGCCGTGGAAATCCGGGGGCCATTGGATGCGTTGGCCGTTTCGTCCAGTTCCACGCCGAGCCACTGCAGCCTGGTGCACAACGCCGCGCGCACCGGCGCGGAATGTTCGCCGATGCCGGCCGTAAACACCAGCGCATCGAGTCCGCCGAGCACGGATGTGTAGGCGCCGACGTACTTCGTCATCGCGTAAACAAAATATTCGACCGCTTCAATCGCGCGCGGATCTGTGCTTTCCTGCAGCACCCGCATGTCGTCGCTGATGCCGGACAGGCCGAGCATGCCTGCCTGATCGTACAGCATCTTCTCCAGCGACGCATAGTCGAACAGCTTTTGCCGCAGCAGGTAGAACAGCGCACCCGGCGCGGTATCGCCGCAGCGCGTCGCCATCGGCAGGCCGGACAGCGCGCCGAATCCCATGCTGGTATCCACGCTGCGCCCGTCCAGCATGGCACACATGCTGGCGCCGCCGCCAAGATGCGCGACAACCACGCGCCGCGCCGCCGGCGCGTATTTCGGTAGCTGACGGCTGATGTAGTCGTAGGAAATGCCGTGATAGCCCCAGTGGCGCACGCCCGCATCGCGCACCTGCTTCGGCAATGCGTAGATCTGTGCCACCTCGGGCATCGTACGGTGGAATGAGGTGTCGAAGCAGGCGACCTGCTGCAAACCGGGAAACGCGGCTTCCAAGGCCCGCGCGCCAAGTATGTTGAATTTTTGGTGCGACGGCTCCATCGCCTCCAGCGACTCGAGGTAATCGAGCACGTCGCCGTCGACGCGCACCGGCGCCGCGAAACGGGTGCCACCGAGCACCACGCGGTGCCCGGCCGCCACCAGTTTCAGGTCGGCAATGTTACCCTCCAGCCAGGCGACCACGAAATGCAGCGCGGTCTTATGGTCGATTGGGTTGCCGGCGCCCCATTCATGTGCGCCCAACTTCTTGCCGGCAGGATCAGTGGCGGCAAAGCGCGGGGCGTCGTGCATGGAATCGATTTGGCCGTGGCACAGCAGTTTTTGCGACCCAGCTGCCTCCGCCGCATAGGCAGCGAATTTGAGGCTGGTGGAGCCCGCGTTGACGACGAGAATGGCATCACCATGGCCGGTCACTCCGCCGTTTCCGGGTGCAGGATGGCGGGATCGCGCGCCAGCGCATCGGCGTACAGCACCGCGGCGGCGGCCGAGAAGCGGTGCGCGGCGGCGGTGTCGGCGCGGCTGGTCAGAATAATCGGAACGCGCGCGCCGACCACCAGGCCGGCGGTCTGCGCGTCGGCCATGAACGCCAGGTTCTTGTAAACCATGTTGCCGGCTTCGATGTTTGGCACGATCAGCACGTCGGCGAGGCCCGCGACGGGCGACGACATATGCTTGATGCGTGCGGCCGCCGCATCTACCGCGGCGTCGAGGTCCAGCGGTCCGTCGACGATGCCGCCGACAATCTGGCCGCGATCGGCCATCTTCGCCAGGATCGCGCCGTCGAGTGTCGCCTGCATTTTTGTCGTTACCGTTTCCACCGCGGCCAGTACGGCCACTTTCGGAATAGAGATCCCCAGCGCACGGGCGAAGCCGATCGCGTTCTGGCAAATGTCGCGCTTCTGGTCCGTGTCGGGCGCGATGTTGAGGGCGACGTCGCTGACCACGAAGCGGCGCGCATAGGTCGGCACCGAGACCATGGCGCAGTGGCTGAGCAACCGCCCGGTGCGCAGTTTCGCATCCTTCTGCATGACGGCGTGCAGCAGCACGTCCGTGTGAAGGCTGCCCTTCATCAGCGCCTGCACCTCGCCGGCGCCGGCCGCGGCGGCAGCTTTCAGCGCGGAATCCTCGGGGCCATCGCTCGCCACGATACGGCAGCCGGCAAGGTCCAGCTTGGCAGAAGCGGCAACCTGGCGCAGCTCCGCCTCCGGTCCGAACAACACCGGCGCGATCAGCCTGGCCTCGGCCGCCTCCAGCGCGCCAGCGAGCGCCTCGGCGCTGCATGGGTGCACGACGCCGGTCAGCATCCGGTTCAAACCTTGGCAGCGCTCCAGCAGGCCTTCCAGCCGATGCTCGGGCACGTCGCGCGTTATCCGCGCCGTGGGAGCCACGACTTCCAGCACAGCCGTGGCTACGAGCCGCCCGGCCGGGTCCCGGCATTCCCCGGCGAATGTCAGGAGGTTTTCGTCCGCTCGCTTTTCCTGCACCAGCAGTCGCGCCGTCAGTTCGGCATCGATCGGCAAGGGAGCGCACACTTGAACGGCGCACGAACGGATCGATGAGCCGGCACCAGGTAGCGCCGATCCGGCGAGCGCGGTCAGAATGGCTGTGACGATGCCCGCCGCCCCATTCATTTCGCTGGCGTCGCCGAACGCGGCTGCCCAGGCCCGTACGTCGCGCGCCTGCAGCGTGCGCTGTATCGAGGCGGTGTCGCCCACGCTGATTTCGTCGAACGTCTTGTTCTGCACCGAGGCCATCAGGGGCGCTCCGAACCGGGCAAGGAACGGACGCCACGCTGCACCCGCTCCAGCGTGAAGCCGCGGCGGGTCCGGCGGCAGGGCCGCTTTCCTGCTTCACCCGACGACGTGATAGCCGGCATCGACATATGCAATGTTTCCGGTAATCGCCCGAGCCGCATCGCTGACCAGGAAGGCCGCATAGGCGCCAACGTCATCGAGCGTCACCAGCCGGTGCTCCGGCGCCTCCTTGGCCGCGCGTTCCAACAGTGCGTCGAACTGTTCGATGCCGGAGGCGGCGCGGGTCTTTACCGGCCCCGGGGACAACGCGTTGACGCGGATTCCCTGCGGACCGAGTTCGAGCGCCATGTATCGAACCGCGGCCTCCAATGCCGCCTTGACCGGACCCATGATATTGTAGTGCGCGATGGCTTTTTCGGCGCCGTAATAGCTCATCGCGAGCAGGCAGCCGCCTTCACTCATCAGCTTTTCGCTCAGCCTGGCCATGCGCAGGAACGAATGCACCGAGACCTGCATGGCCAGCGCGAAACCTTCAGCGGAACAATCCGTTATGCGGCCGCTGAGATCTTCCTTGCGCGCGTAGGCGATCGAGTGCTGCACGAAGTCCAGGCGGCCCCAGTCCTTTTCGATGCGCTCGTAAACAGCCTCCAGCTGGCCCGGCACGGTCACGTCGCACGGCATGATGATCGTGCTCTGCAGTGCGTCCGCCAAAGGGCGCACGTAGGGCTCCGCCTTGGCGTTGAGATAGGTGATCGCCACGTCCGCGCCGGCGGCACGGAAATGCCGGGCACAGCCATACGCAAGACTGTGATCGTTGGCGATGCCGATAATCAGGCCCCTTTTGCCGGTTAGCATGGCCACGGCCTGCACCTTCGCGACAGCCAGCCGCCATTGGCCAAGCGCCCGTCAGGCGCCGTGTGGGCACGGACGGTATTTCGCACCTGCCACATCCGCTTCAATGCACCACCGCATCGGCGACGGCGGTCGCCTTGCTGTTTGAGGCGCGGCCGGCCGGCGCGTTTGCCACGGGATTCGCTGCCGGCGCGGCAAGTAATTGCGATAGCCGGTCCAGCCGATCACGCGCGGCCGCGGTTGGGTGATCGCCCGCGCTTACGATCGCGCGCATATGCTTCAGCAGCGCCGCGCGCGCGTCGGTTTCCGGCACCATTTCGGCAAGCGCCTCCATCGCGCGCTCGCCCTCAAGCTGCAGGACGAAGAACTGGTTCCGCACCAGAACCTTGAACGCCGCGAGCGATAACCGCATGCAGTGCTGCCGGGCGCAGTTCAACGCAAGTGCGCAACGCTGGTCCACCGCCCGCTCCGCCGCGAACACGTACAGCACCGCACGCGTCAGCGCCTCATCGAAGCCGCCTGTCTTCAGCATCGCCGCATAGGCGCGGGCCTCTTCCTGCTGTGCCGTCAGGTTTTCGGGCGAAATGCTGGGCGCAGGGCGCACCTCGGTGTTCTCGCCGATTCCGAGCAGCGCCTGCACGATCGGCGAGCCGTAGATGCCGAAAAACATCTGCTCGGCCATGCGATCGCGCGCAACGCGATACGCCTCAAGGCCGGCAACGATCTGGTCCGACATTCTGTTCTGCAGCGCCAGGAACGGATTGTCGGCAGCGGCCGGCTTGCGCGTCGCGGCAACGCTGGTCGCCAGTTTCTGCACGCCCTTCATCCACGGATGCCCGTCGGTAAACATCGTATAGCCGAGGCGCAGCGGGTCCAGTTTCTTCGTCAGGTCCGCGGCCGGCTGGGTGGCCAGCGCACGCACCAGCGGCTGCATTATGGTGCGGTACGTCGCAAGATTCAGCTCCGACAGACGCGCCGCGGCGGCAAAGGCGCGGTCGTCAGCCGGGCTGTTGCGGCCGAGCGCGCGCAGATCGTCGAACGATCTTGCCTCGAAACGTGTGAGCCAATCGCCGGTGACGAAGCCGCCCGCTGGCATGTCGGCCGGCCGCGGCGAAATGACCATTTCGTAAAGGCCCGGCGGCATGCAGTCGATCACATCCATCAACTGCACGAATTCCTCATCGTCCTTGGCACCGACCTTGGTGGAGACGAAGATGGCCAGGTGCCCGATTTTCTGGTCCACGCAATAGACAATCGTGCGCCCCGCCGCACGGATTTCATCAACGTCGCGATATAGATCGAGAATCCAGCCGAGTGTCTGCTGCGGTGGGCTGATATTGTCGCCCATGGAGGTAAACACGATGATCGGCGAGGTGATGTTGCGCACGTCAAAAATCGTGCCGTCGTGGGCTTTCAACTCGTTGCGGGTAAGCTTGTCGCCGATGAACAGATTATCAACCAGGTATTGCAATTCGTCGCCATTCAACTCGATGAAGTCGCCCCACCATTTCTCGAATTCCAGGTAGCGTTCCCCGCCGGTGTCGACGTGGCTGTAAATCTCGTACTGTTTGCCCCACAGAAAATTGGCCGGGCCCAGGTTGTCGAAATTCTGCACCAGCGCGGTGCCCTCGATCTTGCCGCAGCCGAGATCGCTGGCCATGGCGGTAAGCCAGCTGCCGCCGAGCAGGCCGCCGGCATACCGCATCGGGTTCTTGCCATGCACACCCTGCCAGTATGACATCGGCGAGCCGGCGACCAGACACGGTCCGAACAGATCGGGCCGCAGCATCGCCACCATCAGCGTCTGATAGCCCGCCTGGCAGTTGCCGATGGCAAACGCGCGCGGTGCGTCGGGATGCAACTCGGCCACACGTTCGAAGAATCTTACCTGTCCTTCGACGATATCGAGGAATTGCTGGCCTTCAACAGGGGTCGCGCTGAAACCGATGAAATAGACCGGATGGCCGGCATTCAGGGCGTCGCCGATTTCGCTTTCCGCCTTGAAACCACCGATACCCGGCCCCTGGCCGGCCCGCGGGTCCACCACCACCACCGGCCGCTTTCGCGGGTCGGTGGTGACGCCAGCCGGCGGCCCGATGCGCGAAAGCATGTAGTTCATCGGCCGCTTCAGCGACTTTCCATCCAGTAGCACTTCATGCTCGTAGCGCAGCACAGTTGCCATCGGCCGCGATTCGATCTCGATCTCCTGGTTGCCGCGTTGCCGCAGCAGTTCCATGAACAGCACGCTGCGCTGGAACGCATCGACCATGTAGGCCGGCCAGGCTGTTGCCATGTTGCCTGGAAGGGAGGCAGCCAGGTTCGCGAAATCCGGCAATGTCACGCCAAACGGACTGACGACGGGCGAAGTGTTTAACGCTGGATCGGCAGCGTTCGTCATGGCTTGTGGTCCTTCACGTCCGGTCGGTTGCAGGCGTCATGCGGCAAGGCGCATTGATGTGGGTCAAGGTAAGGCAAGAAAGGTGTTCTCTCTTGAAAAAAGGAAACCCTTTTCCTGCTTCTCCCTGCCGGGGCAGCTCAACATGGACCCCGCGGTAGCCAGAGCTACTTTGCTGCGGCGGCCTTGCCATTCACGTTCGCGACGTCGTCGAATTCGTCGTAACGAACGCCGTCTTCGGCCTTCTTCAGGGATTGGCTTGCCCCGTAGAAGTCGCGGCTGGCGACAAACCCGGCGGCGTCATTGACATCCGCCACACTTTGCTTCAGCGGCGCCACAGCCACGGTGTAATCGATGTCGACCGCGGCGAGCCGGATCGCTTGCAGGGCTTTTGAGGAATCGCCACCCTGCATGCTCTTTTTCGCATCCACCACGGCGGCCGCCTTGTCAGGTGTAGGCTGATAGGACTCGCCCAGCACGAGATCGCTGTCGATCGGAATCCAGGACACCGGCACGGTGCTTGTCGCGGATTTGGCCTGTTGCGCTGGCGCTGTCTTGGCGGACGACCATATTTCGGACTCGGCCTTCACAAAGACGGTATCGTCGGCTGAAGCCTTGACGAGAGATTTCTGGGCGTTATCGACCAGCTTGGCCGCTTCGTCCGTCCTGCCGTCGAATATGGCGAGCCGCGCAAGATGCACGTCGTTGAAGGCGCTGGCGCCATCGGTCGAAAGCCGGCCAAAATCCTTGTCGGCCAGCGTTGCGTGAACTGGGGTTGCCGTCGGCTGGGCGGTGCCGTCGGCGGCGTAGGCAGTGCCGGCCAGCATGCTTGATGCCATAAGACCGGCGAACAGAAGTGTTGACTTTGTCATGAGTTTATCTCCACAATAAGCTGAACCTTGGTGGGCGCTGGGGAAGCTGTCACAAGCGCGCTGTCGTGCTTAACAAATTGCGCCGACTCATTGCGGGTGAAAGCAGCGGAAAATACTTATGACCGCCGCATGCGAAATTCCGGCCGCTTCGGCGGAGTTCCGCAATCCCGCAATGAATGGGCGAAGCTGCCAAGCGGTGCGGGCCGCGCTTCGCCGGTTTGACCGTCCCGCATTGAACGAGAAGGCGTCCGTCAGGCATTCACATGTACGAGATGGCTCACCGGCTCGCTGGCATGCAGATACACGGATAACGCGTTGGCGGTTCCGAGGATCGCCTTGGCGCGCACCATTTCCTCCTTCGTGCCGTGCGCCATCACCAGAAAGCTGTCGGCTTTCAGGGCTGTCTCGTACTGAATGACGCTGTCTTTCGGGATGCCGATGCTGTACATTGCCGCCCCGAGTGCGCTGAGCCCGCCAACCAGGACGGCACTTTCGATCGCGGAAACGGCGGTAGCGGCGAGATATCCCAGCACGATCACATGCCCCACGATCGGAATGGTCATGAACAGGCCGCCAAAGAACAGGCCCCATAGCCCGCCCCAGAACGCGCCGCGAGTGCCCCAAAAGCGGATTCGGTCGCCCATGCCGTAGAAACCGACGACTTTTTCCTCGCTATGGTAGCCCTTGCCGACCACGCTGAGATGCTTCATGTCGAAGCCCGCCGCGGTCAGCTTTTTCACGGCTGTTTCCGCTGCCTGGTGGTCTTCGAAGACAGCGATGGCGGAGTCGGTTATTTCCATTTGATCCTCGTTAGGGGCTTGCTGCGCATGAGAGATGGGCCGCCGCGCCTTGACCACGACGTTTGATAAGGGCACGGCGGGAACGGCCGCGCGTCGGCGCCATGCGCACGCATCGGCACCTGTTGGATGATAGCGGCCGGAAATTAAACGACGGCAGGCTCGGATTCTACTTAGTGCCTACGTCCGCGCGGTAAACGAAAGATCGGTCGGCGACCTGCCCGCGCGCCTACCAGAACTCCGGCCCATATGAGTGCGGGCCGCCGGCCCAGCCGCCATGTCTGGTAGGCGGCTAAGTAGTTTCCGACCCTACCTCGGCTGGTCATGGGCTATTAACTCTGGATCGCGAGCCGCAGGAGCCGTGGCCCGACCCGTTCGTCATCGGCGGGTCCTTGGATCGAACCGAGTTCGGCCCACCCGATGTAAAAGGCAACCCGCGATGCAGTACTTTCCGCTCTATCTCTATATTGGCCCCATTGCCGTTATCGCGGTCCTTGTTCTAATCAAGGCGAGCGTAAAAATCTTGCGCGAATATGAGCGCGCCGTTGTCTTCACGCTCGGGCGCTTCGAGAAAGTCAAGGGACCGGGCCTCGTGCTGCTGATTCCCTTCTTTCAGGAAATGGTGCGGGTCGATTTGCGCATTCAAGTCATCGAGATCCCGAGCCAGGACGTCATCTCGCGCGACAACGTCTCGATGAAGGTAGACGCCGTACTCTACTTCAACGTCGTCAACCCCGAACATGCCATCATTCAGGTGCAGTCTTATCTACCGGCCACCAACATGCTTGCCCAGACAACGCTGCGCGCCGTGCTCGGGCAGCATGAGCTCGACGAAATGCTCTCCGAACGGAAGAAGCTCAGCACCGACGTTCAAGGTATTCTGGACGCGCAAACCGAGACATGGGGCATCAAGGTCAGTAACGTCGAGATAAGAACCGTCGAACTCACCGACAACATGGTGCGCGCGATCGCCAAGCAGGCGGAGGCGGAACGCGACCGTCGCGCCAAGATTATCCATGCGGAGGCCGAGTTCCAGGCCGCGCAGACCCTGGTGAACGCTGCGAAAATTCTCGGCAGCACGCCGGCGGCCATGCAGCTACGCTACCTGCAAACGCTGACCGAAATCGGCGCCGAACAGAATTCCACCGTCGTCTTTCCGATGCCGATCGAAGTTATCAAGCCATTCCTGGAAGTGCTTGAGAGGTCCAGCAAGCCGCGCGGCGTCAATGGGACCGCACGCGGGCAGCATGTCGAGGATGCCACCGTGGGAATGTCCTGAGAATGGCGCGCAGGAAAAATTGAATTCAACGATGAGGGGCACCATCGGTTCTCCGCGGCCCCGAAAGCGTAAAACGCCGCTTGTTCGCGCAAATGACCCTGGCGCGCCTCGGGTCGCAGATCGGTGACAGGGCCGGCCGAAATCGCAAATCTTGAAGGGAACATGCCATGCTTAGACGCGGATCAGCTTTCAATGGATACAGTATCGAGGCGACGGACGGCAAGGTAGGGACGGTCAGCGATATGCTGTTCGACGACACCACATGGCAGTTGCGGTGGCTGGTGGTTGACACCGGCACATGGCTCTCGGAACGCAAGATCCTGATTCATCCGTCCTCGCTGGACCAGGTGGATATCGCCGGCCGGGCGTTTCCGGCCAACCTGACAAAACAGCAAGTGGAAGCAAGCCCCAGCATCGCGCGCGACGAACCGGTCTCGCGCCAAATGGACTACGATCTTCACGGCTACTATGGGTGGCAGGAAGGTTCCTTTGCCAGCGGTGGAATGACCGTGTCGCAGATAAGGCCGATGCCATACGTCCTTTCCCCGGTGGAAAACCCAACCAACGGCACGACGGGGGCGGCCAAGGCCGATCCGCACCTGCGCAGCATCGGCGAGGTTTCGCGTTACCTGATTCACGCGATTGACGGCGATATCGGCCACCTCGAGACCTTCCTAATCGACGACGAAAGCTGGACGATCCGCTTTCTCGTCGTCGACACCGCAAACTGGTGGATGGGCAAGCACGTTCTTGTGGCACCGGTCGCGGTCAAGGAAATCAACTGGCGGGAACGGTTTGTAAGGCTTGACCTGACCTGCTACAAAATCAAGGGAAGCCCGGCGTGGGACAATGCCAGCATTGTCGATCGCGCGTATGAGCAGCTGTTGCGCCTGTACTATGGATGGAATGATCTCGGCGCCGAGAGCAGGCGCGCGGCGGAGGCTTCAGCCGTACCGAAGGTCCCGGCGCAGGTTGCGGCACGTCCAGCGAAAGTGCCTGTGTAGCGGTGGAAGGACAAGGCCAGGGCTCTGCCCTGGACCCGCTGGGGCCGTAGGCCCCAGACCCCAATTTTATTAGTTCCGAAGTCGGCATCTACATCGAGGCGCATCGCCGTCGCCCATGTGTTGCGCGGGCAGTGCAGAAGACTCCCGCCGCGCAGCGCGAACGACGTCGGCGGCACACCGATGGGGGGCCAGGGGGCAAAGTCCCCTGGCCTTCTTTATGCCGCCGCGCTTCGGCTGCCGACAAGATACCAGGTCACGCCGCCGACAGCGATCACAACGAGCGTCGCGACGACCAGCAAGATCGACGACTGCTCCAGCCAACCGATCGCCGGCACCGCAAGGAATAGGATCACCCCCACGCCGCAGGTGCGCCAGACGTGTGCCTGCAAGCCTGCCAGGAACGTGCCCAGCGCCAGCAGCGTTATCATCGCCAGCGAACTGGCATTGGCATTCAGCACACCTTGCGCACCGTCATTATACAACACGTATATGGCAAGAACGAGAGCGCCCCAGCTCAGCGCCTGGGTGCAGACCAGCAGCAGATGCTCGCGCTGTGTTTCGAAATGGCGCCATCCGGCGACGATGCATATAATACCGAACACGGGTGTGAGAACCAGCCAGTAGGTCAGCGGCATACGAAACGTTATGCCGATCAGCGCCAGGCAAAGCATCGCTATGTAAGGCGAATCCTGCAGCAACCAGCTGTGAAGAATCGACCGCCGCGGCACCGTGGTTTCACTGGCAGGCTCACGGTCCGGCGGTTCATCGGCCCTGGGGATGGCGGCCTCTGTGATGCTATCCATGTCAAACTCTCCGTAATGGAAGTGCGTGCCGGGGCGCTGCGCCCGCCACCCGGGCAAAGCACGCGCGGCCCCCTTTTTACATCGCATTGTCGAAGACATCCTGACAGGCTCGGAAAGTACCCAGCGGCAGCCCTCCCCGCCGGCCACTCGGTTCCGCGGGTTACGCGCCTGGCGCAACCGATCGCGCTTCGCAATCTGGATCGATTGGCGCGTCGGAGGTTGGGAATATCCCCATTGTTTGCCCGGAAGAGTTGCCTACGGCGTGGGCACGGAAGGGTAACCGTCAAAACCTCACTGCAGCGGCCGTGCCGCGTGCCCGGTTCGCGGATCGACGATGACCGCATCCAGCTTCCGCTTATTGACGGTTTGCACGTAATATTGCGGAATCCCACCTAGTTGCTCAACGCCCGCGGCGATCGCCCTCCCGCCCGTCACTTTCTCGGCGGAATTTACCGCCTGCGCCAAGCCAATCTCGGCCGATCCGATCGTGGCGAGATCGCGCAGTCCCTGCGGGTCCAACTCATCGCGCGGAACGTCCTTGCGGTCGCCCTTGCTCACCGCACCCGTGCGCGGGTCAACATGCACATAGTGCAATCCATCCGGGGCGCCGAGGGTAGCCGCATAGGACAAGGTGTCGTGCCACCGGACAAAGCCGATTTCGATAACACAACCGTTATGCGCTTTGCCTGCTTCGTCGATCGCTTGCACGATGGACAGCCTGCTACCCGCGAACGCGCTCACATCGGCCGCAGTTTCCGTCGGTGGCACAACGCTGAGATAGCCCCAGAGCGGCGCGGGTGATGGATCGGCTGCCTGCGCTTGGAGCGCCAACGCCTGGAGTGCGGCGCCAAGCAGCGTTCCGGCGATAATCCACTTGCACCAAGTCATAAAGAGCTCCGCAATTCGCGACCAACATTTGGGCGAACAGAATAATATCTGGACATGGCGGCACGTTCAACGGCGGACAAGACGGTGGCGGCGAAATATCCAAGCATAACGGTCGATCGCTCTGGTGTCGAACCAGGTCGCAATCGAGGTGAGCTTCTATTCGGGCGCTCGATTGATTCGGGGTGGTCACTCTTGCTGAGGGTGCGCGCCATCGCTGCATCGCGGAAATGGCCTTCGCGAAATGCCCGGCTGCATACACGGGGTGTTGTCCTGCCGTTGGGTCGCTGTTAGGCTGATAACCCGGTAAGCGCGATCGCTTGCTTCGCCGACGACGACAAGCTGAAAGCCTGTTCGATGCCGCAGCAACCCACGCAATCGGCCCGGATGATACCGCAAACCAACCCGATGTGGCGGGCCGTCTTCGTCGCCATAGCGGTGATCGCGGCGCTATTCGCCGGCGCGTATTGGGATCGAGCCCCACCGGTGACACCGCAAATGCGGTTGCAATATGCGGTGCAGCAATTGCGGGACGGATACGATCAGACGGCCAATCCCATGCTCAAGCCGCTGGCGGACGAAGGCAACCCGAAGGCGCAATACTGGCTTTTGGACATCTACGAAAACGGTCTTGGCGTCCCGGCGGATAAAGCAACGTCGGTTGCTCTGCTCGAGAAATCCGCGGCCCAGGGGTTCGAGCCGGCGGAGCGCCATTTCGGCGGCCTGTATTTGCGGCGGAACGAAACGCTGCAGGATTTCGGCAAGGCACAGAAGTGGCTGCGTGCCGCCGCGATTGCCGGCGACGGCGACGCACAACGCGAACTCGGGCAGATGTTTGCCCTCGGCCCGGGCGTGCCGCGCAGCCTTCCGGAAGCCTATGCCTGGTACGAGAATGCGTCGCTGAGCGGCGACGGTCTGGCCAAACATTTGCGGGGCGATATCCTGACGCGGATGTCGCCAGCGGACATCGCCACGGGCGAACAGCGTGCCAGGGAAATCGCTGCTGAAACGAAGCCGCACACGCATTGAGACTGCCTCGGCAAGCCATATTCCGACCATGGCGCCGGGTTGCGGACATCCCGCGCGGCGCAACATATCAAAGGCGTTCGTAACGATAATCGGATAAAAAGGAGGTATGTCGTGCCGCCCATTCAGCAAGCCACCAACGCCGAAATGTCAGCCACCCTAAAGCGGTCGATACATGACCACTGGGGCCTGTTTCTGACCGAGGGTATCATTTTGAGCGTGCTCGGGTTTGCCGCGATGCTGATCCCGCTGCTGGCGGGAATAGCCACCACAATTTTCCTGGGCTGGCTGTTCCTGATCGCGGGTGCTGTCGGCCTGGTCGCTACGCTCCGGGCGCGACAGGCTCCCGGGTTTGTCTGGTCGCTGCTCTCGGCACTTGTGGCGCTGCTCGTCGGCGGCGTGCTGGTGTGGAATCCCCTGCGAGGTCTGGTGACCCTGACCTACGTCATGATCGCGTTCTTCGTGGTCGATGGCATCTTTATAATTTGCTATGCGCTTGACCATCGTCGCGAACTCTCAGGCCGGTGGGAGTGGATGATGGCAAACGGCGTGGTCGATCTCATTCTCGCTGGTGTCGTGATCGCCGGTCTGCCGGGTACGCTGATTTGGGCACTCGGCCTTCTCCTCGGCATCGACCTGCTGTTCGGTGGCGCCTCGTTGATTGTCATGGCATTGACCGCCCGCAAAGCCGCAGTGGGGTAACGCGATTTG
>Ga0181531_10001890_pt1 | contig 13147 bp, 8 predicted proteins | sample PEATcosm2014_Bin_38_FD_119743 | JGI IMG/M metagenome (GOLD analysis project Ga0181531, IMG submission 119743) | Peatland microbial communities from MTU Mesocosm Facility, Houghton, MI, USA - PEATcosm2014_Bin11_10_metaG | ecosystem: Environmental > Terrestrial > Soil > Wetlands > Peat | place... | reverse complement strand
TGGGTACCGTCGGGGCCTGGAGCGGTGTCGCGCTCATCGCCGCCGGCGCGCTGCTCGCGCGCCTGCCGGCGGTCGGCGGGCTGCCCGTGTTCGGCTATGCGGCGATCGCCGCGCTTCTCTGCGGCGCGGTCGCGCTGGTGCCGTTGCCGACGGTCACGCTCCTCGAGTCGGTGCCGCGCTTTCACCGCGTGGCGCTCGACACCGCCATCGCACAGCTGCGCGAGAACGTCGCACTCTCCACCTTGAGTCTCGCCGCGGTGATCGTCAGCTTCAGTCTCATGGTGGCGATGGCCATCATGGTGCATTCCTTCCGCGAATCGTTCGCGCACTGGCTCGACAAGCTCCTGCCCGCCGATGTGCAGCTGCGCGAGCCGCTCGGCAACGATACCGCGTACTGGGGAAGCGCAGACCAAGGCTGTCTCGCCGCCGTCCCGGGCGTGTCGCGCATCGAGTTTCGGCGTACGCGGCCGCTGCTCCTCGACGCGCGCCGTCCACCCGTGACCCTGATCGCGCGCAACGCGAGCGCCGCGGCGGTCGCGCACGAGCTGCCCCTGGTGCGCTCCACGCAGCGGCCTCTGACGAGTATCGGTCGGCCCGTCTGGATCTCCGAGGCGCTCTCGGACCTCTACGGCTTCCGCGTGGACGATGCGCTCGAGCTGCCGCTCGCCGGGACCGAGCAGCGCTTCATCGTGGCGGGCGTCTGGCGGGACTATGCGCGCCCGGCCGGCGCCCTCGTCATGCCCCGTTCACTCTACATCGAGCTCAGCGGCGATCGATTCGCCAACGAGGCATCGGTGTGGCTCGCGGGGCGCAGCGCGGCGCCTACGATCGAGGCGGATCTGCGCCACTGCCTGGCCGCGACCGGCTCGGTCGAGCTCCTCTCGAGCACCGCGCTGCGCGAGCGCTCGCTGCGCATCTTCGACCGCGCCTTTGTGATCACCTACGCGCTCGAGGCGATCGCGGTGCTCATCGGGCTCACCGGCGTGAGCGTCGCCGCCAGCTCGAACGCGCTCGCACGGCGCGCGGAGTTTGGCATGCTGAGGCATCTCGGCCTGCGCCGCGCGCAGGTGATCGAGATGCTCGCGAGCGAGGGCGTGCTCATGAGCCTTCTGGGCGTGCTCTATGGCCTGGGCGTCGGCATCGTCTTGAGCCTCGTGCTGGTCTATGTGGTCAACCGGCAATCCTTCAACTGGAGCATCGATCTCGCGCTCCCCGTCGGGCAGCTGGCGGTGCTGAGCATCACGCTCGTCGTGGCAGCGGCGGTCACCGCGGTATGGAGCGGCGGAGCCGCCCTGCATCAGGACGCGGTACGCGCGGTGCGAGAGGACTGGTGAGCGGCGCGTATCGCCGCCGACGGTTCGCGCTGCTCGCGCTCAGTTCTCTGTTGCTGAACGCCACCGCCCGCAGTCAGCCCACCGCGAGCTTCGCGCCGGTGGTCCCCGGTCGCGAGCTGGTGTTTCCGCGGGACTTCGGCAGTCATCCGGAGTTTCGCACCGAGTGGTGGTACGTGACGGGCTGGCTCAAGACCGCGCGCGGCGAGCCGCTCGGCTTCCAGGTCACGTTCTTCCGCACCCGGCCGGGGATCGAGGAGGACAATCCGAGCGCCTTCACGCCGCACCAACTCCTCATCGCGCACGCCGCGCTCAGCGATCCCGGCCGCGGCCGGCTCTGGCAGGACCAGACCATCGAGCGCGCCGGGTTCGGCCGGGCCGAGGCGCGCAGCGGCGACACGGCCGTGTGGATCGATGGCTGGCGGCTCGAGCGCACGGCCGGGGTGTACCACGCCCGGGTGGATGCCGAGGAGTTCGCGCTGCATCTCACGCTTGAACCCACGCAGGCGCCGCTGCTCGAAGGCAGCGCGGGATTGAGCCGCAAGGGACCTCAACCCGAGGCCGCGAGCTACTACTACAGCCTGCCGCACCTCAAGGTGCAGGGGTCGATCCGGCGCGGCGCATCACGCGAACCGGTCACCGGCGAGGCCTGGTTCGACCACGAGTGGTCGAGCGAGTATCTCGATACGCAGGCGGTCGGATGGGATTGGACCGGCCTCAATCTGGACGACGGATCATCTCTCATGGCATTTCGCATCCGCGGCGCCGAGGGTCGGATGCGCTGGGCGGGAGCGACCTTTCGAGACGCCGGCGGCACGGTGACCCGCTTCGATGCACCCGCCATCGACTTCGAGCCGCGCGGATCGTGGCGCTCGCCGCGCACCGGAATCGTCTACCCCGTGCGCTGGCTGCTCCAGGTCGGCGCGCGCACGCTCGAGCTCGAGCCGCTGCTCGATGATCAGGAGAACGATACGCGTCTCTCCACGGGCGCGATCTACTGGGAGGGCGCGGTGCGTGCGCTCGAGGCCGGACACCTCGTCGGGCGCGGCTATCTCGAGCTCACCGGCTACGGCGAGCCGCTGCGGCTGCGCTAGGCGAACCTCGCGGCGCGACGTACGCGCCGGCCGCAAAGCCTAATGGATCTTGTAAAGCACGCCGATCGTCGCGAGATCGTCGTTGAAACCGTAGAACAACTCCTGATTGGAACTGCGGCGCTGGTAGTTGAGGCTTCCCTTGACGAGCCAGTTGTCGCGCGGCGTCCAGTCGATCTCGCCGGTCGCGGTGTAGAGCTTCGCCGTCAATTTCCCCGAGGGAGGCACGAGCGGCGTTGCGGGCGAAAGCACCGCGCTGCTCTCGGGAATGTAGTTCTGATTCTCGTAGGCGACCGTGAGACTCAGGCGAATCTTGCTGGTTGCGAGCCAGGTCGGAGAGAGACTCCCGCCGGTCGAGACGAAATAGTCCGCCTCGGAGACGAGATACGCATGCAGCTCGCGCCACAGCGCCGCGATCAGCTGGGTCTTTTCGGTGGCGGCCCAGGTCATCGTGAGCCGGCCTTGCGTGCCCGAGAATGAGCCGAAGTTCGTGTCCGGGTACTTGCGCTCGATGTAGCCCACATCGCCGGTGAGCTGGGTCTTGTCGCTGACCGCGTACTTGATGACGGCCTGTAAGAGCTGGTCGTGAAAGTCCGGGCTGAAGAGCACGCTGCCCTCGGAGTCGAGCGTGCCGGAGGGGTACTTGCCGTTCGCGTAGCTGTATTGCAGGGCGAAGGTGTCGTTGAGGGCGGTGGCGTACTCGAGCCCGGCGCTGCCCGTCTCGTACTTGTAGTTCTGCAGCTGCGCCGCGACGGCACTGTGCGTGATGTTGAGGTCGCTGACCGCCCCATAGAGCGCCCAGCGCGGGCCGACCTGATAACGCGCCGTGGCGTTGTAGAGCTCCGAGTCGACCAGATCGCGCCCCAGGTAGCGCGTCTCGTCGAATCCGGCGAGACCATGCGTGTAGGTGGCGCCGGCGGTGCCCGAGAAGTAGCCGCTTGCCCGCCAGTTCCAAAGTACATCGCCGCTGTAGGCGAGATTGTCGAGGATGGTGTTCTTGGCGAAGCGGTTCTCATCGGCACGCACATCGACATCCACGATCTGCCGCCCGAACACCATCTGCCCGTCGCCCCCCACCGAGGAGGTGTTGTAGTAGTCCGCCTTGCTGGCATCGGGCACCGCAACCGTGCCGACGGCGGAAGTCCCGGCCGGCAACCGATACAGGTTGCTGTCGTAGCTTTCCTGATCGGCGACAAAGAACTGGTAGGTATCGCCGTCGTCCGGCACGATCAGCGGCGGCAGCATCGAGACGTTGGCGTGCGCGCGCGGCACCGCGCACAGTGCGACGAGAACGCTGCAGATCAGGCAGGACTCGCGGACCCGCGGGGTGCAGGTCCTTGCGGCTTTGTTCAACGGTTTCCCTCGGCGTCGCGAGGGTGGATTTTAAGCCGCGGTGCGCCATTCCCCTGTCTTACAAAGGGGTCGAGCGCGTGTCGGTGTGATCCTACGCGAGGGCGGCCGAGCGCCTGAGGCGGTACGCACCCGGTCTCACTGCCCGCTCACTGCAGGCTCACTGCAGGCTCACTGCAGGCTCACTGCGCGCTCACGAGCGCGACGGCCGGGCTGGAGGCGCCCTGGGCGTTCGAGCAGGTCATGTCGAAATCGTAGCTGCCGGCGGCGCTCAACGTCACGGACCGGGCGCCCGCGGCCGAGAGTGTGCCCACCCAGGCGCCGCTCGCCGCGCACTCGCTCGCGCCCTGCGCGGACCAGGTGAGCTGCGCATTGCCGCCGGCCGAGAGCGTTGCCGGAGTCGCCTGCAGGGTGGCCTGCAGCGAGTCGGTCTCTGCTCGTGCGACCCGCAACGAGCGGCGATTATCGAGAAGGCTGAGTGAGATCTGCTTGCCCGACCCGGCGATGCTCGGCAACGGCAGCCCTCCGGGACCGGCCCAGTACCCGACCGTCGCACTGACGGCGCTGAACACGATGCCCTGGTTCGAAGCCATGCCGGCGCTGCCGATCGGAGCCTGCACCGACTCCTCGGCCGTATCCACGATCGAGACATTGGTGAAGCTCAAATTGCGGTAGGGCTCGCTCGGAAAGCGCCAGCCGGGATAGAGGTTGTTGAGGAAACGCGAGTCGTAGGTCCCGGACATCCTCGAGATGCTGAGCCCGTCGGAGGCGAGCACATCGAGCATGCCGTCGGGGCGCGCGCTCGAGTAGCTGTCGACCGAGCAGGCGTTGCAGGCGATCTTGAGCGAGAGCGCGTAGCCGCTGATGGAGTCCGTACCGCCCTTATCGCGCGCCACACCGACGCGCATCCCGAGATCGGAGACGTTCGAGATGCTGATGCTGGAGTTCACCAGCAGCGGATCGGTGGATGCCGTGTAGCTGAGATAAAAGAGATGCGGGGGCGCGAACCACTTGTCCACCCCGCCGACGTTGCCGCCGCTCGCATCCTGGAGATCCCCGTAACGCTGCGACAGGATGTGGGTGAAGGTGACGTTGCGGGCAGCGCCGACCCATCCCATGTAGGTGCCGTCGAGCGCGATGTTCGAGAACGTCAGCGTATCCGGCAGCGCGACGTACGCACTCGTCATGGGCGTCGCGGCTCCCACGACCTGATTGGGCTTGAAATTCTGCGACAGCGCAAACACGACCGGGACGAAGCTCTCGCCCCCCGCATTGGCAGGTACCGAAACCTGCATGTTGTTCACGCTCACCTGGGAGGAGTTGCCGGTGATCAGGATCAGCGCGCAGTTGTTGGTCGAGCCGCTCCAGTTCGACTTCACGTCGTCCTCGAAACGAATACCCCGGTTCGCCGCCAGCCAGTTGGTGAGCACGATGTCATTGAAGGCATTGCCGGGCATGACCTCGCCATGACTGATGAGCTGGCCGTTGAGGTAGGCAGGCGCCCGCGGGTTCACGGGAATGCCGCCCCGATACTCGATGGTCCAGCCCTCGAGCGTGATCTGGCTGGAATCCGCGATCACGAAGGCCGGCATCAGCGAGTTGTCGAGGATGAACCTGCCCGCGGAACTGAACTGCACCGTGGTGCCGTTGTCGATGAAAATCGTGCGGCCGATGTCCGAGCCCATGTGGATGAGCACCGGGCAGTCGATGAGCAGCGGGAAGGCGCCGTTGCGGGCCGCGGCGAAGGCTGCCGCGACCTGTACGGCATCGTCGGTCACGCCGTCGCAGCTCGCCCATTGGCTGATGGATCGCGCATTCGCCGCGACCGGGGAGCCCACCACCCCCATGATCATGATCGCGGCCTTCGTGAGCGGCCCGAGAGCGGCGCCCGTCGGCTGCGAGAGCACGACGCTCAAGCTCTTCGTGCCGCTGAACGCGGTGGCGCCGAGAATCGGCACACTGAAGGACTTCGGGCTCGAATCACCGCTCGCCCACTGTAATACCCCGTTGGTGTTGCCGTAGTTGATACCATCGAGGGCGGTACCGAATTGCGTTGCGTACGTCACGCTCGCGCTGCCCTGCGCCCCGCCGCTGCGGCTCACGCTGATGCTCACTGCGCCCGCATTTTGCGGCACACTGTAGCTCGCCGCGCTGAGTGAGACCGTGCCTGCGGCGCTTGAGGTTCCGGAGGATGAGGATGAGTTGGCCGAGCCGCCCGAGCCGCCGTCCGAGCCGCAACCGGCGAGCGCCAGCGCGGTGGATGCGGCGATGAGCCGAAGCAACGCGCTGCTCACGGACGGGCGGGGTTTTTCATTGCGCGCTCCTGCGTGGGACTCGCGGCGAAGCCTACGGGAGCGTTTTGCAGCCCAGCAACTGTGCGGAAAAGGCGACAGATGCCGATACCGCGCATCGATGCATGGCGTTAGGCTCGCGCAGTTGCCATGAAAAGCCGCTTTTTTCTCACCTCTTTGCGCTCGCCCGATGGCGGTGTGCCGCCTCGCAAGCCAGCGCACCGCGCGCGGCGAGCGCGCGGATTTGTGAGACCGCTCACAGTGATCAGCTGCGCGATCGCCGGATTGCAAGCAACGGGCTGCTCCTCGTCATCGGGGCGCGAGGCCCTCGATGCGGCCGTTGCCGGTGCAGGCGGCGGCACGGTCACGCGCTCGATCCGTCACTGGGTGAGCTGCGATGAGCGCACGGACGATGCCGCCGGCGCGGCACGGGCCTTCGAGGCCGCCCGCCGCGGCGCCTTCACGCTGATCGTCGACTGTCCTGTGCGCATTCACACGGGCACGGACATCGCCCGCACGATCTTCATCGATGACGGCACACAGGTGCGATTCACGCAGACCGGTCGCTTCGTGCTCGATAACGTCCTCATCCCCGCCTTCGCGATCGCCAACTCGAGCCACATCGTGCTCACCGATTGGCGCATCGAGTACGCCGCGGGCCTGCCGGTCGATCCAAAGGTGGGCGGCTATACGATGCGCGGTCGTTTCGTGCCGGGCCCGGCGCCGGCGAATGCCTTCAACGATCTCGCGCTCACGCCCTGGCTCGAGGCGAACCGCGCGATCCACTTCGACCGGCGCCAGGGCAACGTCAACTCCCGCTGGTCCGGCGCCACCAACTCGTGCGCGATCTTCTTCGTCATCGGCGATGTGTCGGATCTGCGCGTGACGGGCATGCGTGTATCGGTCGCAGAACAGGCCGGGGCCGAGCGCTTCGTGCCGGTGGTGTTCGCCTTGGATCCCGGCTATCTCAGCAACCAGACCGTGACGGCGGGTCTGCCCTTCAGTGCCCGGTACCTCGCCGTTCCGCACGACCTGCGATTCTCCGATGTCACCCTCGATGGCACCTACATGGGGTGGGTCGGCGGCGTACGCGATGCGGTGTTCGAGCGCATCGTCTCGCATCGCTACGCCGACCTCCAGGACGCGGCCGGTGGCGAGGTGGGCGGAGTCGGCAAGTGGTTCGCGCCGCCGCACCTGTTCTATCTGAACGATCCCGCGAATACGGAGGCGGCGCTCGTCAACACCCGCATCGAGATCCGCGACGTCGTCGATGACGGCCCGCGCGTCGGTACGGCGCGCGACAAGGGCGGGTCGGACTCGATCAGCGGCTACGCGCTCTCGCTCAAGATCGGCTGCACGAGCTGCCGCGTCGAGCGCTACCGCACCAGCCGTCCGGATGGGTTTCTCGATGTGCTCGACTCCGACGGGCTCACCATCGCCGACGTGCAGGCGAGCTACGACTCGGCCTTTCTCAACAATGTATTTCCCGGCTGGCGATTTCCGAGCTCGCACTACCGGGACGTGGTATTCCGGAACATCTCCTTCGAGGACCGCGCGCCCACCTCGACCGTGGCGCCGATCGGCGATGCCACGCAGGCCGGCAACGAGGGGCTCGTGCTCGAGCGCGTGAGCGTCACGCTCAATCGCTGGGCCGGGCGGAACCCGCTGCCGTTGCCGACGATCCGCGGCGCGGGGACGGCCGTCGACCTCACCGTGCAGCTGCGCGCCGATCAGTCGCAGATCGCATTGGGCCAGCGCGGTGACTTAAAGACCGTGCTCGAGACTCGGCCGGTGACGTTGCGCTCCGGCGCGGCATTGACGCTGCGCTGGCGCTCGGAGCATGCCGCCGACTGCAGCGCGAGCGACCTGCTGCCGGGGACCCTGCCCCCCGCGGGTGAGCGCAGCGTCCCGGCGCCGACACCGCAGGACCTCGCGCTCGCCCTGACGTGCCGCGAGGGCGCCCTTGCGGCGGTCGCGCACGCCCCGCTGCGCGTGACGCCATGAGCCTCGAGCCGTCGCGCACCGCGGACGCCGTCGTCCCGCTGCCCCTCTCGGCAGCCCGGCCGTTGCACCGCTACTTTCTCGATCGCTGCTTCGGCGGCGGCGAGGTGCGCGCACTGCCCTATCCGCGCTGGGATCGCAACCTCCCCGCGGAGCTGCGCTACCCGTACGATGTGCTCGAGCTCGCGCTTCCCCAGGTGCGCGCCGAGCGGCTGCACTTCTACTTCACGAAGAACGCCTACGCCCTGCCGGAGTACGGCCCTCACGTGGTCGCGGTGCTGCTGCAGGAAGAGCGCTGCAAGGTGCCCGTGTACGGCCGGCACGTGCGCGCGACGCTGCGCAACCTCGAGTCGCGCCCGAGCCTCACCTGCCGCGCGCATCGCCGGCTCGGACGCCTCGAGGCGGTGCTCATGTTCGAGTACGCCCGCGACTGGCACACGCACCTGAAGTCCACCCGCGCCGCGCGGCGGCGCGCGCGCACCGATCCGCCGCTCCGGGCCGAGGCGGCGGTGCTCTCCTTGCCCTTGGGCTATCACAGTCAGGAGCCCGTCCCGCAGGTGCCGATGATCGAGCGCTCGCTCGATCTGTTCTTCGCGGGCGAGATCCGTCATGCCCTGCCGCGCTTCGACTATCGCCGTCTCACCTCGACCTCGAAGTTCGTCGCGCGCGCGCAGCTGTGGCGCGAGCTGGAGCGGCTCGAGCGGAGCGGACGCTGGCGCATGGAGCTCGGCAAGATCGGATCGCGGCAGAGCTCGACGGCGGCGTTCGCGAGTTATTCGGAAAAGATGATGCACACGCGCATCTGCGTCGCACCGCGCGGCTCGGTCGCCGAGACCTACCGCGCTTACGAGGGGCTGCGCGCGGGCTGCCTGGTGGTCACCAACCGGCTGCCCGCGCATTCTCTGCTCGCGAGCTCACCGGCGCTGCAGGTCGATCACTGGCGCGAGCTCGAGGGGATACTCGAGCACTACGCGCAGCGGCTCGAGCGGCTCGAGGCCGCCCGTGCGGCCGGCATCGCCTGGTGGGACGGTCATGGCGCCGTCGCCGTGCAGGCCGCTCAGGTGGCCGTGGCCCTCAATCGTGCCGGCGCGACACTGTCCGCGTAGACACTCTCGAGCATGCGGCGCGTGCAGGCCGCCCAGGAGTTCGTCTCGAGGAGCGTACGCCGGGCCGCATCGAAGGCATCGCCCGGGAGCGAGCGCGCCGCCTCGATCGCGGCCGCAAGCGCGAGCGGATCGCGGATCGGCACCGTGAGGGCGACCTCGGGGCTGAGCACATCGAGCGCGCCCACGTTCTCGGTGACCACCACCGGCAGACCGAACCCCAGCGCCTCGAACACCGTCATGCCAAAGCCTTCATCGATCGAGGGCTGCACGAACACATCCGCCTGCCGGTAGAGCTCGTGCAGGCGGGCGAGCGGCACGGCGGGCAGTATCTTCACACGCGCATCATGGATGCGCGCGCGGTAGCTCCCGGGCACATCGCCCCGGATCCACAGCTCCGCGTCGGGCTCGCGGATGCGCTTGAAGGCTTCGATGAGATAGTGGGTCCCTTTGCGCAAGAAGTTGTTCCCGACCATGAGAATCCTCGCCCCGCGGCCGGGCGTGCGGCGGGCGCGCTCGCGGTAGCGCACATTCGCGCCGAGCGGATTGATGCGCACCTTGCGCGCGAGCTCCGGGTCCGCATACGAGCGCGCGCTGTAGCGCGAGGGCGCAACGATGATGTCGGCGAGGTAGAGCTCCTCGATCGCGTGCTCGAGCACCTGCGGATCGGGCGCAAAGGGGATGCCGAGCGCTCGAGCCTCCTCGCGCAGCAGCTCGTACTGCACCCGATTGTGCGGGCAGGAGCGCTCCAGGCAGAGCCGCCAGCCGCGGCCCTTGAGGGCGCCGAAGGTCTGGCGGCTGTTGCCGTTCCAGGAATGCAGCACCCCCGGGGGCTGCCTCCACAGGCGCCGGCAGAGCCACCCGTCGAATAGCTCGTAGGCGCGATCGTGCTGGTAGCCCACCGTCGCAAATCGCCCCGCGGCCGCCCACAGCGCAAGATCGAGTCGATTGTGAAACCGCATGCGCGGCACGCGCCGCGGCGGGGCGACGCTGCGCCTGACGTTGTAGAAATCGCGCAGCCGGCCGAGCGCGGCGAGCTCGGCTGCAAGGTGATGGGCGTGGAATTTACCCGCCGCGGCCAGGTCGATGGATTGCTCGAGCATGCTCACCCCGCAAGCCGCAGAAGACGGCCGGTCACGTTGCGGATCTTGGCGACGGCGACCGTCGGCAGATTGCGCAGGAACAAGATGGCGATCAGGCAATTGAGGGCGACCGACACCAGCACGATCGCGGGGGTCGCCGAGCGCCAGTTGACGATGGCGAAGATCGCGGCCGCCGCAGCCCCGATCGAGGCGAGCGAGACGCCGAACAGCGCCCAGGGAAACTCGATGCCGTTCGCATCGAGCCAGCGGCGCGCGAACTGCACGTTGAGCGCCGTGCCGACAAGCTCCCCCAGCAACAGCGCGCTCGCCGCCCCGTCGATGCCGAAGCGAGGCGTGATCAGGAAGATGCCGGCGATCGCGATCACGCTCACCGCGATCGAGATCAGCAGCTGCAGCTTCAGGAGGTTATTTCCCTGCAGCACGGCGGCGGCGGGCCGGGCAATCGAATAGATGAGGAGCGTGAGGGAGAACAGGCCGAACAGGGCGGGATCGTACTGGATCTTGCCGCGCGTCCAGGCGTGAAACACCATCGGCATGAGCCATTGAAAGGCGATCAGCACGGGCGAGAGCAACAGCACCGCGAAGAACCAGACGAAGCCCACCGTCGCGTTGGTGCGCTCCGAGTCGCGCTCGCGCAGAAAGCGCATGATCTCCGGCATGATGGGATTGGTGATCGTGCCGATGCCCTGCAGCGAGAGGTTGCTCAAGGTGCGCATCGTCGAGAATGCCGTCATCTCGGCGACCCCCACCAGGGCGCCGAGGAAGATGCGCACGCCCTGGGCGCGTCCCATGTCGAGCACCGCGCCCACCGCGATCAGAAACGAGTGCAGGACGTTGCGCAGGCCGAGCCTCCAGTCGGGCGCCTGGGGATGCAGGCCCACGCGCCGGAAGGTGCGCCACAGATCGATATGGATCGGCGTGTTGACCGCGATGCCGGCCAGGATCACGACGATGACGGTCTGCAGCAGATCCGCGCCGAGCACCACCGCGACGCCCTGGGCGAGCGCCATGACGACGGCGAGCAGGGTCTGCCACCAGCTGAAGCGCGGGAAAGCGCCGAAGGGCGCGACCACCCGGCCACCGAGGCCGCCGAAGGTGGCGGTCAGCAGGTTCGACACCGAGAACAGCACGAGCGACACGCGCGCCTGATGCAAGAGGTTCGGATCCATGGTCTTGCCATTGAAGACCGTATCGACGAGCCCGAAGGCGATCAGCAACACGAGCACCAGGAGCTCGAGCGCCGCGATCGCAAACACGTAGGGCAGCGCCGAATAGAAGAGCGTGCGCACCTCCTCCCGCTGCCGGTCTCCCGCCTTCAAGAACTCGAACCCGAGGAAGATTTGATGGCCGGAGCTGACGATGGCGATGATGGCGCCGAAGGACTGGATGATGAGCCAGCAGCCGAACTGCTCGACCGACCAGTGACTGAGGATCACGGGCACGAGGAGCAGCTGCGTGAGCACGGTAAAACCGATCTTCACCCAGGAAGCCGCGCTTGCCGACAGGAACCGCTGCAGCGTGCTCAAAGGCCGGCCCGCCTCTGATACGAGGCCACTTCGTCGACGGTCCCGTGCTGAAAGTAGAACACCTCGTCCTGGAAGTTGATGGGCCGTGTGCGGCCGTAGCCAAACGGCAGGAACGCATGATTGCGCGCGAGCGCGCACAGGATCGAGAACACCTTGAGCCCGGCCCCCTTGATGCGCGGCCGATCCGAGTGCACGGCCGGCAGGATCGCCCAGGAGGGCAGAAATCGGCTGGCGGCGAACATGAATTTCTGCTCGGGTGAGACCTGCTTGTCGGAGAAGCGGATGGCGTGCAGCGCACTCAAGAATGGGCGGATGGCGCGCTTGCGGGCGGCAAACAGGCTCTGTTGTATCTCGGGGCTGCCCGCGCCGAAAACCAGATCGTGGCGGTGCAGAGCGCCCTTGATGCGATCGACGATGTCGGCGCCGTAGACGAGCGCATCCTGCTCGAGATAGATCATCATCTCGACGTCGTTATGCAGCGCGAACTCGAGGCCCAGGATGATGGCCGCCATGGCGCCGCAATAGTGATGCGCGCAGTTTTGCGAATGCCCGGGATTGATGAGCAGCTCGAGCCGCTCGAAGGGGGTTGCGGTGAGAGCGGCATCGTCCGCCTTGACGGGCGCGGCGGAATCGACGATGAGCACGTGCTCGGGCTTCAAGAAAGTGTCCACGGAACGCCACCACAACGGGCGGAAACCAACGCCTCGGATCAACTCATCTCCCTGGGTGTGATAGCTCCTCGCGCTGTTCGAGGCGTACCAGCCGCTCGTCACCAATTCGCAGGCCATCAGAGTGATCGCGGCGAATCGCCACGGCTCAGAGCTCGCGCTTCCCCAGCTTGCGGATCAGGCGCGTCATGACGGGCGGCGTGATCTCGCGCACCAGCGAGCGCCAGCGCAGCCGGTTGCTGCCGTAGAAACGCGGCGCGAACAACGAGGAATGGGGCAGAACCCGCTCCTGCGCACCGACCGTGTGGTAATAGAGAATGAAGGACTGACGCATGCGATCGGGTGGACAGGCGAGCGGCTGCGGCACGCCGTGGAAATTCGGATCGGCCACCTCGAAGAATACGGTGCGGTTGAACAGCGGATCGATCTGTACATCGCAGCGCTTGCCGTCGTGGCTCCACAGCTCGAGCTCGCCGTGCCACTCCTGCCGCCATCCCTTGTTGAGGAAGATGATCATGGCGAGCCGGCGCGTGAGACCGGTCTCGTAGGCCATGTTGCGGTCCGAGTGCACGCCGAAGTAATCGCCCCGTCGCATGCGCGCATACCCGGCGCCCTTGAGGTACGGGTCGGGCAGCAGCTGGCCGATGCCGGTGATCTCGGCCACCCAGAACAGAAACGCCGCG
>Ga0181531_10001889_pt1 | contig 13147 bp, 7 predicted proteins | sample PEATcosm2014_Bin_38_FD_119743 | JGI IMG/M metagenome (GOLD analysis project Ga0181531, IMG submission 119743) | Peatland microbial communities from MTU Mesocosm Facility, Houghton, MI, USA - PEATcosm2014_Bin11_10_metaG | ecosystem: Environmental > Terrestrial > Soil > Wetlands > Peat | place... | reverse complement strand
CGTGGACCGCACCGCTCATTTGGAACGATTCGCCAACCTATGGCGCATATCCAATGACTTCTGGGACAACTGGAGATCGCTGGACCACAATTTCGATTTATTCGCGGCATGGCAATTGCATGGCGCGCCGGGTCACTGGCCGGATGGGGATATGATTCCCTTCGGCCATATCTGCCAGCGCAATTGCGACGTGCATCCCGACCGCTGGACGCGTTTCTCGCGCGACGAGCAACTCACACTGACGTCGCTGTGGGCGCTCGCGCCGTCGCCGCTCATGCTGGGAATGAATTTACCGGACAATGACGATTGGACAACGGCAATTTTGACCAATCCGGAAGTGCTCGCGATAAATCAGGATCCATCCGGAAAACAGGCGCAAAAAAAAACCGGCCCGCTCCAATCGGTCGAAACATGGGCGAAGAAGCTATCGGATGGCTCGTCCGCGATCGGATTTTTCAATCGGACAGACAAAATCGTAAGTGTGAACTTCGCGTGGCCCAAACTCGGATTTTCCGCCCCCTCGGAAGTCCGTGATTTATGGCTGCAGAAGGATTTGGGCAGGCAGGAAAATTTTGTCGCCGAACTGCCGCCACACGGCTGCGTTCTCCTTCAAGTGAAGTAAAGTGAGTGGCATCTTGTCCTTCCAGAAATCAAACAGACTAAAATGACCTCGAACTTTCGCCATGCTCTGGGCCTTGCTGCGTGGTTGCTGTTCAGCCAAGCCACCCTGGCCACGGATTCGCCAAGGTTGCGCCTGAATTTTGATTTTGACTGGCGTTTCCTGTTGGGCGACGCACCCGGAGCGTCCGTGGAAGGATTCCCTGATGGCGGCTGGCGCGAATTGGACGTCCCGCATGACTACAGCCGCGAAGGCGACTTCTCCGAAACCAACGACAGTTGCACCGCGTTTTTACCTGCCGGCACCGGCTGGTATCGCAAAACATTTGTGGTTCCCTCTGATTGGAGTAACCGGCTCGTCAGCGTTCAGTTCGACGGCGTTTCGGAGCAAAGCAAGGTCTGGATCAACGGCCATTCCCTCGGCGAACGGCCCTATGCCTATTCGACCTTCGCTCATGACCTGACACCCTGGCTGCATTTCGGCGGCACGAACGTCATCGCCGTCCGTTGCGACCGGGACCGCGACGACTCCCGTTGGTATCCCGGTTCAGGCATTGACCGGCATGTCTGGTTGATCGTCACTGGAAAGATCCATGTCGCCCGCGATGGGATTTACCTCACCACACCTGAAGTCACGACGGGCGAGGCACAAGTCAAAATTCAAACGCGAATTCAAAATGAAAGCGACGATGGTTGGAACGTTCATTTGATCACGAAAATGTTTGATCCCAGGGGAGCCGAAGTCGCAACCCAGGAGCACGGCGATGACGTTGACGCTCACAAAGAGGATAATTTTACGCAAACCGCCAAAATTGTTTCGCCGAAACTTTGGTCGCCGGACTCGCCGTCCCTTTACACCACCGTCACTGAAATCTGGGCCGCTGGAAAAATCGTTGACCAGTTGCAGACAAAATTCGGCATCCGCTCCATCCGCTTTGACGCTCAACGCGGTTTTCTTCTGAACGGCCAGCCGCTCAAAATCAAGGGCGTCTGTCTGCATGACGACGCCGGCGCGCTGGGAACCGCCGTGCCCGACCAGGTCCTCGAACGCCGCCTCCGTCTGCTCAAGGGTATTGGCTGCAACGCCATCCGCTGCTCGCACAATCCAAAGGCGCCGGAATTTTACGACCTTTGCGACCACCTCGGTCTGTTGGTCATGGACGAAGCCTTCGATGAATGGACGGGAGTGAAAAGCAAATGGATTCACGGCTGGAACGTTGGCGCGCCGTCGCATCATCCGGATTATACGGCATTTTTTCAGGAATGGTCGGATCGCGACCTGCGTGACATGGTCCAGCGCGACCGCAACCATCCTTCGGTCATCTTGTGGAGCATTGGCAACGAAATTGATTATCCGGGCGATCCGTTCAGTTATCCAACAGACAATAATTATGATCCCAACAAACCTTCCGCCACAACCCTGGCTCCCATCGCCCAGCGTTTGATTGCCGACGTGCGCGAAAGCGACGACACGCGGCCCGTCACCGCCGCGCTGGCCAACCTGCCCGCCTCCGATGCCACCGGCCTGGCCGGCCTGCCCGATGTTGTCGGTGTCAACTATCAGCTCGACCGGTGCCTCAAGGATTTGGCGGACTATCCGGACCGCAAATTGTTCTTCAGCGAATGCGGTTACGGGTTGAACTATGCGGAGCTGTGCGCGACGAACCCGCGCGTGGCCGGGCAGTTTCTATGGGTGGGATTTGATTATCTCGGCGAGGCGAAAAATTGGCCGGCGCGCGGCTGGGACGACGGACTGTTCGACACCTGTGGATTCGAGAAGCCGCGGGCCTATTTCCGCGAATCGCTCTGGTCGGAATCGCCGATGGTTTACGTCGCCGTCCGTTCGCGCGCGGCCAATCGCGGCGCCAAAAGCTGGCAGGGCGATTTCGGCTGGCAACCGATGCGGAGCGATTGGAATTGGGCCGATGACCCCCGCCAGGAACTCCCGGTGGAGGTGTATTCCAACTGTAAGACCGTTGAATTGTTTTTGAACGGGAAGTCGCTGGGAAGGAAAACGCTGGCGGACGCGCCGGACCGCATCCGCCACTGGCGGGTACATTTCGAACCCGGCGAGTTAAAAGCCGTCGGCACCGGCTCTGGAAAAGCGGTCGTTTATCGCCTCGTCACGGCGGGCATGCCGGCCCGGCTCGATTTGATTCCCGACCAGGCGCGCCTGACCGCCAATGACGGGGAGGTTGCCCAGATCGAGATCCGGCTGGTGGATGCCAATGGCATTCTTGTTCCCAACCACGACGCGGTTTGTTCGGTGCAGGTTGCCGGCCCCGGACGGCTGCTGGCCCTGGACAATGGGAATCAAAATGACATGACGCCGCCAACGGCGGATGTGCGCAAGCTGCACGATGGCCGTGCGCTGGCCATCGTGCAAAGCCGGCAACAGAACGGGCCCATCATGGTCAGAGTCACGGCGCCCGGTCTGCCCGAAGCCGAACTAAAATTGCCGGCGAACTGATGGACATTTTCCCCACGCTGTCATGAAAAACGTGAAATTAACAAGCTGTCTTGCCGGGGCCGCGCTCGCGGTCGTCCTGACGGCCAACGCCCAGCCCGCCAGAATATCCGTGGCGGTGGATCAGGCCGGCCACAAGGTCTCGCCGATGCTTTGGGGAATTTTCTTCGAGGACATCAATCTGTCCGCCGACGGCGGCATTTATCCCGAACTGGTCCGCAACCGCTCGTTCGAAGATTCGGACCAGCCGGATTATTGGAAATTGACCAACGCCGACAGCGGCAACAGCACGATGGCGATTGATTCCTCGCGCCCGCTCAACCCGTTCAACCTTCACTGCCTGCGCGTGAACGCAGATGGCGGGTTCACGCTGGAAAATGATGGTTATTGGGGCATGAACATCGTCAAGGGCGACGGTTACGCGTTCAAGGCCGCGGCGCGCGAAGAAAATTTCAATGATCCGCTCACGGTGAAAATTGTCAGTTCGACGGGAGCGGTGCTGGCCAGCGGCGAAGTTTCCGGGCTGACCGGTCGTTGGCATTATCACACGCTCAACCTCGTCGCCTCGGACAGCGACCCGAAGGCGCATTTGGAAATTTCCGGCGCGGGCGGCGGGGTTTTGTTCCTCGACATGGTTTCGCTCATGCCACAAAAAACGTGGAAGGAGCACGGCCTGCGCACGGACCTCGCGGCGGCGCTTGACGCGCTGCATCCGTCGTTCATGCGTTTTCCCGGCGGCAACTGGATTGAAGGCGACGACCTCGCGCACATGTATCATTGGAAAAGCACGATTGGCGATATTGACGCGCGCACGCCGCTTTGGAACACATGGGGCTACAACACCACGCAGGGCCTGGGCTTTTACGAATACCTGCAACTCTGCGAGGACCTTGGCGCCGAGCCGGTCTTCGACATCAACTGCGGCATGGCGCTGAACGGCCAGGACGTGCCGTTGAGCCGCATGGGCCAGTGGGTGCAGGACGCCCTCGACGCAGTTGAATACGCGAACGGCCCGACCAATTCCGTCTGGGGTTCGCTCCGCGCGCAAGCCGGCCATCCCGCGCCGTTCCATTTGAAATACATGGAAATCGGCAACGAAAACGGCGGGCCGGATTACGCCCAGCGCTGGGCGCTCCTGGTCAACGCCATCCGGGCGAAGTATCCCGCCATGAAACTCATCGCGACGAGCAGCTTGCAGGACGGCAGTCATCCGCTAAATCCAAAACCCGACATCGTGGATGAACATTATTACGAATCGGCGGAATCATTCATGCGGCGGGCCGATCAATACGACGATTACGACCGCAACGGCCCGGAAATTTTCGTCGGCGAATACGCCGTCACGCAAAACGCCGGCGAAGGCAATTTGCGCGCGGCCATCGGCGAGGCGGCGTTCATGACCGGCATGGAGCGCAACTCGGACGTGGTCACCATGGCCAGCTACGCGCCGCTGTTCGTCAATTTGAACCACCGCGCGTGGAATCCCGACCTCATCAATTTCAACAGTTCGGGTTGGTATGGGATCCCCGGCTATTACGTCCAGGAAATGTTCGGCAACAATCGTGGCGACGTGACGTTGCCCACCACGGTGGAAACAACCAGCGTGCCGCAACCCACGCCCGCCGGTGAAATCGGCGTCGGCACCTGGAACACGGCCGCCGAATTCAAGGACGTCCAGGTCACCGCGCCGGACGGGAAACTTTTATTCGCGTCCGGCTTTTCAAAAAATGCCGACGGTTGGAAGCTGCTCGGCGACGGTGCGCAATGGAGCGTGCGGGACGGCGCGCTGCGACAAACGGCATCGCAGACCTTCATCCGCGCCCTTGCCGGCGACAGGTCCTGGACTGATTACACACTTGCGCTCAAGGCGCGCAAAATTTCCGGGCGGGAGGGCTTTCTGATTCTTTTCCACAATAACGACGATGATGACCACGTCTGGTGGAACATCGGCGGCTGGAACAACACCCAGGACGCTCTTGAATATGGGAGCGGGTCGGTGGATGGCAAACCGGGCCGAATCGAAACGGGCCGTTGGTATGACATCAAAATCGAACTCGAAGGCAACCACGTCAAATGCTGGCTCGACGGCCAACTCATGCACGACATCCAAAGGCCGCGCCCGGACATCCGTTGCATTTACGCCAGCGCGACGCGCGACGACGCCAGCGGCGACGTGATTGTGAAAGTCGTCAACGCCGCGCCGTTCCCGGTTGAAACGCAAATTGCCCTCGGGGGCATCCAAAAAATTTCCAGCCCGGCGCGGGCCATTGTTCTCACCTCCGCCAGCCCGCACGATGAAAATTCCATCGACCACCCGGCAAAGGTGTCACCGAAAGCGGAGACGTTCGACGTGAGCGGCCCCGATTTCCGCCGGACCTTCCCCGGCAATTCATTCACGGTCTTGCGAATGAAGCCCGGTGAATGACATCAGTGCCAAATACGCGACAGGATTGGTTTAAGGGACAAACTCCGTCCGCGCTGGTCGTGGACACGGCGAACGGACTCGAAGTCGGCACGAGAGGGGACGTGGTCTTGCCGCGCGTCCGAACCTCGCGCGCCAGTATTCTGCCGATTATATCGAAGGCGGGGAAGTTGCCGTCACAGAGAACGCTCATCCATGCGAAGAAAAACGCGCGTGGTTTCAAGGCCGAACAGATTGTCGGCATTGAGATGGACGAAACGTGTTTCTGCTGGTTGGTCCATCCAGGTCGATAAAGACTGAACCCCACACACCGGGTGTATCTCTCAATAGAGGCACACATGAAAGAGCGGTTTTATTTATTCAAACGCAACGGTATCTTTCAAAGAGTGTCAGTGCGTGTCATAACGAATGAATGAGGGCCATAAGATTGGTCCAGCCGGCTCCCGCACCGATGATGGCGGTGGAGAGGACAAGCGTGATGATGCCGCCGGCGATGAGGAGGTGCGCCTTCTTGCTGGAGCCTTTCCATTCGTGCAAAATCCAGCCCCACATCGTGCTGAAGATGATGATGCTGGCCATGTGCAGGGTCCATGAGGCAAAGTCATATTTGCCCATCTGCGTTGCCCCCATCGTGTAGAAGAAGAACTGAAAATACCAGCAGGTGCCGGCGAGTGCGGAGAACAGGTAATTATTGAACACGGGGATTTTCAGATCGCTGATGGTGTGGCTGGCGTTGGTTTCCGCCGGATCATGTTCACCACTCCCCAAGCCGCCATGATGCGCGTGTTCCACTTTAACGTGCGAAGCGAAGTACTGGTAGCCGGTGCGGTTTTTAACGTTCAACAGCACACACCATATAAAATTGGTGGTGAAACCGCCGAGCAGCAGGACCACCAGCGGGGGCAAGCCCTGCCAGAGGCCAAAGTGTTTCTGAAGCGCGACGACATCACCGCCGGCCAGGGCGATGCTTACGGCAATCTCTTTTTGGGAAAAATCTTCCAGACTGCTGATGGTCCTGGCCAGCGTATTGTTGGTTCTCAGGGAGGCAAAGCCAGTGGCATAAGCCGCCAGACGTCGAGCAACCGCATTGGTTGAAGCGGAATAGGCGGCGGCAAACTTTGCGGAAAAATCCGTATTCGTCTCCAAGGCGGCCAACAAACCATTGAAACTTGGTTTCCCGTTTGCCTTCATTCCCAATGCAGCCAAATCAAGCCCCTGCGCAAATTGGTTAGCACTCGTGGAGGCAAGAATGCCCGGGTCCGTGACGTGGATTCCTTTTTCCGCAGCACCGGCAAGGTAGCAGGCTTTCAAGGCGTCAACCTTGATTGGATTTCCTGCCTGAAGCGCAAAGGCGAAGCACGCGCTCAGGATGCCGGAAAAAGTGGCCACCATCAGGCCTTTCTTGAAATTGAATTCCTTGATGGCCATCTTTTTTTGTTCGGCGGGCAATTCTTTCTCCTTGGTCCAGCCGGCCAGGGCGGCGATGCCGATCCCCAGCAGACACACCGCCACCCCCGCCAAAATGACCTGGCCGGAGGTGGATTTGGCAATGTCCACAATGCTGGAAGCGACGGGAATGCCGGGCATAAAGGCCTTGAAAATCGGCGGCATAAGCGTGCCGAACGCGGCGCAATAACCCAGTGCCACACCCATGCCCAGTGACAAACCGAGGTAACGCATCGTCAAACCGAATGTCAATCCACCGAAACCCCAGAGCAGTCCAAAGAAATATGTCCACCACAACGTGCTGGGGTCCTGCTGCTTGATCACCTCGATCAATCCACTCGTCATGAGCGAGGCGATCACCCACGGACAGATGATCCAGGAGAAAAATCCGCCGACAAGCCAGTAGGTTTCCCACGACCATTTTTTTACGCCTCGGTAGGGCACATAAAAACTGCCGGAGGCCAGGCCGCCCAGCCAGTGGAAAACGACACCAAGAAGGGGATTGGGTTGCATTATTATGGGGTGGTTATGTTCGTTTGCTCAAAACTTCCTTTTCGTAACGCTTCACGTCGGCCAGCCAGTTTTCACCGGTGGGAACCCCCTGGCTCTCGCAGTGGTAATCCCAAACCGCGCCGAACGGCAGCGTCTTCGCCTCTTCCTGCAACGCGAGGCGCGTGGTGAAATCGCCGCCCGCTTCCGCCGCCTTGATGGCCGGCGGTTCGAGCAGCGCGATCAGCAGGGCGCGCAGCATGTTCCGTGTACCGATGGTCCAGGCCGCGACGCGGTTGATGCTCGCGTCGAAATAGTCGAGGCCGATGTGGACGCGTTTCTCAAAACCGTTGGCGACAATTTCGCGGGCGATGGCCAGCAGATCATCGTTCAAGATGACAACATGGTCGCTGTCCCAGCGGACACCGCGGCTGACGTGCAGCAGAATCCCAGGCAAGTATGGCAGCACGCTGGAAATTTTATCCGCGATGCCTTCGGTTGGATGATAATGTCCCGCGTCCAGGGTCAGCAGTTTGTTGCGGGAGACGGCATAGCCGAAATAAAATTCGTGTGAACCAACGACGTAACTTTCACTGCCGATGCCAAACAGTTTCGGTTCGACGGCATCCAGGTTCAGTTTTGATGATATCGGCTCTTTGAAAATGGCGTCCAAAGATTGCCCCAGCCGTAACCGAGGGGCCAGGCGGTCCGCGGGCGTGTCTTTGAAGCCGTCAGGAATCCAGATGTTTGTGACGCAGGTTTTGCCGAGCGTCCTGCCCATTGCCGCGCCAATCTTGCGGCAGGCGATGGCATGTTCAATCCAGAATTCCCGGATTCCCCGGTCGCGGTGCGACAAGGTGAAACCGCTGGCTGCCTTGGGATGGGCGAAGAACGTGGGGTTGAAATCCAAACCCAGACCACGGGACCTGGCCCAATTGATCCAATGGTCGAAATGAACCGGTTCCAATTCATTTCGATCCACTTTTTTGCCATTGGTTTCAGCATAGCAGGCATGAAGATTTACCCGGTGATGACCGGGAATCAGGGACAAAGCCTGCTCCAAATCGGCGCGCAGTTCATTCGGCGTCCGCGCTTTGCCCGGGTAGCTGCCGGTAACGGCGAGGCCGCCGCCCAATTCACTGCCGATGCCCTCAAAACCCCCCACATCATCCCCCTGCCAGCAATGAAGCGAGATGGAAACGGAAGCCAATTGTTTTAGCGCGCGGCCCACGTCCACCTCCAGGTGCTGGTAACGTTCACCGGCGAGAGAAAAAGACTTTTGCAAGTGAGTGTTTTGTTTTGTCATAAACTCGATTATGAGAACGACAGCCAGGTTCGCTTTGATTTATGATCCGGTGACATTGTAGAGATATGGTCTTGCATCGTCCTTAACGGAATTGCCAAAATATAGCATTAAAGTGCCAGGTCGTATTCAAGCCAAAAAATGGAATATTATGAACCAAGGCCGGTGTTTTGCCTGCCAGGAGGATTGGGGCAATCGGACCGCCTTTCAATTGAATTTGATGAAGCCACTGTTGGCGGATTTTCAATGACACTAAATGATTCTTTCATGACAGGAGCGCAGGAGCCTTCCGGATTATTCGACTTATGAAATTTGTCAAAGTGGGAATTTGTCTGTGGAGCGGTGGTTGGATGATTTTGTTGGCGGCGAGTTCGACTTTCGGGGGCATCCGGCCGGTTGATTTGCGCTGCGAATCAAAACTCGATCCCCTGGGTCTGGGCGAGACCAGCCCGCGGTTGAGCTGGCAGGAGGTGGCGACCCTTCCGGGTGAACGGGGGCAATACCAGACGGCGTACCAGATTCAGGTGGCCAGTTCATTGCAGGTGTTGACCAACAACCAGGGAGACCTGTGGGACACCGGCCAGATGGCGACGAATCAAACATCGCAGATTGCCTATGCGGGCTCGGCGCTCAAGACGGACCAGGTTTGTTATTGGCATGTGCAGGTCTGGGACAGAAATGGCCAGCCATCGGGCTGGAGTTTTCCGGCCTCATGGACCATGGGAATACTGACGGCCGGTGAATGGTCGGCCCAATGGATCAGTGCCGGAACACCTTCCACCAACCCCGCCGCCCGTCTGGTGATTCGCCAGGCGACCTATGAAGCCAACGACGGAGGCGGGACCGCGGACGTGACGGCCACCTTGGTTCACCGGGTGGAAGACGATCGTCTCGTCATGCCCGTTAATAACACGACCCTGGGCGTGGATCCCGCCCGCGACCACATCAAACAATTGCGTGTGGACTACGAATTCGATGGCCGGGACTACACGGACAAAGTCCGCGAAAACGAGATCTTGACCATCCCCAAAAACGCGGCCGTCCTGCCGTATCTGCGAAAGGACTTTGATTTGGCAAAGCGCGTACAGCGCGCGGTTCTCCATGTGACCGCGCTGGGACTTTATGAGGTTGACATCAACGGACACCGTGTTGGAGACCACGTTCTCGCTCCGGATTGGACGGACTACCGCAAACGGGTGCGCTACCAGGCCTACGATGTCACCGCTTTTCTCACTCAGGGGGACAATGCCATCGGTGCCCTTCTCGCCAACGGCTGGTACAGCGGCCACATTGGCAATGGCGGATTCCAGTTTTTTGGCAGGATGCCGGCGTTCCTGGCCCAGCTTGAAGTGACTTACGATGACGGCAGCACGAAAACCATCGTGACCGATTCCTCCTGGAAGTCATACCCCAGTCCAATTCTCTCCTCCGATTTCATGATGGGTGAGGACTATGACGCGCGCCGGGAAGTGAAGGGCTGGGACCAGCCGGGTTTGAGTGAAACCGGTTGGGTACCCGTCACGATGCCGGTCGAACCCTCGCTTCTGTTGCAGGACCAGGTCTCGCAACCGGTGCGGGAGCTTTGCGAACTCAAGCCAAGGAAGATTACCGAACCGGAACCGGGCCACTGGATATTCGATCTGGGACAAAACATGGTAGGTGTCGTCCGGCTCAACGTTTCGGCTCCTGCCGGAACCGAAGTCACCATCCGCCAGGGGGAGATGCTCAATCCCGACGGCACACTCTACACCAGGAATTTGCGCGGGGCATCTTCAATAGATCACTATGTTTGCAACGGTGAGGGCGTTGAAGTGTGGCAACCACGCTTTACTTTTCACGGGTTCCGTTATGTGGAAATCACCGGCCTGTCTGGCCGGCCTTCTAAAGATGTTGTGACGGGGATTGTCATCGGTTCGGACACGCCGCGCACCGGCGAATTTGCCTGTTCAGATGTCCGGATCAACCAGCTTCAATCCAACATCCAATGGGGTCAGCGCGGCAATTATATCAGCATTCCCACCGACTGTCCGCAGCGCGACGAGCGGTTGGGGTGGATGGGCGATGCCGAGGTGTTCATCCGCACCGCCACCTACAACGCGGATGTGGCGGCCTTTTTCACCAAGTGGTTGGTGGATGTGGACGACGGCCAATCTCCGCCCGGAGCGTTTAGCAATGTGAGTCCCAATACCAGTCAGGATGTTGGCGGGGTTCCTGCCTGGGGTGATGCCGGGGTCATATGTCCCTGGACCATCTATCAGATGTATGGCGACCGGCGCATTCTGGAACGCCATCTGCCCGCGATGATCAAATGGGTGGATTACATGCAGTTGCACAGTGACGGGTTGATTCGGGACAAGGACCGGGGTGAAGACTTCGGCGACTGGTTGTCGATCAATGCGGATACGCCCAAGGATTTGATCGGCACCGCCTTTTTTGCCTATTCCACCCATTTGCTGGCCCGGGCTTGCCGCGTTCTTGGGCGCGAGGCCGAAGCTGATAAATACGATCAATTGTTTGCAGACATCAAGACCGCCTTCAATGAACGCTACGTCGCGGCGGACGGCCGCATCCAAGGTAACACCCAATGCGCCTACGCCATGGCGCTGAAGTTTGAACTGCTGCCGGAAAATCTCCGGCCGAAGGCGGCTCAATATCTGGCAGAGGACATCAAGGCCAAAGGCGGGCATCTTTCAACCGGCTTCGTCGGCGTCAGCTACCTGCTACCGGTCCTTACCCAGGCGGGCAAGGTGGATACGGCCTACGGCTTGCTGTTGCAGGATACGTTCCCGTCCTGGCTGTTCTCCGTGAAATATGGTGCCACCACCATCTGGGAGCGGTGGGATGGTTGGACCCCCGAAAAAGGTTTTCAGAACCCGGGCATGAACTCGTTTAACCACTACGCTCTTGGCTCGTGCGGGGAATACCTGTTTGGCTACATCGGCGGCATTCGTCCCGCAAGTCCCGGCTTCAAAACCATTCTGATTGATCCGGTCATCCGCGATGGCCTGACCTGGGCCAGCACCAGCTTTGATTCGGTCCACGGAAGGATTGGCACCGCGTGGAAAGTGGAAGGCAAACGGCTGACGCTGGAAGTCACCGTGCCGGTGAACACGGCCGCAACGGTCTGCATTCCGGCTGGGAATATCGGGAGCATCACCGAGACCGGCAAACCCGTGGAGCAGGCCGAAGAGGTGAAATTCCTAAGGCGGGAAAATGACAAGGCTGTTTTTGAAGTGGGTTCAGGAAACTACAAATTTACCTCTGAAATCGGACAGTGAGAAATAGACTTCTCATTGTTCATGCCAAAGTTATCCATCGTGAAACAGATATTTAACAACCACCCGAAGCTTATTTTGCTTTTGATCCTTTCCTTGAATGGAAAATCGTTTCGGCGGATGGGCGCGGAACCGGCGGAGATTCCGGTATTGCCGCAGACCGGACTTGAAGTATTGCCGACCCGGACGATTTATACCTTTGCGGGATCGGGCGTGTCGCTCACGCTCATATCAAGCTGGCAGTTGAACCCCGACGGCAATTGATTTGATGATGTGCGTGCGCTCAAAAATGGCGCGGCTGTTTTCCTCATCCAGCCAGAGCGTATTTTGCCGCCGCTTTCCGCCGTCGGCGAAAGCAATTGTCATGAATGGCGCTGACGCGAGCTGGTACACAACCGGCACCTGGCAATAAGTGAACGCGAGCGAGTCGTTCCTGAGCCGGAGTTTTCGCACATCACCGGCCACGTCGAAATAAGTGAATGTGGCCGGAGTGGAAACGAATTCCTCCTTGCGCAATAACCGTGGCTCAAAATGAATGCAGCCCTCACGAATACTTACGCCCAGTTCACCAAACCGGCACAAGATGTCTTCCTTCACCTGTCCGGTCAAACCCGGCTGGCGGGCACCGCCTTGCGCCGGCGTATGCGAATATGGGTCCATGGGAAATGCCCCATAAACTTCCGGAGTTTTGTAATCACCGATTCCCGCGCAGATGTCGTGATAGTATTCAGCCAGCCGCTTCGAGAGCCGCGGCGACACGCCCGCCCGGAGTGCGCGGAAATAGGTTTCCTGGACGGCCAGGCGGAGTTTGGAAACCATGTGCCAGTAAATGCAGCCCAATCCTTCGTAACCGAAGAAGGTGCCGGAACGCCCCGTGAAGGACTCATGATCAAAAAGCCGCTCGAACAAATCCAGCACCATGGCCGCGTCCCTGGTTACCAATCTCGCGTAACCGCCGACGGCAAGTTCATTCAGGATACGGCTGATGTCACGGGCGTTGGTGATGGCGCCGTTGAAGTGAACTCGTCCGGCAATGTCGCGCTGGAGGAGTTGACGGTTGCCGTCAGCCAGTAGTTTTCGAAGCAGCGCCGACCGGTTAATCTCCTTCGCTGGAATGTTATTTTTTT
>Ga0181531_10001888_pt1 | contig 13150 bp, 14 predicted proteins | sample PEATcosm2014_Bin_38_FD_119743 | JGI IMG/M metagenome (GOLD analysis project Ga0181531, IMG submission 119743) | Peatland microbial communities from MTU Mesocosm Facility, Houghton, MI, USA - PEATcosm2014_Bin11_10_metaG | ecosystem: Environmental > Terrestrial > Soil > Wetlands > Peat | place... | reverse complement strand
TGAGAGGGAGCCTTGATGAGACTGGCCTGCAGAGAGTTGTAGTTCGAAGATCCGTCGGTGGTTTGGTTCGCAACCGACAAATAGTAGGGAAAACCGGCATAGTTTGCGGTGTCTGCCATGTATTGAGGAAAGGCACGGTCATAGTACGGAGTTCCAGCGCAGCCAGGGTTAGCAAGGCAAGCTGTGTGTCCGGCAGCTGTAATTGGATCTCCCTCATTCCAGGAGGCAAGCCGGTGAGCCACGGAGCCGACATAGCCAACCTGCGCAACGATGTTGCCACCCAGGGAGCGCTGGACGTTGAGGTTGAAATTATATGTGTACGGGACACTATAGGAGGGGTCAAACACCGCAAGCTCCTCCTCGAGGTAATTGAGCCAGTTGATGGTTGAACCCGGCGTCACAGGGGCCAGGGGGAAAGGATTTGCCTCCGATGTTGCGGGATTGCCGGTAACGTCGCTGAAAGGATTTGCGAATGCTGGACTGCCTCCAGCGTCCCCCGCGCCATACGACACTTTCAGGAACGGCGGGTCCTCAAGATTCTGCAGCGACTGCTCTTCCTGGTCGCGATTGTAATAGACGCCAAATCCGGCGCGGACAGAGAAGTCATGCGCGCCTGGCGCGCCGATGAGCATGGAGGGCCCCTCGGACGGGGACCAGGCGAAGCCGATTCTGGGCCCGAAGCGGTCATAGTGAGGAACAGGAGAACCGGCGTTATTGCAGCCGGGATCGCCGGGGAAGCTCAATCCGGGCGAGGCACCGGGGAACACTTTGGACTCCGAGGAGCTGTTGGACCAGCAAACAATACCCAGACCGCCGTCCTGGTGATTCTGGTTGGGCTTCTCCACATCCCATGCAAGTCCGAAGTTAACCGTCAGGCTGGGAGACGCTTTCCAGTTATCCTGCGCGTAGCCATACAGCTCTTCGGCAACGGCATTGATAAAGCCGTTGTTGGTTTGGTAATAAGCATCCGGAATACCGAGGCTGTAATCGAGAATCGGGTCGCCGGAGCTGTAAGCTCCCCCTCCGTCGAAACTGTAGTAGCCGTTGTTATAAACGTCGAACGGGTTGTGCACCCGGAACTGCTCGAACAAGCCGCCGAACTTGAGATTATGGTTGCCCTTCACCCAGGTGAAGTTATCGGTGTAAGTAAGATTGGTATCGAGACGAGGTTGAGGCCCCTCAAAGCTGAAGCCAAGGCTGAAGTAGTTACCGACCGCGATATAGGGAACGCCCGATTGAGGGTCCTGCGGGTTGATTGCAAAGCCGTAGTTACTCGGCGGGTCGACCTTTTGCACGCCAACCGCGGCAAAGGGGTTGCGATAGTAGGAACCGCGCAGCTCGTTCAGCAGACTGGCGCTGAAGGTATGAGTCCAGGAAGCCGAGAAGAGCTTGAAGTGACTCGACTCCTGCGAGGGAAACCCGGGGAAACTGCCACCTCCGAAGGTAAGGGCCTGTGTCTCAGGGTTCGACATGAACACACCCGATGCCCAGAGGCTGTCTTTGGTAGTGGGAGTGTAGTCGACCTTGATAATTCCCTGATCCTGCGCGTAGGTGTTTGCCGGCGTGAAGTTGGCCTCATCCTGTTGACCGTTTGCATCCGGAGAGCCGTAATTTGCCGGCAGAACAAATTTGCTCGTCAGGTTCTTCGCGATTGGATTCCAATTGGCCGTTGGGATGTTAACTGTTCCGCTGGGGAAGCAACTGGCCCACGTCTCGCCCGCCGTGCAGGAACCTATGTTGAAAGGAATCGGATTGTTCGTTAAGCCAGCGCTGTTAGGGCCTGAGGTAACATAGTTAAGGTCGTTGGTAAAGTTACCGGCGAACTGATCGGCATCCAGCGTCGTTTGGACGGTTGTGGTCGCGGTCCGCTGGCGCTCGCCCTGGTAGGCGAGAAAAAAGAAGAGTCGATTCCTGACGATCGGTCCGCCCAGAGTGCCGCCATAGAGGTTCTGGTGGAAAATCTGTTTGGTCGATCCGCCGGGCGTTAGCGGCTGAGTGAAATAGTTGCCGTTGGTCAGAAAGGTATCGCGATAGAATTCAAAGCCGCTGCCATGCAGTGCATTGGAGCCGGATTTGAGAATTTGATTGACGACCGCGCCTGAGTTGCGGCCAAATTCCGGGTTCATCGTGCTGGTGACGATGTTTTCTTCCTGAAGAGCGTCCGGGTTGATCTGAATGCCTTCGTTCTCCAGCGCGGGATCGTTGATATCGACACCATTCAGGAGATAGGAGTTCTGGGGGGTTTGGTTACCGTTGCTGGAGAAGGTGCCAAACCTGTCAGAAGATTCAACAACCCCGGGTTCGAGCTTTTGGAGGCCAGCGGGGTCGCGGCCCTCCAGCGGAATCTGCTCAAGCTGGGTAGAAGTTGCGATCTGTTCCAGCTGTGTATTGGAAGTCTCAACCTGGACGGCGGTTGCGGCGACATTAATCGTTTGGGAGCCTCCTCCTACCGTGAGGGAGGCGTCGACGTCACGATTGTCATTGACGTTCAGGTTCAGTCCGGAGGAGACGAAGGTCTGGAATCCCGTGGCGGTGACGGTGACCGTATAAGGACCGCCGACCTGGAGCTGGGGAAGGATGTAGTATCCCTTATCGTCCGCTGTGGCTTTGGTTGAAATGCCCGTGCTGGTATTGATGACCGTCACATCAGCATGCGAAATGACGGCGCCCGACGCATCGGTCACCGTTCCATGGATGGTTGCATAGACGTCCTGAGCATGGGAGCGCGGCGCTGCGCAAAGCAGCAGACACAGGGAGAGAAGGGCAAGTAACCAGCTGTTGCGTCTGGGATTCATAGTTCCTCCGAAATAAGTTGGGGGCCTGACGTGTGGGTCGGGTGAGGGGAGACCCCTCTGGAGAAGAAAATCTGTTCGTGGATCGGCGGCTGCTGCGCCCTGGTGCGGCTGACCTCTTAACTGGATCAGGGGTTGTGGATTGCACCTTCGGAATTCAACAGCACACATGCGTAACGCCATCAGGGTTGCACTCGGAATACCATCGCGGGATGGCTCGAGTGCCTCACTCGGTCGTGAGCCGCCCTGGGTGGGCCAGGAAGATGCTGAAATGCTCAAAAGTGCTTATTTATCAGTCCGCGAGAAGGCATGAGGGAGCCCTTCCGAGGCGCGAGAAGTTGGCGCGACAGTTACTAATGAAGGGTTTAATGAAACGAAGGGTAATTCAACAAATCGTAAAGGATAGCAGCGCATCTACGGAAAATGGGAGATCGCTGGGGGGGGGTGCGGCCGATGCCTGGAACTCTATTGGCTTTTCAGATGCCGAGCTTCTTGACTTCCTCGTTGTAGTACTTGCGATAGAGGATGTCCCATTCCTGGCTGCCCTCGGGGATGATGCGGCGCTGGGACTCGATCTTCTGGCGGGCGGCCTGGTCAATGCGCATCTCTTCGAGGAGCAGATGCTCAAGGGCTTTGCGGGCTTCCTGGCGGACGGTGTTGCGGTCTTCGAGGAAATCGCATTCGGGGGTCTCGGCGAGGGTATCGGCAACAACGTGGGCGAGCTTGTTGAGTTTGTCGCGCGAGATCCTCACAGCACCGCCTTGTATTTGCGGGCGAGCTCGGTCTTGACCTTCTTGAACATCTCGGAATAGCTGGCGCCGGTGCGGTTCATCTCGTCCTGATAGGCATCGAGGATGACGCGGACTTCTTCGTTGATGCGGTCTTCAAGGGAGAGCTCTTCGAGGATGCCGGCGTTGACGCGCTCCTCGACAGCTTTGGGTTTGGTGGTCTGGATCGCTTTGGCGTCGATGAGGCTTTTTACGGTGTGGCGCGCCAGGTAGCCAATGTACTCGCGGGAAAAGATCATTGAACTCATTCGGAATATAGCACAGGGAAGGCAGCGGGGCAGCGATGGAGCGGTTAGCGATAAAACGGTCAGCTGAAAAGCGGTTAGCGGAAAAGCGAGTGAGAGACGACCAGCCAAAAACTATCAGCGAGAGGCGATCGGGAGAGGTTCGCGAACGGCCGGGAACAACGTTTGAGAATGCCGATGAGCGCGAAATGCGAGCACGAGCAGAAGTCCTAGGGTCGGAGCCAGTTCTCCATCCTGAGCTCAGGAATCCTGCGAAATTCTCGGGTATTGTCTGTCACGAGAATAGAGTTCGTAGCGAGAGCATGTGCGGCGATCAGAAGGTCGTTACCGCTGATCGGTGAGCCGACCCTTTCGAGTTGGGCGCGCAGGCGTGCGTAATGCCTGTCCGCATCTTCTTCTAGGGGAAGCACGGTGACGGTCTGGAGAACCTCATCGATTCGCTCGATCAGGGGTAGAGTGCTCTTCTTTGCACCGCCGAAACGGAGTTCCGCAGCCACGATGATGCTGGTGCAGAGGCTTCGCCGTTCGGCTCGCGTCATACGGCCGATCTTCTTTGCGACATTGCCTGTGCGATTGCGAATCACATCCGAGAGGATGTTCGTGTCGAGGAGGTATTGGGGCATCAAAGATCGACCGGGTCGATGGGCAGATCTTCGATTTCCGGCATATCGTCTTCGGGGCCGAGAGGAGTCCAGGAAGCGATCAGGTCGGCGAGATCTTTGCGGGGTGCTGGTTCCAGGATGAGACATCCCGTGGTGGCGTCGCGACGAAGAATCGCCTCGTCACCGGGCAATTCAAATTCCCTCGGAATTCGAATGGCCTGATTTCTGCCGTTGCGGAAGAGATGGACTCGGCGAGATGGATTTCTGGGCGCCATGGGGTCATTTTAGCATAGGCCGCAGCATATGCTGATTATTCTCTCCGGCTCGCTCCTCTAACCTTGCGGATTTCTTCCATGCGTTGGGCGAGGAGCTTTTCGCGGCCTTCCTGGGTGGGGTGGTAATAGCGGCGGCCGGCGAGGGATTCGGGGAGGCATTCCATGTCGGCGACGCGGCCCTCGACATCATGGGCGTATTGGTAGCCCTTGCCGTAGTCGAGTTCCTTCATAAGGCGTGTTGGGGCGTTGCGGAGGTGCAGCGGGACCGGTTCCTGGCGGGTGCTCTCGATATCCGCGAGGACTTCGGCGTAGCCGGTGTAAAGGGCATTCGATTTGGGCGCGAGGGCAAGGTAGACGGCGGCTTCGGCCAGGGCGAGGTCGCCTTCGGGCGAGCCGAGGAAGTCGACGGTGTCTTTGGCGGCGAGAGTAATGTGGAGGGCTTCCGGTGCAGCGAGGCCGATGTCTTCGACGGCCATGCGGACGAGGCGGCGCGCGACGTAGAGGGGGTCTTCGCCTGCGTGGAGCATGCGGCCGAGCCAGTACATGGAGGCATCGGCGTCGGAGTTGCGTACGGATTTGTGCAGCGCGGAGATGAGGTTGTAGTGTTCTTCGCCCGATTTGTCGTAGAGGAGGACGCGCTGCTGCAGGGCTTCAGTGGCGATCTCGCGGGTGATGGTTGCGGGCTGGCCGCCGGCGCGCGATTGCGCGAGTTTTGCAGCGACTTCGAGCGCGTTGAGGGCGTTGCGTGCGTCACCGGACGCATAAGACGCGAGGAGTTCGAGGGCTCCTTCGCCGACGGCAATGTGCTGGGCGCCGAGGCCGCGGACGGGATCGGTGAGGGCTCGCTCGAGGAGGGCGACGATTTGCGCGTCGGTGAGGGCCTTGAGGGTGTAGACGCGGCAGCGGGAGAGCAGGGCGGAGTTGATTTCGAAGGAGGGATTCTCGGTGGTGGCGCCAATAAGGCGGATGGAGCCGCGCTCGACCCAGGGGAGGAAGGCATCCTGCTGGGCGCGGTTGAAGCGGTGAATTTCATCGATGAAGAGGATGGTGCGGGTGCCCCAGGAGGCGGCTTTTTCCGCGTCGGCCATGACTTGCTTAATCTCTTTAATGCCGGCGAGGACGGCGGAGAACTCGATGAAGGTGGCTTTGGTGCTTTCGGCGATGATTTTGGCGAGGGTGGTTTTGCCGACGCCGGGAGGACCCCAGAAGATCATTGAAGAGGCGTCGTCGCGATCGATCTGAACGCGAAGGGGTTTGCCGGGGCCGAGGAGATGCTCCTGGCCGAGGAACTCATCGAGGGAGCGGGGGCGCATGCGCTCGGCGAGGGGGGCCGGGACGGCGCGGGTGGTGGATTCGGGAGTTGGGTTGAAGAGGCTCATGGAGTGGTCTGCCTCCTCTCTCTAGATGAAGGGATTCTCGACGCGCAGGCCTCCAAAGCTTTGGCCGTGCTGTAGATCCTCAGTAAACAGGATGCCGCAACGGGATTGCGTGGCGGCACAGACGATCAGGGAGTCGTACCACGACAAGCCGCGTTGCTTTTGGAGGTGCAAGGCTTCAGAGTAGAGCGCCAGAGAGGATTGTACGGCCAGCAAAGGACGAAAGACCGTTCCCATGTACTGTTCGGCTTCCGACACCCTCAGGGGCTGGGCGAAGCGTTTGGAAGCGACGTTCAAAAACTCCTGAACCACCTGAAAGCTGATGACTCCCTTTTGTGAAGCGAGCGCTTCGCGGATAAGCCGTTTGGCCCTGGTTGCTTTTTTGGGGGCGGTGCGATCGAACGAGTAGACAAAAATATTTGTGTCGAGAAAGAACTTAGCGCTCATTGAGCTGATCCCGCGTGTAGTGTCCGCCGGCATCGACGCGGCGGAGATCTTTCATGAGGGCGTCGAAGCTCTGGGCATTTCCTTCGCTGGCGGCAAATTGCGCCAGCCACTCGCGGAAAGCGGCGTTGAGGGTGGTTCGCTGCGCCTTTGCGATGGCGCGCGCCTTCTCGATGAGGTCCTCGTCCGCGCTGAAGGTGAGGTTTTTCATACGAAGGTAGTGTACACGAGTTTCGTGGCGACGCATGGTTCTGGTGTTGCAGGCTGGGCGGCGAGGACGAGCAGAGCGGATTAAATGGGACGATTCAGCGTGGGCGATTCCAGATTTCCTGAAGATCGATCTTGACGGAGATGTCTTCAAGGCCGCCTGGCAGCTTTATGTTCCGTTGAATCTCGTCTTGTACCGGCAAATGAACCGTTATGGAGCCGCTTCCGTTGGGAGTTGTATAGTTATACCCGAAATTGCCGCTTGCCTCCTCGAATCGGCTGGTCACGCGAGTGCCTGTGACTTGCAAGTCGTCCCGGATTCGCTGCTCAGTTGCTGTAACGAGTTCTGTCTTCCGGCGTGACTCGATGGTGAAGTGCGGGTCGTAGCCTTTGGAATGCCGGACCAACTCAGTTCCTTGCTCCGCACCCGTATAGCTCCCGCTGGAATAACTTTGCGAAGTAGACCGGAAACGCTTAAAAACCTCCTCGGGGTCGTAGCCTTTGTAAAACGCGCTCTGGTTCTGAGGGCCTGCAATGATCCTGCGAGAATCGATCCACCTCTGCAAGCCGAGCAGGACCCCCCACGCCAGCACGAGAACCGCGGAAACACCACAAAGGACTTTGAGTGGCCATCTCATGATGAGTCTCATCAGATCGCCGGTTCATCCAGCCGGACCGGCGTAGATGACATTTTACGCGGCTTATTTTCCCTGCTTTCGATAAGTTCTGGTTCTGCTGGGAGGGTCGCCCATCCCAGAAGTTTCATCGCTGGACTGTCAGGACCTGTTGGCGGCGCGCTGCCTTGCGGTTTCGTAGAGGAGGATGCTGGCGGCGATGGCGGCGTTGAGGGATTCGACCGGCCCGGGCGTGGGGATTGCGATGCGGGAGTCGGCGCGGTCGAGGAGGTCTGCGGAGAGGCCGCTGGCTTCGTTGCCAATGAGGAAGGCGGTGGGGCCGGTCAGGTCGGCCTGGGAGCAGGATATTGCGTCGCTGGTTGTGTCCGGGCCCGGGGCGGGGTCGGCTGAAGCGGGGACGGCGGCGTACACCTTGATATGGCGGCCGGCAAGAGCAGCGAAGGCCGCCGAGGATTTTTCCGGGATGACTGGGACGCGGAAAGCCGAGCCTGCTGAGGCGCGCAGAGCTTTGGAATTCCAGACGCTGACGGTTCCTGGCAGGGCGATGACTCCGCTGGCGCCAAAGGCTTCTGCTGAGCGAATCAACGTGCCGAAGTTGCCGGGGTCCTGGAGAGCGGCAGTGAGAACGATGAGGGGATTCGCGCCGGACGCGTTTGGGGCGGGCGCGTTCGGGGCGGCCAGGGCTTCTGCCAGCGAGAAGAGGGGTGGCTCGACCAGAGCGGCGATTCCCTGGGGCGATTCAGTCTCAACGGCACTGTCGAAAACGGCGGAGGTAAGCTCGACGATGGGGACGGAGGCGGGCAGAGCGAGGCGATCGAGAAGGCGGAGGCTGCCATCGCGGCGGGCCGGTTCGGCTGAGGAGGGATCGCGGCGGACGAAGACCGTGCGGAGGCGAAGACCGCTGCGGAGGGCTTCGGCGAGAAGGTGCTCGCCTTCGATTCCGATTACTTCCGATACCTCCCGGCCGTTGCGAGCGAAGGCGGCGCGCAATTCCCGGACCCGTGCGTTCTGGCGACTCTGTACAATGCTGATGAGGCGCGAACGATCCGAAGCCGCTGGCATGGGGGGATTCTAGTCTTTCCAGAGTCACGCGGTCCTGGCGAGGCAGTTCGGTTTCCGGACAGACCCACGGTGGAAGGCTCAAATCCACCTGACATTTGAGGACCGGGATCGTCCACGGATTCGCTGTGCCGACACGTTGCTCGACGGGAGAGGCCTTGTCAGCAGAGATTCTGCGCATCCATCCGGATGAGCCTGAGGCGGACCGAATTGAATACGTCGCGACCTGCATTCGCGCCGGCAAAGTCGTGGGTATCCCGACCGACACCTTCTATGGACTCGCGGTGGATCCGGTCAATCTTCGCGCGGTCGAGAGCATTTACGAGATCAAATCGCGCCTGAAGCAGAAACCGTTGTCGCTGCTGGTCTCCGGGCTATCGCAGGCGTATCAGCTGGCGCGGGAGAGCGGGATTTGTTTTGACCTGCTGGCGGAGCGGTTTTGGCCAGGACCGCTGACGGTGATCGTAAAGGCGAGTTCGCGGTTGCCGCTGCGCAGCACGGCCAATACGGGCAACGTGGCGCTGCGCGTGCCGGATGCGGCGATCCCGCGGGCGGTGGTGGCGGCGCTCGGCCTGCCGATTACGGCTACGTCCGCAAACCTGGCGGGGCTGCCGGAGTGCACTTATGCGGCGTGCGTTCGCGACCAGATCGGCGACAGGATTCCGTTAATTGTGGACGGCGGCCCGACTGGACGCAGCGTGCCGACCACGATTGTGGATCTCTCCGGGCCCGATGGGACGTGGCAGATTCTGCGCGAGGGGGCGATTCCAACCCACGCCATCGCGCTCGCGCTGCAGGAGCGATGATTGTTCCCGGCGACAATCTGAGAGCAGCTCGCCGGGGAGCGGGGAAACTGGCGGCGCCCTCGCGGAGCGGCGCGCTGCTGCTGACCGTTGGGGTCGTACTGGCTGTGGCGCTGGGCTGGGTTTTGTGGGTAGACGAACAGATTCGGTTCTATGCGCATCGCGATGAGGCGCGCCCCGCGGATGCGATTGCGGTGTTCGGAGCAGCGGAGTATGACGGGCGGCCCTCACCGGTATTGCGGGCGAGGCTCGATCACGCGCTGGAGCTTTACCGGCGGGGACTGGCGCCGCTGATGATCACGCTCGGCGGAGGCGATCCGGCGGACCGGCACTCGGAGGGCGGGGTGGGACACGATTATCTGCTGGGGCACGGCGTTCCGGACAAGGCGATCATCGCGGAGACACAGAGCGATAACACGGAGCAGTCGGCAGAGCGGCTGGCGGTGATTGCGCGCGTGAACGGGCTGAAGAATATTGTTGTGGTCAGCGATGGGACTCACTTGTTCCGCATCCATGCAATTTGCGAACACGATGGGCTGGCGGTCTATACTTCGCCGCGACCGGTGGGCCGCAGCATTGCGCGGGAGCAGCGCGTGCACCGGCTTCTGCACGAAATTGTGAGTTATACATTGTGGCGGATGCACATGCATTAGAGGGAGACGCGAGCGAAAAGCGTTTAGCAAAGAACGTTTGGCGAAAAGCGGTTAGCTGAAAATCTTTTGGCGAAGAGCGATTAGCGGAAAGCTTTTAGCAAAAGGCGATTAGCAGAGATCGACGGGCGAAAGGCTTTTAGCGAAAACGATCTAAAAGGCAACCGGACGGGCGCTATTTTTGAGACTGGGGGGACGGTCGCCTGACGGCCGTCAACAGCGAGTTCAGCATCATTGCTAATTCACGAATGTCTCGCGCCTATCTGAGCATTGGGCCTGGCTAAAAGCTTTTCGCTAAGAGCCGCTCGTTCTTCTTTCAGCCTCCGAAGTGGGTATCGAGGTGCAACTCCCGCGCGACTTCGCCATCGCGCAGCATTTGCGCAGCTTTATTGAGGTCGACGCCCAGCGGCGTGCGGTGGTAGCCGCTGGTGACCTCGTCTTCCTGGTCGCCGATAGTTTTGAAAAAAAGCGCGTGGCCTGAAATATGGACGTGGGTCTGGGTGATCTGCCAGTTTCCTGGCCCTACTTCTTCGCGGACGATCTGAAATACTCCCCCGGCGTTGATGCGGCCGAGCAAGCCCCATCCGAAAACCACCTCCTTATCCAGGCGGCCGGAGAGGTTCCTGAGCCGCATTTCGTGCTCGTCGACGACCAGGGTGCCGGACATCGCAGCCAGCACTTTGCCGTTCATGCTGTCGGGCGAAAATCTGGGATTGGGGCGGAAGGTGAGTTTAACGTCGCCGTTCTCACGGCCGACGATGTTCCAGATGAAGGCATTGGGGAGCATGTTCATCATGTCGCGTGCCTGCTGGCCGTCATGCTGCTCGTTCCTTTTCAGACGCTGGCGGAAGCCAGGGTCGGTCAGCATCTGATGGATGCGGTCGAGATCGGCCTGGTGCTGCTCGGCGCTTGGTGGCCGGCCGTTGTCTTCCACGATTTCTGAGAGATTGCCCTGCGAGGTTTCAATCACCAGCTTTACGATGTTCTTCTCAGGCGATTTGTAGGCGTCGCGGTACATCCATGAGGTGTGGTCGTTGGTGTCGGCGTCCAGCTCGTTCCTGACGACGGTGCGAACGATCTCATCGGGAGATTGTGCGTGAGCGTCGCGCAACGGCCAGGCAGAGAGCAGAAGTACGAGCAGCGGGGCAAATCGCGGAACGAAATGCGGAACAAATTGCGAAACCGGGCGGCCGAGCCGGGCAGGTTTTCTCATGCCGGCTCGTCTCCCACGCGGTATGGGGAGAACGTGATGATTTTCATAGGCAGAATTTCTTTATATCCCTGCGCGTGAGCAGTTGACCAGCGGGGCGGGATCAATGGACAGCCGGAACGAAGCCTCTCCTTATGTTGAGAGGCTCATGGCGAGGAAGCGTTGCCCGTGCGGTAGGGCCGGGGAGGAATGTCGAGGAAGCCGTTACAATAAGCAAAGAGACCGATACCGATGCCGCACATGGTTTTTTGCTCGCGCTACAAGCAGGAGATGGAAGGGCTGGACGAAGCGCCCTTCGACAGCGACTTTGGCAACAAGGTCTACAACAACGTTTCGAAAAAGGCTTGGCAGGAGTGGGTGGAGCGGCAGAAGATGCTGATGAACGAGTATCGCCTGCAGCCGTGGACCCCGCAGGCGCAGGAATTCCTGGTGGAGCAGATGGATCAGTTTTTCTTTGGCGAGGGGGCTGCGCTGCCGAAGGAGTATGTTCCGCCTTCGGGGCATTAAGGCTGCTGCGGTCCTGGGCTTGCCGTAGCAGGGCTGGTTGCGCCACCTGTTTCGAGCCTGATTAGTTTTCCCGTTTCAAGCAAAAACTCTTCGTCGCGCCAGCGGACGGTGTCAGAGGCGTAGCTCCACGCCCAGACGCCGAGGGCGACGATGTCGCGTAGTACGAGGAGCCAAAGGTCGCGCAGGACCTGACGGTCGCCGAGGATGCCGACTCCGACTCCCAGGGCAAGTGAGACGCGGAAGAGCAGCGCCAGGCTGAACAAGGCGAAGGCAAAGAGGCTGAGGCCCGAGGCGATGAGATTGAGAATCGCCCAGGCGAGGCCATAGGAGAAGACCAGGCCGCCGTAGCCTGCGGGACGCGATTCGCGCATCGTCCGCGCCCAGCGCATTTGATGGTGCAGATAGCCGGAGAACGTCCAGGCGGGAACAGAGGTCTCGACGATTTCGCTGTTCAGTTCGATACGAAAGCCGGCAGCATCGATGCGGGCTCCCATTTCGTAGTCGTCGGCGAGATATTCGGCGAGAGGCGCGAGGCCAGCCGGGAAGGCTGTGTCGAGAGCGGTGCGAGAGACGGCAAGCGTAGAGCCGAGTCCGAAGTGGAGGCCCTTTTCGAGGAAGCGCGCTGTGAGAACGCTGGGGACGAAGTCAGTTGCGATACCGAGGGCTTCGAGTTTGGAGCCGACGGTTTGATGAGTTCGGCCACGGTAGAGCGCCGTTACGAGGCCTACAGGCCGCGGCATCTGAGTGGAAGCGAACGGTGCGAGGACGTGGGTGAGATAGTGAGGGCCGACGCGGATGTCGGCGTCATTGACGATGAGGTAGTCGTGACGGGCGTGGGGCAATAGTTGCGCGAGGTTGCTGACTTTGCCGTTCGGGCCGAGGACTTTGGGGCAATGAACGAGATGGATAGCGTGGTCCGGGAAATCGGCCTGGAGCTGGCGCACGACAGCGACGGCGGGATCGTCGAGGCTGGAGACTCCGAAGAGGATTTCGTATTCGCCGGAGTAGTTCTGCAGGCAGTGACTGGCGAAGGCTTCCATCATGCCGGGATCGAGGCCGTGGATGGGTTTGAGAATGCTAATTGGCGGAGCGAATCCCGCAGGGAATCGCGGGCGACGCAGAAAGGCGCGCGCGCTCCAGAGGGCAACGAGGTAATAGCCGAGTCCGGCGACGGTGAAGAGGGTGGTTAGGCCGGCGATGATGGTGGCGAACATCGGCTCGATGTGTTTTACTCGCCCAGCATGGGCATGTCGAGGGGTGGCTGGGCGAGCCAGCCGGCGTGGGCGATGCGGTCGATGGCGCGGCGCAGCGCTGAGGCGGCGCAGGGCTCTACGGTGACGACAAAGGGCAGGTTGCCCTTTTCGTAGCCGGGGCGCTGGAAGAGGGCGTCGATGTTGATCTTCTCTGAAGCGAGGGCTCCGGCGATTTCAGCAACGATCCCGGGACGATCCTGCACGATGAAGCGGATGTAGTGACGGAGCTCGAATTCTCCGCTGACCAGAGCGGCGCGGCTGGGAAGATCGGCGGCCCTCGATCCATGAGCCAGTGAGATGAGGT
>Ga0181531_10001887_pt1 | contig 13153 bp, 13 predicted proteins | sample PEATcosm2014_Bin_38_FD_119743 | JGI IMG/M metagenome (GOLD analysis project Ga0181531, IMG submission 119743) | Peatland microbial communities from MTU Mesocosm Facility, Houghton, MI, USA - PEATcosm2014_Bin11_10_metaG | ecosystem: Environmental > Terrestrial > Soil > Wetlands > Peat | place... | reverse complement strand
GCGCTGGTCAGCACGGCGGCCTGCTGGCTGCTCATGGTGGAGATTTGGGCGGTGGTCAGCGCGGCAAATTCGGCCGTGGTCAGTGATGGGATCTGCTTCGACGTCAAGGTCAGAAACTGCAGCGTGGTGAAAGCCGCGATGTCGGTGGCCCCGAGGGCGGCGAGCTGTGCCGTGGTCAGGAACGGGATCTGGTTGTTCACCAGCCCAACGATTTCGGTCGTTGAGAGACCGGCCAGCGCGGCCGTTGAAAGGGCCGCAATCTGCAACTCGTTGAGCGCGTCGACCGCCGACGAACTCATCGCCGCGATGTCGGCCGAGCTCAGCCCAACCACCGCGGAAACCGCGAGCGATGCTGCCTGATCGGTGCTGAGCGCGCCCGCGGCGCCGGTGGATAGCGCGGCCAGTTGCGCGGAGGTGAAGGCGGCGACCTGCGAGTCGTCGAGACCTTGAATGTCGGATGCCTGGAGGCCCGCAATGATCGTGGTTGAGAGCGCTGCGATTTCGGCGGGGGTATCAGTTGCTATCGACATTTTGCGAGAGTCTCCAAATGGGCCAGATCGCGTGCTTCCTGCGACGCAGTTGGGATATGCGGCACAAAGACTAAGAAAGCGTTGTGGGAGGCGAGGGGAAGCAAGGAAGCAGTTCTTTTTTGAAAAAAAGAACCAAAAAACTTTTCTTCGTTAAGGAGGCGAACGGCTTGCCCGAGCATGAAACCTCATATGAATAAAAGTTTTTTGTTTCTTTTTTTCAAAAACGAAATACTTCCTTCTTGCCTTTCACGCGCCATTGAGAATTTCGTTGTAAGGCGCCGCTATGGCTGGATTTGAAGGCAGCGCCGAACGCTTGGCGCCGGACTGCGCGGAACTGCCGCAACTCCGTTACGATGCCGCCGAAGCGGACTTCCCGCAACTGGTCGCCGCGGCGGAAAAACTGCGCGCGGACCGCAACCAGGACGCGGTTATTCAGCTCTATCGCGGCTGGATCGCCCTGCATGCCGCGGGCCATAAACATTCGTTCGCTGCGTGGTTCAATCTCGGTGCGGAACTTGGCCATGCCGGCGATGCCGCCGGTGCCATGCAGGCCTATCAGGCGGCGCTGGCGCTGCGGCCGGATTTTGCCGCCGCCGCGATCAATTATGGTCTGCAGATGGAGCGCGCGGGCGACATCAACGCGGCGCTGGCGGCATGGGCGGCGGCCACGCAAAACGACGAGGCGCGCACCTCGCTGATCAATCATCGCGCGCGGCTGCTGGAACGCGGCGGCGAATTGCAGCAGGCCGAGCGGCTGCTGTTCACCAGCCTGCTGACGCTGCCGGCGCAGCCCGACGTTATTCAGCACTGGGTTCATGTGCGGCAGAAAATGTGCCTGTGGCCTGCATTGGCGGAACTCGTGCCTGGCTTGCCGATGGCGCAGATGGTCAGCTGTTGCGGGCCGTTGGCGGCGCTGGCGCTGTTCGAGCGCGTGGACGCGCAAACCGCGATCGCGGCCGCCTGGATCGCGCGCAAGACCAACGCGGTGGCCGAGCGGCTCAGCCCGGCGGAGGGCTACGCGCACCGGCGCTTGCGGATCGCCTATCTGTCATCGGATTTCTGCCGCCACGCCATGAGTTTCCTGATTGCCGAGCTGTTTGAGCGGCACGATCGCGCGCATTTCGAAATCTATGGCTATTGCTCGACCATCGATGACCACAGCGATATCCGCGCCAGGGTTCTGGCGGCGTTCGACCATACACGCTTCGTTCGCGGGCTTTCCGATGAGGCCGCGGCGCGTCTGATCCGTGCCGATGAAATCGACATATTGATCGATCTGAACGGGCTCACGCAGGGCGCGCGGCTGCAAATTCTGCGCTGGCGGCCGGCCCCCGTGCAGGCCACCTATCTTGGTTTCATCGGCCCGGTGCCGCTGCCGGAGCTCGACTATCTGTTTTGCGACGATTTCGTTATCCCCCCTGCGCTGGCACATGCCTATCAACCGCGGCCGCTGGCGATCGCGCCAAACTATCAGGCTAATGACAGCAAGCGCACACCGGGCCCGCCGACCACGCGCGCCAGGGCCGGCCTGCCCGCCAGCGGCTTCGTGTTCTGCTGCTTTTCCAACCACTACAAGATCACCGAGGATATGTTCATCGCCTGGATGAAAATCCTCGCCGGTGTCGAACACAGTTTTCTGTGGCTGACAGCGGACAGTAAATGGTCGTGCGAAAACCTGCGTGATTATGCGACCAAGTCGGGCATCGATCCCGGCCGACTGATTTTCGCCGGCCGCGTCAGCCCGGCCGATTATATGGCGCGCCTGGCGGTGGCCGACCTGTTCCTCGACACATTTCCCTATAATGCAGGCACCATAGCCAGCGATGCGATCCGCATGGGCCTGCCGCTGTTGACGCAAATGGGCGAATCCTATGCATCGCGCATGGCCGCGCGGCTGCTCGACGCGATCGGCGCCACCGCGGGCATTACTACCACGCGTGAGGCTTATGTCGAGATGGCGGTGGCACTGGCCACCGGCGCGGACGCCTATCGTGACTATAAGGCCCTGTTTACCGAAGCGCGCTGGGCCGAAACGCTGGGCGATATCGGCCTGCTGACGCGCGAATTGGAGGCCACGCTAGGCCGCATCGCCAAATGCCGCCCGGATCCGACAATGGTGCGCTGCGCGGCTGTTACCTGACGTTTCGGCGTGGCCACAGGAAGGCAAGCAGGAAGAAAGCAGTTTTTTTTGAAAAAAAGAACCAAAAAACTTTTATTTGTTTTGAGTGTATAGTGCTGGTATCGGCCGCGTAAGCGAAGAGAATAAAACTCTCACCTGTTTGCTTAAGCGCCGCCAGGCTCTACATGATATTTTTGTTTCTTTTTTTCAAAAAAGAAATACTTCCTTGCTTCTAGCGCCGAACAATAACCACGGTCTGATCGTCGAGTTTTGTGGCCGCATCGCGCAGGATAATGGCGCAGGCCAGTGTGGGATCGATATAACGCAGGTAACGTGCGGCGAACGCGTCGGTGGCGCGGGCCACACCGTCGCTGTGCAGCAGCAGCACATCGCCGGATTGCCAACCAATACGATGCACCGCGGGCGGCGTGATCCGGCTGCCCACGACCCCCCAGGCACTGTGCAGCCGGCTGATCCGGTCGATGCCGATCACCGCGCCCGCAATGTTGCCGACACCGCAGAAATGCACGCCATCTTCCGCCATATGCGCCACCATCGCGACCGCCCCGCGGGTGCCGCGCAAGGCCGCGTGCATGGCGTTGATGACACGTGGCGGATCATCCTCATCGAACGGGATGCTCAGTTCGGCGCGCCGTGCCGCAATCGACGCCTCGCCACCGTGCCCGAGCCCGTCGATCACCGCCACCAGGCCCTGCTTCATGACCACCCAACCGTCGCCGCAATGCTTCATGCCGGCCATCGGCAGCATCACGGCACCGAACTGGAACGGGGGCGCCGGCCGGTCGGCAGCGGCGCGGCGCACGCGCGACAGCACGGCGGTGCCTATTGCCGCTTCCGAATGAATATCGAATTCGTCGCTCATGCGCCGCACCGCGCCCAGCCCCACGCCCAGACTGGAACCGAATGCGGCATCGCCCGTATGGCCGTCGTGCAGCGCCGCGCCAAGGTCGCCGATGCCGGGGCCGCGGTCCCAGCAAATGCACTCCACGCCGGTTCGACCGTCCAGCCGTCGCAGCAGGAACGCGCCGCCGGCGGCGTGGCGCAGCAGATTATTGCCGAGTTCAGTAATGATCAGGTTGACACGTTCCTGTTGCGTGGCGGTGAGACCGGTGCCGGCACACAGCAGGCCGGCGACGTGGCGTGCCACCAGCAAGTCCGGCGCTGTGTCAATCCGCACCTGCTGATGGCAGTTGTCGGGTAGGGTTATCGTTTCCATATCGTGATAACGACGCGGGTGCCGCGGCCGGGTTCGCTGGCGATCGAGAATTCGTGCGTCAGGCGCCTGGCGCCCGGCAGCCCAAGGCCCATGCCCCGGCCAGTGGTGTAGCCATCCTGCATGGCGCGGTCGATATCGGCGATGCCCGGCCCTTCATCCGCGAAGCTGATACGAATGCCGCTTTGGCCGCCCTGCTGCAGGTTCTCGATCGTCACCACGCCGCCGTGCGCGTGATCGAGCATATTGCGGCTCAGTTCGCTGGCGGCGGTGAGCAGTTTGGTGCGCTCGACGATGCCAAGCCCGGCCAGGCGCGCGGCGCATGCGACCAAACGCTGCACCTCCGCCAGGCCGCCGCCATCGTCGACCCGCACCTCGCCGGCACGGTTGGGCGGCAGGCTCACACCTGGCATGCGGCGCGCTGGCGCAGCGTTGCCATGGCGAAATCGACGTTCAACGCGCTGGCGACATGCGGCAGGTCGGTGCCGAGTTCCACCATGGCAATGGCCACCTCGGGGCGCATGCCGGCCAGAACGGCCTCGGCGCCCAGCAACCGCGACATTACCACCATGCTGCCGAGGCTCCGCGCCACATACGAATCGACCATGGACAGCGGCGAGACGTCGATCAGCACGCCGCAGGCCGCGTGCGCCACCACCGCATCGCCGATCTGCGTGAGCAGGTCATCGGCATCGCGCGACGTAGCATCGTCCTGCAGCGTGACGATAAGGATATTGTCAATTCTCAGAATGGTCGCGGAAGGCATCGTCTCAGGCCCCCTGCCGCCGCACGACCGTCAGCCCTTGCTGGGCGAAACAATATCGCAGCCCCTCGGCCAGCGAGAAGCGGGTTTCGATCGATACCAGATTGATGCCGAGTGCGACCATCACCTGCGCGATCGCGGGCCGGATGCCGGTGATGACACATTCCGCGCCCATCAGCCTTGCCGCGGCGGCGGTCTTGGCAAGATATTGCGCGGTCTGCGTATCCACCGTCGGCACGCCGCTGATGTCCAGCACGGCGTGGCGCGACGCGGTGCGGGCCAGTTCGTTGAGCAGCTTTTCGGTAATTGCCTGGGCGCGGCCGGAATCCAGCGTGCCGATGATCGGCAGCGACAGGATGCCTTCCCACAAAGGCACCACCGGCACCGAAATGTCGAGCAGCTCCTCGGTTTGTCGCCGGATAATCTGTTCACGCCGCAGAATGAAGGCGTCCATGCTGTGCAGGCCCATCGCATCGATCATTTCGTGGGTGGCGAGGGATGCCTCCGGATCATCGGCGAACAGCGGAAACAGCGGGCGCTTGAGGCTGAAGATGAACGTGGCGGTGCGCGAGGGAGTAAAGCCGCGCTCGACAAAGTCGATGGAGATTCCGGACAGCAGGTCGCACATGGCGGGCGACAGCGGGCGGCCGCGCGGCGGGTCCACCTCGGCGAAATCGCCGAGCAGTTCGGCGAGCAGCCGGTTGCAGATATCGTCCAGGGTCAAGCGGTCGATACGCGCGATCTGGCCATCCTTCAGCAGGTGTTCCATCCAGCCTTGCCGTATGTCGGGCTGTCGCGCGGTAATCACCTGGCAAATGCGCGCGCGGACCGATCCCGCGTCAACCATCACATCCATGAGGAAACTCCTGGGGAATGTAGGGTAGAAGGAAGGACTTCTTTTTTGAAAAAAAGAAGCAAAAAACTTTTGTACCTTGCTGCCGGCGACGAGTTCAACGGGGCGGCACAGATGTTACCCGAAAAGATAGAAGTTTTTTGGTTCTTTTTTTCAAAAAAGAACTGCTTCCTTCCTGCCTTGAACTGTGCTCAGCATCTCCGCCACCGCTGCCAGCAACTGGTCTTTTTCGAATGGCTTGAGCAGCACGCGGTCGGCGCCGAAATCCTGCGCCAGCAGGCTGTCGCGCGGCGCATGCAGGTTCGGATCGCCGCCGGTGATGGCCAGGAACCGTGTGCCCGGCGACCGCAGGTGCCCGGCGCGGATAACTTCCGCGCCGCCCATGCCGGGCATCCAGATATCGGTAATCACCAGCGCGAACGATGCGTGGCCGATCAGAGCGAGGCCGGCGACGCCGTCGGCGGCGCCGGTGACCTGGTGGCCGCTGCCTTCCAGCACAATGCGCAGCGACAACAGCACCGCCGGCACGTCCTCGATAACCAGGATGGATGCCATGTCAGGGTTCTCCGTGTAGGCCGGGCAGCTGGATTGTGGCTGTGGTTCCGCGGCCGGGCGCGCTTTGAAGTGTAATGAAACCGCCGACTTCGCGGATCAGGCCATAGACCATCGGCAGACCGAGGCCGGTACCCTGGCCGATCGGCTTGGTGGTGAAAAACGGCTCGAAGGCCCGGTCGAGCACCGTGCGGTCCATGCCGCATCCGGTATCGGCGACGACCAGCAGCGCGCCGGCGGGATTGTGTTGCGAGAGCGTGATGGTCAGTGTGCCGGCGCCTGCCATGGCGGCAACCGCGTTGGTAACCAGATTGAGCATGATTTGCACGAAGATGGTGTGGTCGATGGCAACCGCGGGCGGCGTGCCCTCGATATGCACGGCCAGCGCGACGCCCGGCGGTATGGCCTGGCGCACCAGGCGCAGGCTGTCCTGCAGCAGCGCAACCGACTGGTGAGTGTTTGCCGAACGTGCCGTGGGCCGCGAGAATGCCAGCAGCTCGCCGATGATGCGGCGCGCCTTGAGGCTGGATTCGAGCACGATTTCGAGCAACGGTCGGCCCTCGCCCAGTACCAGATCCCGGTCGAGCATATGCTGGCCCAGCAACGTGATCGGCTGCAGCATGTTGTTCACCTCATGCGCCACGCCGCCCATCATGCGGCCCAGCGCCTCCATTTTCTGACGCTGCGTTTCGGTATCGCGGCGCTGGGCTTCCTGCGTTACGTCGGTTTGCAGACCGATATAGGCGGTGAGCGTGCCGGCATCGTCATGGATCGGTGCCAGCAGCAGGCGATTGAGAAATTCGCCGCCCGATTTGTCATAGTTGAGCAGTTCGAGTTCGGTCTGTTCGCCGGCCGCGATGGCCTGCCGGATCACGTCAACGGCCTGCCGGTCGGTCGCGGGCCCCTGCAGGAAACGGCAGTTGCGGCCAATCACCTCGGCCGCCTCGTAGCCGCTCATCTGCAGGAATTTGCGGTTGGCGTAGATCAGCGGCGTATCCGGTTGCGTGGTGTCGGCAACTGTGATGCTGAGCGGACAGGCATCGATGGTGGCGAGCAGCAGATGATTATGCCGCACCGTGTTGGTCAACTCGGCTTCGAAACGCCGGTCATAGGTCACGTCGCGCATCACGCCGCATAACGAGGCCCGGCGGCCGGGCCGGTCGGCGTACGCCTCGCATTGCAGATGCACGGTGCTGCCGTTCGATGGCCTTACACGAAATTCGGCGCCACGTAACGTTTCCGTTGCGTCAAGGTTCAGCAGGTGGCGCAGGCCGGCCCGGTCGGCTTCGAACGATGCCGCAATCAGGCATTCGCAGCCGCCGGCGCCGGCAATGCCCGGGATGCCGAATGTGGCGCCCGACCACCGCCAACCGGCGCGTTCGCCGGGCGAATAGTTCGCAGCCACACTGCCCATGTCGTCTTGGTGATCGCGCGGCGTGCGATAGTCGAAAACGGCAATGCGTGCATTGGCAAGTGCCCTTGCCTGCCGCGCGCCGGCCGCATCTTCGGATTGCAGTCGTGCCGGCAATGTTTGCAAATTGGATGCTCCGGCCACCTGGATGGCCACTCACGCCGCGTCGCGCAACGTGGTGTCGGTGCGCGCCGGCGTGCCCGGTGCGGCTATCGGACCCATGCCTTCGCCGATGTCGCGCAGTTTCACTTTCAACCCGGTCATTAGGCCATCCACCGAGTTCGCGGTTTCCAGCACCAGGTCCGACAACATGCCGCTGTTGGCGGCGATCTGTGCCGCCTCGCGGATTTCGCGCGACAGGGTAAACACCGCCTCGCGCATGTCCGACAGGCTCGCCGTTACGCGCCCCGCGATGCTGTGCTGGTCGGCGATGGTGCGGCCGATCGAACCGCTGGCGGCATCGACGCTTTCGATGGTGGCGACCAGCGCGTGCAGCAATTCCACGCTCTGCGTGACCATGCCGGCCATCTGCGCGATCTTGTCGCCGATGGTGCGGGTCGCGTCGGCTGTCTGTTGTGAAAGCGACTTGACCTCGTCGGCCACCACGCCGAAGCCGCGGCCCGCCTCGCCGGCCCGCGCCGCCTCGATGGTGGCGTTGAGCGCCAGCATGCGGGTTTTGCGGGCGATATCGTCGATCAGCCGCACCGCCTGGGAAACCGCGTTCGACAGCGTCGCCATGCTCTCGACACAGGCGCGGGTGGCGGACGCCCGTTCCGTGGCGTCCCTGACGATGGCAAGGGAGCTGGTGACCGAGGTGCCGATCACCTCGATCGATTGGGCCAGTTCGCCGCTGAACGATTGCAATTCCTCGATGCTGGATTCCGCGACCGTGGCCCGCTCCATCGAATGCTTGAATTGTTCCGTCGCCTGTTCGGCGGCCGCCGCCATTTCGCTGGCCATTTCACGCATTTGGTGGTTTTCGTTGAGCACCGTGCTGACCGAGGTATCGACCTGCTCGACGATCGTCGAGCCCAGCAGGCGCATGGCGGTTTGCATGTCCTGCGTCGTGCCCGGCGATGCGATCGCGAGCGCCGTGCCGGCCGGCGGGAGCGCCACGATGGCCGGCGCCGCCGCGGCGCGCGTTGGCGCACGTGCGATCAGCGCAACGACGATCACCACCGCGCCGACCAGCCGCAGCCAGGACGCCGTTCCTGGTGCGAATAGGACAGTCAGTCCGCACACTAATAGAACAAAAGTTTTTGCTTCTTTTTTCAAAAAGAAGGCTTTCTTTTTTGAAAAAAGAAACAAAAAAACTTTTGTTCATTAAGCATTATTGAATCAGACCGAACTCGCCGGCCACTTCGCCGTGTACGCGGTGCTGGTCCTCGCAAACATACAACGCGACCAGATCGGCGGGCGTGAGGCGGTTACCCGGGCCGGCAATGCGTTGCAGGGCGGTAACCACACAATCCGCCATCTGGCGCGTGTAGTCGTGCCCCTGCGCCTGCACGAAGGCGAGGTTTTCCAAAGTGCCGCTGATGTGCGCAACGCTGGCCATCGCGGTGGCGCATTCCGCTTCCAGAACCTCGTCGCGCGCGGTCGCGCGGCGCGATTGTTCGGTGACCAGTCCCGCCAGCCGCGCCAGCGTATCGCTGGCGTGCCACAGGAACTCGACAGCGGAGCCGGCATGGATGCGGTCGCGCAACACCGCGACCTGCGCCGCCAGCACGGCGCACACCTGGCGCTCGCCAGGCTCCACCGCCTGCATCGCCTGGCCGCTCACGACGCCGGCAACAACTGCTTGAGGGTGGACAGCAGCATGCCCGGTTCGGTCGGCTTGGTCAGCCATGCCGAGGCGCCGGCCGCGCGGGCCTCGTCCCGCTTGACGGTGCCGGATTCCGTGGTCAGCACGATGATCGGCGTAAAGCGTGTGGACGCCGATTTGCGCGCTTCCTTGATGAACGCGATGCCGTCCATCTGCGGCATGTTGAGATCGGTCAGGATGGCGCGGGGTTTCAGCCCGCCCGCCAATTTGGTGACCCCCTCGCGGCCGTCCTTGGCGGTTTCCACCGTGTAGCCGGCATTTTTCAGAATGCGGGACAGACTCATGACCATCGTCGCCGAGTCGTCGAGAACAAAAATGGCACACATGGTTCAGACCTCGTTTTGAGTGGCTTCGAACGATGCGCGGGCGATTTGCACGGCACCGGTGGCAATCATGGGCACAACCCAGCGCGCCAGCGCCGGGCTTTCCGGCGTGCCACGCACTGGCAGGCCGGACACGAGCAGAACTTGCAGACAGGCGGCATGCAGATGCACGCAACCGCTCCAGTCGATGCAGACGGCGCCCGCCTGTAAATGCTGCAGCAAAATCTCGGCATCCTCGACGGCGCAGACGTCCTCAAGCAGGACCGCGTCGCCGGCGAGCCGGATGGTCATGGGATCAGCTCCTTCAGATCTAGAACCAGCAAGACCCTTCCATCGCCGAGCAGTGCGGTGCCCGCATACCCGTCGATCTTCGCCAGCATACCCTCCAAGGGCTTAAGAATAACCTCCATCCCCTCGCCGAAAGCGGAAATGCCCAGGCCGATGGTTTGCCCGCGCACCCGCACCACCAGCACCGCCACTTCTTCGATGGCGTCGCTGTCCTCAGGCACCTGCAGCAGCCGCGCCAGGCGCAGCAGCGGCACCACGCCCTGCCGCAGCACGAACGCCTCGCTGGCCTTGATGCGCAAAATATCGGCACGCGGCACCCGCACGGTTTCGTGGATCAAGTCCATCGGAATGCCGAACAGCCGGTCATGCAGCGTCACCGTCATCACCCGGCTCACCGCCATGCTGAGCGGCAGGTTCAGCCGCACCGTGGTGCCAACGCCCTTTTCGCTGCTGAGCGCGATGCGGCCGCCGGCTTTCTCCACCACGTTACGCACCACATCCATGCCGACGCCGCGGCCGGACACATCGGAAATCGCTTCCGCGGTGGAAAAACCGGCGGCGAACACCAGCATGCGCGCCTCATCGTCGCCGATGCTGGCCAGCCGGTCCTCGTCGAGCAGGCCGCGCTCATAGGCCTTGCGCTTCATCAGCTCGGGATCGATGCCGCGGCCATCATCGATGATTTCGATCACCACCTGGTCGCTGTCATGCCGCGCCAGCAGCTTCACGGTCGCGGTGGCCGGCTTGCCGCAGGCGACACGATCCTCCGGCGTTTCCACGCCGTGGTCCAGGCTGTTGCGCACCATGTGGAGCAGCGGATCGAATAACGTTTCGATTACATTCTTGTCGGCCTCGGTCGCCTCGCCCTCGATGACCAGATCCACCTGCTTGCCGAGCTTGCGCGACAGGTCGCGCACCAGGCGCGGAAAGCGCTGGAACACCTGCCCGATCGGCATCATGCGCACCGCCATGATGGCGCTCTGCAATTCCTGCGCGATGTGGTCGATGACGCCGTACTGGTCCTTGATTTCGCGGCCCAGGTCGCGCAGGCCGAACTGGTGCTCGGCGCGGCGGGCCAGGAACGGCAGGCTGTTCTTGGCGACGATCAGTTCGCCGACCAGATTCATCATCGCATCGATCTTGTCCTGGTCGATGCGCAGCGTGCGCGGCGGCAGGCGCGCTTCGGCCGCGGCCGGCGGCCCCGCCGCGGCGGCCGCCTCGGAAACCGCCTCCGCTGCCGCCTGGCGCAGCGCCGCGAGCGCGCCGGCAATCGCGTCGCGCAGCGGCGCCGCCTGCCCCAGCGCACGCGAAGCGGCGCATCCGGCCTCGATCAGGGGCACGTCCACGGCGCGGCCGCAGCAACGCAGCACATGTTCGGAGACACGCGCCGCGGCGGCCACGCGGCCGGCGAACTCGTCGTCCGGCGCCGCGATGTCCAGCATGTCGATCTGCGCCGCCAGCAAGGCCTCCGCGATCGCGTCCACGCCGCCGCCGCGGGCCGGCCGCGGGGCGGCGGCGCCCGGCGGCACCGCGGTGAGGCAAGCGGCGGCGATCGCATGGATCGTCACCTGCTCCGGCACATAGCGGAACAGCGCTTCCAGCTCGCCCTGGCCGGCGGTGGACAGCGCGTGAAACCCGAGATTGCAACTGAACGGATCGAGCCCCATAAGCGGCGCCCAGGGCAACCGCGGCGCCACGGACAGCGCCTGCAGGCCGGGGATTTGCAGCACCAGGTGCAGCGGATCCTCGCCCTTGAAAAAGCACCCCTCCTCCGGCACGTACGACACCAGCTGCACCGGGTCAGCCGCGTCCGCCACCGCCTGGCGCACCTCCGCGCTGAACCACTGCACAAGGCCGGAGGGCGCCACCAGCGCCGCCTTGGCGGCAATCACCTTCGCCAGTGCCTCGCCTGGCCGGCGCCCGAACAGCGCGCGCAACCCGGCCGCCAGGGTCTTTGCCACCGGCTCGGCATTGGCCGGCAGCGTCTCATGCCGCTCCAGATGGTCGATCCAATGGCCGGTCTGATCAAGCGCCTGCAACACCATGTCGACCATGTCGGGCGTCAGCTTCAGGCCCTCCTCGCGCACCGCCTGGAACATGTCCTCGGCGGCATGCAGCACGCGCGTCAGCGGCGCCACGTCGAACAGGCCGGACGAGCCCTTCAGCGTATGCACCGACCGGAACAGCCGGTTGATCGCCGCCTCGTTGTCGGGCGTCCGCTCCAGCGCCAGCAAATCCTCGCCGGCCTCCGCCAGCAGATCACGCGCCTCGGTAACAAAGCTCGCCAGCAGTTCGTTCATGCGCCGGGTCCGCCCTGGATCGGTCCGCTGGGCACGGGGTCGCCGAGCATCGCTGCCGCCACCGCGACCAGCCGCGCCTGCGCCACAGGCTTTACCAGATAGAAATTCGCCCCCGCCTGCAGCGCCAGCAGGCGATCCGCCGCACTCGCCTGCGTGCTGGTCATCAGCGCCGGTACCGCATGCGTAATCGGCTCGCGCCGCAACGCGCGCACGAACGCATAACCGTCCATCAGCGGCATGTTCACATCGACAACGCACAGATCGAACCGGCCCTGCACCGCCCGCTCCATGCCCTCCACGCCGTTGATCGCCTCCTCCACGCGGTAGCCGCGCGCCTCCAGGATCTGCCGGTAATACAGCCGCACCACGGTCGCATCGTCGACCACCAGCACATGCGGCGTGGCCGTGTCGTGCGCCGCTTGCGTGGCGGCGGCGAAACCTTCATTGGTCACCTCGGACCTCCGCATTTCTGGTAAACGATGGCTTGCGGAAACATCCGCACCGTGAACAGCGGCGAAATCCGGCTCATCGATTCCGAATGTCCAAGGCAGATGAAGCCGCCGTCGATCAGCCCGTCATAGAACGACTCCACCGTCTGCCTGCGCGATTTGTCATCGAAATAAATCAGCATGTTGCGGCAGAAGATCACATCCAGCGCGCCATACGCGCGCATTGCCCCCATGTCGCTGGCGTTGGCCTGGGTGAACCGCACCGATTGGCGAATGGCGTCGATCAGCCGGAACCGGTCGTTCCCCGCCGCGGTGAAATAACGCTGCACCAGATCGCGCGACAGCCGGTGCAGCGACCTTGCGTCATACACGCCCTCGGTCGCGATCTTCAGCACGTTTGTGTCGATGTCCGAGGCGATGATCTCAATGTCGAAATCGTCAACCCTGGCCCAGTTCTCCAACAGGTGGATCGCGATCGAATACGGCTCCTCGCCGGTCGAGCACGG
>Ga0181531_10001886_pt1 | contig 13154 bp, 15 predicted proteins | sample PEATcosm2014_Bin_38_FD_119743 | JGI IMG/M metagenome (GOLD analysis project Ga0181531, IMG submission 119743) | Peatland microbial communities from MTU Mesocosm Facility, Houghton, MI, USA - PEATcosm2014_Bin11_10_metaG | ecosystem: Environmental > Terrestrial > Soil > Wetlands > Peat | place... | reverse complement strand
GCGCGCCGGTGCTTCCCAGGATGCGGGTGGGGATGGCATCTGTAGCGGCGAGCGCGGCAGCGCCGGTAATGGCTGCGGTACCCAGAAAGTCACGCCGGGAGATCTTCATAGGGCCAGCATAGCTCAGTTGGGGCGGAGCGGCGCCATGGCGCGGTCAAGGTCCAAGCAGCGCTTCAATATTCCTGCTGCCGCGCAGCACGCGAAGAATCAGGACGTCTGCATCCTCAATGCGGTAGATGATGACGTACCCGCCCACAGGGAAGCTCCGCAAGCCGGGGCGCAAGTCCGCATCGCGGGCGCGCCCGATATTCGGATGGGTTGCGAGTAGGAAGAATCGGCCAGTGATCGAGTCGACGAGGCGGTCGGCACTCTCGATAGAGCCACTGTTGAACGCTGTGTAAAACCATATCCCGTCAAGGTCGGAATCGGCCTGTGGCGTGCGGCGATGTCCCATCAGCGGAGGGGCAACTGCTCGGCGGCAAGACGCGAACGTCCTCGCCTCTTTACATCCTCGGCAAGCTCGCGCATAGATTCCCGTGTGATAATGCGTCCTTCGCCACGGGTAAGGGAAGCTTCCGCTTCGTCAACAGCAGCGAGGGTTTCTGCTCGGGCGCGTTCGCGCTCTTCCCATAGGGAAAGGGCTTCGGTCACCGCGTCTTCCTCGCGCCGGAGCCGTCCGCTATCGATCGCCTGGCGGACGAACGCTTTCTGGTCGGGGCTGAGTTGCACTTCCATACATCCAAGGTAGGTATCAAGGAAGCAGTCTGTCAAGCGCTCCTTTCACCGGCAGAACGTACGAACTCATATGAGGCCTGTGAAAAATCGACGGCTGGGTTTCAGAGAGTCAGCGCCCCTCAGTGGGGGGATGCAGGCCGAGTGGATTCCCAGGCGGCCAGTTGCCACCGGCCATCTTGCTTCACGTAGGCCTCCAGGTACAGGAGTTCGACGTTCAGTTCCTCGCCTCTGGACCTGACCTTTCCCGAAGCGCGGCCGGTAACCAGGATCATGTTTCCGTAGGCTTTCGCCTGGAAGTTCGCGGCGGCGAAGGAATGGTAAATCAATTCGCCGGAGCGAATCGAAGCCAGGAACTCGGCCTTGGTCTGGCGCCAGCCGCTGGCGTGCGTGTAAACGAGATCGTCGGACAGGAGGCGATCGAGGGTGGCTACGTCGGCTTCGGTCATGGCTCGGAAGCGGCGCGCCTCCAGGTCGTGAACTTCCGACTCCAGGCTGCGCTGGCCTTGCGCATTCGTTTGGGCCGGAGCCAACCAGGCCGGCAGCATTAGCGAAATGACGATGAGAATCGGTTGCTTCATGTGTAGCGTACGCTGCTATCTCCGTTCGGCGCGCAGCTTGTTTAGCACGGCATTTGCCTCCGAGATAGGAGCCGTCGCCGAGCAGAGATGCGCAATCCATCGACCAGCGGTATCGAGATAAGCATCAACGAGCCATTGCCCGCCAGCTTTGAAATCGACGCCGCAGTCGCCCTCGCCAGCGCCAGTATAAAGCACAAACTGGCCGGCTTGCGGGCCTGCGAAGAGCTCTTCAATCCGGAAACGAACACGGCGGGGCGTGAGCCAGAAAGGATGGACCGCCGATTCTAAGTCGTCAAGCGACTTGGCCGAGCCAATCCGCTCCCGCTCAGATCGCGAGAACAGTTCCGACCACAACCACAACGCGAAGCCTCGCAGTTGCGCCAGGGATGGCGGACTGTCTTCGGACAGATCTTCGCCATAGATTTGCCGCCACCGCGCCTGGTAGTCAGATATGTCCTCTGGGTACACGTCTTCGACGACGCCGACGAAGACCGCTGTGCCTTTGCCGCGTAACGACGGGAACCGAATTGCGGGTTGCGTCCCAGCAGGCGGCGGGGGCGGTGGTGCACAGGAGCAGGCCTCAGCCGAGCGTACGGAGATCCCAGCGGCAAGCCACAGGATGGCGTGGGCTTTTCTGCCGAAGCTATGCATCCGGGTACATGGTAACAGTTCCGCCTCCGAGCTTCTACATGGGACTGCCGGAATCGGGCTACGCTCGAACGCGCGGGATTATAATGTCCGTGTGAAAAATCGATGGCTGGGTTTCATTCTCGCGGCGTGCGTGGCTTTGTGGGCTCGCGCGCAGGACACGCCCGCGCCGGGGCAGGTGACGGCACAGCAGGATCATCAGCAGATGATGGACCAGTTGCATATCGCCTCGCTGCGGCCTGGGGCGGATGGCAATCATCCGGACGCGCCGAACGCCGCCAACTACGACGAAGCGAAAGCCAATCCGTATCCGAACCTGCCCGATCCGCTGGTACTGAAGAACGGCAAGCGGGTGAAGTCGGCCAAGGTTTGGTGGGCGAAGCGCCGCCCGGAGATCGTAGAGGATTTCGATCGGGAGATCTACGGGCGCGTGCCCACTGTCACGCCGAAAGTGACTTGGGAGGTGACCGGCACAACGCAGGAGAAGAACGGCGACGTGCCGGTGGTGGTTAAGAAACTGGCGGGGCACGTGGATAATGCGGCGTATCCGGCGATCGCGGTCAATATCGACCTCACGCTGACGACGCCGGCCAACGCCAGCGGTCCGGTGCCGGTGATCATGGAGTTCGGCTTCGTTTTTCCGGCTGGGCGCCGCATGCCGCCGCCACCCGCCGCGAGCGGCCCCACATGGCAGCAACAGGTGCTGGCCAAGGGCTGGGGATACGCTATCCTGATACCTACCAGCGTGCAGGCCGATAACGGCGCGGGCCTGCGGCAGGGCATCATCGGCTTAGTAAACAAGGGCCAGCCGCGCAAGCCGGACGATTGGGGCGCATTGCGCGCGTGGGCCTGGGGCGCGAGCCGCGCGCTGGATTATTTCGAGACCGACAAAGCCGTGAATGCCAAACAGGTGGGCATCGAAGGACTGTCGCGCTACGGCAAGGCCGCTCTGGTGACCATGGCCTACGACCAGCGCTTCGCCATCGGGTTTGTCGCTTCGTCCGGCGAGGGAGGGGCGAAGCTGCACCGGCGGAATTACGGCGAGATCGTGGAAAACCTGGCGGGGGCTGGCGAGTATCACTGGATGGCGGGGAACTTTATCAAGTACGGCGGGCCGCTGAACTGGAACGATATGCCGGTCGATTCGCACGAACTGGTGGCGCTATGCGCGCCGCGTCCGGTGTTCATCAGCGCGGGCGCGTTCAAGGGCGACGCATGGGTGGACGCCAAGGGCATGTTCCTGGCGGCGGTGGGCGCGGGCCCGGTTTACAGGCTACTGGGCCAGAAAGATCTGGGAACCACAGAGATGCCACCCATCGAGACGGCGTTGACCGACGGCGACGTAGCTTTCCGGCAGCACAGCGCCGGGCACACCGCCGGGCCTAATTGGCCGACGTTTCTGGAGTTCGCCAGCCGGTACTTGGGCGGGCCGGCCGGGAAGCCTGTCTCGCCTATTCAGACTCGGTAACGAACGAGCCGATAAAGGCGCTGCGCTTGTCGGGGCTGCGCCAGGTGGTATCGAGGCCCTGCCCCTGGAACTGGTTCGCCAACGCGTAGGCGGGCATGGCGTGATCCAGCTTGGTCAGCGGGCGATACCAGACTTCTTCGTTTCGGCAAATATGGTCGCCTTCGCTCAGCGCGCGCGTGGTGATCTGGGCCAGGTTGCCGGCCGTCAGGTTAGCCTTCATGCTGTGGATGTTGTCGTCGGCGAAGGTCAGCTCGACAGGCTGGTAATCCACGCGCACCACATCCTGCAACAGATCGCCGGCCATGTGCTTGGCGAAGCTCTGCAGGGCCAGGCGCTGCTCGGGGTTGGCGCGGCTATCCACGATCATGACGGCTTTCACGGGATACGCCGATTCGAAGACATCGCCCAGCGTGTGATGCGCGCGCACCACGCCCACGACGGACATGCCGTCGAGATCCACGCCCTGCCACGAGCCTTTGGTCACCTTCCAGCCGAACACGGCTAGCTGGCCGACCAGCCCGACTTCAGAGTTGGCGAAGCAGGGGCCGGTGTAGATATCCGCCGTGCGGGCCTCCACATAATTGCCATAGATGCTGTGCGCGGGAATGGCGGCGGCGAAAGTCAGGCCGGCCGTCACCAGGAACGCGGTAGTTATTGCGATTGTTCGATGCATCCCAGATACCATCCTATGCTCACCATTATAGTGGATGCGCGAACGGGGCTGTGCCGCTCCGCCGGCTGAAGTTTCTCTGCACCACAAGTTCAGGCGCGGGTGAACATCTCCACCAACACCGACCCGGCGGCTTGCGCCGCCTTGGCCGGGGCGGCGCCAAGCTTGCGCACCAGGCGTTCCCGGTCCACCGCCCGGATTTGATCGAGTGCCACCTGGCCGCGCTTTCCTTGGAATGTAATGCCGACGCGGGTCGGATAGGCGCGTTCGACGGTTGTCATGGGAGCCACGATAAAAGTGCGCAGATATGTGTTGGCTTCATCGGGTGAAACGACCAGACACGGGCGCGTTTTCTGAATCTCGTACCCCTGGGCTGGGTCCAAGGCGACCAGCCAGACCTCATCCCGCCGAGGAGGATTTACCACTTCCACTCCTCGGCATCGAACTCGTTCGGAGGCAAAGATTCGAGCAGCAACGGATCGCCGGAAGAAGAGCCCGCCGCGGCGAAGGCCTCCTTCCAGCCTTGGCGTGCACGCCGGGATGGGATGATGGACAGACGGTCATGTTCGACTTGCAGTTCGACCGTGTCGCCGAAGCCGTACTGCTCAATCAGGGGTTTCGGAATGCGTATGCCGCGGGAATTGCCGATACGCACCAGTTCGACTTTCATGGATGGTAATTACATTGTAATCACGGTCCCATTTTTCTGTCAACCGGCTCTGGCCGCCTGAGAGGCGGCTGCGGCCAGGATTGGCCGCCCTCCAATTTCGCTACAGCGGCTTATAGCACTCCCGAGCCGGGTTGCATTGTTCGTCGTCGACGACATTGCCATCCGGGCCAAGGCAGTTGTAAGTATGCTGGCACCAGAAGAGCCGGTCGTTGCCATGCTGGACCGTGGGGTCCCATTCGGCATCGATGAATTGGCCCTTCCAATTGAGGTTCTGGCAACGCTCCATGCCGATGTGAGTCAATCCGGGGAGTTCCATACTATACCTTTCCCAATGCAGCCATAAGCACCGCGCGCTTCACGGCGACGCGCGCCAGTTGTACTTTATACCGGTTCTGGCTGAGCGGCGTAGCGCCTTCGAGCGCCGCCTTGCCAATTTCCGCGGCTACCGCCTGCGTGACGGCTTTGCCCGACAGCGCCATTTGCGCCTCGGCCGCAACCCATGGCGTGGGAGCCACATGACCCAGCACGATGCGGGCGCTCGAGACCGTGTCGCCCGCCATATTCAAAACCACGGAAGCGGTAGCCAGCGGCCAATCCAGCGCTTCTTTTTGGCGCACTTCGTAAGTGGCGCTGTGTGTGTCCGCGGACGGCAGCACAATCTCGGTGACTAGCTCGTTGGGCAGCAGTGAGATCTCGCGGCTGGCGGCGTTCTGCGGCGTGACGAAGAACTTCGCGGCATCCACTTCGCGGCTGCCGGAAGCCGAAACCATGCGGATTTTCGCGCCCAGCGCCACCAGCGCCGGACCCAGGCTGGAAGCGCTCACGAAATACGCAGGACCGCCGTTGCCCAGGATGGCGTGATACTTATTCTCGCCGCCCGGGATCAGCGATTTGCCGTCTTTATCCTGGCCCAGCAGGCCGAAGCCGTTACGATAATACCAGCACCGCGGCCGCTGGCAAAGGTCGCCCGCAATGGTTCCCATGTTGCGGATTTGCGGGCTCGAGACGCCGCGCGCCGCTTGCGCCAGCGCCGGATAAAACCGCCGGATATCGGGATTGCGCTCCAGTTCATTGAAGGTCACCGCTGCGCCAATCCGCACTTCCGCGCCGTGCTTCCGGATGCCGCCGAGTTCCTTGATGTTCTTGATATTCACCACGCGCCGCGGCGTTTCGATCTGCTCCTTCATCAGGCTCAGCAGATCCGTGCCGCCGGCCAGCACATCGACTTCGCCCCACTTCGCGCCGAGCATACCCACCGCCTCGTGGACGGTGCCTGGGTTGGCATATTCGAAGGCTTGCATTACGCGTTCCTCCTTTCCAGGGCGGCCAGCACGCGGTCCGCCGTAAGCGGCACATGCGGCACCCGCACTCCGGCGGCATTGGCCACCGCATTGGCGATGGCGCCGATCACGCCCACCGCGCACGGCTCGCCCAGCCCGATCACGCCGCGTTTATCGTTCTCCGGCGTGATATCCATGTGCACCACGATCTCGCCGATATCGGCAATGCCCGCCAGTTTGTAGAACTCCATATCGGCATTCAAATACTTGCCGCTCTGCTCATCCATCACGCGCTCTTCAAACAGCGCGCCGCAGATGCCCATGATCACCGCGCCGTGAACCTGGCTTTCGGCGAGCTTAGGATTCACCACCAAGCCGCAATCCTGCACGGCCACAAATTTGTTCATCTTGACGATGCCCGTCTCCGTATCCACGGAAACATCGGCCATTTGCACGCCGCCCACGCCGCTGGACATCAAGCCGCCGGGATTGCGCGGATTGTTCTCGCCCATCTCGGAGATCTTGGCCGTGCCCAACTTGCGGCAGGCATCCTGCCAGGGCAGGCTCTTCGAGGGGTCGCCTTTCACCAGGATCCGGCCATCCACGGCCGCGAGTTGATCGGGCGCCACGCCCAGCGCCGGCGCCACCGCCGCAAATAGCTTATTGCGCGCGTTGGTGGTGGATTTCAGTGTGGAAGGCGAAACGCCGCCTATGGTCGTGGAGCCGCCCGATGCGCCATCGGGCGGATAATCGCTGTTGCCGATGCGCAGCGTGATAGCACCCAGCGGCAGGCCCAGCGTTTCCGCCGCCACCATGGTGATGGCGGTGCGCGTGCCGGTGCCCAGATCCTGAGTGCCGATTTCGAGCAGCACGGAGCCATCCGGATTGATAGTCGTGCGGCACTGGCTGGCGTGTCCGCCGCCGCCCCAGGTATTGATCGCCAGGCCGAGCCCTTGCTTCACCGGCGCATGGCCCTCGCCTCGCGGATGCCAGCGTTTCTGCCACTCCATAATTTCGGCGGCCTTCTGCAATTGCGCTTTGTAGGTGGCTTCGCGCGCCGTGTAGCCCAGATTCTTGTTGAACAGATCGAGCGGATCCATGCGCAGCTTGGCGGCCAGATCCTCGAATGCGGCGCAGGTCAGGAACGACGCCTGCGGATGGTTCGGAGCGCGCCAGGCGCGCGCGCCGCCCGCATTCACCGCCACGGCCGTATGGTTCAGCCGCTTGTTCGGGATTTCGGTAAAGACATAAGGTATGGGAGGCATGCCGCCGCCGCCCATGCCGCCGGTAGCCCACGATTCGGATTGCCAGGCGGTGATGGTGCCGTCTTTCTTGGCCGCGACCTTGATCTTGGCGAACGCCGAAGGACGGTTGCCGGCGATCTTCAGTTCCGTGGCGCGGTCCAGGAACATCTTGACGGGCTTGCCGCCGCTGGCTTTCGAGAGCAGCGCGGCCTCCACGCCCCAGCTATCTGCCGCGAACTTGCTGCCAAAGCCGCCGCCAATGTATTGCATCTCGACATGGATGTTGGCGGCCGGCACCTCCAGCGACTTGCCCAGATCGCCGCCGATAGCGGAAACGTTTTGCGTGGAGGGCCACAAGTTCACTTTGTCGCCCGCGAACTGCACGATGTTGCCGTGCGGTTCCAGGCAGCAGTGCGTGATTACCGGAATGCCATAAGCGTCTTCGATGACCGCATCGGCTTCCTGGAAGGCCTTATCGGGGTCGCCGGTCACCTGCTCGCCGGCGGACTTGGCGCGCGGGCCGGCCTTGGCCAGATCGCCTTCGTGCACCAGGTGCGGCAGGATTTCGTACTGCACCTTGATCTTGCGCAGCGCGTCGTAGGCGAGTTCCTCGCTCACCGCCGCCACGGTGGCGATTTCGGCGCCTTCCCACTGCACTTCTTTTCCGGCCCCGGTCATCACCCGCACCGCCGTGACGCCGGGCATGCGCTCGGCTTCGCTGGTATCGATGCTGGTAATGCGCGCATGCGCGTGGGGCGACGTGAGCAGCGCGCCGAACAGCGTCCCTTGCGGCTTCAGGTCGGAAGAATATTTCGCCCTTCCGGTGGATTTATCGAGTCCGTCAACGCGCTTGGTGGGCTTGCCGATCACCCGCCGCTGGTCCATCGGAGGCCAACTGTACTCAGGCATGGTTTCCTCCCTTCATCTCCTTGGCGGCTTCCAGCACGGCCTGGCGCACGCCCACATAGGTGCCGCACCGGCAGAGGTTGCCGCACAGCCCTTCCTTCACCTCTTCGTAGCTTGGATTCGGATTGTGGTCGAGGAACGCTTTGGCCGCCATCACGAATCCGGGGGTGCAGTAACCGCACTGCTGCCCGTCGTTGTTGACGAAGGCTTCGGAAACCGGGTGCGGTTTGCCGCTTGAAATGCCTTCGATGGTCTGGATCTCCTTACCCTGCGCGTCGATGGCCAGCACCGTGCAGCTATACACGGATTTGCCGTTGAGGATGACCGTGCAGGCGCCGCAGGTGGCCCGGTCGCAAACCCGCTTGGCGCCGGTCAGCTCCAGGTGATTGCGGAGCGCGTCGAGCAGCGTGACGCGCGGCTCCAGGTTGAGGGTTTGCGGTTTGCCGTTGATCTTGAGCGTGATAGGCACCTCGCCGGGGCCCACGAAGGCGCCCCCGGCTGGTGGCGCCGCCAGAGCCTTCTTGTCGAGCAGGCCGGTGCCCAGGACCCCGCCGCCGATGCCCGCGCCGCGGATGAATCCACGCCGGGAGACGCCGCGTTTGGGCTTGCCGGGAACCTCAGAATCGTTGCTTGAACTCACCAGACACTCCTTTCATGCCGCCTAGAGGGGGCGTGTTTTTCGGACGTTTGAGGAAACGCATGGTTGCGATGTTTTAACCGAATATACCAGATTTTCCGGGATTGGCGGCGGGCGGCGGCACACTTGACCGAGGCGGGCTTCAGCGATTATCATATTCATGTTATATAACATGGCCATGTTAAATAACCTGGCCATGTTAGATCGGGGATTGAATATGCCGGAAAGCCCTCGCTCCGAGCCCGACTTTGAGCGCCTTCTGGCCGACACCTTCCGGCGAGTCCGCTGGCGGGTCCGGCCACAACCACGGGGCGCCGAACCTCGGCCGGACCTGATCGTCGAAAATGGCGGCAAGACGTACGCGATCGAGTTGAAATGGTCCTCTGAAGGGCGGCGGGACCGGCTGATCCCGCTCCTTTCCCAGGCCGTGCTCGAGGCGCGTGCCATGGCACGACGATTCCGCGGACCAGTGGTGCCTGTGGCGGTAGTGGCGGCCGGTCGCGTTACGCCCGCGGCGGCGGAACAGGTCAAGCGATTTGCAGCGCAGTTCGCGCCAGAGACCGGTATCGGCATCATCGATGCGCAAGGTTTGTGTATCTTCGCCGGCCATGGCCTGGAGGCGCTCGACCGCCAACCGCTTCAACCCATACGGCGCCCGAAGCCGGCGCCGCAGCGGCTGACAAACTTGTTCTCCGACCTGAATTCGTGGATGCTGAAAATCCTTTTGGGCCAGTCCATCCCGGAGTCTCTGCTATCGATACCGCGCGCTCGGTTCCGGAACGCCAGCCAGCTAGCGCGCGCGGCCGGGGTGTCGGTAATGAGCGCATCCCGATTCGTGCGCCAATTGGAAACAGAAGGGTTCCTCAACGAGCGCGCGGAACATTTGGAGCTTGTGCGAGTGAAAGATCTCCTGTCGCGATGGGTGGCGGCCAACCAGACCGCTTTCCGCGACATCCCGGCCCGCTGGATCATCAAGCGGGACGAGCGCCATCTCCTGGCGGCCGTCAAGTCGTATTACTCGCGGTCAGACGCAACGGCCGGGGTCAGCGCCCGCGTCCCCCGCGGCGCCCCTAGAGGGGTTCCACTTCGCTGCGCGGCCGGACTCTTCGCGGCCGCCAACGCGCTTGGCTTCGGCTTTGTACAGGGCGTTCCCCCATACATATATCTGGAACGTCCGGACCTGGACGTCATCAGGCGGCTGGGACTCTCGGTAGAGAATGCGGGCCGCCGCGCCGACGCATACATACGCGTTCCCACGAATCGGGAAGCCGTGTTCCGGGCGGCCGTGATTCGCGACGGGCTGCCGGTATCCGACATTCTTCAGGTGTGGCTCGACGTATCCACCCATCCCGCGCGGGGGCGGGAGCAGGCCGGCGAGATCCGAAAACGGGTTCTTGGACCGCTGCTGGGCAGGACGCGATGACGGAGCTCAGCGACCTCGGCAGTTTCTCCCGGCTGGTGGCCGCCTTGTCCGGATGGCTCGACCGGGTCGTGATTGTTGGCGGGTGGGCGCATCGGCTCTACCGGCTGCATCCCTACGCCCAAGCGGTGGAATATGACCCGCTGACCACGCTGGACACGGACGTCGCGATTCCCGCCGACCTGCCCGGCACTACTGAGGAAATTGGGCAGCGACTGCGGGCACACGGATTCACGGAGGAATTCCTGGGCGACGATCGTCCACCCGCAACACACTACAGACTGGGTGACGAGGCTTCCGGGTTTTACGCCGAGTTCCTGACCCCACTCCTGGGAAGCGGCTATGACCGCAAGAACACCTGGAAAGCCACCGCTCGGGTCGCCGGCGTAACCTCCCAGCGATTGCGGCATGTCGATATCCTTCTCGTGGATCCCTGGGCCATCGATTTCGCTTTGGCCGGGATTGCGGAAGAACGGAAGACAGTACAGATCGCGAACCCCGCAAGCTTCCTGGCGCAAAAGATTCTGATCCATTCCAGGCGCAGCCGCGATAAGCGTGCGAAAGATATTCTGTACATTCACGACACACTGGAAGTTTTTGGCGGACGGCTCGAGGCGCTCAATGCCCAGTGGCAGTCGAGTATTGCGCCACGATTGCATCGAAATCACGTCAACATGGTTCGGAAAGCGCCGGACCGGGTGTTCGGCGGGATTTCAGATGCGATTCGAGAGGCTGCCATCATCGCGGCCGGCAGGGACCTCACTCCGGAGTCCGTTCGCGAAGCCTGCCAGTTCGGTCTCCAGCAATTATTCGGGTGACACCTGACCACTCATTTTCAAATGCTGGCCCGGTACAACCGCATTGCGAACGAGCGGCTCTTTGCGGCTTGTGCGCAGTTGGATGATGCCGAGTATCGGAAGGAACGCGGGGGGTCGCGGATCGAAGAGTTCTTCGCCGGGCTCGATGCGGCCTTTTGGGGCCAGTCGTTCGCTTACACGAATAATCAGGGCAAAGAATACGTGGAGACGGCACCCGCAGCATGCAGTCATCTGTTCAATCACCAGACGCACCGAGCGCAGGTCCACGTGAGGCTGAGTCAGACGGCGGTTGCGCCTCCATCGTTTGACTTACACCGCATTATCAATCCATAGAAGGCGCGGACCGTTCGTTTGCTATTTTTCGAAGAGGAGGCTGCGGGGGATCGCGCCTTGTAACATCGCCTCGTATTTCCCGGTGGTCTTCAACTCGTCCGCGATGCGGCGCGTCAGCCCCATCGCGGCGCGGGCCAGTCCGGAGCCGGCGCTGACGCGCGCCACGCCCAGTTCCCGCAGGCGCGGGATCGGCGGCATTCCGGCGAGGGCCAGGACGTTGAGCGGAAAACGCAACGTCTCGACGAAGCGCCGGATGGTATCTTCGTCCGTGACGCCCGGAACGAAGACGCAATCCGCACCCGCATCGATGTAGGCCCGTAATCGCTCGCAGGAGCGATCGAAGCGCGATGCGGGATCGCAGCCGGTCCGATCCAGATACAGGTCGGTGCGCGCGTTGATGACCAGGTTCACCCCCAGTTCGCAGCCCACGCGGCGCACGGTCGAGATGCGCGCGGCGTGCTGCGCGATGTCGCCACCACCGTCCTCCAGATTCAAGCCGATCGCGCCCGAGGCCACCAGGCCGGCGGCGGTTGCGGCAGCATCCTGGTAGCCGGCTTCGAGATCCGCCGTGACGGGAACACGCACGCAGCGGACGATGCGGGCGACGGCGGCCAGCATCTCCGCGGCGGGAATGCGTTCGCCATCGGAATAACCTAGCGAGTTCGCCACGGCCGCGCTCGAGGTGGCGATGGCCGGGAAGCCGGCTTCTTCGACAATCCGCGCGCTGGCGCAATCCCAGGCGTTGGGCAGCACCAGGACCTCCGGACCGCGATGTAGCGCGCGAAATATTTCGGCTTTTTCGGCTGGAGTGGCCATAGGGCAAAGGCCGGGCGTCAGGAGACCCGTCCGGCGGAGGTCATGAGCCTTCCTTCAACTTCTTCAACTCCCGCTGCCGGTCCAGATAGCTCTCCCCGTCTGTGATCCAACGCGCGGCGGGTTCACCTTTCAGATAATATCCGAACCACTCGAAGATGCGCCGCTGATAATCGGTCTGGTTGGCCTTCTTCCGCAACCCGTGATCCTCGCCCGCGTACTCGATCAGCACCACGTTTTTCCCAGCCCGGCGCGCGATGTTGTACAGTTCCACGCCCTGGTGAAAGAAAACCGTCCCGTCGCTGTCGCCGACTTCAATGAGCAGTGGCGTGGTCATGTTCTGCACGTTGAAAACGGCGGAATTGCGGATGTACGCCTGCAAGTCTTCGTAAAGAGGAACCACCATGCGCTGCTGGCCCGTTTCGATGTGATCGGTCTCCGCGATCCCCGAACTCCAATGATGATTTCCGTAGTTGCTGATCAGGTCCGTAATCGGAGCACCCGCCACCGCGGCGGCAAACAGGCCGGTGTGCGTGGAGAGGAACGCGGCGTCGAAGCCGCCCCAGGAATGCCCCAGCACGCCGATCTTCTTCTCGTCCACAAGGCCCTTCTGCAGCACTTCTTTCAGCGCCGCCGTCACGCATTCGGCTACCGAGAGGCCGGGTTCGCGCGGCCGGAAGAGGATGTCCGGCATCAGCACGAAATAACCCTGACTCGTCATCGCGCCCGCGTTGTAATAGCTGCGCTCCGATAGCGGGGTGTATCGGTGCAGGCCGTCGGAGAGCTTCTCGTACAGGTATACGATCATCGGGTATTTCCTGCCGGGCTCGTATCCGGCCGGATAATACAGCGCGCCTTGCAGGCGCCGCCCCTGCGGCGACTTGTATTCGATCAGCTCGGAACGGCCCCAGGCGTAATTGCTCTGGAACGTGTT
>Ga0181531_10001885_pt1 | contig 13162 bp, 10 predicted proteins | sample PEATcosm2014_Bin_38_FD_119743 | JGI IMG/M metagenome (GOLD analysis project Ga0181531, IMG submission 119743) | Peatland microbial communities from MTU Mesocosm Facility, Houghton, MI, USA - PEATcosm2014_Bin11_10_metaG | ecosystem: Environmental > Terrestrial > Soil > Wetlands > Peat | place... | reverse complement strand
CACGACGTTGGGGGAGTCCGCTTGGCGCAACGATTCGCACAGGATGAAGGTTTTTACGGCGCTGCCGACAAACATTTGCCTCGCGTTGTTCGATTCGACCAGGAATTCCGGCCGCCCGTTGGCTGCGGGAGCGAATATTTTGATCGCGACATCACCGGGCAGCGACTTGAACACAGCGAGAATCGAATCGGGCGAAACGCTGCCTTTGTCGGCGCCTTCGGCCTCGGAGGCCGACGGAGCCAGGGCAAGAGCGCCCACGGCTGCCGTTCCTTTTGTCAGAAATGCACGTCGCGTCGAAGACATTGTTCTCCTTGGTGGTGACGAGGCCTCAGGCCCGGTCGTAAAAACGGAAGAAGAGAGATTGCTTGGCGACCGGCTGCGCTTTCTCTGTGAGCGCCGCCATCTGTTGCTGGTTGAAAGGAGTAAACTCTCGCGCCAGTTGTACGTTGTGCTCCAGTTGCGGGATGCTGTCGCAGCCGATGATAACCGTGCTGACCGGAAGCGATAGCGAGTAATACATGGCTTGCCGCATGTCGAGCGTTCCGGCCGTCGGCGCCAGCACCATTCCTTCCCACATATGCTTTTGCTCTTCGATCGGCGGCGGCGTCCAGGAAGACAGAATGCGTCCCCGCGCCGGGACTTTCATTCCGATAATGCCCATTTGCTTTTCAACCGCCAGCGGCAGCAGTTGCTCCGAGAAACTGAAGTGGTGCGGATCGGCCGCATTAACCGCCATCAGAATGGTGTCGAACGGATGCCGATGAATGGCTTCGATCAGAGCGTCGGGACGATAGTGTCCGGTGATGCCGAGGTAGCGCACGATCTTCTGCTCGCGGGCTTCGAGCAGCGCTTCCATCGCTCCGCCCTTGGCGAAGATCTCGTTGATATCGGTCATGGTGCCGATGTCGTGGAGCTGCCACAAGTCGACATGATCGGTCTGCAGCAGCTGCAACGATTTCTCGATCATCTGCATCGAGCCATCCCGCGTCCGTTCTTTGGTCTTCGTCGCAAGAAACGCTTCGTTGCGCCGGTGCTTCATGACCGCGCCGACATATTGCTCGCTCCAGCGTTCGGGGCCGCCATAAATCGAAGAAGTGTCGATGTAATTGACTCCCAGATCGAGAGCCTTCTCGATGACCGGCACGGCGACCGATTCGTTATGCGGTTTTTCGAGCGCAGCCTGGCCGCCCAGACTGAAGATGCCGACCTTGTAGCCGGTCTTGCCGAGGTTGCGCGTCGGCATCGACGGCGCGGTTGCTGGGTTGGAAAGCAACGCCGACTCAGCGAGCGCTGCCTCCGGCAGCGTGGCTGAGCCAATCGCTGCCGCGGTCATGATGCCGCTGGCCTTCAGGAAATCGCGGCGATTGCGACTGGATCGATTGTCGGTGTTGTTCTCGCTCATCGTTGTCTCCGATCGGAATATGCGCCCTAGAGTAACGCCAACTCCGGCCGGATTCCACGTTTAAATCGCATCAAGCGCAAGAGGTCACAGCGAATTCGGCAGTGTTTCTTTACAATAGCGCGATCGCGGCACACAGGATTGCCATCCTGGCCGCCCTCCCGGAGGAAACTTGGCTCAACCCGCAACCCGAGCTCGCCGCGCCTGGATCGCGTCGGGCGTCCTCATTCTTCTCGCAACCCTTCTGCTTCAACTCGCTTTGTCCGTCCGGCGCAACTCCATCACCTGGGATGAAGATGACCACATTTATGCCGGATACATGTCGTGGAAACATGCCGACTTTGGTTTGAATCCGGAGCATCCTCCGCTGGTCAAGTTAGTGGCGACGATCCCGCTGCTCAATATGCCGCTGCGAATCCCGGCCTTGCAAAATCGTAACTTCAAACATGAAGCATTTCTTGGTGGCAGGGATTTTCTCTTCAAGAACGATGCCAACGCCATGCTGTTTCGCGTCCGCATGGCTGCTGCGTGCTTCACCCTCGTGCTGGCTCTTCTGGTTTTCCTGGCGACGCAGGAAATGTTCGGAACTGGCGCGGCTTTCATCGCGCTCGCATTGCTGGTGTTTGACCCGACCGTCCTCGCCCACGGCGCCGTCGTGGGCACCGACGCCGGTCTTTCCTGCTGTATGTTCGCGGCGATCTACGCTTTCTATCGCTATGTGAAGGTTCCGTCGGTGTGGCGACTGGTTGTCGCAGGAGTGGCCACCGGGCTGGCGCTCGCCGCGAAACATACCGGCATCCTCGTTTTCCCCATGATCTTGCTGCTGTCCCTGTGTGAAGTCTTTGGCATAGGAAGGAAGCAGGATGTTTCAGCCGGCGCGCGCCCCGATTGGAAACCGCGCGCGCGACAGTTTGCCGTGGCGTTCATCGCAATCAGCGCCATCGGAATTGCTGTCCTCTGGGCCTCTTACGGATTTCGCTATAAGGCGCGTCCGGATGGCCTGGAAATCAATCCTCCGCTGGCCACCTTCGTTCAGGGGCTCTCCCGGCCCCGGGAAGTCCGCCTGCTCGAGACAGTCGCGCGCTTCCGGCTGCTCCCCGAGTCCTACATCTATGGGCTCGCCGATGTCCGCATCATGTCCGATTTCTACCAGAGCTACCTGCTCGGAAGAATCTATCCCCACGGGGTGTGGTTTTACTTTCCGGTTGCCTTCGCCATCAAGTCCAGCCTGTCATTTTTGCTTTTATTGCTGATCGCCATCTGGACCATCGCATCCGGCCGGCTTCGGTCTCCGCGCGAAATCTTGTTTCTGACCATTCCCCCGATCTTTTACCTGATCATCGCCATGAGTTCGGGAATGAATATCGGAGTGCGCCACATTCTCCCGATGTACCTGTTTTTCTCGGTGCTCATCGGCGGAGCAGCCTGGACGCTCATTGAGCAGAACCGGCGCTGGGCATATCTGGTTGCGGCGCTCCTGATTTTTCAGGCGATCTCAGTCTCGCGCGCCTATCCCGCGTATCTCGCCTATGCCAACGAACTCTGGGGAGGCCCCTCGCAGGTCCATCTCCTGCTCAGTGACTCCAATTCGGATTGGGGCCAGCAACTCAAAGACGTCAAGCGCTACCTTGATCGCAACGGTATCCATGATTGCTGGTTTATCTATTTCGCCGGAGGCCCCGTCGATCCCAGCTACTACGGAATCCCATGCAAGCCGCTTCCGACAATGGACTCGTTATGGCTGGACGAACCTGCCAACGCTCCCCCGGTCATTGATGGCACGGTGTTGGTGAGCGCCGGCGATTTGTCCGGATTTGAATTTGGCCCCGGTCCGCTCGATCCTTATGTGCAATTTCAATCTCTGAAGCCGGTCGCCGTCATCGACTATGGTGTCTTCGTTTACCGGGGAAGGTTTGAAATACCGCTTGCGGCCTCCATTAGTCACACGCAGAAAGCGCAATTATTTTTCGATGACAAGAAGCTTTCTGAGGCATTAGACGAGGCGCAGCAGGCGGTCGCGCTGGCTCCTAATGCCGTCAAGCCAAACGCTCTGCTTGGCGACATTCTCACCGCCATGAACCGGCCCGCTGAAGCGCGGCCATACTACGAGAAAGCGCTGCAGTCGGCCAAAACCATTGAGCCTGAGTTTCAAGTCGGATCGGTTGCGGAACTCGAAAAGAAACTCGCCGCACCGCCGCCGTCTTGAGCAGACATTTGGCCCGTTTCCGTTTGAATGGAAACAGGCCTTCGTCCATTGCTTTGTATCTGACAAAAGCCGCGCGTTCAACCAGCGCAGGGAGACGATATGACCCTCAAATCTTTCGGCGCATTCGTTGCGCTGGCTCTGATCGCGAATCCCTCGGCAATCCCGGTGCAGCAGCCCGACCCGGAGACGTTGTTCCGCAATGTGCGCGTGTTCGACGGCACAAGCGCCCAGCTTTCCGGGCCGACGGACGTCTTGGTGCGCGGCAATAAGATCGCTGCGATCGGTGTCACTGCACCGTCGTCCGCTGCGACGGTGATTAACGGGAATGGCCGTACCCTGATGCCCGGGCTGATCGATGCCCACACTCACCTGATGTTCGCAAGCCTGTCTCAAATCGTGCTTCTCACCAGTGATCTAGGGTTCGTCAACCTCGTTGCGGGTAAAGCTGCTTCCGAAATGCTGATGCGGGGCTATACCAGTGTCCGCGACCTGGGCGGCCCGGTATTCGGATTGAAGCGCGCCATTGATGCTGGGACGATCGACGGGCCGCGTATCTGGCCATCGGGTGCGTTCATCTCCCAAAGCGGCGGTCACGGCGACTTTCGCTTGCCGATCGAGATGCCGAGCGCTCCCGACGCGTTCAGCTACAGCGAGCGAATCGGCGCGGCCGAAATCGCGGATGATCCCGACACCGTGCGGAAGCGAGCCCGAGAACAACTGGCGCTCGGCGCGTCCCAAATCAAGTTGATGGCCGGTGGCGGAGTGGCGTCCAGTTTTGATCCGTTGGATGTGACCCAGTACACCGTTCCCGAGTTGCGCGCCGCCGTAGAGGCCGCCGAGAACTGGGGTACCTATGTCACGGTCCACGCCTACACACCGCGCGCTGTGCGACAGGCCATTGAGGCTGGCGTGAAGTGCATCGAGCATGGCCAATTGCTTGACGATGCGACCGTGAAGCTGATGGCCGAAAAAGGTATCTGGTGGAGCCTGCAGCCCTTCACCGACAACGGGCGATCCCCCTATCCTGAAGGAACGCCCAACCGCATCAAGCAGCTCCAGATGTTCAACGGTACCGACACTGCGTATCAGCTTGCGAAAAAGTACAAGACCAAGACCGCTTGGGGTACCGACATCCTTTTCAGCGCCGAGAGCCTGGCCAGGCAAACTGAAATGCTCACGAAAATGGTGCGCTGGTATACCCCTGCCGAAGTTCTTAAGATGGCGACCGCGGACAATGCCGAACTGCTCGCTCTCTCCGGTGAGCGTTCCCCTTATCCCGGGAAGCTGGGCGTTGTGGTAACGGGAGCGCTCGCCGACCTGTTACTCGTGGACGGCGATCCGACATCCAACATCAAGCTGCTCGAAGACTCAAAGAAGAATATTCTTGTCGTGATGAAAGACGGAAAAATCTACAAGAATCTGCTGATACCTTAAACGAGAGACGGGAATCACTCGCCGCGAAGTCTGCGACGCTGGCCCTTTCTAGCTCGCCATCATTTTCGCCGCGAAAGCCAGCACCAGAATGCCGAGAACAATGCGATACATGGCAAACGGCGCGAATCCGCGTTTGCGCACCCAGGCCATGAACCATGCCACGGCTCCGTAGGCAACGATGAACGAGACGACGAAGCCGATCGCCAGAATTACCCATTGATGCGAGGAGATCTCGGCGACCCCAATCGGATTCTCGTCTTTGCCCGAGAGCGATTTGAAAAGTGTATAGAGGGTCGCGGCCCCCATCGTCGGCATCGACAGGAAGAACGAAAATTCCAGCGCCGCAGCCCGCGACATTCCCATAAGCTGCCCGCCCGCGATCGTTGACATCGAGCGCGACGTACCCGGAAACACAGCCGATAGTATCTGGCACGCGCCAATCCAGATCGCTTGCCCGCCATGAATATCGTCCATCCTCCAGGTATGAATTGGAGATCCAGGAGCGCCCGGCCCCGCTTTCTCCCATGGCGCTTTCATCGCGTCGATGATCCACATCACGATGCCGCCGACCAGCAGCGCGGTTCCCATGACGTAGAGACTCTCCAGGTTCTTGCCAATCACTTTGGTCAGTAAGAACGATGGAATCGCGGTAATCACAAACGCGATCATGACCAGGCTCAGCGGATGCGTGAGATAGTCGCAATCCCCCTGCTCGCCTTCCGGGAAGGTCGAAATCAGCTTGAGAATATGTTTGCGAAAATAGATGGGCAGCACCAGAATGGCGCCTAACTGGATGACGATCGAATACATCTTCCAATAGCCGCTGGATAGCGGCACGTGCATCAGCTCTTCGGCGAGGCGTAAGTGTGCCGTCGAACTCACCGGCAGGAATTCGGTGATGCCTTCCACAATGCCCAGAAGCACAGATATCAAATAGTCGTTCAAGTGTTCTCTCCGTTTTCAAGTGGAGCCGCGGCCAGCCGCGCCTCCGGATGCTGACAGGCTTGTTCTCTGAGCCGAAGCGCGTTTTCACTGTTCACCAAACGCACCTACGGCCCGACTTACGTCGTGCGGTTACGAGAAACTGGGCTCCAGCAGGGTGAGATCAACTGATTACACTTATATCTTATTGGGCGTAGCGCCGGAAGAAACTTTCTGGCTTCCACCTCGGCCGCTGGTCTGCGTTGGCGACATCAATTAGTAACACCCGGATAATCTCCTCATACTTCGCAGCCGCCGCCAGATCAACGGGCTGATTGATGTCGTCCGACGGAGCGTGATAGCGCTGGGTCAGCCAGTCTTTGAAGATTTTCACTTCCGGCGTTCCCGGCTCTGGCGCGACGCTCATAATGACCGACGGAATCCCGTGGCGAATAAAATTGTACTGATCGCTGCGCACGAACAGATTGCGCAACGGCTCCGGATCCGGCTGCACCTTGACGCCCATCGCCTCCGCAATCTCTCTCGCTCGATCCCCGAGATCCGAATCATCCAGTCCGAGCACGGTCAGAAGCTTGAGCGGCACGATCGGCAGAAACATGTCGACATTGACATCCGCGACGATCGACTTGGCCGGAACCGTCGGATGCGCGGCGAAGTACTTCGACCCCAGCAAACCCTTTTCCTCCCCCGTAACCAGCAGCAGGAGAATCGACCGGCGCAGCTTCTCCGGAGTCTTCTTGAAACTCTCCGCCATATCGAGCACCAGGGCGCTCCCCGAACCGTCGTCCATCGCGCCGTTGTAGATGCGGTCGCCATTGATCGGTTCGCCGATGCCGACATGATCCAGGTGTGCTGACAGGACGACATAATCATCTTTCAATGTCGGATCGGACCCCGGAATTTTCGCCACGATGTTTGCGGATTCAAGGTGCGCAACCTCCACCTTCGTTTTCGCGGCCAGCGAGGCATTCAGCGCGAAATGCGGCAGAGGCTTGCGATCTTTGCCGAGAGCCGCGATTTCGTCGAACGTGTGTCCGGAGCCGGCAAAGAATTTCTCGGCATTCGCGGGGTTCACCGTCACCGTGATCTTGGCGCCTCGCGTTTCATCGAACTCCGGATAATCCAGGTCCATCGTCGGATGCGCGCGATTGAGCGCGACACGAGACCAGGGAATATCCATGGAAGCCGGGTTCATCAATGTGACGATGCCGATTACTCCCGCTTCGCGCAGCGCTTTCCACCGCTCGGCCGCCGTCTGGTAGTGCGACGCGAGCGCTCCCGGAATCTCGGACGGCGATCCCGACAGGATGACGATGATCTTGCCGCGTAAATCGAGTCCGGCAAAGTCGTCGTAATTTTTCTCCGGAACCTTCAGGCCGTAACCGGCAAACACCAGCGGAGCTTCGACTTCGGGCGCCGGCATGATGCGCATGCCGATAATGGCATCCTCACCCAGCGTCAGCGCCTCGCGCTTGCCGTCGCGCACCAGCGCCAGGCTGCAATCCTTCTCAACGATCTGGCGCGAAACAAACTTCACCGGCTGGTAGTAGCCGTGCACCCCCGCCGGCTCCGCCCCGGCATTCTTCAGTTGCTCGACAACATATTCCTGCGCCATATGCTCACCGCGGCTGCCCGTGTCGCGGCCTTCGAGTTTGTCGTCGGCGAGTACCTTGATGTGGTTCCACCAGGTCTGGCCGTCGAAGTGCGATGTGGTTTGAGCCGCAGCCGAAAGAGCGAGCAAGATCGCGCAAGCCAGAGTCAAGCGTTTCATTTTGTTTTTAGTTCTCCCCGGTGAAGGCCTCTAGCATAGCAGGAGCCGGCAGGGAAGTTCTTTTCGTGCAGGCGGTCCGCGGTGAATCGCGAAGCAGCGCCACTTTGCCGGACGTCGGCCTGCGCGATACACTGCGGACTATGAACACCGCGAATCCACCGAATGTGAAGTTTGTGCAAACCCCCGACTACCGCGAAACCTATTCCAACAGCGTGCAGATCCGCGTCAATGTTTGGGATTTCTTTCTCGTCTTCGGCACCATGCAGCAGAGTTCCGAAACGCAGGTGGAGTTGCGTAATTTTCAGGGCATTTATCTGAGCCCGCAGCAAGCCAAGGCGCTTATGGCGCTTCTCCAGCAGAACGTATCGAACTACGAGGCGACATTTGGTGAAATCAAACTGGATCCGCGCGCTCCCGGCGGACCAGTCCACTGATGTCGGCGCGGCGCGCGGCCCTGCAAAATCCCGTAGCTCAGCCGCAGCTGACTTTTGCCACGTGGCCGCAGCAGTTTTTTCTGTTCGCGTTGTTTTTCTTGGGATTGATGATTCTGCACGCCCCGCTTCTGCGCCTGCCCTATTTCTGGGATGAGGCGGGCTACTACATCCCCGCCGCCCGCGATCTATTTCTCACTGGTGCGCTGATTCCGCAATCGACTCCTTCGAATGCGCATCCTCCGCTGGTCATGGCGTGGCTGGCGCTCGCGTGGCGCGTTTTCGGATATTCCACTCAAGTAACGCGCACCGCAATGATCGCCGCCGCCGCTTTCTCCCTGCTCGGACTGTTTCGCCTGTCGCGATTGGCCGCCAACTTGCCAGTCGCCTTCGTGACGACCGGGCTGGTGGCTCTCTATCCGGTCTGGTTCACCCAAAGCTCGCTGGCCCAGGTCGACCTGGCAGCAGCGGGTCTCACTTTCTGGGGACTGGCCGCTTATGTCGAGGATCATCGCTGGAGGATGACGCTCTGGTTCTCGCTGGCCGTGTTGGCCAAGGAGACGGCGATTCTTGCTCCGCTGGCACTGTTCGCATGGGAAGGCTTTGCGCGCTTTTTTCGAACCCGAAGCCAAAACCACCGCTGGAGTGAATTCTTTCCGCCGGAAAACAGGCGCACGCATTGGTTCTTTCCCCTGCTCTCCATCGTTCCGCTGGCGGCGTGGTTTGCCTACCATCGCGCGAAGACCGGATTCTTGCTCGGCAATCCTGAATTTTTTCGCTACAACGTGGCCGCGACCCTGAGCCCGTTGCGAATTCCGCTCGCTTTCGGAATGAGGCTTTGGCAAGTCTTTGGATACTTCGGCCTTTATGTGCTCACGGTGACGGGACTGCTGGCGCTGTTGCGGCCGGCCCTGAAAGACCGCGAAATCGCCAGAGCCCGCATTCCGTTCTGGATCCAGGCCGCGCTGCTGTGCGTGCTCCTGGCGTATCTGGCCGTCATGTCGGTGATTGGCGGAGCGGTGCTGGCGCGCTACATGCTACCGGTCATGCCGCTTGCGGTGCTGGGGTGCGTGGCGACCCTATGGCGTCGGCTGCATTATTGGAAACTGATTGTGGCCGCGGTGGCGATCGCGTTTGTCGCCGGCTTGTTCAGCAATCCGCCGTATGGATTTTCGCTGGAAGACAATCTCGCGTATCGCGACTATGTCGTCCTGCACGCCCAGGCGGCAGGTTTTCTTGCGGTGGGTTATCCGGGGCGGCGCGTTCTTACCGCATGGCCTGCCTCCGATGAACTGACTCGCCCCTGGCTCGGCTATGTGAGTCGCCCGTTTCCGGTGTCGCGCATCGACGATTTTTCAGCTCCGCAGATCGAATTGGCGGCGCACGGACGCAACTTCTATGACGTCGCCCTGGTCTTTTCCACGAAGTATCAGCCGCCGCATCCCATGCTCGAACATTGGGCGGCCTGGCAGCGGATCAAAGAGAAATACTTCGGCTATCATCGCGATTTATTGCCCGAAGACATTGCGCAACAACTGGGCGGCCTGATCGTGTACAGCAAGGAAAGCAACGGGCAATGGATCGCCGTGATCGCGCTGGCGCCGCGACCGTAACTAGCTCCCCATCAGATGGCAGGAGTGCGTCTTGACCACCACCCACACCGTCTTGCCGGTGTTCAGTTGCAGCGAATCCCGCGCCGCCAACGTCAGAAGCACTTCAAACTCAGTGCCTCCGCAATCGACCATTGCCGAGACCATCACGTCTTTCTGCACCAGGCGGCGAACGGTTCCGGGTAAAACGTTCCGCGCGCTTAGTCCTTGCGGTTCCAGGGTGGCAAGCAGCAGGTCTCCGGCGCGGACGCCCACGCGCAGGCGCGCGCCGACTTCGGCATGAACCAGAGGCGTTTCCAATTCCACCGAGCCGCGTGTCAGGCGGCATGTCATGGTGCCGCGGTTTTCGTGCAGCCCGCTGACCGTAGCGTCGAAAACATTTTCGAATCCCGCAAGGTTGGCGACCGTTTCGAGACGCGGCGCACGCATGACGTCGTGAGGAAGTCCCTGCGCCAGAATTTTCCCATCTTCTAGAATGACCACTTCATCGCCCAGGGCAAAGACTTCGTCCTGGTTGTGGGTAACAAAAAGAATTGGAACTCGGCGATTCTGGTTCCACTCCCGCAGGTCAGCGAGAATCACCGATTTTGTCGGACGATCGAGTGCAGCCAAAGGTTCATCGAGGAGCAGCGCCCGGGGTTCGGTGACCAGGGTCCGCGCCAGCGCGACACGTTGACGCTCTCCGCCCGAGATTTGCGCCGGCTTGCGGTCGTGGAGATGCTCAATGCGAAAGGCCCGAAGAATCTCGCGGCTGCGTTGCGTTCTCTGCACCCCATTCAGTGATCGGAGACCGTAGGACACGTTTTCTTCGGCGGTGAGGTGAGGGAACAGCGCCAGATCCTGCTGCACGTATCCGATGCGCCGCTTCCACGCTGCCACGTTACGCTTCCGCTCGGAATCATAGAGATCCTCGCCGCCAATCGCGACCCGGCCCTCGTCGGGAGTCGTGAGGCCGGCCACGCAGTCGAGGAGCGTAGTTTTTCCCGCGCCCGAAGCGCCGAAAAGAATCGTGAACCCCGCCAGGGCCCGAAAATGGACATTCAGGCTAAACGTGCCCTCCGGGTGGGGAAAACGCTTGCGAATGCGAACTTCAAGTTCCGAAGAAATCGGGGCTGACAGCGGGGGCGGAAGCGGCGGCGCGTCCGCCATCCTGAGCTTCACCGCCATGGGTTCACCGTCCATGGGCGCCGGTTGATGCCATACACGAGCGACAACACAAAAAACGAAATGACTAACAAAAGCAACGCCGTCTGGCTCGCTCCGCCATAATTCCCCGCCTGCACCTGATCGTAGATATCAATCGAAATGGTGCGGGTTATTCCTGGAATATTTCCGCCGATCATGAGGACGACCCCGAACTCGCCGAGAGTGTGCGCGAAGCTGAGAGCAAATCCCGTGACCAGTCCCGCTTTAGAGAGCGGCAGAACGACGCGCCAGAAGGTTTGCCGCGGTGAGTGGCCAAGCGACGCCGAAGCATGAAGCAAATTCACATCGACCGCTCCAAACGAGGCTGCGAATGGCTGCACCGCGAACGGCAGGCTGTAAATGACCGATCCGATGACCAGTCCTTCGAACGTAAACGCCAGCGTATGCCCGGTCAGCGATTCGCACCAGCGCCCAAACGGGCTGCGTGATCCCAGAGCGACAAGAAGATAAAAACCGAGCACGGTGGGCGGCAGAACAATCGGGAGCGCAACCACAGCTTCGGCAAGAAATTTCCAGCGCCACCGCGAGTACGTGATCCAGTAGGCGATGGGAATGCCAATCACAATGAGCAATCCCGAAACGATCGTCGCCAGGCGCACCGTTAGCCAGAATGCTTCCCAGTTCATGTCACTCATTGTCTATTAATAATCCCCGGCGTCAATTCGCAAGGAGGGCACAGTGCTTACGCCGGAGATGCGGCGGCAACCGGAGAATTTCGGTCCAGCCACGCAAAGGCGATGCGCACGATGAATACGTTAAGCAGGATGGAAATCAACGATGCGGCAATCACCGTGCTGAAAATACTTTCCGCGATCAATCCGGCCGAGCGGGCAACCTGCACCACCACGAATGACAACTCGCCAATTTGGGTAAGTCCGGCGGCTACTGCAATCGCGGTCGCAGCGGGGTAACGGAACACCAGCACAATGACGGTCCAAACGATAAATTTGCCGAACACGATGAGTACCACCATCATGCCCAGCAGCGGCAGGCTGCTCATCAGAACTTTGGGGTCAATCAGAGTTCCGAGAGAGACAAAAAATAGTGCTACGAAGGTGTCGCGCAGCGGCAGCAGCTGTGTGTGAGCGTCGTGCAGGTCTGAAAGTCCGCTGATCGAAAGTCCGGCGAGAAACGCGCCCAGCGCAACGGAAAAGCCGACCGCCTCGGCGAGCGCCGCCGTCGCCAGGCAGATGGCGATGGCAACCAGCAAGAACAATTCCGTGTTGCAGGTCAGCTTCACCCGGCGAAGCAGGCTCGGAATCACCTTGATGGCAAGGAACACCAGCGGCACGAGAAGGATCAACGCCTTCCCCAGAGTCCATGCGGCTCTCGCAAATCGGCCTTCCCCCGAACCGGCAAAGATGGGAAGCACCACGGTCATGCAGATCACCGCCAGATCCTCGACCAGCGTGATGCCGATCATGATGCGTCCAGCGATCGTATTGAGCTTTCCCGAATCGTTGAGCAGTCGCGCCAGCACCATCGTGCTGGCCACCGAGACAATGGCGCCGATGACCACGCCCTCGGTGAAAGTTCGCCCGAAAAGTTCGGAGATTCCAAGGGAGATCCCCACGATCAGCAGAATTCCCAGTGGACCGCCGATCAGGGCTACCCACTTCACCCGCATCAGGTCAGGAATGGAAAATTCGACGCCGATCGAGAACATCAACAGCACCACACCCACTTCGGCGAAGACTTCAAAGGTGTGCAGGTCCGAGAGATGCGGCCCGGGAGTAAACGGGCTGATGACGATGCCGCCGAGAATAAAGCCCAGAATCAGCGGCAGGTGGAGGCGCCACGCTACGAGTCCCCCGATGACCGCGGCGACGAAGATGTAGGTGAGATCGCGGAACAGAATCGGGTTGACTTCCATGGTCGGTCCACCAGTCGAACGGAGAATCCGCTGCCCATGACTGCTGAAGATAGGTCTGAAAAACAGGATGCCGCGCTAAAGCGCCATCCCGACCTCAAACCAGTTTTGTCTTCGACAACGGAAGTTCACGCACGCGCTTGCCGGTCGCGGCATTGACAGCATTGAACAGCGCCGGCGCGAACGGAGGCACGCCCGGCTCGCCGACTCCGGCGGGCGGCGCTTCGCTTTCCACAATGTGGACTTCAACGTGCCGTGGAGCGCGATTCATCCGTGTAATCGGATAGTTGTTG
>Ga0181531_10001884_pt1 | contig 13162 bp, 16 predicted proteins | sample PEATcosm2014_Bin_38_FD_119743 | JGI IMG/M metagenome (GOLD analysis project Ga0181531, IMG submission 119743) | Peatland microbial communities from MTU Mesocosm Facility, Houghton, MI, USA - PEATcosm2014_Bin11_10_metaG | ecosystem: Environmental > Terrestrial > Soil > Wetlands > Peat | place... | reverse complement strand
GGTCGCGCTCTACCACTGAGCTACTCCCGCTTACCGGCAGAATAGAGATTATAACCAAGGCGGGATGGGCTTGTCCAAAAGTCGATTGCACGGTTCTGCGTGAACCAGAGAGCATCGGACGGGATGCACGGGCGGGGACGCCCGCGCCTACACGATCCTGTGCGTTTGTTATTCTGGCTCGTGGGACGCATTCATCAGGACGCCTGGTTGTTCGTTGTCGCCTCGGCTGCGCTTCAGGTGCTGATTTTTCCGCTGCCGAATTTTTATATTCTTTCCTGGGTTGCGGTGACTCCTCTCTTGGTGGCGCTGCTGCGAGCGCGGAGGCCGAACACGCTGCAACTTACGGAAGGGATTCACTTGTTGCCAGCTACGGCGGGACAAGCATTTCTGCTGGGATATGTTTGCGGAATTATCTGGTATGCGGGGACTTGCTACTGGATATTCGCAACCATGCGGCAGTATGGCGGCCTAAGTACGTTTGCCGCCGTGGGCGTGGTCTTTCTCTTCTGTCTGTATCTCGCGCTGTATCACGGACTGTTTGGATTGTTGATCGGTCTGCTAGCCAGCAAAAAAGCGTTCAGCAGTCGGGCACTTTTGCTGTCACCGGCGGTGTGGGTTGCGGTTGAGTTGGCGCGCACGCGCATCACGGCGTTTCCCTGGGACCTGCTCGGAATTTGTCAGGTAGACAACATTCCGCTGGCGCGGATTGCGACGGTGACCGGTGTCTACGGCATTTCGTTCGAAATCATGGTGGTGAATGCGGCGTTTGCCAGCGCGTTCTTGCTCCGGCGCGAGGCGCGCAAGAAGTTGCTGGTTGCTGCGTTTGCGGCTGCGATTGTGCTGCAGGGCGGACAATGGATTCCGGCACCGCCTTCGGTCGCCGATCACACAGCGCGCCTGGTGCAGCAGGATCTTCCGGTCGGCGACGAGGTGAATTGGACGAAGCATGAGTTCACCCGAACGTTAAATGAATTTGTCGGAATCAGCCTGATGCCGATTGGAAAAAAGGAGCCCCGTCAGCCGGACTTGATCGTCTGGCCAGAATCTCCGGCGCCCTTTTTCACCAGCGATCCAGTCTTACATTCGAGCCTAGCCGACGTGGCCGAAAAATCACATGCGTGGCTGCTGATCGGAATGATTGGAATCGACAGCACCAAAGTGAGTTTCGAGCATGCGCAGACGATTTACAACTCGGCGGAACTGATTAGTCCGGCAGGCGAGTATACGGCACGTTATGACAAGATGCATCTGGTTCCCTTTGGCGAGTACGTTCCGTTTCAAACCATTTTCAGTTTCGCCGGCGGCCTGACAAAAGAAGTTGGCGACTTTACTCATGGAAAATCGAATGTGCCGCTCGATGCAGGCGGAAAGAAGCTCGGAGTCTTTATTTGTTATGAGTCGATTTTTCCGGATGAAGTTCGACGGAAGGCGACTGGGGGCGCGCAGTTATTCGTCAACATCTCGAACGATGGATGGTATGGCGACAGCGGAGCCTTCGCGCAGCATCTTAGACAGGCGAGGATGCGAGCGGTCGAGAACGCGCGTTGGCTGCTGCGCGACACGAATACGGGGGTGACAGCGGCGATCGACCCCTATGGCCGAATTGCGGGAACGATGCCGAGAAAGCTTCGCGGCTCGCTGGACGCTCCCTATGCGCTGTCAGACGTCACCACTTTCTACACGCGCTACGGCGATTGGTTCGCCTATCTGTGTGCCATAATTACGTTAGTCGCGTTGATTGTACGTTTCACTTTTTGGACGGAAGAAAAGGCTAATGATGATCGAAGAGTTAGAACACGAATACGAGCCGTTGAAGGTTAAAGTCGGCGAACTTCAGGAGTACCTTTGACGGCGATAAACTGCGCCCGCAGCTAGCCGTTGCCGAGAAGCAGGCGGCGGATCCCAACCTCTGGTCGAATCCGCAAAAATCCCAGACTGTCATGCGCGAGAAGAAGCGCATCGAGGATATGTTATCCACCGAGGCCGAACTGAAGCGCCGCAGTGCGGACATTTCCGCCTATTTTGATCTAGCGCGCGAAGGCGAGAACGTGGAGGCCGATCTGCGTCGCGAAATAGATACGCTGCGAGAGCTGGTTGATCGTCTGGAGACAGAGACACTGCTCTCCGGCGACAATGACATGCGCAACGCGATCATGACGATTCATCCGGGCGCGGGTGGAACTGAGTCGCAGGATTGGGCGGAAATGCTGATGCGCATGTATATGCGCTGGGCGGAAAAGCAGAAGTTCGAGACTGTTCTCTATGATTATCAGCCCGGCGAAGAAGCCGGAATCAAGTCGGCGACGTTTGCGGTCAATGGCGAATATGCTTTTGGATTGCTCACCAGCGAGATCGGCGTCCATCGGTTGGTGCGAATCTCTCCCTTCGATCAGGCCAAGCGGCGGCATACTTCGTTTGCCAGCGTGTTCGTCTCGCCCGAAATCGATGACAGCATTGAGGTCATCATCAGGCCGGAGGACTTGCGGGTCGATACCTACCGTTCCAGCGGCAAGGGCGGACAGCATGTGAATACGACCGACTCCGCGGTGCGGCTAACCCATATTCCGACAGGCTTGGTGGCCGCGTGCCAGAATGAGCGGTCGCAGCACAAGAATAAGGATCGAGCCATGAGCATGCTGCGCTCGAAGATCTACGAGATGGAGTTGGAGAAGAAGCGCGAAGTCACGCGTAAGATTGAAGACTCGAAACTCGACATAGACTTCGGATCGCAGATTCGCTCGTATGTGATGCAGCCCTATCGCATGATCAAAGATCACCGCACTAAAACGGAAGTGGGCGACGTGGATCGCGTCATGGACGGCGATCTCAAGCCGTTTATTGATGCGTATTTGAGAATGCGGCGCGGAGAAAAACAGTCTTAGATTTTCGGTTTCGTCGTATAGTGATTTGCTAATGACGCGCAGAAAAAAGCCGCCGGTGAAACTCGGTCCGCGTTTTGATCGGGCGCTGACGTTTGCCTCCCAGAAGCATGCTGGCCAGACACGCAAGAAGACTCAAGCGCCTTACATTTCTCATTTACTGATCGTGGCCGGTCTCGTCCTCGAAGCGGGAGGCGATGAAGATCTCGCCATCGCAGCGTTGTTGCACGATGTAGTCGAAGACTGCGGCGGTGCGCCCATGCTCAAAGAAGTGCGGCGGCGCTTTGGCAAGCGTGTGGCTCATGTCGTGGAAGGCTGCACCGACACCGATCAGATTCCAAAGCCTCCGTGGCGGGCGCGCAAAGAGGAATATCTCAAGCATCTGAAGCATGCCGATGCGGAAGTCCGGCTGGTTTCGGCTGCGGATAAACTGCACAATGCGCGCTCGATTCTCACCGATTATCGCCAGATCGGCGAGGAAGTTTGGGATCGTTTTGCCGGAAAGCGCGAGGGCACGCTTTGGTATTACCGGGCACTGGTGCGGGAATTTGCGCGTAGGCGTCCCAACAGAATCGTGAATGAATTGATTCGCGTCGTGCGCGAACTGAGTGCCGTGGCGGGGCCAGGTGCGCTGCGACGCAAGCCTGCACGGCGCAAATAGGTTTCCCTATGAAGAAGATGATCGACCTAATTCGGGCTTCGGAGGCGCCGGCGAGCGTGGTGCGCTCCGCGGCCAAGGGATCGCTGTCTTTGCCCGCCGCGGAGATGATTGAGATTCTGGTTTATCTTGCGCTTCATAATAAGGTGTTTGCGGAGCAGGCGTCGATGACGCTCGCAGGTTGGGATGAGACTTCCGCGCGCGCCGTCGCCGCTGACCGCAATGCGCCGCGTGAAGTGCTCGAGTATTTCGCCAACGTGAAGAATTTGCGGATGCCGCTGCTGCCATCTCTGTTGGAAAACGACACCGTCTCCGAGGGCGTTCTGGCACAACTGGCATCTGAGGCTTCGCCCGAGGTGTTGGCGCTGATTGTGCAATCGAACCGAGCGCAGCAGTCGGAGAAAATTCGGGCGGCGTTAAAGCGGAATCCGAAGTTGACTGCACTGTCTCCTCAGAAACTCAATCTGCATGGACCGATAGCCGCGTTGTTTGTCAAGGAACCCACGGCCGAGGTTCCGATCGCCGAAGGCGAGCCGCCTTTCGGCGACCTTGATGCCAATCCTGATGTCGCCACTTTCTTGGCGGAGCATCGGGCGGAGATCGCCGCCGAGGGGCACAAGCCGTTTCAGCCACTAGGGGGAATCCATGACGAATCGCCGGATGCAATCGTGGGCGAGGTGGAAGCGCCGGTGGGTGAGCTTCCAGCGCCCGCCGCGGCGACCCCCAGGAAAGCCGCGGCGCCCGAAGAAAAAGGTGGCAGCACACTGCAAAAGATTGCGCGCTTGAACATCACGGGGCGCATTCAGTTGGCGATGAAGGGCACGAAAGAAGAGCGGTCCATGCTGATTCGCGACGGCACCAAGATCGTGGCGCTGGCGGTGCTTGAGTCTCCGAAGATCAGCGACGGCGAAGTGGAAAAGATCGCCAGCCAGAAAAATGTGCTGGAAGCGGTGCTGCGCGCCATCCCAATGAAGCGAAAATTTGCCAAGAATTACATCATTACCAGGAACCTTGTGGCCAATCCGCGCGTACCACTCGATGTCGCTCTAGGTCTAATGAAGAACCTCATGGCGAACGATCTTAAGGCGATTGCGGGAAACAAGGAAGTTTCGGAGACGATTCGAAAACTTGCTATTCGTCAGTTCAAGCAGAAGACCGAGAAAAAGAAGGATTAGTTTGATCAATCGGAGGTGCATATGAGTTCAGGGTCAATACTGGCGGCCGAACCGATCCCTAATCCGCAGCCGCCGTTGCTGCATAAGATTTTCATCGGGAAAGACGGTCTGCGCGCCGGCTGGAGCCTGCTTATCTTTATCGCGATGATGGCGGCGTTGCTGTTCGCGATTAACCGCATTGCTCTTAAGATTCATCCCCGTGATCCGAACGCGCCGAAAATCATGACGGAGATTCCGCTTAAGATGGGGATCATACGCGAGACGATTCCTTTTCTCGCGGTGTTGCTGGTGAGTTGGATCATGTCGAAGATCGAGCGGCGGCCGAATGGAGTTTACGGCTTAGGCGGAACGCGCAAGGTCGCCCACTTTTTCGCCGGACTAGCATGGGGATTTATGTTCCTCTCGCTTCTGGTACTGACCCTTCGCCTGACGGGGCTACTCGTCTTCGACGGGCGCCTGCTATTTCGAGGCGACATTCTTCGTTACGGGTCGGCTTGGCTGATTGCTTTCCTTATGGTCGGTCTGCTGGAGGAGTATCTAACGCGTGGCTATGTGCAGTTCACGCTGACTCGCGGCTTGGCTGGAATCTACCGCTGGGTTTTCAAAACGCGGCACAGCGAAGCATTGGGCTTTTGGACGGCCGCGGTAATCTTGTCATTCCTCTTCGGATTGGGACATAAAAGCAATCCCGGGGAGTCTCCCATCGGAGTGTTATCTGCCGGATTAGCCGCGATGGTTTTTTGCTTCAGCCTGTGGCGGACCGGTTCGCTCTGGTGGGCGATCGGGATTCACACATCATGGGATTGGTCGCAGTCGTTTGTTTACGGCGTAGCCGACAGCGGATTGATGACTCAACATCATCTATTTGTAACGCATCCGGCAGGTAAAGTGATTCTGAGCGGAGGCGCGACTGGGCCGGAGGGCAGTGTGTTCGTGATTGTCGTCCTGCTGCTGATCGGCGTAATCATTTGGTTGACGCTGCCGCGCACTCGCTCGGTTGCGGTGGGGAGTTTATCCAGTTAACGAGGCCAACAGAATGAGTTCCGGCCCAGAGCCAACGGCCGCATCGGTTCCCGGGGCGGAGCGTTCCACTTTGCGCAGAACTTTCTTTGGCAAAGACGGACTCCGCGCGGGCTGGGCCTGCTGGTCTTCGTCGCTATCTGCGCCGCGTTGGCGACTAGCACCGGATTTGTCACCCGCAAAGTTGTGCTCGCCATATTCGTGCTAATTTGTTTGGCCATAGTGCTGACGCTGCCGCGAACTCCGCGTGCCTCGGCTGCCAGGTCCCGCTAGCTTCGTTGGTTTGAGCGAATGCGCTTGATCTCTTCTATGCGTTCGCGGATGCGTCTTTCTACTCCCTCATTCGTCGGGCGGTAATAGACGCGATCACGCAGGCTATCGGGGAGACACTGCATGTCGGCGACTTTGGATTCCAGATCGTGGGCATACTGATAGTTGCGTCCGTAGCCTAATCCCTTCATCAATCCGCTGGGCGCATTGCGGAGGTGCAGTGGAACACCTTCGGCAGCGGTTTGCTCGACATCTTGCTGCACGGCTGCGTATGCGGTATAAAGGGCATTCGACTTCGGCGCGACTGCCAAATAGACAACGGCCTGCGCGAGCGCGAGATTTCCTTCCGGCATCCCCAAGAAATCTACGGCGTCGCGCGCGGCCATGCATAATGCCAGCGCGTTTGGCTCCGCTAGCCCGATGTCTTCGACGGCCATGCGCACGACTCGTCGTGCGATATACATGGGGTCTTCGCCCGCTTCAAGCATTCGCCCCAGCCAGTAGAGTGCGGCGTCGGGATCGCTGTTACGAACGGATTTATGCAGCGCGGAAATTATGTTGTAGTGCTCCTCCCCTGACTTGTCATAGAGCAGAATGCGCTTCTGCATGGCTTCCTGAACGGTTTCTTCGCTGATGACTCCGCCGTTTTGACTCGCGAGTCCGGCGGCGACTTCGAGGACGTTGTAGGCGCTGCGCGCGTCTCCGCTCGCATAGATGGCGATGCGCGTCAGGGACTCGTGGGAGGCTGAGAGCTTGAGTTCGCCCAATCCGCGCTCGGTATCGGCGAGCGCGCGCTTGAGCAGCGTCACGATTTGCGACTCCGTCAACTGGTGGAGCACGTAGACGCGGCTGCGGGAGAGCAAAGCGGAGATGATTTCGAACGACGGATTTTCTGTGGTTGCGCCGATCAGCCGGATGTTGCCTTTTTCTACGTGGGGCAGAAAGGCGTCCTGCTGAGCTTTGTTGAAGCGATGAATTTCGTCGATGAAAACGATGGTGCGCGTTCCGTACTGGCGGGCGCGTTCGGCCTCGCCCATGACCTGCTTGATTTCCTTGATACCGGCGAGCACAGCGGAGAATTCGATGAACTCGGCTTTGGTCAGCCGGGCAATGATCTGCGCCAAGGTCGTTTTGCCAGTACCGGGAGGCCCCCAAAAAATCAGCGAGCCGAGATCGTCGCGCTCGATCTGCACGCGCAGTGGCTTGCCGGGGCCGACGAGATGCTCCTGCCCAGCGTACTCATCGAGCGTGCGCGGCCGCATCCGATCCGCCAGCGGACGAGTGCGGTCGGTGGCACGATCGTCCCGCGGCAGCGCTTCAAAAAGGCCCATCAGTCAATCGTAATCCAATCGTAATTCTTATGCGTTGTTGGGATGTAGCCCGCGACCGCGGGCTAGTTGCGGGAGCCTCACCCAGCGCGGAACTCAACGACTTGCTCACCAGGATGAAGCAAGGGATGGAACTCTAATTTGGTTTCGTCTGCCACTCTACGATTAATGTCTTCAACATCTTTTCTCGCCCAGCCGACGCTCGAGATTTCAATGGTGCCATCTTGCGCGATCCAGAACAGAGTCGGGACGTTGGTCAAACCATAAGCATTGGATACGGGAAACTTCTTTGTTTCGTCCAGCAGCACGGGAAAAGTGATGGCGTATTTCTTCAGGAAGTCGGCGGTGTCTTTGGCGTCATTCTGCGAAACACCGACGATCGCGAGGCGAACGGAACCGTAGTTGCGATGGATTCTCTCCAGGAAGGGAAACGCCATTTGGCAGGTCGGACAAGACACCTTAAAGAATGCCAGCAGCACTGGGCCTTCTTGCAATGCGGTCTTCAGATCGAACTTCTTGCCGCCGAGATTCGGCAGGCTGAACTCAGGTGCGATACTTCCCACGGTTAGTGCAGGCATTCGATTTTCTCCCGAGCCTTTTCCCTTCTTAGTCTAGCGCGTTATGTCGAAGACGGGGGATCGTAAACCGTTACATCGGTGAGCCGCGAAACTTTCGTCGAATCGCTTGGTTGATTCTCGAAAGCTCCATGACTTGAGGAAGGCTGACCCATGGAACAAGTGGAATCAGCGCCGCTTCGTGCGACGCGCGATCCGCCGAGTGAAGGGGCCGAATTGTGGAATTTCATCCCCGTCGGCGACCGATTCCAGCTTTGTTCATCTAACATTCGTTGGTCACAGCTTGGAGCACAAGAGGACGAAATATGAAAGCAATTGTTGTCCACCAATATGGCGGTTCTGAGGCACTCAAGTTCGAAGAATATCCCGATCCGGTGGCGGGACCCGGCGAAGTGCTGCTACGCGTCGCGGCCGCTAGTGTCAATCCGATCGACTATAAACGACGCGCCGGGTTAACGAAGGACTTTTATCCCCTCAAATTTCCGGGACTGATTGGAGTCGATGTTTCTGGGACCGTGGACAAGCTTGGCCCCGGCGTCGAAGATTTCTCTGTCGGCGACCAGGCGTTCGCTATGGCGGACAATACTTACGCCGAACTTTGTGTCGTAAAAGCCGCTGCCTTGGCGAAAATCCCCAAGGGGCTCGACTTGATCAAGGCGGCGGCGCTGCCGCTGGTTACGACGACTGGCAACCAACTCGCTTCCGCGACGGGAATCAGAGCCGGCCAGACAGTTCTCGTCCTTGGAGCTGCTGGAAGTGTCGGACGTTCGGCGGTATTCACGTCGAAGCAGCTCGGCGCGACCGTAATTTCCGGGGTTTTGAAGCGGCAGATTGATGACGCGAAGACGGTCGGAACAGATCCAGTGGTTGCGACCGACGACGACAATGCGGTTGCGAGTCTTCCGGCGCTCGATGCGGTTGCGGATACGGTCGGCGGAAAAATTGCGGAGAAGCTGATCGCCAAGGTCAAACCGGGAGGAGTGTATGCATCGGTTGTCGAGCCGCCGCAGAATGCCGCGAAGTATCCGTCTGTAAAGCTGGTGCAGGTATTCTCGAAGTTCGACAGGAAGACGCTCGAGTTCATGGCCGAAGCGGTGCGAGATGGCAAGCTGGTAATTCCGATCAGCCAGACCTTGCCACTCAGTAGGGCCGCTGAGGCTCATGCTGCGGCGGAAAAAGGTGGCGGGAAGATCTTGCTGGTGCCTTGAACTCTTTGCTGGATATATAACGTCGAACGGAGAATTGAAGATGAAAAAGAGTCTGCGCGGAATCAATCCGGCTTCGAAACCAAGTGGCGATGGGTGTGTGGAATGCCTGGCGTCACCGAAAAGTTGGTGGTTTCATCTGCGCCGATGTGCGGAGTGTGGACACATCGGGTGCTGTGACAGTTCTCCTAATCAGCATGCGTCGAAGCATGCGGCGGCGACGGGGCATCCGATTATTGCCAGCTTCGAGCCGGGTGAGGATTGGTTCTACGATTACGAGAAGCAGGGGATGATCAATGGCGCGGAATTGCTTCCGCCGCATTCGCATCCGAAGAATCAGCCTGCTCCTGGACCTTCGGGAAGAGTGCCTGCCAATTGGGAATCGCTGCTGAATTAGCTCGGCAACACGACGTACCGAATCGAAGCATGTATAATCGCGCCCATGCAAAGAATACCTTGGAGCACCATTGCGCTCGGCTCGCTGTTGCTCATCGCGGCTCGATCAACAAGAGCGCAGGACGTTAAATCTCCGCAGCCGGAAAAGTCGAAGCAGCCCGTCACGACCGAGCCGCGCGGGCGCATCATTGGAATTGGCGGCGTCTTCTTCAAGTCCGCCGATCACGATCAGATGCGCCAATGGTATTCGAAGCATCTTGGACTCACCGACAAAGGCCAGGGCGTGATGCTTCCGTGGCGTGAACACGAAGAGCCGCAAAAGGAACACGTGACTGTTTGGACGGTTTTTCCCGCCACCACGAAGTATTTCGATCCCAGCACCGCGCCGTTCATGATCAACTACATCGTCGACGATATGGATGCGTTGCTCGACCGCTTAAAGCAAGAGGGAGTAAAGATCGACCCCGAGAGAATGGATGAATCCTACGGCCGCTTTGCCTGGATCTATGATCTGGACGGAAATAAGATCGAGCTCTGGCAGCCGCTGCCCGCAAAGCCCTAAGCGCTTTCATTCAATTATCAGGCACATAGCGGATAATTATCGCTCTGCCACTTGTATGCCTCGCAATATTGCGAATGACCCGACCCGAGGTTATCGCGTTGGTAAAACTGTCGCACCCAAATCTCGCAAAAGATGCCACTGTTCCTGATCGTCAGGCTAATCGGATCCGCAGGTTTCACTATTTCCGCATTCTTTTCAATATTCGATTGTAACCACTCGCTTCCTTCCCCAATAACCCCGACATACATCATTCGCCCTCGGTCGTCTCCGGCGGCGCGGGGAAGCGTACTTCAATCCATGCTTGCCAGAACGGTGTCTCGCGGGCGACGGTTGCGTTCGCTTGATCGCCATAGAGGTAGAAGTTTATCGTGACCATGCTTTGGCCCCCGAAGTTGACGGTGCCAAGAGCGGCTGTGCCTGGCCCCGGCTTGTTGAGCCGCAGCAGAGCGTTGTACGGAGTTTGGGTGAGGTGTTCGACGACGCCCCCAAGCGCCGGGACGCCCGCCGGCGCGGTCCAAGTTTGCCCGACGCTCGCGCCTTTCAGTCCCAATGCCGCGGTCAGCGTTTCCCAGGCCTCCGCTTCGGTTCCCGCGGAGGGGGCCATAAACTGCATCATCGCGGAGCGTTGTCCGCGAAAGTGCGTGAGATAAATCTTCAGGATGCGGAAGAACCCAGGCCATCCGGATTCGGTGCCTTCGAGCTGGTTGTCCCAGTCGTCGGTGCTGGCGAAGAGGCTATGCACGACGCGCACGACGCAGAGGCCGCCGCCGCGCGCTTCGACGCTCCACTCGTCGGCGATGACCGGCGAGCCCGGCTGCCAGCCGGGGGCCTCGGAGATAAACTTCCGCGGCGGATCCCATGTCGTCACGGGTGAGCTTGACTCCATGCCCGGGCCAAAGTTCAACTTCACTTCAACGGGCTTGCCGTCGCGCAGCTCGAACTCAGCGGGCACAAACCAGGACGAAATACCCGGCCCGGTGGCGATGGCCTGCCAGACTTCCTCCGGTGTGCCGGGGACTTCGACTTCGACCTGGACGGAACGGCGTCCGTTGGCTTCTTTCTTCACGCTCATGATAGCTCCTTCGGATTGGGTTTTTGCGGCAGAGGGTGCGCCACCACCACCAAGCGATGCACGCGGCCGCCGGGGGTAGATTCATCGTGGTACTTCGAAACCAATTTCGTGATGGCCTCAGTCAGTTCGTTGCTGAAGGCCGCGCGGTCGGTCGCCGACCGAAAGCGAATCTCGGTATCCACCGCCAAAGTCGCGAGGCGTTTGCCCGCCTCTTTCGCGCGACGAACCAGATCGCCCACCTCGCGGACGACTCGTGCGCCCAGCGCGATGAGATAGCTCGCGGACAGCCGATCGATTTCGCGATTGGGATCCGCCGCGACCGGCCCCATAGCACTCGGCGAGACCACGTAGGAAGCGGCCGTCGCCACCAGCAGACGTTCCGTCAGCCCGCCCCACTTGCGTTCCTCGGCCAACTGCACCAACCCGTGCGCTTCCAGCGTGTGCAGGTGGTAGTTGACTTTTTGTCGAGCCAGGCCGATTCGCGTGGCCAATGTCGCCGCCGAAGCGGGCAGGGCCAGCTCGGAGAGAAGTCGGCTCCGCATAGGCTCCAATGCCACCGTGGCCGCAGCCGGATCGTCGATGACTTGAATGTTGAGCACGAGGCAATTTTATCCTTGACAACTTTTATTGTCAAGAAGCAAGATAATTTTGATCTGGATATATATAAAGGAGAGCACATGAACTATTCACGTCTTGCGCTGGCCGCGCTCGGTGGCACGGTCGCGTATTTTGCCTACGGATTCTTGCTGCTTGTGCTGGTGCCGGCGCTAATCACGGAAGCCCACAAGTACCCGGACGTATTCCGGCCCAAAGAAAAAATGATGAGTGTTATGCCAATCGGAATGGTCGCAACTTTGGTGGCGATCCTGGTGGTCGCAATCATTTTCGCGATGATAACAACGCAGACACCTCAGACCGCAGCCAGCATTGCAGAAGGTGCGCGACTGGGCGTCCTCATTGGCATTTTCGTAGTGTGCGCATTTGTGCTGCACAACTATGTGAATCTAAACATCGGGCTGAAACTCGCGCTAGGACAGGCCGCGGCTTACTTCATCCAGTGGACGATCGTTGGAGTGGTCATCGGTCTGGTTTACAGGCCGTTCGCTACACCATGATCGCTCTTCATGCTCTCCGCGAAGAGCCCCACCCTTCGACTTCGCTCAGGGCGGGCTTTCTCGCTAAGAACGCGAGAAATGGGGCACCCTGCTGAGTTGCCATCAACATGATCGTTGCCGCCCTCATCGCGAGGCGAACACTCGGCGTCGCTGCTCGCTTGCCTTCATCGCTTCGCTCAGGTCTCCCACTGGACGAATCTCGAAAGTGTTGCCGTACTTGAGCGCCGGATGTTGCCCGATGAGCTGGATGGCATGATTCATGTCCCGCGCCTCGAGGATGAGAATGCCGCCGAGCTGTTCTTTGGTTTCCGCGAAGGGACCGTCGGTCGTTGCGACCTTGCCGTTCATCCATGACACGCTCAAGGCAGTTTCGCGAGGCTGAAGCGCTTCTCCGCCAGCCCAGTGCCCGTGGGCGCGAAGGTGATCGTCGTACTCGAAGCAAGCGTCGAACATGGCGTTTCGATCGCTCTCGGTCATGCTGTCGAATTTGCTTTTGTCGTAGTACCCGAAGCAGATGTACTTCATTGTTCTTCTCCTCGTTCTTCTGTCACTGTTTAACGTAGCGAAGCGCGACGCTTCCTGATTTCGAAGTCTTTGTCTCAACAAGTTTTAGCCGCAATTTCTGCGGCAGACCGACGCTGTCGAATAGCCTTCTTCCTTTTCCGGCGATGACTGGCGCCACGACAACACGATATTTGTCCACCAGGCCAAGCTCGGTAAGTTGTGAAGGGATATCCACGCCTCCGACCAAGATAGGTTTGCCTGGTTCGTTTTTTAACTTGAGGATTTCGTCGCGAAGATCCGTGCGAACAACTCGCGCATTTGCATCTTCTTTTTTGACTTGAGCGCTATCGAGCGATCGCGAGAAAACAACTTTGTTTTTGGAGACAAATGTTTTGGCAAAATC
>Ga0181531_10001883_pt1 | contig 13162 bp, 12 predicted proteins | sample PEATcosm2014_Bin_38_FD_119743 | JGI IMG/M metagenome (GOLD analysis project Ga0181531, IMG submission 119743) | Peatland microbial communities from MTU Mesocosm Facility, Houghton, MI, USA - PEATcosm2014_Bin11_10_metaG | ecosystem: Environmental > Terrestrial > Soil > Wetlands > Peat | place... | reverse complement strand
ATGGGGCAAGGCCCAGCAGGACGACTACACCGCCCATCGCTATCACCAGCCGAGTGATGAGTACACGCCCTCGATGGACTTCTCGAGTAATGCCGCGCTCGCCCGCTTCGGTTTCGCGCTCGGCTGGGAGGCCTCGACGGCTGCGCACGCGATCGGCTGGCAGGCGGGAGATGAGTTCGAGGCCGAACGCCTGAAGAGCGAGCGAACACCCGCTGAGCCATGACCGCGGCCTCGGAGCAGTGGGTCTGGGTGAGTTACCTCGAGCTTCTCGAAGCCCCCGGCTCAGCGGACCCGCGCAGCGGCGAGGAGCGCATCGAGTGCGAACGGCTGGGAGTCGAGGAGTACCTCGCTCTCTATGTCCGGGTCGGTGCGCCGCTGCGCTGGGATCGGCGGCTCGCCCTCGACCGAGCGGTGCTGGCGGCGCTCCTGGGTGAGCGGCTCGAGCTGTACGTGCTGCGCAACCCCGCCGGCGAGGCGCTCGGCTGGTGCGAGTTCGATCGAGCCGCTTACCCGGAGGTGGAGCTCACGCATTTCGGACTGATCCCGGAAGCCCAGGGTCGCGGACTCGGACCCTGGCTGCTCGGCGTCGCCCTCGAGGCGGTGTGGCGCGCCGGCGCCCGCCGCGTGTGGCTGCACACCGATACCTGGGATCATCCGGCGGCGCTGCCGTGCTACGAGCGGGCGGGTTTCCGGGTGTACGAGCGGCGCTACGAGCCGGCCGAGGGTCTTTAGCGGCGCCGCCGCGCCGGCTCGGGCCGTTTGACGCAAGCGGCGGAGCGTGTGACATTGCAGCGCGCCTGAACGCCCGGCGGTTGCAACAGAGGGTTGGTGGAAACCGAGCGCCGCGATCCCGATGAGCTGCTTGCGGACGTGCAACGCGAGGAAGCCCGCGCGCGGCGCGGCCGGCTGCGCATCTTTTTCGGCGCCTCGGCCGGCGTCGGCAAGACCTACTCGATGCTCGAGGCCGCGCGCAATGCCAAGGCAGGCGGAGCGGACCTCGTGGTCGGCTACGTCGAGCCGCACGGACGCATCGAAACCGAGCGGCTGCTCGAGGGCCTCGAGCAGATCCCGTTTCTCGAGGTACGTTACCGCGGCATCGTGCGTCGCGAGTTCGATCTCGATGCGGCCGTGAAGCGCGCGCCCGAGATCATCCTGGTCGATGAGCTCGCGCACTCGAACATCGCCGAGGGCGAGCCGCTGCCCCGGCACCAGAAGCGCTGGCAGGACGTCGAAGAGCTGCTCGATGCCGGGATCAGCGTCTGGACCACGCTCAACGTGCAGCACCTCGAGAGCCTCAACGATGTCGTGGCCGGCATCACCGGAGTGCGCCAGCTGGAGACGCTGCCCGACCGCATCTTCGATGAGGCGGATGAGGTCGAGCTCATTGATCTGCCGCCCGATGATTTGCTGGCGCGATTGAAGGCGGGCAAGGTGTATGCGCCCGAGCGGGTCGGCAACGCAACCGAGGGCTTCTTTCGCAAGGCGAACCTCCTGGCCCTGCGCGAGCTCGCGCTGCGGCGCACGGCCGATCGCGTCGACGCCGCGGCGCTCGAGGCCGCCGCACAGACACCCACCTCGCGCCCCTGGCTGGCACGCGACCGCTTTCTCATCGCCGTCACCCCGGACGGTCAGGCCGAGCAGCTGGTGCGCATCGGCAAGCGTTTCGCCGATGCCCTCGATGCGGAATGGCTGGTCGTATCCGTCGAGACGCCGAAGATGCTGAAGCTCTCCGAGACCGAGCGCAATCGCCGCATCGAGGTGCTGCGGCTCGCCGAATCGCTCGGTGCCGAGACCGTGACGCTCGACGGCCCCTCCGCCGCCGACGCGTTGCTGCAGTACGCGCGCCTGCGGAATGTGACGCGCATCGTCATCGGTGAGGCCAAGCGCACCGGCTGGCGCGCGTGGCTGCGCCGCTCGACCACGACCGAGCTCGTGCGGCGCGGCCGCGGCTTCGATGTCTCGGTGATCGCACGGCGCGAGACCGCCGCCGCGCAGCGCCGGCGCGATGTGCCGGAGAGCATGTCACGAGAGGTTCACTGGGAGCGCTATTGGGCCGCGTTGCTCATATCGGCCTGCTGCACCGGCGTCGCCGCCGTCATGTTTCCCTACTTCGCGCTCACCAACCTCGTCATGGTGTACCTGCTCGGCGCCACCGTCGCGGCGCTGCGCCTGGGGCGCGGACCGGCGAGCCTCACCGCCGTGGCAAACGTCATCGCGCTCGCGTTTTGCTTCGTGCCGCCGCGCTTCACGTTCGCGATCTCGAGCCTCGAGTATCTGCTCACGTTTGCCGTCATGCTGGCGATGGCGCTGGTGATCGCGAACCTGGTCGCGAACGTGCGCGCCCAGACGCGCGTCGCCGGTGCACGCGAGCGGCGCACGTCGCTTCTCTATGCCATGAGCCGCGAGCTCGCCGCCACGCGCAGCTTCGACAGCCTCGCGCGCGTCGCCATCAAGCACGTCGCCGAGACCTTCGCGGCCCGCGCCACCGTGCTGTTGCCCGATCCCGAGGGGCGCCTGCAGCAGTTTCAGGGCGGCGGGGTGCAGGGCTTGCTCGAGAACGCCGACCTGTCGGTCGCGCAATGGGTGTACGACCATGGCCGCCCTGCCGGGCTCGGAACCGACACGCTGCCGGCGGCGAGTGCGCAGTACTTGCCGCTCACGGGCACGCATCAGACGCTCGGGGTGCTGGCGGTGCAGCCGATGCAACGGCGCCGCCTGCTGTTGCCGGAGCAGCGCCATCTGCTCGAGACCTTCGCCGGCCAGACGGCGCTCGCCATCGAGCGCGCGCAGCGCGCGGAGGAGGCCGCGGCGGCGCGGGTGGCGGTCGAGACCGAAAGCCTGCGCAATACGCTGCTCGCCTCCATCTCGCACGACCTGCGTGCTCCGCTCGCCGCCATCATGGATGCAAGCCGCAAGCTCCACGATCCGAACACGCTCGCGGACGAGGGGACGCGGCGGCAGCTCGTGCGCTCGATCGATGCCAAGGCGCGCGAGATGTCCGAGCTCATCTCGAACGTGCTCGATCTCATGAGCTTCGAGGTGGGCGAGGTGCATCTGCGCCGCGACTGGCATACGGTCGAGGAGCTGGTGAACACCGCACTCGCGCGCCTCGAGGGCCGCTTCGGCGGGCGCAAGGTGGAGGTGGCGTTGCCGAAGGAGCTGCCGAAAGTGCACGTCGATGCGGCGCTGATCATTCGCGTGCTGGTGAACCTGCTGGAAAATGCGATCAAGTACACCCCGCCGACCACACGCATCACCGTTTCGGCGGGCCTCGAGGGCGAGGCGGTGCGCGTCGTGGTCGATGACAACGGTCCGGGCTTGCCGCCCAACCCGGAAATTCTGTTCGCCAAGTTCCAGCGCGGCCGGGAGGAATCGAACGTCGGCGGTGCGGGCTTGGGTCTGGCGATCTGCAAGGCGATCGTCAACGCGCATGGCGGCCAGATCAGCGCCCTGCAGCGCCCGGGCGGCGGTGCGCGCTTCGCCTTCACGCTGCCGGCGCGCGAGCCGCCTGCTTGAGTCGCGCCTGCCTGAGTCGCGACTGTTTGATCGCGCGTGGCGGAGCCGCCCCCGGGTTCAGCGCGCCGGGCGTCCGCTGAACCCGGACGCGGCGCGCAGCGCATCCGCATCCATCAGCTTGCCGTCCATCATCACGGTGCGTGTGTGGCGCAGGTCCCCGATGTGCAGCGAGGGATCACCCTCGACGAGGACGAGATCGGCGGTGAAGCCCTCGCGAATCGCGCCGCTGTGCGATCCGACCCCGACGAGCTGCGCGGGCGCCGCCGTCGCACTCGCAAGGGCCTCGGCCGGCGTCAGGCCGGCGTCGACGTAGAGCTCGAGCTCGCGCACCAGCTCCATGCCGGTGCCGTCGGTGCCCGCGACGATCACGACGCCGGCCCGATGCAAAGCGCCCACCAGCTGCTCGAGCTTGGCGAAGCTCGCCCGGTAATCGGCGCGCCTGAGGTCCGCGGGCAGGGCAAAGCCGCCCTGGCGGAAGCCGCGCTCGACGGCGGGCGGCAAGGTGCCCACGAACGGTGCGTACGCCGGCGAGAGATCGCCATTCTCCGGCACGAACATCCCCTCGTACACGACCAGCGTCGGATCGACCGTGATGTGGCGCGCGGCCATCGTGGCGATCAGGCTCTTCATCGGCTCGGCGCCGATATCCACATTGCGGGCATAGCGGCCGATGCCCTCGAAGCGGCCCATGCCGTTCGAGTGGTTCACCACCTCATCCGGCATGGCCTGCATCATCACGAAGTTGATGTGGGTGATCTCGTCATAACCGGCCTCGATCGCCTCCCGGGTGCGCATGCCGGCGGGCAGGTGACCGTGCACGTGCAATCCGAGCCGGTGCGCCTCGGCGGCGGTGGCCGGCACCCACTTCGGATCGAACGTACCGTAGATCTTGATCGCGGTGAAACCGTCCTGCTTCGCCTTGCGCACGATCGCGAGCGCTTCGTCCTGTGAGGTCGCGACGCTCGCGACCTGCGCGGTGTTCGGTCCCTTGCCGTCGATCAGCACCGACGGATAGACGTGCGGCATCAGCAGCTCATCGTGGCCGCGCCGCCCGGCGCGCGCGAGGGTGAGCTCGTTGACGTTGCCCGGGTCGCGGATCGAGGTGACCCCGAGGGAGAGCAGGAACGGACCGCTCGCATCGTCGGGGAAGTGCTGGTGCGAATCCCACAGCCCCGGCACCAGGGTCTTGCCTCGTCCGTCGATGCGCTCGGCATCGGCCGGTATCTCGAGCTCGCCGGCCTTGGCCACGCGCCGGATCGTGCCCTGCTCGACGAGTACGCTCACGCCCGACTCGAAGCGATTGCCGTCGAGGAATGCGCGCACATTCTCGAAGAGCACCGGCCGGCCGGGCGTGCGCAGGAGTTTATGCAGCAGCACCGGCGAGCGGCGCGCGAGCGCCTCGTCCTGCGCCTTCTGCAGCGTCAGCAGCTGATCTTCATACCCCTGCTTGAGCCAGCCGAGACCGGCCACGAGCGCAAAGAAGCGGCCGTGATCGTCGACCCAGACCGGCAGCGGGGTGTTGTTGATGCCCGTCACGGCATAGGCCGTGAGAGTGCGCCGCGTCGTGCCCTCGCCGACGCTCGCCTGCGTGAGCAGCTCGGCGCTGGCGCGACCGCCGGGCAGTAGCGCGAGCGAGTGGTCGGGTGCGGCGATGAGCGCCTCGATGAGATCCGCCGTGAGATCGACGGGTCCGCCAAACGCCGCGTACATTGCCGGGTGCACATAGGCGGCGGCGCCCGTATCGACGGGACTCTTCCAGCGTGCGCGTCCCCGCGCGATCGACAAGGTCTCCGCCGCATCACCGTTCGGCGTGAAGCCGCGCACCACCACCGATTCGAGCATCCCGTCCTTGCCGGGCCGAGAGCGGCTGTCCAGCTCGAATACCTGTCCGCGCAGCAGCATGCTCTCGCGCGCGCAGTGCTCACCGTTCGCGGTGGTCCAGCGACTCGACTCGCCATGCTTGCCTGCCACCGAGAGGATGGTAAAGCGCTCGGCAGCGGCGGGTGGCTCGAGGAGATCCGCAACCGGCGTGGGCTTCTGGGCGTGCGCCGAGCTCGCGCCGAGCAGGAGTACGAGGGCGCACCAGAAACTCTTCATCAGTCAACTCCGATCATGACATTCGATGCCTTGACGATCGCGTATGCCTTCGCCCCGGGCTTCAGGCCAAGACGCTCCGCCGATTGCTTGGTGATGATGGAGACCATCTCGATGCCGGGGGCGAGCTCGACCACGACCTCGGTGTCGACCGCGCCGGGCGTGATGCGCTTGACCGTGGCGGATAGAACATTGCGGGCGCTGATCTTCATGCGAGGACTCCTTGAAGGGTGAGTGATTCGACGGCGCAAGCGCGATGTGCGTGATCGTGCGGCCATTTCGGGCCGCGCGCAATGGGGCCTATACTCGCGCGTATTCAGAAGGAGAGCGCCATGAGCAGGAGCGAAGGGGACTCGACGCACACCGGCGGCTGTCTGTGCGGCGCCGTGCGATACCGCGCAAGTGGGCCGCTGCGCGGCGTGGTGGCGTGCCATTGCACGCAGTGCCGGCGCACCAGCGGACACCATGCGGCGATGACGAGCGTGCGCGAGGACAAGCTCTCGCTCAGCGTCGCGGAAGGCCTCGCCTGGTATCGCTCCTCGGAGACGGCCGAGCGCGGATTCTGCAATCGCTGCGGCAGCAACCTATTCTGGCGCCCCGCGGGCGAAGAGCGCATCGCCATCACCGCGGGCTCGCTCGATGCGCCGACGCATCTGGAGATCTCGGAACACATCTTCGTCGCCGACAAGTCCGACTACTACGAGATTAGCGACGGCAAGCCGCAGAAAGCGGCGTGGTGATCAGCGCCGCGCGCGCGTTTTGCATATTACCGTCGATGCATCGGCATCACGCACCTTCTGCGTGCGCGATGGCGATTATGACAAGGAAACCAACGTCGCCGCATGGAGACGTTTTGTCGAGGGTGCTGCTGGTGAGTAAGTTACGTGCAGCATTTCACGGCCCGCACACCGCGGGTCCCGATACGCTGAATTCGCCCTCACTGAACGGAGTTGCCATGGTCGACAAATCGATGACAGGAACCTTCCAGATCAATCTGCCGAAGGAGCTCTTGGTGGAAGCCAAGCGCCAACCGAAGCCGAAGACCGAGCATCTGCGAGTCGATGGCTGGCGCAACTCCTGGCTCTCGAAGCTTTCCGAGCTGCTGGTGGGGCGGGACTGAAGGCACTGTGCGGTGCGGCCCCGGACCCGCGCCGGCCATCAATGCTTGCCGATCACCTCTGTTTCGCCCGGATCGGCGGGCGCGCGACTGCGCTGCGCGCGCTCGTCGATGTACATGAGCTCGTGCTGACCCACCTGGACCACATCGCCGTCGTTGAGGTTGTGCCGGCGGACTCGTTTCGATTTGACGTAGATGCCGTTGGTGCTGTTCAGATCCTCGATCACGCAGCTGTCCGCCTGCGTGACGATCTGACAATGGTGTCGGCTGATGAACTTGCTGTCGATCTGTAAATCGTTGTCGGGCGTGCGCCCGATCACCAGCCTTCCCGGCTTCAACTCGCGCTCGAGCACGGTCTTGCCGCCGTTCGCGAGCAGGATCCGCCCCACGGGCTGAAGGGTGTCCGCCGGCGCCGGCACCGGCTGCTCGATCTGCGGGGCGCGCATGCGGTTCGTGCCGGCGGCATATTCGACCCACTGCAGCTCCTTGATCGCCGACTCGACGTCCTGCACGGTGACGTGGTCGCGGTCGCTGGTGAAGGCGGCCATCATGCTGGTGTCGCACAGCGTGTTCACGAGGCGCGGCACACCGCCGGTGTAGCGGTAGATGATGGGCAGCGTGTCCTCCATGAAGATCCTTCGTCCCTGCGAGCCCGCCACCTCGAGACGGTGCTCGACGTAGGCGCCGGTCTCGGCGCGCGACAGGGCGGACAGATGAAAGCGCAGGCGCACCCGCTGCGTGAGCTGCAGCAGCTCCGGCGAGTTGAGCTTCTCGTTGAGCTCGGGTTGACCGACGAGAATGATGCGCAGCGCCTTTTCCTTGGTCGTCTCGACCCCCGAGAGCATGCGGACCTCCTCGAGCACCCGGTAGGAGAGGTTTTGCGCCTCATCGACGATGAGCAGCACCTTGCGACCCGCCACGAACTGTTCCATCAGGAACTGATTGAGCGTTGCGAGCACCTCGGGCTTTTTCATGTCGAAGGGGGTGAAGCCGAACTGCACCAGCACCGTCTGCAGAAAAGCGGTCGGTGAGAGCTGCGTCTGGGCGATCTGTGCGACCACCACGTCGCCCTCGAGCTCGCGCAGGAATGTCTCGATCAGCGTGGTCTTGCCGGCGCCGATCTCTCCGGTGATCACCACGAAGCCGTCGGTGAACCAGATGGTCGATTCCATGTATGCCTTGGCGCGGGCGTGCTGCTTGCTCAGATACAGAAACTGCGGGTCCGGACTTAGGCGGAACGGCAGCTCGTGCAGCTTGAACAGCTCCAGATACATGCTGCAGAGTCTACGGCAACGCGCCTTCGAGCGCGTAATGCGGTCCCTTCAGGACCATCGTCAGGACCATCGGATGATGCGCAGCGCCGTCTCGAGCGCCTGATCGCGCTCGTGAATGGTTCGCTTCACGATGGTGCAGTGGCCCAGCTTGCGGCCGGGACGCGGCTCCTTGCCATAATCGTGAAATGCGAGCCCGTCGATGTCGAGCAGCGCCTGTCTGCTCGGCATCTCGCCGAGGAAGTTGATCATTGCGGTATGTCCCAGCGGCCGTGTGCTGCCGAGCGGCAGATCGCAGATCGCCCGCAGGTGGTTCTCGAACTGGCTGGTGATGCACCCCTCGATGGTCCAGTGGCCGGAGTTGTGCACCCGGGGCGCCATCTCGTTGGCAACGAGGCGTCCGCGCACGACGAAGAACTCGATCGCGAGCACGCCGATGTAATCGAGCGCGCGCATCAGCTTCGCGAGGTACTCGCGCGCGCGGCGCGCGAGGCGCGCGTTCGCGTACGGCGCGAGTCCGTAGCGCAAGATCCCGCCGGCGTGGACGTTCGCTGACAGCGGATAGCAGACGATGCGGCCGCGGGCGTCGCGCGCGCCGATGATCGATATCTCGCGAGTGAAGGGTTGGAACTGCTCGTAGATGAGCGCATCCGTGCCGATCGCGGCCAGCGCGTGCTCCAGATCCCGGGGAGCTCGCAGCAGGTACTGGCCTTTGCCGTCGTAGCCCATGCGCCGCGTCTTGAGCACGCCGGGCAGCCCCCATCTTGCCACCGCACGCTCGAGATCCGCCGCGTTCTCGACGGGGGCGTGCGGCGCGACCGGAATCCTCAGGCGCTTGAACAACGCCTTCTCATGCAGCCGATCCTGCGAGACCTCGAGCGCGGCCCGCGGCGGTCGGATGAGCGTCGCGCGTTCCAGGGGCGCGAGCGCCGCGCCTGCGATGTTCTCCCAGTCGAACGTGACGACGTCGTTGCGCGCGGCGAGCTCGGCGAGAAGCGCGGGATCCTCGAGCGGACCTATGAGCGAGGGCGCCACCTGAGCGCCGGGCGTATCAGGGCTGCGATCGAGAAACTCGCAAGTGATCCCGAGCGGGTAGGAAGCCAGCGCGAGCATGCGCCCGAGCTGGCCCGCGCCGACAATACCCACCCGACGCAACGTCAGCGGGTCCGCGGATCAGGCTTCGCGAGCACCGCGGCCGTCTGCGCCGCCCGGTACTCATCGAGGGATTTGCGTACGGCCTCGTCCTCGCCGCCCAGGATGGCGGCGGCGAACAGCGCCGCGTTGCGCGCTCCTGCCATGCCGATCGCGAAGGTCGCCACCGGTACGCCACTCGGCATCTGCGCGATCGAGAGCAGCGAATCGATGCCCGCCAACGTCTTGGTCGGTACCGGCACGCCCAGAACGGGCAGCGACGTTTTGGCCGCCGTCATGCCGGGCAGGTGCGCCGCCCCGCCGGCGCCGGCGATGATCACCTTGAGCCCGCGGCTTCGGGCAGTGGCGGCATATTCGAACAGCAGGTCGGGCGTTCGATGCGCCGAGACGACCCGCACCTCGTGTCCGATGCCGAGCGTGTCCAGGGTCTCGACCGCGGCCTGCATGATTTCCCAGTCGGAGCTCGAGCCCATGATGATGCCGACCCGGGGTCCCGTGCTCGTCATCAGGGCGCCTGGATGAGCTGCCTCAAGAAGGCGAACAACTCGCGCGTCGCCGCCGGCGGACGCTGCTCGCGCCGCTCGCGGGCGGCGCGTTCGAGAAGCCCCAGGAGCGTGGCCCGGTCGGCCAGCGGATACTCCGCGAGCAGCTCGCCGGAGGCCGTCGGTTCGCTGAGCAGCCGCTCGCGCCAGCGTTCGATCTCGCGGAAGTAGCGCACCTCGCCATCATGCAGGCGCTTGCGCTCCGCGAGACGGGCAAAGAGCGGCTCCGCGTCGATACGCCGCATCAGCTTGCCGATGTATTGCCGCTGGCGCAGCTGCGCGCCATGGGTGGGAAGCCGGCGCAGATCACGCAGTGCCGCATGCAGCGTATCGGGCAGGCCGAGCTGCGCCAGCTCAGGCTCCGGCAGTGCAGCGAGCTCCACGCCGAGGCTTTGCAGGCGATCCGCCTGACGCTTGCGCTCGCTTTTGCTGGCCTCTGCGGCCTCGCTCGGCGGCTGTTGCACCTCGCGCTCGCTCCTCATAGGTCCCCATGCTACCACCGGGGCCGGTAGAATCAGGGGTTTTCACCCCCCGGAGTTCCGGATGGCCGTCGAATCTGCTGCCCCCTCCCGCCTCGCCCGGCAGGATCTGTCCACCATCATCGAGCGGGCCCTCGAGGAGGCGCGTGCGCGCGGTGCCTCGCAGGCCGAGGCGGTGGTGAGCGAGGACATGGGGCTCTCGGTGGTGGTGCGGCTGGGGGAGGTCGAGACCTTGGAGCACCAGCGTGACCGGAGCATGGGCATCACGGTTTACTTCGGCAAGCGCAAGGGGTCGGCGAGCACCGCGGATCTGTCACTCGAGGCGGTGCGGGCGACCGTGGCGAAGGCCTCGAGCATCGCACGCTTCACCGCCGAGGATCCTTGCGCGGGTCTGGCCGACCCCGCGCTCATGGCGCGCTCGCCTCCCGATCTCGACCTCGCGCACCCCTGGACGGTGAGCGCGGAGCAGGCGATCGAGATCGCCAAGGCGTGCGAGGGTGCGGCGCTTGCCCACGATGCGCGCATCAACAACTCCGAGGGCGCCTCGGTCAACACGCATCAGGGGCTGCATGTCTACGGCAACACGCATGGGTTCATCGGCGGCTATCCGGCGACCTCGCACACGATTTCCTGCGTGGTGCTCGCCGGCAGCGGCGAGGACATGCAGCGCGACTACTGGTATTCGAGCGCGCGCGATTGGCACGAGCTCGAGGCAGCCGAGTCCATCGGGCGCGAGAGTGCGCGCCGCACGGTCGCCCGTCTCGCGCCGCGCAAGCTCTCCACACGCCGCGCCCCCGTGTTGCTCAATCCGGAGCTCGCGCGCGGCTTGATCGGGCACTTCGCCGCGGCGATCCGCGGCAGCAGTCAGTACCGCCAGTCCTCCTTCCTTCTCAATGCCGCCGGGCAGCCGGTGTTTCCGGCCGGCTTCTCGATCGTCGAGCGGCCGCACATCCCGAAGGCGATGGGCAGCGCACCGTTCGATGAAGAGGGCGTCGAGACGCGCGAGCGCGAGCTCATCGCCGACGGCGTGCTCACCGGCTATATCCTCTCGAGCTATTCCGCGCGCAAGCTCGGACTTGCCACCACGGGCAATGCGGGCGGCGCGCACAATCTCATCATCGCGCCGAACACGCGCGGCGGACTGCAAGCGATGCTCGCGCGGCTCGGCACGGGATTTCTGGTCACCGAGCTCATGGGGCAGGGTGTGAACGGCGTGACCGGCGATTATTCGCGCGGCGCCGCCGGCTTCTGGGTCGAGAACGGCCAGATCCAGTATCCGGTCGCCGAGGTCACGATTGCGGGCAATCTGCGCCAGATGCTCAAAGGCATCGTTGCGGTGGGCGATGACGTCGACCTGCGCGGCGGCACGCGCGTCGGGTCGGTGCTGCTCGATGAGATGACGATCGCCGGGGAGTGACGCGCGGGTAGGGGGCGCGCGTATTCAATGCTCGCGGCGGCGCCAAGCGTCAGGCGTCAGGCTGTCAGCAACCTCAAGGCCTCGCGATAGTTCTCGCTGGTGCGTGCGATCACCTCCGCGGGCAGATGCGGCGCCGGTGGCTTCTTGTCCCACTCGACCGACTCGAGATAGTCGCGCACGAACTGCTTGTCGAAGCTTGGCGGGCTGATGCCGGGCTTATAGGAGGCGACGGGCCAGAATCTCGAGGAGTCCGGTGTCAGCACCTCATCGATGAGGTAAAGCTCTCCGGCCGGATCGACGCCGAACTCGAACTTGGTGTCGGCGATGATGATCTGACGCGCGCGCGCGTGCGCCGCGGCCGCGTGATACAGCTCGAGCGCGATCCGCCGCACGCGCTCGGCGTAGTCGCGGCCGATGACACGCGCGATGTCCTCGAACGGCACGTTCTCATCGTGTTGCCCGGCCGGCGCCTTGGAGGCGGGTGTGAAGATCGGCTCGGGAAGCGGATCGGCGAGCTTGAGGCCGCGCGGCAGAGCGATGCCGCACACCGCGCCGCTGCGCTGGTAGTCCTTGTAGCCCGAGCCGATCAGGTAACCGCGCACCACCGCCTCGACGGGCAGGGCCTTGAGCTTCTTTACCACCATCGCCCGATCGGCGAGCAGCGCACGCTCCTCGAGATCGTCGATCACATCGGCGACGGTGAGATTGCAGGTTTGATTGGGAACGATCGCCCGCGTCTTGTCGAACCAGAAGGCCGAGATCTGGGTGAGCACCGCGCCCTTGCAGGGAATCGGATCGGGCAGCACGACATCGAACGCGGAGAGCCGGTCGGTGGTCACGATCAACAGGTGCTCGGCGTCGACGTCGTAGATATCGCGCACCTTGCCCTGGTGCACCTTCTTCAACGTCCGCAGCCGCGATTCGAACAGCGGCGCCGATTGCGACAGAGGTTGCATGGGCGTTTCGCTTCCAGCTGCTACCATGGTCCGAGGAGGTCGGCGATTGTGGCGGGCCTGCATTCATAGGTCAATCGATGCACTGGCAGGGAACGTTCATCGGCGCGGCGATCGGGCTGCTGCTCACCGGCCGCGCGTGGGGAGCGGTGCTGGGCGCGCTCGTCGGGCTGATCTACGACCAGGGACGGAGCGGCGGCGCCGCGGCGGGGGCATCGAGCCGGGCGATCCCGCAGGTCTTCTTTCGCACCACCTTCGAGCTCATGGGGTACGTCGCGAAATCCGACGGGCGCGTGTCCGAGGCGGAGATCGATGCGGCACGACGTCTGATGCAGGAGCTGCGCCTGGGGCCGACCGACGTGAGCCTAGCGATTGCGTGCTTTCGCGCCGGCAAGGCGCCGGGGTTCAACGCGGATGCGAGCCTCGAGGAGCTTGCCCGTGTCTGTGCGCAGCGCCCCGATGTGGTGCGCGCGTTCCTCGAGCTGCAGCTGCGCGCCGCGCTCCTCGGCAACGGTCTCACCGCCCCGGCGCGCTCGACGCTCGAGCGCGCGGCGGAGCGGCTCGGCATCTCGGCCTTCGAGTTCGCGCATCTCGAGGCCGCGCTGCGCGCGCGCGCGGGTT
>Ga0181531_10001882_pt1 | contig 13164 bp, 11 predicted proteins | sample PEATcosm2014_Bin_38_FD_119743 | JGI IMG/M metagenome (GOLD analysis project Ga0181531, IMG submission 119743) | Peatland microbial communities from MTU Mesocosm Facility, Houghton, MI, USA - PEATcosm2014_Bin11_10_metaG | ecosystem: Environmental > Terrestrial > Soil > Wetlands > Peat | place... | reverse complement strand
CGGGCCGGTGTTACCTGGTTGGGTACGACGTAGCGCCTCGAAAGGGTTGGCGGCGCTTTGCTCTCGATGCGATCCGGCCGCCCCTGCGACGGGCGGGGTCGTTCCGGCCGCGTCCCGTCCCCAGCCATCTCGTCAGTGCCGACGCCATCGGACTGTTCGATGGAGGCACCGAGGTCGCGGTGACCGTCGAACTCTCCCCGAGCGTGGCGGCGGCGGCGACCTGTCGTCTCTGGCAAGAACGCCAACGGGTCGTCGAGTTGCCCGGCGGGGGCGTGCACCTGACCTTCTCCGTCCGCGACCAAGCCGAGGTCGTGCGTTGGGCTTTCGGCTTCGGCGCCGAGGCGCGCGTCATCGCCCCGGCGAGCGCCGTGGCGCTCGCTCGCACCATGCTCACGGATCTGCAGGCAGTCCATGCTACCGATGCCGGGCCGCGCCGCGCGACACGCTCGGCCTGATCCCAGCGGCGAATCCCAGCCCCGCATTCAGCGGTTTGGCGTGACCGTATGGACTCCGCAATCACGGTCACCCGCGAGCAGCTCGTCTCGCTCGCCCTGCGCGCGCCCGACCGGATCGAAGGCTACCGCGTCGTCATCGCGCCGGGTGGTAGCAGCGGGCTGCACCATCACGTCGGCGGCGTGGTCGGCGTCGTCATCGGCGGAACGGCGCGCTACGAACGCGACGGCGTCGTGCAGGCGCTCGCTGCCGGCGATGCGTTTGACGAGCCCGCCGGCGAGACGATCACGCGCTTCGACAACGCCTCCACCACGGAACCGCTCACGTTCATCGCGTTCTATCCCCTTCGCGGCGACATGGACCTGCTAACGCCGGGCGAAGCGCCTCGGCCGCCGGCGAGGTCGTCAGCCGAGGAACGCGCCGGCGTCGAGCACCACGTCGGGTAGCGCCGTCAGCGTGAACGTACCGCGCGCGCCGAGCCGGTCGAGCAAGCCGTATCTCAGGTCGTGCGGTTGCCGGTGATGCAGCAACACGTCGTGCCGCACATCCACGACCAGGTAGTCGGGGACGCGATGGCGGGCGTACAGCAACAGCTTCGGACCGAGATCCGTGCGTAACGACGAATCCGCGATTTCGATGGCGGCCAGGAGGTCGCGGGGCTCGAACGATGGGCCGGGTCCGTACCGCCGGGGGGCCAGGATCGCGACATCCGGCTGCGGCTCATCTCGGGGGCGCAACGGCAGCGACGCCTGGCCGGCGACTGCCGCGCGATCGCCGAGGACGCGAACCAAATAGGTCACGATCGCCAGATGACGGCCCCAATGGTTCTCGCCGATCGGGCTCATTTCGACGATCGCGCCGTCGATGAGCTCGACCCGTTCTTGCGCGTCGAGCACGCCGGCCTCGACCATGCGGTGGTATTCGTCGACCGTGAAGGGGCGAAGGACGAGTTCGCTCGGCATGTCACTCATCGCAGACTACCTCGGTGCCGTTGCCGATTCGTGGATACCGAATGAACGGCCTGTGACCTCGACGCGGATGAAGAGAGCATTACACCAAGAACGCGGAGACGTCGAGCACGATGTTGGGCAGTCCCGTAAGGGTAAACGTGTCGCCCCGTCGCAGCGTCGTGCACGTCCGATAGCCGAGGTCGTGCGGGTCACGATGGTGGACGAGCACGCCGTGCTGGAGATCGACGACGAGGTAGTCCAGCACGCGGTGCCGCGCGTAGAGTTTCGCCTTGACGCCGAGGTCCTTGCGTAACGACGAGTCGGCAATCTCGATCGCGGCGAGCAACTCGGTCGGCCGGAAATCCGGCCCGTGCACGTAGTCACGCGGCACGAGGATCGCCACGTCGGGCTGGGGCTCGTCCCGCGGTCGAAGCGGCAGCGAGGCTTGACCGGCCACGGCTGCGCGATCCCCGAGCACGCGGCCGAGATAGGTCGTGATCGCCAGATGATGGCCCCAATGATTGCGGCCGATCGGGCTCATCTCGACGATGGCGCCGTCGATGAGCTCGACGCGCTCCTCCGCGTCGAGCACGCCGGCCGCGACCATCCGGTGGTACTCGTCGACGGTGAAGGGGCGGAGCGTGTAGTCGCTGACCATGTCACTCATGCGAACCTACCTCGTGCGTGTTGCCGCTTCGTGACCGCCGGGTGACCAGCCTGTGACCTACTCGGCCGTCCACTCCAGCAGTGCGCGGCGCTCGGCCTTCTCGAAGCGGTGCTTGAGCTTGATCGCCTCGAGGTAGCGGCGCTTGCCGGCGCGGTTGCCCTTGCCGATCAGCGTCGCGCCGACGAAGCGCCCTTCGAGGAAGTAGAGCGCGCGATACCACTGCTTGTCGGCGTCGACGTGGGTTTCGGTCTCGATCCCGCCGTGGTGCTCGGGCGAGAGGCCGAATTGCGTGATCGTCTGGCCGCTGAAGACCAGCGAGCTGTACTCGGGGATCACGTCGAACACTTTGCGCTCGTCACCGCCGCGCATGTTGTGCGCGGCGAGCTTGCCGTGCGCGCCGGCGCTGTTCCAGGTCCCCATGCGGTAGTGCATCTCGGCGATCGGATCGTAGAACTCGGCGCAGTCGCCGGCAGCGTAGATACCGGGCACGTCGGTCTCGAGGTACTCGTTGGTGATGATCCCGGTGTTGGTGCGGATCCCGGTCCCGGCGCACAACTCGAGGTTGATCGTCAAGCCCAGGCCGATGCCGACCAGGTCGGTGGCGATCTCCTCGCCGCTGGTGGTGACGACTTTGGTGACCGTGCCGTTGTCGCGCACCAGCGAATCGATCTCTTCACCGAAATGCAAGTGGACGCCGTCGCTCCGCGCGGCCTCGTGCAGCAGTTCGCCGGCCGCCTCGTCGAGCATCCGCCGCAGGAAGCGTGGGCCGCGAATCAGCCAGTGCGTCTCGACCCCGCGCGAGACGAACGCCTCGGCCAGCTCGTAGGCGATGAACGACCCGCCGACCGCGACGCCGACCTTGGCCGTCTCGAGCGCGTGCGAGATCGCCTTGGTGTCGTCCAGGTACTGAAAGTTGTAGACGTTGGCGGCACCGGCGGCGCCGGGCGCCTGGGTCGGGTTGGGCCGCCCGCCGGTCGCCAGGAGCAGCGCGTCGTAGGGGTAGGTCACGCCGCCGGCACTGACCGTCTTGCCGGCGGCGTCGATCGCCTCGACCCGGGTTCCCAGGTGCAGCTCGATGCCCAGCTTCTCGTGCCAGGCCAGGTCGCGCATGATGACCTTCTGCTCCGTCACTTGCTTGCGCAGCAATGGCGGCAGGGCGATCCGGTTGTAGAGACAGTAGGGCTCATCGCCGAAAAGAACGATGGACGCCGTCGGGTCCGCCTTGCGCAACTGCTCGGCGCAGGTCGTCCCCGCGAACCCGTTGCCGACGATGACGTACTTTCTATCCACAGATGCTGTCCAATCTCTCCCAATCCACGGGAATCCCGCTCCGACGATGAATCCTCGCTTGGTGAACTTGCTCGCAAGCTTCATTCGCTGCACCAGCGACTACGCGCTGGCGCGGCTGGAGTTTGCGATGCGCTTCACCGAACAGTCCGCGCCGCCGGTTCTCGACCGGCTGCCCGACGCCTCCGCCCAGACGCTCGGCGAGCGGTGGGACGGGGTCGAGTCCCAATTGGCGACCATCGTCGCCTACGTGAAACAGCTCGAAGCGTCGGCCGGTACCCAACTGCGGGCAGACCCGGCGTTTCGCTGGCTGCGCCGAACGGTCCGCGAACTCGACCAATACGCCCGTGCGCTGCGCTGGGTCCTCACCGTTCACGGCGGCGACACCTGAGGAGAACGACCCATGGACTTCTGGAACAAGGCGATCGATCAGGCCAAGCAGCTGCAAACGCTGGCGGCGGAAGCGCTGCAAAAGACCTCGGAGCAGGCCCAGCCGCTGGTCGCCGACGCCGTGCAGCATGCCCAAGACCTGCACAAGTCGCTGCTCGAGCAGGCACCGCACGTCCAAGCCGCGGCGCAAGAACACTATCAGAGCGCGGTCGACCACGCCGGTACGTTCATCGAGACCGGGAAGACCGTTCTGGCACAAGGCGCGCAGGCGGCTCGCCCCCACCTGGAAGCCTTCGCGGACCACGCCAAAAAGGTCGCCGACGCCGCGGTGACCGCCGTCAAGAACACCAAACCGTAGCGGCGGCTCAGGCGGGGACGGCGGTTCGCTGCGGGACGGGGACCGCGATCCGCACGAACGCGTCGAGCTGCTCGGGGCCGTCCTCGAGCAGCGCGCGGGCCCGCCGCGAACCGGTCCGCTCGGCGTGCTCGGCCAGCAGAGTGCGCAGGCGCGAACGGTCCTGATCGTCGAGGTCGTGCGCGACCAGCGGCGTCGGCCCCAAGCGCTGCGCGTGCTCGCGCAGCACGAACAGCTCGCCACCGGTCATGCCGCTGGCCAGATTGCGGCCGGTCGGGCCGAGGATCGCGACGGTCCCCTTGGTCATGTACTCGCACGCGTGGTCGCCGGCACCCTCGACGACGATGGTGGCGCCGCTGTTGCGCACGGCGAGGCGCTCGCCGGCCGTGCCACGCACGTACGCCTCGCCGCCGCGCGCGCCGTAGAAGCATGCGTTGCCGATCGCCGGCTCGTCGGCCGTCCCGGCACCGCGCACGACCAGCACGCCGCCGCTCATTCCCTTGCCACTGCCGTCGTTGGCTTCGCCATCGAGTTCCAGGGTGAGCGGCGAGGCGAGGAAGGCACCGAAGCTCTGGCCGGCGCTGCCATGGTACCGATAGACGGCCGGCCCGACGTACTCGCCGCGCTGCCGCCGGATCACCGCGTCGTACGAGAGGCGGGTGGCGACGGCGCGGTCGGCCGGCGTGATCCGCTGCGTCCCGCCCGCGATCGCCGCGTCGTCGAGGTGCGCGTTGTCGATGCGCGCCGAGTCGTACGGCGCACGCGTCTCGGGGAGGCGCAAGATCTCGTCGAGGTCGATGCCCGCCGAGCGCTCGTAACGCGGTTTGACCAAATCGCTGCGACCGCGAATCTCCTCGAGCGAACGCGCGCCGAGCGCAGCCAGCCGGCGGCGCACATCGCGGGCGACGAAGCGCAAGAACGTCTCGGCGTCTTCCGGCGTCCCCGGAAACTTACCGCGCAGCGCGGCGTCCTGCGTCGCGATGCCGACCGGGCAGGTATTGAGATGACACTGGTGCGCGTAGATGCACCCCAGCGCGACCAGCAGCGCCGTGCCGAAGCCGAACATGTCGGCGCCGAGCATCGCGCCCAGGATGACGTCGCGGCCGGTCTTGAAGCCGCCGTCGACGCGCAGCTTGACCCGCCCGCGCAGTCCGTTGGCCACCAGCGTGTGATGCGTCTCGACCAGGCCCAGCTCCCACGGCAAACCGGCGTGCTTGATCGAGCCGAGCGGCGAGGCGCCGGTGCCCCCGTCATGACCCGACACGTGAACGACGTCGGCGCGCGCTTTGGCGACGCCGCTGGCGACGAAGCCGATGCCGGCTTGCGCGACCAGCTTGACCGCGATCTGCGCCTTCGCGTTGGCACGGCGCAGATCGTAGATCAACTGCGCGAGGTCTTCGATCGAGTAGATGTCGTGGTGCGGCGGCGGTGAGACCAGCGACTGGCCCGGCGCGGCGCCGCGCAACTGCGCGATCTCCGGCGTCACCTTGAAGCCGGGGATCTGCCCGCCTTCACCGGGCTTGGCGCCCTGGGCGATCTTGATCTCCAGCTCTTCCGCCGTCGCCAGGTACTCGGCCGAGACGCCGAAGCGCGCCGAGGCGACCTGTTTGACCGTGTTGAGCGTACGGGTCGGATCCTCGCCGCCCTCGCCGCCGTTGCTGCGCGCGCCGGCCAGCTTGGCGCCGGCGGCGACCGCGTCGTGCGCCTCGGGGCCGAGCGCACCGAGCGACATCGCGGCGGTGACGAAGCGCGCCAGGATCGCTTCCTCCGGCTCGACGTGATCGAGCGCGAGCTTCTCGCCGAGCGCGACCGGTTCGACCAGATCGCGCAGCGAGATCGTCTCGCGCGCTTCCAGATCGTCGGAGAGCTTGAGAAACGCCGCCTCGTCGCGCGCGACGATCGTCTTGCGCAGCCCTTTGAGCAGCGGCGGGTCGAAGTGGTGGTGAATGCCGTCGCGGCGGTAGCGGAACAAGCCGCGCTGCGGTGGCTCGGCGCCCTCGTCGGCGAGCGTCAGCCACGCGCGCAGATCTTCTTCCAACTCGTCGAAGCCGAGCGTTTGGACGTGCGTGCCCATGCCGGGGAAGCAGGTTGCGACGATCTCCTCGCGCAGGCCGAGCGTCTCGAAGGTCTGCGCGCCCACGTAGGAGCGCAGCGTGCAGATGCCCAGCTTCGCCAACACCTTGAGCAGCGCCATCCGCAGCGCGTCGAGCAGCGGGCCGGCCGTCCCGGTGTCGGCCACCGCCGCGCGCGCCGCGAGCCACGGGGTGACGACGTTGGCACCGGCGGCGATCAGCGCTGCGCACGCGTGCGCGTCGCGGGCGAAGCCGTCGCACGCGGCGATCGACGCCTGCATGCGCAGTCCAGCGGTGGTCAGGCGCTGGTGCACCGCACCGGCAGCGAGGATCGCCGGCACCGGCACGGCCGCGCCGCGATCGTCGAGCACGAGGTAACTCGCCCCTTCGCGCACCGCGCGCTCCGCCTCGTCGGCGATCTCGGCGACCCGCGCCCGCAAGCTCGTCGGCCCGCAATCCAGCTCGATGCGATGCGGCACCAAGCGCGCGTCGTAGGTCAGCGCGTCGAAGGCGCCCTCCTCGAGCAGCGCCGTCTCGACGGTGACGATGCTGCCGGTCGCCGGGACGTCGCCGTTGGTCTCGCCGCTGCCGACCCAGGCCCGCATGTCGAACACGAAGCCTTCACGCAGCGCGTCGATCGGAGGGTTGGTGACCTGGGCGAACCGCTGACGCAAGTACTCGGTGACCGGCATGCGGCGCTCGAGGAACGGCAGCGCCGCATCGTCGCCCATCGACCACAGCGGCTCGCTGCCGGCGGACAGCGGCGCGACGACGCCTTTGAGTTCGTCCTGGGTGTACCCGAAGCGCACGAGATCGCGGCGCAGCACGGCGGCGTCGACCTCGCGCGGCGTCACCTCGGGAATCTCGAAGTGCCACGAGCGCACGGTCGCGCGGAAGTCGGCGCTGGCGCGTCGCGTCGCGCGGAACGCGTCGGGGCGGATCAGTTCGCTGGTCGCGAAGCGCACGACGATGCGCTCCCCGGGGCCCAGGCGTCCGCGCTCGACGATCGGGTCGTCGCCGAAGTCGACGACGCCGGCCTCCGAGGCCGCCAGCACCTTGCCGCCCGCCGTCATGCACCAGCGTAACGGCCGGAAACCACTGCGGTCGAGCGCGGCACCCACCCGATCGCCGTCGGCGAAGACGATCGCGGCCGGCCCGTCCCACGGCTCGACGGTCGGGATGTGCGCATCGTAATACGCGCGCAGCCGGTCGTCGTCGTCGATCGCCGGCGAGAGCATCAGATCGACCGCGTCGTCGATCCGATATCCGCTGCCCAGCATTGCGTCGAGCGCGACGTTGAATTCGAGCGAGTCGGACGCGCCGCGCGGCGAGAGGATCCCGCGCGCTTGCATCCAGGCGCGGTTGCCGGTGATGGTGTCGATCTCGCCGTTGTGCGCGATCAGCCCGAAGGGCTGGACGAGCCGCCAGCTCGGCGAGGTGTTGGTGCTGAAGCGTTGGTGGAAGACCGCAAACTGCGAGGCGCACGCGGGGTCGGCGAGATCGCCGAAGTAGGCGCCGAGCTCGCTCGAGGAGAGCAGGCCCTTGTAGACCACGGTCGTCGGCGAGGCGCTGACCAGGGTCGCAACGTCGCCGGCTTCACGCAGCGTGCGGATGACCGCGCGGCGGACCGAGCGCATGCGCTCGCGGGCGTTGCCCGGCCCCATGTCGACCAGCAGCTGCTCGTAGGAGGGCGCGCTGACCGCAGCCTGCGTGCCGAGCACGGAGCGGTCGACCGGAGGAACCCGCCAGCGCATCGGCGCCACCTGCTCGGCCCGAATGGCGTGCTCGATCTTGTGGCGCATGGCGGCCGCGAGGTCTTCATCGCCCGGCAAGAAGACGCAGACCGCCGCCAGGTGCCGTTCTGGGACCCGGACGTGGGCCGCGGTCAGCTCGCGCAGCAGCAGCGCCCGCGGCGTCTCGAGCAGGATGCCTGCGCCGTCGCCGGTGCGTCCGTCGGCCGCTCGGGCGCCGCGATGCTCCATCGCGGCGACGGCGTTCAGCGCGAGGCGGACGATCTCGTGGGAGGCGCGATTGGAGAGGTCCGCGAGGAACCCGACACCGCACGCGTCATGCTCGACGGGGCGCATGGGAACCCCCACTCTAGGCCATCTGGAGGCCTCTGTCATTCGACAAATGGCGAACTGGGTCGAGCCGGTACTGAACGGAATGGGGTCGCCGGGCGCCGGCGATGGCCGCTCAGCGCTTCTTCTTTTTGCCGTTCTGGGCGCTGTGGGCCATGATCACCGTGCGACGGACCGCCGCCCGCAGGGGGGCGTCGACCAGCGGCTGGGCCGAGAGCTCGGCCTTGAGCAGGCGGCGCCAGGGCAGACTCTTGGCGTCGAGCCGGACGTCGCGGCCGGCGGCGCGCGCGCTGCGGATCGCCCCGACCAGGGCATCCATGTGCGCCTCGGCCGGGACGTGGAGGTCGCGGACGTCGACCAGAAGCGTTCCGCCGGCCGGATGGACGAGATCGTCGGTCAGCCCCGTGAACGAGGTGACCAGATCGGCATCGAGGATGCCGATCAAACGCAGGGTCACCGGTGCGGGAACCGGCAGAGGCTGAGGAGCGTACACGCGGATGAACTCCTGAAGTGCGGAGCGAGCAGGGCGCTTACTACTACTCCACTGTACGTCGCCGCGCTGAGAAAAGTTTGAGCGATTTGTTGGAGTCCGCTGAGAAGTGACCGGCTGCACGCTCGCCTCGGTCCGCGAACGAGCGCGGTGCGCGAGCACCGGGCGAAGGGAGCGCTGCAACCCGGACGATACATCTTTCATGCCGATGCAGCTCACGCACGACGAGCAGGAGACGCTCGCCTCCCTCCTGGCACCGGTCGACGAGGCGACCTTCTTGGCGACGTACTTCGAGCGCCAGCCGCTGCACGTCACCGGTCGCGATCCCGGCCGTTGGACGAGCCTGTACGGCTTCGCCGACGTCGAAGAGGCGATCGCGGTCGGCGCTCGCGACGTCGACCGCTTCGCGCTCGTGCGCACCGGTTCGCCGCCGCTGCCGGCCGAGCAGTTCACCATCGAACGACCGGCCCCGCGCGCTCGCGCCACCGGCCGCACCCCGCAGCTCTACCTCGATCCGCGCGCGATCGCGACCGCGTTCGACGCGGGGTACTCGATGCTCATCAAGGACGCCTCGTTCTTCAGCGGCCGTTTGCAGCGGCTGTGTACGACCGTGCAGCGGCGGCTCGCGTCCTTCGTCCAAGCCAACGTCTATCTGACTCCGCCGCGCGCGCAGGGCTTCTCGCTGCACCACGACACCCACGACACCTTCATCGTGCAGCTCGAAGGCACGAAGACCTGGCGCGTCCACCGGCCATTGGTCGAACTGCCGATCGAGAGCCAACCGTTCCACGCCGAGAACGGCGACCCGCGGGTCGTGCTCGAGCGCGAGGTGACGCTGCAGGCCGGCGACACGCTGTACATTCCGCGCGGCTACCCGCATGCCGCCGCGACCAGCACCGGACGTTCGCTGCACCTCACCCTGGCACTGCTGCCGGTGCGGATCGTCGATCTGCTCGACGCCTTGGTCCGGCTCGCGCCGCTCCAGCAGGTCGAGCTGCGGCGTTCGCTGGGCGTCGACTGGCTCGACGCGCCCGACTTCGCCGCCCGCTTCCGCGAGGCGGCGGTGCTGCGCTTCGCCGCGGCGTGCACGCCGAACGTGCTGAGTGCGGCTCGCGACTTGCTGGCGAACGAGCTGTTCGCGCTCACCCGCACCGACGCCGGCGGGATCTTCGAGCAGGTCGCACGCGTCGCCGAGCTGCCGCCGCAGACGGTGGTGCGGCTGCGCGACGAGGTGCCGTACCACACCCGCGTGCAGACGAACAGCTTCGAGCTGCTGCTGCCGGGGAAATCGATCGGTTACCCGGTACCGTGCGCGGCGGCGCTGCAACGGCTCGCGAGCGGACCGGCCACCGTCGCCGAGCTGGACGCCCTCGCCGGAGCCGGGACGGGGCGCGCCTTTGCCAAGGCGCTGGTCCTCGAAGGACTCGCGACGATTACGGAGTGAGGCCCAGCGCGACCATCATCCGGTAGCCGACGTCGAGCGCGCGTTCGTCGACGTCGAAGCGCGCGTTGTGGTGCGGGAACGACGTCGACTCGCCGCCGCGCGCGCCGACGATGAAGTACGCGCCCGGCCGCTCTTCCTGCATGAACGACATGTCTTCGGCCCACATCACGATGTCGTGCTCGACGACGTTCTCGGGCCCGAGCTCGGCGCGCCCGACCGCGCGTACGACGTCGTTGACCTCGCGCGCGTTGACCGTCGGCGGATACGACCAGTTATAGGTGAACTCGTACTCGAAACGCAGCGCTTCGGCCATCCCGCGCAGGATGCGCTCCATACGCTCGGGCATCGACGCGCGCACGCCCGCGTCGAAAGCGCGGACGGTCCCCTTCATCGTCGCCTGGTCGGGGATGACGTTATAGGTCGTGCCGGAGACGAACTGTCCCACCGTGAGCACGGCCGGATCCTTCGGCGCGATCTCGCGGCTGACGATCGTTTGAAGCGCCGCAACGACGTAGGCGCCGGTCGCGATCGGATCGATGGTCAGTTGCGGCATCGCGCCGTGACCGCCCTTGCCGCGGATGGTCAGGTCGAACTCGTCGGCCGAGGCGAAGAAGGCGCCGTCGCGCACGCCGATCTTTCCCACGTCCAGCCCGCTATACAGATGCAGCGCGAACGTGCGCTCGACGTGCGGGTGCTCGAGCGCGCCGTCGGCGATCATCTTCTTGGCGCCGGCGTAGCCTTCTTCGCCCGGCTGGAAGCAGAACACCAGCGTCCCGGGGATCTCGGCCCGGCGCGCGGCGAGCGTACCTGCGGCCGCGAGCAGGATCGAAACGTGCCCGTCGTGGCCGCAGGCGTGCATCACGCCGCTGCGCTGCGAACGATAGGGGACCTCGTTGAGCTCGACGATCGGGAGCGCGTCCATGTCCGCGCGCAGGAGCGTCACCGGACCGGGCTTGCCGCCGCGCAGCGTGCCGAGCACGCCGGTGACGCCAACGCCCGTGCGCACCTCGTCGAGCTCGAGCGCTCGCAGTGCGTCGGCAACGAACGCCGCCGTGTCGTGCTCGACCATCGAGAGTTCGGGGGCGGCATGGAGCCGGCGCCGAACCGTGACCAGGTCGTCGTGCGGGATGACGAGGGACGTCATCCCGCACGCTTCGACCGCGGAGCTGGTTAGTTCCGCTTGGTGCTCGAGATGCTGCCCGACGTCGTCGTGACGTCGACCAGGAACGAGGCTTCGTTCGTGCCGTCGGAGACCTTGACGGAGCAGAACCCCGCCTGGGATGAGGTGACGACGAAGTCGGCGACGGGCCCCGCTCCGCTCGGCGGGGCGATCGTGACCGCCGGCGATCCGGTGCAGTCGACCACTGTGAACGAGAAGGTTCCGGAGAAGCCCTGCTCGTTGACCCCGATGCCTTGCTGCTGGCCGACGGCCGTGAACGGGATCGAGATGTTGTTCACCTGCACCGAGCCCGGCGAGGGCTGGGTGATCGGGCTGCCGCTACTGCTGCTCTGGGCGCTCCCGAACGGGGCGACCTCGCTCAGCAGGATCCCGTCCCCGTTCGCCGCCGGGGTCGGTGTCGCGGTCGCCAACGCAGTGGCCGGCGCCGGCGAACTGCCGCCGCCCCCACCGCCGCAGGCGGCGACCAGCAGTGCCGTCGCCGTCCCGGCGATGGCGAGAGCGAGCCGGACGCTCATGATCTTCGTGCGTTCCATGCTAGTACACCAGCCTTCCGACTTTGGACGTGTTCGACTCGCAGAACCAGATCGTGCCGTCCGAGCCGGTCGCGATCCCCTTGACTCCGGTGTTGGTCGAGAGCGTGTCGTACTCGCCGCCCGACGTGCCGTTCGTCAGCATGCGCCCGATGCGGTCGATACCGGACTCGGTGTACCACAGCGCGCCGTCCTTCCCGACCGTGATGTCGACCGGGACGCTGCTCGCCGAGGCGGTTGCGTAGGACGCGATCTGTAAGAACTCGCTCGGCGAGACGACGCCGATGTGGTTGAGGCCGTACTGGGTGAACCACAGGTTGCCGTCGGGCCCGAGAACGACCGATTCGGACTGCGATCCGCTGGTCACCGCCGTCTGCGGGATCGGGCTCTGGAACAGGGTGGCCAGGCGCGCCATGTCGTCGTTGCTGTTCTCGCTGACGTACAGGTTGCCGTCGGCCGCCTCGGCGAGGTCCCACGGTCCGGAATCGGCGGTCGGCAGCGTGGTCTCACCCGAAACGCCGTTGAACTCGTCGACGTAGCCGACGTGGTTGCCGCCGAATCCGGCGTACCAGACGCTGCCGTCGCCGCGGTCGATCAGCATCTGCGGGTCGTCGGAGCCGAACAGCGTGCCGAACTCGGAGATCGAGCCGCCCGGCGTGACCTCGGCAACTTTGCTGGTGTTGTACTCGGTGAACCACATGTTGCCGTTTTCACCCAGCGTGATGCCTTGCGGATTGGCATTGGCGGTCGGGATCGTGTAGGGCGTGAGCACGCAGGCGCTCGTGATGTGGACGACCGTGTTGTTGTTGTCGGTGTACCACGCCGTGCCGTCCTTGGCCGCCGCGATGTACTGCGGCTCGCCGGCGACCGGGCACTCGTACACGGTCGGAACGCCGGCGACGGCAATCGTCACCGGCGACACGGTCGGCCCGGCCGAAGCCGTCAGCGTACCGTTGACGAGCGTGCCGCCGTTGTAGGTCACCGCGGCGGTGGCGTTCGGGTTGGAGAGGATTTTGCCACTCAGTCCGAGCGTCGCATTGGCGTCGCTCACGACCAGCGTGATCGGGTTGGCGTAGTTCGACGATCCGAGGATGATGCTGCCGTCGGGATCGCGCGCGAGCGCACTGATCGTGAGGCTGCTGTTGGCGGTGCCGTCGGGGAAGTTCGGATTCGCCAGGCTGAGCTTGATCGAGGCGACGACACCGTTCAGAACGGCGCTCACCGTGTTGGCCTGCCCGTCGACGATCGCCTGCGTCACGTTGGCG
>Ga0181531_10001879_pt1 | contig 13181 bp, 9 predicted proteins | sample PEATcosm2014_Bin_38_FD_119743 | JGI IMG/M metagenome (GOLD analysis project Ga0181531, IMG submission 119743) | Peatland microbial communities from MTU Mesocosm Facility, Houghton, MI, USA - PEATcosm2014_Bin11_10_metaG | ecosystem: Environmental > Terrestrial > Soil > Wetlands > Peat | place... | reverse complement strand
GAAGCCGGAAGAGAAGAACGCGGAGCAACAACGACAAACTGCCGGCAACCGTGGTGGCCAGATCCCCGCCGACAAGTTCAAAGCCAATTTTGGTCAGCAGCACGCGTTTCGCGTCAGCCAAGCCGACTACAGCAATCGCCGCTTTGAATATGGTGGCTATTCATTCGGATTCGTCGGGGCGTGGCCAAGCAATTGGCTTTATACCCAGAGCGTGTATGTCATCGAGATCAACGGGGTGTACTACCTTTGCAATGAATCGTTCCCTGGGGTCAACATCGCTCTCAGCTTCACACCATAGCTAGAACGTCCAGCGTCGCCTGTGGACGCGATCAGCTTGACTGTGATCGGCGCGAGTCCTTTTTTTGGGCTCGCGCCACTTTCTTTCCGGCGATAACAATGGGCGTCCCGTAACAATCGGTTCACCAGCCCCAATTTCGACAGCCACAAAAAGTGAGCGTTAATGCACAGACTCGAGGAGGGCTTCGGTGGAATCCTTAAGTCGACGCGTCGCCGTTCAATCCACGCAGCCCGCGGCAAGGCACAACTGGGCAATCGAAGGATGGTCCGGCTAAGGTGGTTCAAAATGCGCACACTCCGTTGTTCATTGCTTGCTTTTCTGATACTGGCCATACCGGCCACCTCGCTCGCACAGTTCAGAGGATCTATCACGATCGCTCCGCCTGAACTGGTGGCGTACTCGCAGCCAATCTGTCCTCAGAACGGCTATTTGTGGACCCCGGGCTACTGGGCTTATGGAGGTGAAGGCTACTTCTGGGTCCCCGGCACGTGGGCCGAACCGCCGGCCGTTGGCATGCTATGGACTCCTGGGTATTGGGGTTGGGGCAACAACGCCTACGCCTGGAATGAAGGCTACTGGGGTCCTGCGGTCGGCTTCTACGGCGGCGTGAACTATGGATACGGTTACGGAGGCATTGGCTATCAAGGCGGATATTGGAATAACGGTGCCTTCGACTACAACCGTTCGGTGAATAACGTCAATGCAAGGACCTTTCGCAACACGTACACAAAGACCGTGAGCAATGAGAGGGCGGAACGCAACGTTAGCTACAACGGCGGCAACGGTGGAACAGCCGCTCGACCAACTGCTGCGGAAGAGACCGCAGCGCATCAGCATCATACCCCCCCAACCGCCGCACAAACGGGACATCAGCAGAGCGCCAGCAAGAGCCACGAACTATTGGCGTCGGTGAATCATGGCAAGCCACCAATCGCTGCAACATCCAAACCCGGGGAGTTTACCGGCAAGGGAGTAGTGGCTTCCAATGGTGCTGGAGCCGAGAACAAGCCCTCGCCTGGCCGCACGCGCGGGAACAAAGCAGCTGAGAACAAAGCTGCGGCTAGTCGCACGAGGGAAAATAAAGCGACCGAGGACAAGGCTGCGGCTACCCGCACGAGCCAGAACAAAACAGCCGAGAACAAGGCGGCTACCCGCACGAGCGAAAATAAAGCGGTCGAGAACAAGGCTGCTACAAATCATTCAGATGAGAAAGCAGCTCATGCACAGTCTGCAAAAGCTCGTCAACAAAACGCACCTCGCCCTGCGAGCGCTCCTCGGCCGGAGACTGCGGCTCGAGCACAGCCCGCTCCTCGGCAACAGCCTGCGCCTAGGCCGCAGACTCGCCCTGAAAGCAGTCCTGAGAAAAAATCGCCCGGAGGCAGAGAAGAGCAACATCATTAAACAATTTGACTGCGACAATCTAAGTCAAAGTACTTGAGGGTGCAGAAACATTGGACTGAACTCTTAGTATTGGTGCGGGTTTGCTGCATAGGCTCGCGTCACTTCCCTTTAAGCAGATAATTCGTGCGATGCAATCTAAGTGATCTCAGCTTGCCGGAGACGAGATTCGCCAACTATCTTCGCTCGTATACCTGCGGAGCACCTCGGCCTTAATTGCCAACCCCTATTCTTCAGATTGAGCAATTTTGAACAGTGCGAGGCCAGCGGTACGCCTATAACAAAGGCTGGTTCGCCTTCAATGTCAGTTTTCCCTCGGAATCTTGAGGACTGGAGGCGAAGGCTGAAAAACAGACAACTGCACCTGACGGAATCGATCTCTGCAGTGCGAGAAAGGAAATGAAATATGATTGGCACAATATTGATCGTGATCTTGGTTTTGGCGCTTCTTGGCGCATTACCACGATGGTCGCATAGTCGAGACTGGGGTTATGCTCCGACCGGGGGATTGGGACTGATCCTCGTGATCGTTGTCATTCTCCTGGTTCTTGGTCGTATTTGAACCATCCTTCTCAACGTGAGCTGTCTCAGGCCTGAGCTCTATGTGCCGACAGTCAGCGCTCTCACCAGGTTGCGCGAAGTGAGTGACGACTGTTTTCGTCACCCAGTGCGGGGCGGTGAGGTTGATTGCGCCTTGCGGCGAGCTGCCAAAAGACGTCCGACGAGAGCTCGTTCGATTTGGCACCTCTTAGTTGGCATGCCACCTTGCATCCGGCGGTTAGTCGCCGATTAGCTACGCGGGAGTGCCGCTCTGGGCAACGCATTCTCTTTATCTCTGACTGTCTGCACCCTTCGAACCGGGCGCCGGATCAACGGCCGTCATCGTTTTCTGGTCTTCTTCTCGACAGCCTCGGCAGCTGTAAGCTTTCGATCGCGGTGGGGCTCGGTGCGCGGTGCGCCAGTGTGTAGTTCACATACTTCCCCGATTGCTGCGCCACAGGTAGTACAAGGCACGGATAAGACTTGTTCGGGCGTCAGTTCCTTGATCTTCATTAGGGAATCATGCAGCGTTGTGCCGCAGAGGAATGCTCAATATTGCTCATTTACAGAACTTCGACAAACGGGCTTCGTTTCGCATCCGGGAAGTTCTTGCCAGCAGTGTGCAAAAGTGAACATCTTTCGCGTCCGCAACTCTGCCAGAATTCATAGGAGTGTAATTCCTCGCTGGAAGACGACGATTGATAGCAGCCTCCACGTCCGCCAAGAAGAAGCGCAATTTCGATCCGAAGAAATTCCTCGCCTCGATGGGCGCTGGGAGGAAGGTCGTAGCTTTTCCGAAGAAGCAGACAATTTTTGCGCAGGGGGATTCCGCTGATTCAATCTTCTATGTACAGGAAGGCAAGGTTCGACTCACGGTGGTGTCGAGGGCTGGTAAGGAAGCTACCTTGGGCATTTTGGGCGAGGGTGAGTTTTTTGGAGAAGGCGGTCTGGCGGGACAGCCCCTACGGATGGGGTCTGCAACCGCTGTGACCGACTGTGAGCTTCTGCGGATTGATAAGAAAGCAATGATGCTAGCCCTTCACCGGGAGCACCGGTTTTCAGATCTGTTCGTAGCGTACCTGCTCGCACGCAACATCCGATACGAAGAGGACTTAGTTGACCAGCTCTTCAATTCCAGCGAGAAGAGATTGGCGCGCGTTCTGCTGTTGCTCGCCCGCTTCGGCAAGGAAGGCATACCCGAGACCGTCGTTCCCAAATTTAGCCAAGAAACCCTGGCTGAGATGGTGGGGACAACTCGTTCCCGAGTCAGTTTTTTCATGAACAGGTTTCGGAAGTTAGGGTTCATCGAATACGGCGGCAATGGAGTGCGAGTTCATAGTTCGCTTCTAAGTGTGGTCCTTCACGACTAATCCCACAAAGATCGGCAGTTTCACGACCTCCACTTCTGTGGCGAGTATGAATTCGCGTCGCTGGGGTTTCCAAACGGTCGTATGCAAGAAAAGCGGCCCCGTTCAAGGGACCGCCCCTCACGGCGGACGATTACCCGTTACACTGCTACGGGGGCGTTATGGAACGTCGACATGACGGTTTCAAACGTCTGGACTTTGGGTGTGCCGTCGATGAAGGTTGCAACTTTTCTCAACACTTCTGGATAGGTGTTTGTATTGTAAGCATCCGCATTTGCTTTGTTGTCCCACAGGCTGATCGCGTTCGCCTCTTGGCTAGTGGAATTCGACAGTGTGATTTCTTCCTTAAACCCCTTCTGCTTACGAAGTATCGGAAGAATATCGTTCTCGAAAGTACGGGTGTAATCAGAATGGGTGTTTGATTTCAGACGGAAACTTACATTGCGTGCAAACATATCAACCTCCTAAAGGTTGTCGTTCGCTAAGAGGAAAGGACTTCAGATGGGCTGACTTAGTTTCAGGGAACCTGAACGAGGTGGGAACCACCTTCAATTTCAAGGCTAGTCCTAAACGACACCGTTGTCAAACTGACAGACTCAACAACTTGGCCGAAACGAAAATAGCCGCAGCGAGAAAACTGCAGTCAAATCCTCGCGCGCTGCGCCTTCCATACTAGGTTAGGGCATTATTATGAATGACTCGTAATATATCTGCGGGGACACAAAAAGAACACAATGCTTGGAAAACGATTTTGCGGTTCGACCGTTCTGAGAAGAGTCTACACAAAAGATCAGGTGCGTTGGCGACCTGGTAAGCAGGCCTGCCGGGCATTTATCGAGCAATGAAAACACACAACTGACACGCCGTATTTATCGGCCAGGGTCGAGTCGCGCTAGAGGAGGTCCCGATAGCGTTCTAAGGCGACTCGAACCAGTTGGCTTCTGGTTCGCACTTCTGTCTTTCCAAAAAGCTGCTGGAGCGTATTCTTGACCGCGCTTTCTGAAAGACCCATACGCGAAGCGATCTCCTTGTTTGCCAGCCCCTGGACTACGAGGCGAAGCACGTCCAATTCCCGGCTATTCAGCGAAGGCCTTTCTTTCTGATCGAACGACGATCCTGCAGCGACATTCTGCTCATCGCTGACGTCAGCGATGATCGCTGCAAGTTTGGGCGTCAAGCCTTCCTTGTAGCTGGAAAACCATACCTCCGCGAGAAAGGATTCTCCGTTACCCCGATGTCCTCGGCACTGCATCGATGTTCGAAACTGCGGCCCCTCCTCCGGTCGCAGCGCGTGATGGAGTTCCGGCAGGAATGCGGCGATTGGCTGGCCGATGAGATGACCATCGTGGGGCGACATCAGTTCGTTCGCCGCGTGGTTGGCCAACTCGATGAAGCCGTGCTCATCGACAGTAACAATGGCCGCCGGGCTGGTTTCCACCAGGACCCGCATCCGTTCCTGGGCTTCGAGGCTGAGGCGCTTGTTGCGGAGTACCTCTGAGGTCAAAAGCCCACAGCCGCAGAGCGCCAGGGCTTCAAATCCCAAGCGGATATTTGCGTCGGATGGGTCCAAATTACTGAAACGCTCGCTTAACAATGCGCATGCCAAACCTAACAGAACGATCGCCCAGCGCGGAAGAAAGCGGGCGGCCAGCATGATGGGAAATAAATAGAGGAAGCCAACTGAGAAGTAAGGTTTCGTCCACCAGTCGAGCACCGCGATGGCAACGACGATGAGACTACTGGCCAACAGAACGGGGACTCGGTTCCGCCGTTCCCAGATCCAATCCAATTGAACCATGAATTTCGTGTCAGACCGTTCGATTATCCCACGATCCAACGAGCTCGATGAAGCCAATCAAACGATTAATCCTCAAGATTAGCCGCAGAATTGCACGTTCGTCGATCATTTCTTATTAAAGCCTTCGCGCTCCAATCGAACGATTAGACTCAATCGACCCCGCAAATCGAAATACTTCTGCTTGACACTGCTTGAGTGTCTCCCCAGCAAACCGCAGTTGCTGTACACCAACATGCATGACCCATGGCGAAACCTTTGGTGTGGTGTGCGCACGTGAGAATGAGCAATAACGGTGGGAACGTCAACCACTGGGAGGGTTGGTGAACCTCGAAACCCTGAATCGCTATGTGTTGGTCGTCATCGGGCTGTTTGCTGTCTTCTTGTACCTCGCTCTCGCCGTCGCCGGGTTTTCGGAGATGATTTCGCGAATGCCGAAGCGCAAAGATCGGCGCAACCGTTCCAAGCTAGTCGCGGGCGATCGCGGGGCCCCTCGAAATCGACCTGATCTTGGACCCTCATGGCACTCGAAAGGCCCGGATAAGTCTTAATGCTTCTGTTTGATCCAAAGTCCCCTGTGGAAAACCCTGCCCGCCATCCTGACTCGATCCGTTATGGACAACGGCGACGCAGTCTCTTCTGGTGCCTATTTGTCTCGACATTTCTGACCGCGACAGCGCTGGGTCAGCAAACCTATACATGGCAACAGATTCGAGAAAAGTTCGAATTGTCAAACACCACACTGCTGGCCGGGAAACTCAATATCGACGAACTGAAAGCCGAGGAGACTACCGCACATCTCCGTCCAAATCCTGATTTCAGTCTTTCAGCGGACGGCACACAGATCGCTCCCAGCAAGAATGTCTGGCAACCGCTTGCCGGCACGTTTATTTCACCCGGCGTGAGTTACCTTTTCGAGAGGCGCAATAAGCGCGGGCTCCGCTATCAGGTTGCCAAAGAGGGCACCGCGATCGGCATCGCGCAGCAATCCGATTCCGAGCGCAATCTGATTTTTAATCTGCGGAGCGCATTTGTAGGTATCCTCCAGGCCAAAGCGGTATTACGCCTGTCCCAGGACAACCTCGATTACTACGACAAGATTCTGAAGATCAGCCAGGACCGCTTTCAGACCGGAGACATCGCCAAGATCGATCTCGATCGCCTGCAGCTGCAACGATTGCAATATGAATCCGATCTGCAAACAGCTTTGGTCAATCTGCGAACAACCAAGATCACCCTGCTGGCTCTGCTCGACGATCGCAGGCCGGTGGACAGCTTTGATGTTGAAGGTCCATTCGATTTTTGGGAAGAATTGCTCCCGCTCGACGAATACCGCAAAGATGCTTTCGACGCACGCCCCGATTTGCGAGCGGCAATCCTTTCGGCGCAACAGGCGGAAACGAACTACAAGCTGGCTGAAGCCGACGGTTCGACTGATCCGACCGTCAGCGTTTGGTTTACTCATAACGGTTCGTTCAACAATCCCGATGCCCTGAACACTCTCGGCGCCAGCATCAGCATCCCACTGCGCATTTTCGACAAGAACCAGGGGGAGAAGTTGCGCACAAGCATCGACATCCGGCGCAGCGAGAAACTGCGGCAGGGTGTCGAGACCCAGGTCTACAGCGATGTCGATTCGGCGTACGCCATTCTTGTCAGCGACATCAATCTTCTGAAACCGTACAAACGCCAATACCTGCAACAGGCGTCAAGCGTGCGCGACACGATTTTGTTCTCCTACCAGCATGGGGCTGCGTCACTACTGGACTTTCTGAATGCAGAAAGTGACTACCGAACGGTGCAATTGGGTTACGTGAACCTTGTGGGTTCCTTCTTGATTGGGGCAGCACAGATGAATTTGTCCGTCGGTCGTGAGGTTATTCAATGAAACATCGTTCTTCACTTCAAATCGTTCTTGCGGGGCTGTGCCTTTGTGCGAGCCTGCTGAACGCTGGGTGCAGCAACGGCAAAGCGGACCCGCGCGCCGAAGCGCCGCCCAAGGTGGTGGTCGAGCCCGATCTCGATGCCAGCAACTTCAAAGTTGACCATCCCGAGCGATTCCCGTTGGTGGCCGCCGTCGAGCATAAAGCGCCATCCGCCCTCAACGTGACGGGAGTGATTCAGCCCGACATCGAGCGCGCCGTTCCGGTCGTGTCGCTCGCCTCGGGACGCGTCGTTGAGATCAAAGCCAGGCTCGGCGACACGGTGAAGAAAGGTCAACTCTTGCTGCGAGTGCAAAGCAGCGATGTTTCCGGGGCCTACCAGACCTACCGGAAAGCGGAGAACGACGAGCGTCTGTCCCAGACCCAACTGGAGCGTGCCCAGATCCTTTATGAAAAGGGCGCCATTGCCAAAAGCGCGCTTGAACAAGCCGAAACAGCGGAGGCCGATAACAAAGCCGATCTCAACGCGGCAAGCGAACAGTTGCGCCTACTGGGCATTGACAAGCAGCATCCCTCCGGAGTTGTTGACATCGTGGCCCCGATTTCCGGTGTTATTACCGATCAGCAGGTGACGAATTCGTCCGGCGTCCAGGGACTGTCAGGCCCGAACCCATTCACCATCGCGGACCTTTCGTACGTCTGGGTTGTCTGCGACGTCTACGAAAACGATCTCGATGCGGTCCGTGTCGGCGAATACGCAGACATCCACCTCAATGCCTATCCGAACCGGCTTCTCAAAGGCCGCATCGACAACATCCTCCCAATCCTCGATCCGACCATCCGCACGGCAAAGGTCCGATTGGAGGTTAAGAACCCGGGCGTGCTCCGGATCGGCATGTTTGCCACTGCGACGTTTTACGGCAAGCAGCCTGAGGTCCATGCGGCTCTTCCAGCCAGCGCGGTTCTTCACCTGCAGGATCGCGAATGGGTTTACATGGCACTCGGAGATGGCCGGTTCAAGCGTGCGCAAGTCGTCACCGGAAACATGCTGCCCGATAACCAGCAGGAAATCGTATCTGGCATCCGCCCAGGAGAGCAGGTCGTCTCCAACGCGCTGGACTTGCAGAACACGGTGGAGCAATAGGTGATACGACGCGTCGTTGACTTCGCTCTTGCGAACCGATTGCTCGTCCTCGGCCTGGCATTCGTCTTATTTGTCTGGGGAATGATCTCATTCCACAACCTGCCCATTGAGGCTTACCCGGACGTCGCCGACAACTACGTCGAAATCATTACGCAGTGGCCTGGAATTTCAGCGGAGCAGATCGAGCAGCAAGTCACCATCCCTCTCGAAACCGCCATGAACGGAATTCCTGGAGTCGTGCATCTCAGGTCGTTTTCATTGTTCGGTCTTTCCGACCTGAAGATGGTCTTTGACGATGGCACCGACAATGCCTGGAACCGCGAGCGCGTCCTCGAGCGCCTCAACCAGGTAACTCTTCCCCCAGGCGTCAATCCTCAAATGGGCACGGACTGGAGTCCCGTCGGCCAGATCTATTTCTTCACGCTGCACAGCACAAATCCGAAGTACGACGCAATGGAATTGAAATCCATTGAAGACTGGGTGGTTGAGAAAAATCTGAAGTCGGTCCCGGATATCGTCGATGTCGCGAGCTTTGGCGGCCCCACCCGCGAATATCAGGTGCGCGTTGACCCCAACCGGCTTGTCGCCTATGGGCTGAGTCTTGCCCAGGTTGAGCAGCAACTCACCAACAACAACGCAAATGCCGGAGGGAGTTTCATTCAGGAAGGCTTGCAACAGATCAATGTTCGCGAGGTCGGCCTCGTCGACCGGGTTCACGATATCGAACAGACAGTCATCTTCACCAAGGGCGGCACTCCCATTCGCGTCAAGGATATTGCCGTCGTTTCGCAGGGCCCCAAGATCCGGCTCGGCCAGTTCGCTCGGGCAATTCACCGCGAAAACGGCAGGATTATCGACAATGATGACGTGGTCTCGGGAATTGTTCTACTGCGCAAGGGCGCTCCCGCCGATCCTGCCCTGAAAGCGCTTCACGAAAAAATTCAGGAAATGAACGATCACATCCTTCCCCCGGGAGTGAAGATCGTTCCGTTCATCGATCGCAGCGATCTCGTTCACTTCACAAGCCACACCGTCTTGCACAACCTCAGCGAGGGAATGATCCTTGTATCCATCATCCTGTTTCTCTTCCTCGGTAATGTTCGCGGGGCCATCATCGTCGCCGCCACGATTCCGTTCTCACTCCTGTTTGCGTCGATCTGCCTCGATCTGAAGCAGGTTCCCGCCAACCTGCTTTCCCTCGGAGCCCTGGATTTCGGCATGGTTGTTGACGGTGCGGTGGTCATGATCGAAAACATCGTCCGCCACATGACTTTTGCTCAATCGACCGAAACTCCGATTGAACGCATCGGCGATGCCGCGCACGAAGTACAGCGGCCAGTCTTCTACGCCATCGGCATCATCATTACCGCCTATCTGCCCATCTTCACTCTCCAGCGCGTCGAAGGACGGCTGTTCCAGCCCATGGCATGGACGGTCGCGTTCGCGTTACTCGGGGCTTTGATTTTTTCCATGTTGATTGCTCCTGTTCTCGCCAGCTTTGCCTTCGCCAAGGGTGCGAAGGAATGGCACAACCCGGTTATGTCGTTCCTAACGGAACGCTACCGCAATGCCGTCCGCCGGGCGATTCGCCATCGCGTTGTTACAGTCAGCGTCGTCGGACTGGCAATTCTGCTCGGCGGAGGCATCGCATTTACCGGCATCATTGGCTCCGAATTCCTGCCGCACCTCGATGAAGGAGCTCTTTGGGTCCGCGGCACTCTTGCTCCGAGCACGGGCCCTGACGAGGGAATCCGGGTAGCGAATCAGGCTCGCATCGTTCTCTGTTCGTTTCCGGAAGTCCCGCAATGCACCAGCCAGGTTGGACGGCCGGATGACGGCACGGATACCACCGGTTTCTTCAATACCGAATATTTTGTCGAATTGAAACCTAAAGAGGAGTGGAGGCCGGTTTTTCATCAAAACAAAGATGAACTCATCGCTGCCATGCAGCGCGAACTCGACAAAATCCCCGGCGTCGTATGGGGATTCTCTCAGCCTATTGAAGACAACATGGAAGAGGCAGTGAGTGGAGTGAAAGGCGAACTCGCCACGAAGATCTACGGTGATGATCTGAAAACGCTCGAGGACAAGGCCGATGAGATCGTCGCAGTCATGCGCAAAATCCCCGGGATCGAAGACCTTGGCGTCTTTCGCGTCTTAGGTCAGCCCAACTTGAACGTCACCGTCGATCGCGATGCGGCTGCTCGGTACCAGATCAACGTCGCAGATGTGCAAGATGCGATTCAAACCGCGGTCGGCGGTAACGCGCTCACCCAGGTCTTGCAAGGGGAAGCGCGCTATGACCTCGTACTGCGCTACCTCCCTCAATATCGCGATACGAAGGAAGCAATCGAGAACATTCGACTGCTGTCGGCTACCGGTGAACGCGTTTCTCTCGCGCAACTCTGCAGGATTCAGGTAGCTGACGGTGGCTCTGAGATTTATCGGGAAGGCAACCAGCGTTATATCGCGATCAAATACAGTGTGCGTGGCCGCGATCTGGGGAGTGCCGTCGAAGAGGCCATCGACAAGGTAACTCACCAGGTCAAACTGCCCACTGGCTATCACCTTAAATGGGAGGGAGAATACGCCAGCCAGAAACGGGCCAACGCGCGGTTGCTCATCGTCTTGCCGATTACCATCTTCATCATTTTCGTCATTCTCTACACGATGTTCAAGTCCTTCAAATGGTCCTTGCTGATCATGGCTAACATCGCCATCGCGCCGATCGGGGGCGTGCTTGCGCTATTAATAACCGGGACGAACTTCAGCGTTTCCTCGGGGGTCGGCTTCCTCGCTCTCTTTGGAGTATCGGTGCAAACGGGTGTCATCATGCTCGAATACATCAACCAGTTGCGCGTCCGGCGCTATTCGATCGAAGACGCTGCCGTCGAAGGAGCCGTGTTGAGGCTGCGCCCAATCATGATGACCATGTTGGTCGCGACTCTGGGCCTGTTGCCCGCGGCGCTCTCGCATGCCATCGGATCCGATTCTCAGCGGCCTTTTGCCATTGTCATTGTCGGTGGACTGATCGCGGCGCTTGCCATGAGCATCTTCCTGCTGCCGACACTTTACGTGTGGATCGCCGGCGACCACGATGTACTGCCCGCAGCCGACGGACAGTTCGCCGAGGGAGAACATATCGACTGACAAACGATTGGAACTAAGTGAACGCAACAAGCAACGCGGATACCGTTTTCGACCACTGAGGGTTAGACGAGGCGGCACTCCGTCGATTTGCCAGCAATCAAAGTCATTCCCGAACCATCTCCGGCAACTTCAGTCTGCACTATCGCTTCGGTTGGGACGAAGTGGCCCGTGCCTTGGCGTATGCCACCAACTCGGCGAACCCGGGCTTGTTCTTCAGTGACGTCAAATCCGGGTCCTCCTCAATGTTCATCGCGGTGTCCGGTCTCATTCCGTGGTCAACCGCGTCACGAAGAAGGGATAGAGCCTCGCCAGTTTTCCCCTGCATTGCCGCAAGACATCCGAGATTGTAAGTGGCTTCCGCGGTCTTCGGATGGTCGGGTCCGAGAGTATGTCGCAGCACGACACGGTTTTCCCGAAACAACTGGTCGGCCTCCTGATAGCGATGCTCCCTCATAAGGTCGAGACCCAGAAAGTTCCTCAGGTCCAACGTGTCCGGATGTTCGGGGCCAAAAACGCGATTTTCAATCGCTAGCCCTTGCCGCAAGATCTGCTCCGACTCCTCGTATTTACCTTCATCACCCAAAACCGCTCCCAAGTGTCCCAATTCCGACAGAGTGTTTTGGTGCTCAGGCCCAAAGACACGGCGCTCAGCTTCGAGGTTCTCGCGTCCTAGGTTCTCGGCTTCTCTATATCGGCTCTCGCCTCCCTCCATGAATAGAGTCCCGACAAGGCTTGTGGTCAAAATCAGAGTTTGCGGGTGTTCAGGTCCAAGGACCCGTCGATCGATCGCGAGGAGTTCGCGCTGCAGGGGCTCTGCCTCAGAGGGCCGGCCCGCATAGGCCAGTGCGGCCGCAAGTCGGCCCATCGTGCGGAGCGTGTCAATGTGCTCCGGTCCAAGAACCCGGCGCTGGATCGAAAGCGTCTCCCGCTGCAGATTTATGGAATCCTCTAGATGTCCTTCCACCAAAAGGAGTGCTGCCAGATAGCTTTGGGAGCGTAACGTCTCTGGATTCTCTGGCCCTAGAACTTGACGTTGTAGCTGAACCGCTCGTTCGACAATTGCCTTAGATTCATGGTTCAGCCCCAAGCTCCGATACACCGTACCCATCACAAACAGCATGTGCGCCTGCGTCTCGGGATCCTGCGCCAAACCTGCCTCAATATTTTGAGACGCTTTGTCGAGGATTTCTCGCGCCGTGACACTATTTCCTCGCGCTTCATTGGGATCGGACACCGTGAACATACTCGTCATGAAGTCGGTAACGCGGGTGGCGTGGTCGCGCTCGCGAAGCGCTGCATCTCGCTCGAGTCGCGCCTTTCGCGCCTGCAAGGCGGTGCCGACGACCCCGGCCGCGGTAGCCGCGAATGCGAGCGTCGCTAATGCCACCACGATACGATTCCGTCGCAGAAATTTGCCGGTGCGATAAGCAAATGTATCTGGCCGGGCGCTGATCGGCTCGTGCTGAAGGTAGCGCCGCAGATCGTCCGCCATGGCGGTGACCGAGGAGTAGCGCTCCTCGGGATTTTTCTTCAGCGCTTTCCCGACAATGGTGTCTAGATCTCCTTGCAGCATGCGGCTCAACTTTTCCGGGGTGCTTGCCCGGTT
>Ga0181531_10001874_pt1 | contig 13199 bp, 6 predicted proteins | sample PEATcosm2014_Bin_38_FD_119743 | JGI IMG/M metagenome (GOLD analysis project Ga0181531, IMG submission 119743) | Peatland microbial communities from MTU Mesocosm Facility, Houghton, MI, USA - PEATcosm2014_Bin11_10_metaG | ecosystem: Environmental > Terrestrial > Soil > Wetlands > Peat | place... | reverse complement strand
CTCGCAGCAGCTTACTTTGTGGGATCAGAAGGGATCGGGAGTTATTCGCGGCAAGCTCATTGTTATTCCGATCGAGAACTCGTTTCTCTACGTTGTTCCGCTTTATCTGAAGGCTGAAGGGACTAACTTTCCTCAATTGAAGCGAGTGATTGTTGCGACGGGCGATAAGGTGGTGATGGAGCCGACACTGGACGAAGCGCTGGGGTCGTTGTTTGGGACAGCACCGCCACAGGCGGATCCTTTGGCCGGGAAACAGGCGGGAGCGCAGGCGCCGCTGTCGAAGGCGACGCGGGACGAGGCCGAGGCGCAGCTTGCAGCGGCGCAGAAGGCAATCAACGCGCTGAGGCAATTGCTGGCAAATCCGGCTCAATAGCAAGTAGCGAGAAAGAAGTGAAGCCCTTTTGGGTGGGCAGCTGCCTGGTTGGCGGCGTGGCGGAGTGTTCAGTTTTGGGCTTCCGGTGGTGGGCGGTCCATGGCATATACTGCTGATTTGGCGGGGAATGGGCCCGTGCAACCTGCGGGGACCCTCGCGCGTCTATGCAAGAGAAGTCATTTTGGGAGAAGTCATATTTGCGCCAGTCGTTTAGGCTTGTTTTGTGGAACGGGCCGGAATTTGCAAATGAGTTGGATTCCCGCGGTTAAGCGGAATACACCCCTCCAACGTGTCCAAACACGGAGTCGTGAATGTCAGGAAATCAAGGCAAAGGAGATGGTCTGCACATTGGAGCTGACCACCAGTTGTCTGCATCGTCTCACCCTTCGAAAGGCAGGCCCTGGCTAGTCTGGGTCATTATCTTCGCACTGCTGATCGTGATCGTGGGGGTGATGGCGGTCATCCATGAGAACAATAAGAAGGAAGCGGCAGCCAAGAAGGCGCAGGCCGCCATCAAGCCGCCAGTGACTGCGTCGGTGGCGACGGCGACGACGGGAAACCAGGCTGTGTATCTAAATGCGATCGGGACGGTGACACCGGTTTACACCGCATCGATCACGGCGCAGGCAAGCGGAGTGCTGACGGCGGTGCACTATACGGAGGGGCAATTTGTTGCGAAGGGCGCCGATCTGATCGATATCGATCCGCGGCCCTACCAGGCACAGTTGACCGAGGCCGAAGGCACGCTGGAAAAGGATGAGGGCGTGCTGGCGCAGGCGCAGATGGATCTTGAGCGCTATAAGACAGCGTGGGCGCGCAACGCGATCAACAAGCAGTTGCTGGACGACCAGGAAAAGATAGTTCTGCAGGACCAGGGCCAGGTGAAGAACGACCAGGGCACTGTTGCCTACGACAAGACGGAACTGAGTTATTGCCATATCACTTCGCCGATTTCGGGCAAAGTTGGTTTACGGCTGGTTGATCCGGGGAACGTGGTGCAGGCGGGCGGATCGACGGTTCTGGTGGTGGTTACGCAGGAGCAACCGATCACGGTGGTGTTCACGCTGGCCGAGGACAGCCTGGGACAGGTGCTGGCGCGGATGAAGAAGGAACATACGCTGCCGGTCGAGGCGTGGGACCGGGCGGCGAATAAAAAGCTGGCGACGGGCAAGCTGCAAAGCATCGACAACCAGATCAACACCACTACGGGAACGGTGTTGCTGCGCGCCCTGTTCGACAACAGGGACGGCGCACTGTTCCCCAACCAGTTTGTGAATACAAAGCTGCTGGAGGACACGATTCAAGGCGCGACGCTGATCCCGAGCGGGGCGGTTCAACATAATGGAACGGCGGCATTCGCGTATGTGGTTTCAGGCGCGACGCCGGGTTCGAAGCCTGGAGCGTGTGACCAGAAATCTCCGTGTTTTGCGAGTATCCGCAACCTTCAGGCGGGGGTAACCGACCACGGTATGACGGCGGTTACGGGACTGAAACCCGGTGAGGTAGTGGCGACCACGAGCTTTGATAAGTTGCAGGCGGGAAGCAAGGTCGTCGTGTCGAAGCAGGCAGAGCAGGCCAACCCTGTTGAGGGCAATACTCCGTGAACCCATCCGGGCCTTTCATCCAGCGCCCTGTTGCAACCTCGCTGCTGATGGCCGCAATCCTGCTGGTGGGTATCGTTGCGTATACCCAGTTGCCGGTGTCTGCGTTGCCCGAGGTCGATTACCCGACGATCCAGGTGCTGACGTTCTATCCTGGGGCCAACCCCGACGTGATGGCGACCACGGTGACGGCACCGCTGGAACGGCAGTTCGGGCAACTGCAGGGATTGAGCCAGATGACTTCGACCAGCTCCGGCGGGTCGTCGGTGATTGTGCTGCAGTTCACGCTGACATTGAATATCGACATCGCTGAAGAAGAAGTGCAGTCGGCAATCAACGCAGCGCAGAGCTACCTGCCTTCGAACCTTCCGGCGCCGCCGGTTTACAGCAAGACAAACCCCGCCGATGCGCCGGTGCTGACGCTGGCGATTACATCGAACACGATTCCGCTTTCCGAAGTGGAAGACCTGGTGGATACGCGGCTTGCGCCGAAGCTTTCGCAGCTAAGCGGAGTGGGGCTGGTGAGCATCAGCGGCGGGCAAAAGCCGGCGGTGCGCATTCAGGCCAATCCGACGGCGCTGTCGTCTTACGGGCTGAATATGGAGGATCTGCGGACGGCGCTGTCGCAAACCAGCGTGAACCAGGCGCTGGGCAACTTCGACGGGCCGCACCAGGATTACCAGATCAATTCAAACGATCAGCTGGTAACCAGCGACGATTATCGGCAGGTTGTGGTGGCTTACCGCAACGGCGCGCCGGTGAAGCTGACGGATGTGGCGAAGATCGTGGATGGGATCGAGAACAGCAAGCAGGCCGCGTGGATGAACAGGACACCGGCGGTGATTCTCAACATTCAACGGCAGCCGGGCGCCAACACGATCAAGGTGGTGAAGGCCATCAAGGCGGTGCTGCCGCAGCTTGAGGTGAACCTGCCGTCGTCGATCCAGGTTACGCCGCTGACCGATTTGACCACCGCAATCGATGCGTCGGTGGCGGACGTCGAGTTTGAGCTGATGCTCACGATTGCGCTGGTGGTGATGATCATTTTCGTGTTCCTGCGCAATGTGTACGCGACGATCATTCCCAGCATTGCGGTGCCGGTGTCGCTGGTGGGAACTTTCGGCGCGATGTATGCCCTCGGCTACAGCCTGGACAACCTTTCGCTGATGGCGCTGACGATTTCCACGGGCTTTGTGGTGGATGACGCGATCGTGATGATCGAGAACATCTCGCGATACATCGAGGCGGGCGAACCGCCGATGAAGGCCGCGCTGAAGGGCGCGCAGCAGATTGGATTCACGATTATATCGCTGACCGTATCGCTGATCGCAGTGCTGATTCCGCTTTTGTTCATGGGCGATGTAGTGGGGCGGTTGTTCAGGGAATTCGCGGTCACGCTGGCGGTAACGATTGTGCTGTCGGCTGTGGTGTCGCTGACATTGACGCCGATGATGTGCTCGCGCCTTCTGCGGCACAATCCGCAGGAATCTCAGGGCCGTTTTTACAAGGCGTCCGAGCGCATGTTCGAGGGCATGATCGCGTTTTACGGCAGGACGCTGAAGTTTGTTCTGGGGTACCAGACCATCACGCTGCTGATTGCGGTGGCGACGCTGATTCTTACGGTTGTTCTCTACATTACGATACCCAAGGGCTTCTTTCCCACGCAGGATACGGGGGTGATTCAGGGTATCTCGCAGGCATCGGAGACTATTTCGTTTTCAGAGATGGCGCAGAAGCAGCAGCAACTGGCGGATGTTGTGCTTCAGGATCCGGCGGTGGAGAGCCTGTCTTCTTTTATCGGCGCGGATGGAACCAACACCACGCTGAACAGCGGGCGGCTGTCGATCAATCTGAAGCCGCTGGATCAACGCGATCTGAGCGCATCCGACGTGATTCGGAGGCTGCAGAAGAGCCTGAATAAGGTGGAGGGCGTTGAGCTGTTTATGGAACCGGTGCAGAACATCACGGTGGACGACCGGGTGAGCCGGACGCAATTCCAGTACACGCTTGAAGATCCGGATGCGACTGAGTTGAACCTGTGGACAGGGAAGCTCGTTGAGAAGATGAAGGAACTTCCGGAGCTTGCCGATGTGGCTACCGACCAGCAAACGGGAGGGCTGGCAGTGTCACTGGTGGTGGATCGCGTAACAGCATCGCGGCTTGGGATTGCTCCGTCGACGATCGACAACACTCTGTACGACGCGTATGGCCAGCGGCTGATCAACACGATGTACACGCAGTTGAACCAGTATCACGTGGTGCTGGAAGCCGATCCGGATTTTCAGAAGGACCCGAACAAGCTGCAGTCGTTGTACATCCAGAGCGGCGCCTCGTCCGGAACATCGGGCCCTGGCGCTTCCTCATCGTTTTCGGCTTCCGGTTCTTCGGCAGCGGGGTCGAACGCTACGACAACTTCGGTTGCGTACACGCCGTCGTCGGCGGTGCTGACGCCACCGTCAAATGTGTTGACCACGGGCGTGGGGGCAAGCAGCGCGAGTGCGGCCAGCAGTTCAAGCAGCACAACAACGTCTTCTACCTCGTCGAACGCGGTCCCGCTGGGAGCGTTCACGCACGTGGAGCGTACGACGGAGCCGCTCTCGATCAACCACCAGGGGCAGTTTCCGGCAGTGACCATTTCATTCAATCTTGCGCCGGACGCCTCGCTGGGAGAGGCGATCACATCGATCGAGAAGGCGCAGAAAGAACTGGATATGCCGGCCAGCGTCCAGTATGGATTTCAGGGCACAGCGGCTTCGTTTGAGGGCTCGCTTGCGAATGAGGGATTGCTGATTATCGCAGCGCTGGTGGCGGTGTACATTGTGCTGGGTGTGCTGTACGAGAGCTTCATTCATCCCATCACGATTCTCTCGACGCTTCCGTCGGCAGGTGTAGGCGCGCTGCTTGCGCTGAGCATTTTCAAGCAGGACCTGAGCGTGGTGGCGATTATCGGCATCATTCTGCTGATCGGCATTGTGAAGAAGAACGGGATTATGATGGTCGATTTCGCTCTTGAAGGCGAGCGCGAGCGAGGGATGAATTCGCAGGATGCGATTTATGAAGCGTGCCTGCTGCGCTTCCGGCCGATCATGATGACGACGATGGCGGCGTTGCTGGCGGGCATTCCGCTGGCGGTGGGTACGGGAATGGGGTCTGAATTACGGCGACCACTGGGCATCGCCATGGTGGGCGGACTGCTGCTGAGCCAGGTTCTGACGCTTTATACCACGCCGGTGATCTATATCTTCTTCGATCGGATCGGCCACCGGTTCATGGGCGGATCGAAGAACGCACAGCCTTCTACCGAGCCGCGCCCGGCGGAGGGAGCATGAGTCTTTCCTCCCCCTTCATCCGGAGGCCGGTGGCGACGACGCTGCTGACGACGGGCGTGCTGCTGACTGGAGCAGTTGCGTTCAGCGTGCTGCCGGTGTCTCCGTTGCCGCAGATCGATTTTCCCACGATCGCAGTAGGAGCGAGCCTGCCAGGCGGCAGCCCGGAGATCATGGCGTCATCCGTCGCGACTCCGCTGGAGCGCGAGTTCGGGCATATTGCGGGCGTGACGGAGATGACGTCGTCGAGTTCGCTGGGAACGACATCGATCACGCTGCAGTTCGATTTGAGCCGGAACATCGACGGTGCGGCGCGCGACGTGGAGGCGGCGATCAACGCGGCGCGCACGTATTTGCCGGCAAATCTTCCCGGCAATCCGACTTACCGCAAAGTGAACCCAGCCGACTCGCCCATCATGATTGTAGGGCTGACTTCAGACAAATACGACAAGCCGACGCTTTACGACGAAGCTTCGTCGGTGATAGCGCAGAAGCTATCTCAGATCCAGGGTGTGGGTCAGGTTTCGGTTGGGGGCGGCGCCGGGCCTTCGGTGCGCGTGGAAGTGAATCCGACGCTGCTGAACAGCCACGGGCTGACCCTTTCAAATGTTCAGAGTGTGCTGAGCACGCAGAATGTGCATGAGCCGGCGGGCCAACTGACGTTCGGGCCGAATACGGCGGATATCGTTGTGAATGACCAGATGCACGATGCCAGCCTCTACAAGCCGCTGATTATCGGCTACAGCAAAGGCAAGGCGGTGAGGCTACAAGATGTAGCCGATGTATGGAATGGGGCACAGAACATCCGTACGGCCGGATATCTGGACGGTGTACCGTCGATCACGATCATCATTTTTCGGCAGCCGGGCGCGAACATTATTCAAACCGTCGATCGTATTCGAGACGAAATGCCGTCGATTCAAGCGTCGATTCCACAGGGCATCAAGACCACGATTGTCCTTGACCGCACGACGACCATTCGGGCTTCAGTGAGCGATGTGGAGCGCACGCTTATGGGGTCCGTGCTCCTGGTGATCCTGGTGGTGTTCATTTTCCTGCGCAACGGGCGGGCCACGCTGATTCCGGCAGTCGCGGTTCCCGTATCGCTGGTGGGCACTTTCGCTGTGATGTACCTGCTGGGTTATAGCATTGACAACCTTTCGCTGATGGCATTGACCATCGCAACCGGGTTCGTGGTGGACGATGCGATCGTGGTGATGGAGAACATAACCCGCCATCGCGAAGGCGGGATGAAGCCGATGGATGCGGCGTTTCTGGGAGCGAAGGAGATTGGCTTCACTGTTTTCTCGATCAGCATGTCGCTGATTGCAGTGTTTATTCCGATTCTGCTGATGGCCGGCATAGTCGGCAGGCTGTTCCGCGAGTTCGCGGTCACACTGGCGACAGCCATTGTTGTGTCGATGGTGATTTCTCTAACGACTACGCCCATGATGTGCGCGTACATCCTGAAGGACGAGAGCACGGTAACGCATGGACGCCTTTACCGGATCAGCGAGAAGGGATTCGGTTGGCTGTTGACGGGATATCAGCGCTCTCTTACCTGGGTTTTGAAAAACCCGGGGCTCATGCTGACTGTCCTGCTTCTGGTGATCGGATTGAATTTTTACCTGATCGGCATCATTCCGAAGGGGTTTTTCCCGCAGCAGGATACGGGGATTCTGGTGGGAATGGTGCAGGGGCCGCAGGATGCCTCATTTCCTGTGATGGACAGCTCGGTCCAACAGCTTGTGAGAGTGATCAAGGCGGACCCGGCTGTGGCTCACGCGAATTGCTACACGGGTGGACAGGGTTCAGCCAACGGCGGCTTTATCTTCATAGCGCTCAAACCGCTGGGAAAACAATGCAAGGAGTCGGCAACGTGCGGCGTGCGTCAGACGTTAGCTCCGGACATTATCAATAGGCTTCGGCCAAAGATAGGCCGGCTTCCGGTTGCCCAGGCATTTCTGCAGGCTGGTCAGGACCTGCGCATCGGAGGGCGGGGAAGCGCGGCGCTGTACCAATACACGATCCAGTCGGATAATGTGCAGGATCTTTCGACCTGGGGTCCGAAGCTGCTTGCGGGGATGAAAAACCTGGCCGGGTTTCAGGATGTGAATACAGACGCGCAAAACGCCGGACTGCAGGAGATGATTACGTACGATCGCGCGACCGCCTCGCGGCTTGGCATCACGCCGGCATCGCTGAACAGCGCGATCTACGACGCATTCGGGCAGTCCAATGTCTCCCTGATTTACACGCAGTTGAACCAGTACTACGTGGTTCTGGAGGTTGCGCCACAATATTGGCAGAGCCCCGACGGATTGAACAACATCTATCTGAATGCCGGAGGCAAGGGCGTGGTGCCGCTTTCCGCGGTTTCGACGGCGCAGGCCACGACGACTCCGCTGGTGATCAATCACACGAGTTCGTTTCCTTCGGTTACTGTTTCGTTCAACCTGGCGACCGGAATGTCGATGAGCGATGCGGTGCGGGAAGTGGGCCAGATGCAGCAGGAGATGGGGATGCCTCCGACGGTGCGCGGGTTTTTTGCCGGAACCGCGGCGGCGTACCAGACCTCGCTTGCGTCAGAGCCTGCGCTGGTGGGCACAGCCTTGCTGGCTGTTTACATCGTGCTGGGCATTCTGTACGAGAGCCTGGTGCATCCGCTAACGATTATCTCAACGCTGCCTTCGGCCAGCGTGGGGGCGATGCTGGCGCTGATGCTGTTCAAGATCGACCTGAACGTGATTTCAATTATCGGTATCATTTTGCTCATCGGCATTGTGAAGAAGAATGCGATCATGATGATCGACTTCGCGCTGGTTGCGGAGCGCGAGCATGGGAAGTCGACGGCGGATTCGATTTTTGAAGCGTGCGTGCTGCGCTTCCGACCCATCCTGATGACGACGATGGCGGCGTTGTTCGGCGCGCTGCCGCTGGCATTTGGGACGGGGACGGGTTCGGAGCTGAGGCGGCCGCTGGGCATAACAATCGTGGGCGGACTGATAGTGAGCCAGATGCTGACGCTTTACACGACGCCTGTAGTCTACCTGTTTTTCGATCGCATGCGCCTGCGGTTCCAAGGTAAGCACAAGCACGCAGCAAGGCTTGAACCTGGAACGGCCGAGGCTTCTTAGAGCGTGATTCATAAATGGCCACGACGTCTGGGGGTTCATCGCGCAGGGGTTAAAACCCCTCATCTTTCAGGGCAATTTCGGCACGACTAAAGTCGTGCCCTGATGCAAAGCAGGTTTACGAAACAGGTTCTAGAGATTTATGGAGTGTTCGTTATGAAGAATTCGATCGAGCAATTCCGGCGGCCAGTAGGGGTCCGGCGGCCAGCATGGGCGATGCCGTGCGCACTGATTGCCGTAGCGCTCTGCGCTTTGCTGGCCGGATGCAACGTTGGCCCGAAGTACGTTCCGCCGACTATGACTGCGCCTGCGGCGTTCAAGGAGTCCCCTACGCAGTTCAAGGAAACGGAAGGATGGACGGTGGCACAGCCGCAGGATGCGACTCTGCGGGGCAAGTGGTGGGAGATTTACAACGATCCGGAACTGAACGCGCTTGAAGAACAACTGAATATCAACAATCAGAATATCCGGCAGGCATTTGAGAATTATATGGAAGCGCGGGCGCTGGTGCGCGAGGCGAGGGCGCAGTACTTCCCGACGGTGAGCATCGGTCCCTCTTACACGCGGTCGCAGTCGTCTTCGACTATTACGTCCTCGGGCTCCGCATCGTCCGCGAGCGGCTCGACGGGAGGAAAGCAATCGCAGATATTTGCGCTTCCGGCGGAGGTATCGTGGGAGCCCGATCTGTGGGACAAGGTGCGCAACACAGTTCGCGCTAATCAATACCAGGCGCAACTGACGGCGGCCGATCTTGAGAACGAGAAGCTGACTGAACAAGCCAGCCTGGCTGAATATTTCTTTGAGATTCGCGGGCAGGATGCGCTGCAGAAGTTGTTGAACGAGATTGTGGAAACGGATGAGAAGGATGTGGAAGCCGAGCAGGCCCGGTATGACACCGGCGTCGACGACCAGGTTTCGCTCGTGCAGGCGCAGACGCAGCTGGCAGAAGCGCGGTCTTCCGCGGCAAACCTGGGGATTGCGCGCGCGCAGTACGAGCATGCGATCTCGATGCTGATCGGTCAGCCAGCTTCTTCGTTTTCGATTCCGGTGAAGCCGATACTGACAGCGCCTCCGCCGATTCCGGTGGGATTGCCGTCACAACTGCTTGAGCGGCGGCCGGACGTGGCGGGCGCGGAGCGGAGCATGGCTGCGGCGAATGCTCAGATCGGGGTCGCCTTTGCCGCATACTACCCGGCGCTGACGCTCTCAGGCAACGGCGGCGTGGAGAGTTCAGCGATCAAGAACTTGCTGGACGCGGCCAGCCGGTTCTGGTCAGTGGGGCCAACACTTTCGGAGACAGTTTACGATGGAGGACTGCGCCGGGCGACGGTGAATCAATATATCGCTACCTACAATGCGGATCTTGCGGCGTATCGACAATCTGTGCTCGCGGCGTTCCAGCAGGTGGAAGACTATCTTGCACAGGTGCGCATACTTTCAGAGCAGATACGACGCCAGCAGGAAGCGGTTGATCATTCCCAGATGTATGTGAAGCTGGAGCAATCGCGGTACGAAACCGGCGTTGATCCGTTCATTGATTTGGCGGCCGCGCAAAACACGTTGTTCGGGAACCAGGAGACGCTGGCGAGCCTGCAAATTGAGCAGATGACGGCGTCGGTGGAGTTGGTTCAGGCTCTTGGCGGGGGATGGGACAGGACGCAGTTGCCGACTCCGGAGCAGATTACGCAGAAGCCGACGGCGGCTGAGACTGCGATTCAACACTAGCAGCCATTCCCAAAATTAACCGCGTCGAGCAGGCTTCCCGATTCGAGGAGAGAAGTCCAGAGATTTCTTGCTAACTAAATCATTAGTTGATAGTCTATTGTTTCAGGGACGAAGGGCCAGATTGCCCTCTGGGACTTGTAACTCGAATGCCTCCAAAGAGATCCATCACGCTGACGCAGGCAGAACTCCGGTTGATGAGGATTCTGTGGGAACGCGGCGAATCGACTGTGGCCGAGATGGTGAGCGCGATTCCTGACGAGGAAACGCTGGCCTATAACTCTGTCCTGACGACGGTCCGCATTCTGGAGACGAAGGGTTATGTAAGCCACCGGCAAGAGGGCAGAGCGTTTCTTTATGGGGCGAGCATTGGACAGGCCGAGGCTAGCCGTTCAGAAGTTCGTCATGTGCTGCAACGTTTCTTTGGGAATTCGCGGGAGCGGTTGCTGCTTTCTCTGCTTGGCGACGATGAGATCGGCGCGGACGAATTGAAGCGTTTGAAAGAAGCAATTGCGAGCGCACCGGACGATGCGGGGGAGGCAGCGTAGATGGAGACGAACTTTTACGCCGGTTCTTTGCTGCAGGCGAGCTCTATTTTGTCTTCGGCGGCGGTAAGCGCGCTGATTTCGGCCGTGTGGGAAGGCCTGGTTGTGACCGTTTGCGCCGCTGTTTGTCTGCGGCTGTTGCCACGGCTTTCCGCGGCAGCGCGGTCCCTGGTGTGGATGAACGTTTTTCTTCTTTTGGTGCTGCTGCATGTTGTGCCTGCGATTCGAGAGGACCTGGTTCGGGAAGGCCTGGTCAGTGGAGGTTCAGCGCACACGGCGTCAATTTACTTGCAGCCGGGATGGAGCCTTGCGATTGCGGCTCTCTGGGCGGCGTTGTCGCTGTGGCGCGGAGTTGAGCTGATTCTGAGCGCTGCTCGCCTGCATCGGCTGGCTGTGCGGGCTACGCCGGTGGTGGTCGGAGATTCCGTGCGGTCGCTGCTGAATGGCGAAGTGGAGGGGGAGCGTGGATGGCGCGCGGCGGAACTTTGTGTGTCGAGCGAGGTGGAACGGCCAAGCGTTTTTGGGTTCGTTCGTCCACGCATTCTGCTTCCTGAGGGACTTATAGAGAAGCTTTCCTCTGCTGAACTGCAGCAGGTGGTTTTGCACGAGATGGAGCATCTGCGGCGCGGAGACGACTGGACGAATTTGTTGCAGAAGATCGGGCTGATGCTGTTTCCGCTGAATCCAGCACTGTTGTGGGCGGAGCGCCGGCTTTGCGCGGAGAGGGAACTGGCTTGCGACGACCGTGTTCTTGAGTCGAATGGCGCGCGGAAGGCGTACGCAATCTGCTTGACGCGGCTGGCCGAGAATTCAATGATTCGGCGCAGCGTTTCCCTTGCTCTGGGAGCGTGGGAGCGCCGGCCGGAGCTTGTGAATCGCGTGCATAGGTTGCTGCGGCAGCCGGCGGAAACGATGGGCAGGCGGCAGGCAAAGCTTGTAACCGCAGGACTGATTGTGGGGGTGGTGGGCGGAGGGATGGCGCTGGCTCGGAGTCCGCAGCTGGTGAGCTTTGCCCCGTTGCCGCAAGTGGCGATGCAGGAGCGTACTGCGTTTCCTGAGTCGCTAAATGAAACAAGTTTGCGTGAATCGAGAGTGCAGGCATTGGGTGGCTCGGTTCAACTTGTGAAGGCTGTGATGCCGCAGCCTTCGATTCAGCCAGCAGTGAAGACGAAGACGCAGAGATCGAAGGCCGCAGGGCAGAGGGTGCGTCCGCGGTACGCGGAGCATTCCACGGAGAAGAATCGGCAGGCATGGGTGGTGCTGACGGAATGGAATGACATGGCGCCGCCACCGCGGATCGTGTTTGCTGTGGACCCGGTCAATCGGAATTCGTATGCCGCCGTTCCTATAGGGGACGGGTGGCTGATTTTGCGGATCTAGCTTGCCGGTTTAGGAAGATCGAATCAGATTTGGCCACGGGCGCATGGGCGCAGACGTGGTTCGAACACAACTCAACTTCAACAGAAATGAACGTCAACAAGGAGAAAACTTCCCATGTTTCAAGCAACTAATCAATTAGTAGCAACGGCAAAGAGGTTTGCCGCCCCGGCTGCAATTATTGGAGCCTTCGGTTTGGGAGCGGCGCTGTTTGTCGGTCACGGCAGCGTTCGGGCCGCATCGGCAATTGACGATCAGAGCGTCGAGGCGCTGACTGCGCTGGATCATGCGATGGAGGTGGTTACATCGCGCGTGACTCCAGCGGTGGTGTATGTCGCCGTCACGTCAAAGCCCCAGGGAGAGAATACTTCGCAGGATGGGCAGATGCAGGGGCTTCCTCCGGGGATGAGGCAGTTCTTCGGGCCGATGTTTCAAACGCCACAGCAGCCGCAGATCGAGCACGGGGTGGGAAGCGGCATCATCATTTCGCCGGACGGATACATTGTGACGAACGACCACGTGGTGGATGGCGCGACGCAGATCAAGGTCACGATGAAAGACCGGCGCATCCTGAATGCACGAGTGATTGGCGTGGACAAGCTGAATGACCTGGCGGTGATCAAGGTGGACGCATCGAATCTGCCGACTATTGCGTGGGGTGACTCGACCAAGCTTGCTCCGGGCCAGACGGTGCTGGCGTTTGGGAGTCCGTTCGGTTATTTCCCATTCTCAGTGACACGCGGGATTGTTAGCGCTCTGAACCGGCCGAATCCTTACTCGGACGATCCACGCAAGCCGGGTAACTTTATTCAGACGGATGCGGCGATCAATCCCGGCAACTCGGGCGGCGCGCTGGTGAATGCGCATGGTGAACTGATTGGGATCAATACGTTCATCATCAGCAACAACGGCTCCTTCGCAGGGGCGGGGTTTGCGATTCCGTCGCAGATTGTGCGCTCGACCGCGGAACAACTGATCAAGAACGGCAAGATTGAGCATGGGTATCTGGGCATTAGCATGAACGATGTGTCGCCGGAGAACGCCCACTTCTTCAACTTGCAGGATGCGACTGGCGCGATTGTTGCGCAGGTGACTCCGGATTCGCCGGCGAGCCGCGGGGG
>Ga0181531_10001873_pt1 | contig 13201 bp, 10 predicted proteins | sample PEATcosm2014_Bin_38_FD_119743 | JGI IMG/M metagenome (GOLD analysis project Ga0181531, IMG submission 119743) | Peatland microbial communities from MTU Mesocosm Facility, Houghton, MI, USA - PEATcosm2014_Bin11_10_metaG | ecosystem: Environmental > Terrestrial > Soil > Wetlands > Peat | place... | reverse complement strand
GCTGCTGCTCGCGGCGCAGGTCATGCTACCCAATCTATTTGCCTGAAGGCACGAGGTGATTTATGGCGACCATGCAAAGTGCATACGCTCCGGAGTACTTCCGCGTCATCCATCCGCTCAACGACGTACCGGAACTGAAGTGCTCCAGCCAAGGTCTTGGCCACATCGCCATGACTCCGGCGGTCCGCATTTCGCTCACCGTTTTGCGCGGCTATCTGATCCTCATGTCCGGCATGTTGCTCTATCACGTGCTGGACCTGGCCGGCGTGTTGCACCAGCTGTAGCAACCCGGAATCGCCCAGTCAGGGGAGAATGCCCCTGCAGGCCAGCACCCTTCAATTCGCGATCAGGCTCTTGGTTGCCCTGCTGTTGGGAGCCTTGGTCGGTCTGGAGCGACAGTGGCGGCAGCGAATGGCCGGCACGCGTACCAATGCGCTGGTATCCGCCGGCGCTGCCGCCTTCGTGATGGCCGGCGCGCTGCTCGATCGTGACCCCACCGCGGCCGGCCGCCTCGCCTCCTATGTCGTCTCCGGCGTCGGCTTTCTCGGCGCCGGCGTCATCTTCAAGGATGGCGCGAATGTGCGCGGTCTCAACACCGCCGCCACCATCTGGTGGTCGGCGGCGATCGGCGTCCTGGTCGGCCTTGGAGCTCTCCACCTGGGTTTGCTGCTGGCCCTCGCCGTTCTGCTCGCCAACACCGTTCTCAGGCCGCTGGCGTACAAATTGCACCCTGCGCTGCCCCGGGCTGAATCCGCTGAGACGCTTTACGGCATCCACCTTATATGCCGCGAATCCGACGAGGCGCACTTGCGATCGCTGCTGCTGGCTACCATCTCTCAGTCCAAGGTCAGCTTGCAGGCAATGCACAGTGTAGACGACCCGGCCACCGGACAGGTCCGCTTGAGCGCCGACGTAATTTCCTTGGGAAGACAGAACAACGAGGTGGAGAATATCGCGCTGCGCTTGTCCATTGAACCGGGCGTCTCCTCGCTGAGTTGGGCCCTCGCTCACGAATCCATGGAGTAGGCGGCATGCACTTATCCGAAACACCAAGGAGACAATGAAATGCTTCCCGCTCAGCGCGGCTAACTTCCGCATCTGTGTGAATTTGATGGTATTGCTTCGGAAAAGGGACTCGGCTCGGCGTTTCTAAATCAACCGAACGTTAACAATCCCCATCGCCCTCGGAACCTACGATAAGCAGGAGTCGGAACAATGGAGCTGCAAACCGTAATGGTCTCACTTCAGATAGGCACGCACCAGGTCGATCAGATCCTCGGCCAATTCCGGGGCGATCTGTTCCTTGGACCCATCGGTCAGATGAAACCGGATGTGGTCCTCCAGCACCTCGCCCATCAGGCCGTTCACGCCGCCGCGCACCGCGGCCAGCAGCATCAGTTGCCCGCCGCAATCCTCGTCGGCAGACAAAGCGCGCTCGATTGCATCCAACTGTCCACGCAATTTGCGCACGCGCTGCAGCAGCTTCATTTTCTCTCGCTCGTGGTGGGACATGCTCTTTCTCCTCTTGACAATACCAACCCCCGGTATGGTATCAACCCAGTGGGGGTATAGTTGCGCTCCCATTGTATGCCCGCTTCCCTGCCCCTCGCATCCTCTCCTGAAGGCGCTCCCATGGTCCGGCTATGCATCCCAAATCCGCTCCGCCTGGCAGTTGCGACGGTGCGTCTGGTCGCCGGACTGACCGTTGCCGGGATGCTGACCGGGGGTACTACTCGCGCACAAGCCCCCGCTGCGACCACCGAGTCTTTCGCCCAACTGCCTTCCGCGCCAGCGCCGCAGCTTCAGCCCGCGCAGCAGCTTGCCGAGGCAGACGCGTCCGAGCCTCTCCTCGACCCCCAGCATGGTGGCATCGGACGCAAGGCCACTGACTCCAGCCCAGTGGGCCGCGAGCCACAGGACGCCCCCATCGTCTCGATGCTGCCACATCCCGAAGACGGCCGTTACTGGCTCTCCGGCCAAGCCAACATCATCTTCCAGGGCCGACTGCCGTTTCGTTCTCTCTACGAGGGGCCGAACAGCTTCCGCAACTCGGCCGAGTACAAAACCTCGCTGCTGGGTACGCTCTTTGCCGCGGTCCGGCCCACGCCCTCGATCCGCTACAACACCGACTTGATTCTCGACATCGAAAGTTCCGGCGGCCGCGGCCTCAGCCAGGCGCTGGGAATTGCAGGCTTCACCAACCTGGACGTAGTGCGCAACCCTACCCTGAGTTCGGATCCTTATCTGGCCCGTTACGAGATTCACCAGGTCATCGGCTTGACCCAACAAACCACCGGCCAGGAGCCGGGCCCCTTTGGACTGGCCCCCAGCGTGCCCCTGCGCCGCGTCGAGCTCCGCGGCGGCAAAATGACGCTGCCCGACTTCTTCGACGTCAACGGCCCCGGCTCCGACAGCCATCTGCAGTTTATGAATTGGTCAATCGACAACAACGGCGCATGGGACTACGCCGCCGACACCCGCGGCTACAGCGTGGGCGCCATGGCCGAGTACGACGACAAGATTTGGAGCCTGCGCTACGGCCTCTTCGGCATGCCCACCATAGCCAACGGGATCGATATTGATTGGGCCTTCAGCCGGGCCCACGGGCAGAACGGCGAATTCGAACTGCGGCACAGCTTCGTGCGCCAGCGCAAGGGCGTGCAGCGGTTGCTTTTCTATGCCAACCGGGCCCACATGGGCACCTATCGCGAGGCCGTGAGCGCCTTTCTCGCCGGAGTCGACACGAAACCCACAATTACACTCCACGAGCACTTCGGCGCGCTCAAATACGGCTTCGGCTACAACACTGAGCAGGAAGTCAGCGAGAATCTGCGCGTCTTTGGGCGCTTCGGCTGGAGCGAGGGCCAGCACGAGTCCTTCGCCTACACGGAGATCGACCAAACCGTCCTTGGCGGAGCCGACTACGCCGGAAGCCGCTGGCGCCGCCCGGTGGACAAGGTCGGCCTGGCCGTGGTCTCCAACGCCATCAAGCGCGACCACCAGAACTATCTGAAATATGGCGGCCTCGGCTTCCTCCTGGGCGACGGCAACCTCAACTACGGCCGCGAAACCATCGTCGAGAGCTACTACAACTGGCACGCGTGGCGCGGGCTCTTCTATGCCCTCGATGTGCAGCACATTTCGAACCCCGGGTATAACCGAGACCGCGGCCCCGCCTGGGTAGGTTCCGTGCGGGCGCACGTCGATTTCTAAACAACGATCGGGGATCGGCCATTCACGATTGGAAAACTGCTTACTTCACCGCGGCGGCCGGCTGCGGCGCGGCCGGAGGCTGCGCCGGGAGCGCATAAATCACCTCGCCGGGCTTGGCGTAATGCAGCTTTTCACGTGCTTCGTGCTCGATCGCATCCGGGTCGGACTTCAGCCGCTCGATCCGCTCGCGAAGGCGCGCATTCTCCTGCTCCAGATCCTTGATCTCCCGCTGCAACTGCCGGTCTTCGGCGCGCTTCTGGTGCCAGACCGACAGCCCATGCTGGCCGTTGATTACGTGCCAGGTGAGCAGCAGAGCCAGCCCTACGGCCACCGCTGAGCCCGCCGGACGCCACAAGCGCAGCGTCCAGTCCAGCGCCCGCTTGGGCATTGGGCTTTGTGCTGCCCCAGTCGCGCTCTTTTCCGCTTGCACTCTCTCGTCCGGCATGGTTCCTCGATCGGCTTTCTTTACGACAGCACAAACTTCTCCGCCGCCGCCTTCAGCGCTTCCATTTCCTGCTCGTTGCGCGCTTCGGTATAGGCCCGCACCACCGGCTCGGTTCCCGAGAGCCGGTAGCAGACCCAGGACCCATCGTCCAGAACCAGCTTCAACCCGTCGGTGCGCACAACCTGCACAACCTTGCGCCCGCCCAGCTCGGTGGGATCGGCCTTCATCTTCTCAGTGAACGCGGCCTTCACACCCGGGGTCAAGTGGAAGTTCTCGCGAACCGGATAGAAGGAACCAACCTTGCTAAAGAGCTCCTTCAGTTGCACGCCCAGACTCTTGCCGCGGGTGGCCACCATCTCCGCCACCAGAAGCCCGGCAATCACCCCATCCTTCTCCGGGACGTGGCCGCGGATGGTCAACCCCGCCGACTCCTCGCCGCCGATCGCAATCTTGTCCTGGTTGATCAGTTCGCCGATGTACTTGAAGCCCACCGGCGTCTCGTAGAGCGGCACCTTGTGATACTCGGCCAGTGCGTTGATCAGGTTGGTGGTGGCCACGCTCTTGGCGACGCCGTTCTTCCAGCCGCGCGTCTCGACCAGGTAGTCGAACAGCAGCGCGATCACGTAGTTGGGCTGGATAAAGGTCCCGTCCCGGTCCACAATACCGAAGCGGTCCGCATCCCCATCGGTCGCGATACCCAGCTCGGCGCCGATTTCCACCATCCTGGCCTTGGCGTCGCCCAGCAGTTCGTCGGAGGGCTCCGGCGCATGGCCGCCGAAGAGGACGTCGCGGTAGTCGTGCACCGTCTCCACAACCACGCCGGCCTCGCGCAGAATCTCCGAGCTATAGCCGCGTCCCGCTCCCCAAAACGGATCGTAAACCACCTTGATGCCGGACTGGGCGATGGCCTTCAGATCCACCAGCTCACCCAGCCGCTTCTTGAACGTGGGCTTCACATCGGCGGTATTGAAGCTGGCCGAGGCCGTGCCGGAGATGCCGCTGCCGTCGCCCAGCGAAACGATGGCCGCCTCAATCTGCCTGGTGACTTCGGGCAGCGCCGGGGCTCCATCGTGCGTGGAAAACTTGATGCCGTTATACTCCGGCGGGTTGTGCGAGGCGGTGAAGTTGATGGCGCCGGAGGTCTCCAACGTGCGCACGGCATAGGCAATGGCCGGCGTGGGCGCGGCATCGGCAATCACGATGGGTTTGACGCCGGCCGCGGCCAGCACGCCCGCCGCCTCTGCCACGAATCTCTCCCCCAAGAACCGCGGATCGCGGCCTACCAACACGCGGTGCGGCTCCGGTTGCTTTTTAACGTAGGCGGCAATCCCAGCCACTGCCAGCCGAATATTGGCCACGGTAAATTCGTCGGCCACAATGGCCCTCCATCCGGAAGTGCCAAATTTGATCATTGCGCTCATTGATTCTCTCCACCAGCGGCGGGCTCCGCCGGCCGCACAGACCATACTGCCTTACTCAGCCCCGCTCGGCAAGACCAGGCGGAGCGGCCAGGAATTGCGCGCACGTAGACCGCGCGGGAATGCACAGTTTCCGCAGCCAAAGGAGCGGCTTCGTTGTTGCGGATTGCCATTGCTTAGGATGGGAAAGAATCGAGCTTTACGTGGGAAGAAGTCTTGCTTGTGGAGGACTCCGCGGAGCTGGAGCGCGCAGCCTTTCAGTGCCGTCTGTCGTCCTTTTGCGCAGGAATTTTGTTCATTTTTTTCTGCAAGCTATTGATTATAAAACACTTAAGAACTCGATTTTGAGACAATATTTCGTTGTAACTCATTGATTTTGTGCAGGTTAAATCTACTTTTTGTGGCATTTTTCGGGGAGGGGGGGTGGGCACCCTGCCGTTTTTCCCGAAGCCCCTGCCGGTTGGAGCAGTTTCAGGTTTCAGGTTAGCAGGATCTTGGGAATAATCTGCAAAAGGCCAATTCAATTCCGGCCACCGGCCCCGACGGGTTGTGGTTAAGGTGGTCTCACAAGCCGGGTTGCGATCGTGCCGCATGAGCCGGAATCCGCATCCCGAAGGGAGTTTTGTCTAAGATCCACCCCTTCCTGCCCACTTCCTGGGCAGCCTCAGGAGCTTCTGGGCATGAACCGTATTTCACAGATCCGCCCCGATTTCGCGTAACGAACCGTTGTTTACCCGAAGATGCGGGTAAGCGACAATCCAGACTCCAAATCAATCCCGGACCCAATGGCATCTATGGGGAGTGATCCTGAGAATCGCACGCAACTGATTCTAAATGAGTGCTTTGGCCCGTGGGTGTCATTCGATAGTCGTGGTTTCGACAGATGTCATTCTAGTTTTGTGACCGTGTGAATATTTAATCTCCCCGGTCTCAGAATCGAGACCGGGGGCACCCAATCGTTTGTTTACTAGCTGCCGAATCACACGGTCAAGATACTAGCCGGCGCGGATCAACAGTTGCATGGCTTCGCGTTACGGGTCGCTGCATGGTGGTTTGAAGTTCGGCGGACTGATTACTGGACCAGCTTCAAAACAGCCTGCTGTGCCTGGTTCGCCTGCTGCACAGCGGCCATGCCGGTAGATTGCAGGACGTTGTACTGAGTCATATTCGCCACGGTTTTGCCAATGTCTGCGTTCTGAATCGAATTCATTGCAGAGGTGAGGTTGACCACCGTCGTGCCTTCAACGCTCACCGTAGCCACCAGCCGGTTGATGTTGGCGCCGACCGCGCCACGCTGGCTCGAAATCCCCTTCACCGCGGACATGATTGCCGTAAGAGCGGAGGCCGCTGTGGATTGCGAGAGCAGATCGCTTGCGGACAAATCCGCTCCTGCCTGTCCGTTGATGGTGCCCACATTGGCGCTGCTCAGCGACCCGACCGTCACGTCAACATTTGTTCCGCTGCCTGTTCCGTCGCTGGTGAAGACGTTGAAAGCGCTGAGGCCGGTCGTGCCAGAGGGGACTGTTTCCACAAGACTGCTCATGTTGGCGGATATGGATGCAATGCCCGCGGCAGCCCCGGCCGATGAGAGACCGAAATTCAAAGCACCCGAAGAGGTGTTGTAGGAGACGTCGTAATTGCCTGAGGCGCTGCCGAGCTGCGAAACAATCGAGGCCGCCAGATTGGCAGGAGGCACGCCCGTGAGGTTGATGGCCGAGGGCGTATTCACGTCCGGTGTGCTCCCCGTGTTCTGCGTCAGGGTGCTGCTCGATGTGAACGACGTGATTCCGTCCCCGTTGCCCGAATTGAGCAGGATTGCCAGGTCGCCGGAACTCTGGTCATAGGAAACCGAATAGTCCGATCCCATGGTGCCCAGCAGGGTACTCTGCAGGTTTGCGGTCGACACGCCGGTCAGGCCGACGACCTTCGATGAGATCGCAGGAGGCACGGCGGCCACAGTCGCCGTGGCAGTGCCGGTTCCCGCCGCAATCGTTGAGCTCCCGGACAATACGCTGATCGTAAACCCGCCTCCGCCATCGTTCGAGACGCTGTACCCCGATCCCAACTGGCCTCCCAAATACGCCGCCAGGGACGAACCGGTTTGTCCGGTCACGTCGATGCTCATCGAATTGACCGATGCAGAAGTCCCGGTGCTCGTCTCCTGGGCCGAGTTGTTGCTCCACGCGATGGACGTGATACCCGCCAACGCCCCGGCAGAAGAGACCGTGATACTCAACGCGCCGGAACCGGAGTTGTACGCAACCGTATAGTTTGCTCCAAGCGCGGTTTGCAGCTTGCTCTGCAGGTTCGCACCGGTCGCGGTACTCAGATCGAACGTAGCCGGAGTGGTCACCGGTGCCAGCGAGTAAGTCTGTTGCACATAGCCGGAATCGACGGAGAGTTCTTCGCCCACGGGATCGCCGGCTGGAGTTTCGGTCTCCGTACCCCAGTCAAAAACGTTGGTTGCTGCATTGTTCGATTGGATGACCAGTTTCCCACTGGAATTGATTGAGGCGGTGTAGGTGTCTCCGAACCAAGATGTTAGGCCTTGGCCCAGCTTGGTCAATGCCGCCGTCACTGTGGCTGCATCGCTGCTCGTCAGACCCTGGTAATCGCTGAATTGCGCGGTGAATCCCGCTCCACCCACGTGGACGTTGAGCAATCCGCCCAAGGTGTCTCCGGTAACAAGCGAGACCGCCGAGGTCAGTGTGTTTCCGCTGCCGACAATGCCCATCGACTGGCTGTCTCCGGGGTGGGGACTCTGGATGCTCAGCACCCCACCGCTTATGGTTGCGGTGTAGTACGTTTGGGTTTCACTCCACAGGGCAGTGGACAAAGCAAGGGCCAACTTGTTTTGCTGCGGCGGTCGCGGTGGCCACGTCGCCGCTGGACAGGCCCTGGTAGTTGGCAAGGTTGAGCGTTGCCGAACCAGGAAACTGCCAGCTTCCAGTCGAGTTGATCACCAGGCTGCCGCTCAGCGTCGCTCCAGTCGTGATCGCGCTGGAGGTGATGGCCTGCGACGTGCCGCTCCCGGTGACATTGAACGTGATTGGGTTGATGGCAGTGCCTACGGCAGGGGCGGTGGACGTCACCGTAAAGCCGCCGCTCAACGTGTCGGCGGAGTTGACGTTCGCCACAATCTGGCTCGCGCCATTCTTGCTGAGGACAATGCCTGTCGTATTTCCGGACGTTCCTGCCGTGGTCGACGTAATCACAAGATTGCCGCTCAACGTATCCGCGGGAGCAACGCTGCCGGAGATAGTCCCGTCGCTGTTGTCCGTCAGGCTGACGCCGGACGTGCTTGCAGACGTGCCTGGAACCGTGGACATGATCGTGATTCCGCCGCTCAGCGCGGCGCCGGGAGTAATTGTGGCCGTAGCAGAAGTCCCCCCACTGTCGCTCGTCGTTACTCCGGCCGTGGTTCCGAGGTCGCCGGGGATGGTGGACGTGAGGGTCATCCCGCCGCTCAACGTATCCGCCGGATTGATTGTGCCGGTGATCGCCGTTCCGCCATTGGAGAGACTGATAGGAGAGGTATTTCCGTTGGTGAAGACCTGCGTACCGTTGAACTTGGTCGACGCGCCAATCTGATTGATCTCGGAGAGAATGCTTTCGTATTCGGCGTTGGCAGCGCCGCACTGTGCGCTGGTCAATCCGCTGCTCGAGGCCTCGGTGGCAAGGGTGACAGCGCGATTGAGAAGGCCGGAGACTTGCAACAGTGCCCCTTCCGCGACCTGAAGAAATCCGATGCCGTTGTTGGCGTTGTTCTGGGATTGTACGAGAGCGGCGATATTGGCCTGAATGCCGGTGGCGATCGAAAGACCCGCTGCATCGTCAGCGCCGGAGTTGATCTTCAGCCCTGTGGAGAGCTGCTGGAGGGACTTTTGCAGGTTCGCCGACGTCAGAGAGAGACCGTTTTGGGCGGTGAGAGACGCGACGCTATTCAAGATGGTCAGCGACACAGCCGGGCCTTCGTTCTGACCGTCTCGATTCGTGTCCCGTAACGACCACAATCGAGAGGTATTGGATCTCCACGCAAGGCGTAAAACTCCTGGCGCCAGAAACTCCATTCTCCGCGTTCTCCTATCGGCATTCACGAAGGAAGATTCTATGAACGCCGATTCGGGCGCTAATGCGCTTTGCGTCAATTCGTTTAGGGGTTTGATGCGAAATCGCTTCCAACACACTGATTGTGTTGCATATCACTGTGCGGAACCTCTTCTGTTTGTTACCCGTATAGGGTTCAAGAGGATCACGATGCGAAACCTACGCCAGGATGTCCTGTACGCCTTGCGGCAGATGCGGTTATCTCCCGTCTTTACCCTGACCGCCATGCTCACGCTTGCGCTGGGAATTGGCGCAACCACGGCGATCTTCTCGCTCATCGACAGTGTCATGCTCAAGTCGCTGCCGGTGGCCGACCCAGGGAGCCTTTATCGCGTGGGAGACGGCGGTAGTTGCTGCGTAGAGACCGGCCCGCAGGATAACTGGGGTATGTTCTCCTACACCCTTTATCAGCGGTTCGCCGCTGCCGCGCCGGAGTTCGAGCAATTGGCGGCGTTTCAGGCTTGGAAGGCACAGTACAGCGTGCGACGGAGCGAAACCGGCCAACAGGCGAAGCCGTTGCGGGGAGAGTATGTCTCCGGCAACTACTTCGCCACGTTTGGCCTGCCGGCCTATGCGGGCCGCACCCTGATGCCCAGCGACGACCAGCCTTCGGCCGCGCCGGCTGTCATGCTGAGCCACCGCGTATGGCAGCAGGAATATGGCTCGGATCCCAAGGTGGTGGGCGCAACTTTCATGCTGGATGGACATCCGTTTACGGTGGTCGGCATCACTCCCCCGGGATTCTATGGTGAGACGCTGCGCAGCGACCCACCGGAGCTCTTCATCCCACTCCAGCAGGAACCGCTGTTATCTGGGAAGAACACCCTGCTGAAGCAATCGAATTCCTGGCTGAGGATCATTGGCCGTGTCCGCCCGGGGGCCAAAACGGATGGACTTGCCGCCCGCTTTACCACGATCACTCGCCAGTGGCTGGTATCGGACCTGGGAGGGGAATTCCCGCAATTCCTGCCCCAGATTAAGGCGATCCTGCCCAAGCAAAACGTCAACATTATTCCAGGCGGCTCGGGCGTGGCCGAAATGAAAGCCGGATACAAGGACAGCCTGCGCATCCTACTTGCCGTCTGCTGCCTGGTGCTGCTGATTGCCTGTGCGAATATCGCGAATCTTCTGCTGGCGCGGGGATCGGCCCGCCGCTCCCAGACGGCGGTGCGGCTTGCGCTCGGGGCCTCAAGAAGGCGGCTCATTCGCCAGTCGCTGACCGAGAGCGTGGTGCTCTCGGTGATGGGGGGCGCCGCCGGGATCGCGGTGGCCTGCCTGGGAGTGAAGGTCATTGTTGCCCTGGCGTTCCACTCCGCGCACTTTGTGCCCATTGACGCGAGCCCGTCGCTGCCCGTTCTCGCCTTTGCTTTTGGCGTGTCGCTGGTGACCGGACTGCTGTTTGGCACTGCGCCGGCCTGGTTCGCGTCTCACGCTGAACCAGCCGAAGCACTGCGCGGAGTCAATCGCAGCACGCGGGACAGCAGTTCTCTGTCGCAAAAGGCTCTCGTCGTGGTGCAGGCCACCCTTTCTGTTGTGTTGCTCACGGGAGCCGGGTTGCTGACCCGAAGCATGCAGAAGATGGAAAACCAGGACTTTGGTTTTCAGACCAACCATCGTGTCGTTCTCAGCGTCAATGCCCCCTTTTCAGGCTATTCCGCTGAAAGGCTGGATGGGACCTACCGTGCATTGCAGCAGCGCCTACAACGGATTCCGGGCGTGCAAAGCGCGGTGCTCGCCCTCTATACGCCGTTCACCGATAACTGGGGCGAGATCATTGTGCGGCAAGGACAGGGCCAACCCAACGTAACAGACGACAGCAATGTTTCGTCATGGGATCGTGTAAGTCCCGGCTACCTGGAAGCCATGGGCGAGCCTATTGTGCGGGGCCGCAGCATCACGGAACAGGACTCCACCGCCACGCAGAACATCGCCGTTGTGGACGAATCGTTTGTGCGCAAGTTCTTCAAGAAAGGGGAGGAGCCGATCGGCGCGCATTTCGGGCTGACCGATGTGAAGAACAGTGGATCGTTTGAGATTGTGGGCGTGGTCCGCGATGCGAACTACACGGACCCGAGCGGCCATTGGCGGCCCACCTTGTTCTTTGCATCTCTGGCCCAGCGCTTGAACTATGCAAACCCCATGATGCAGATGGTGGATGACCGCAGCCACCTGATCGAAAGCGTTGTTTTGCAGATGCACGGCAGCATATCCGGGCTGGAACCGCAAGTGCGCCAAGCCTTCGCCGAGGTGGATCCCAACCTGACGCTCGTCGGCGTGCGGACGATGCAGCAGCAGGTGGCAGACAGGCTCGGCCAGGAGCGCACAGTGGCTCAATTGACGGGACTGTTCGGCATACTTGCGCTGATTCTGGCCGCCGTGGGCCTGTATGGCGTGACCGCCTACAGCGTGGAACGGCGCACCAATGAGATCGGCGTTCGCATCGCCATGGGCGCAGACCGGGGCAGCGTGATTCGCATGGTTTTGCGCGGGGCGTTTCTGCAAATCCTGATTGGCTTGGTGATCGGCATTCCGGCATCGATTGGATGCGCGCGTCTGATCGCGTCGCAGTTGTACCAGGTGAAGGGCTGGGACCCGGTCGTGCTGGGCGGATCGGTGGTTGCGCTCGCACTCTGCGCCCTGATCGCCAGCATTCTTCCCGCACGGAAGGCAGCCTCGATCAACCCGGTAATCGCCTTGCGTGTGGAATAGGGCTGCGAGCGGTGGGACGGCTTGCGAACGGCAAGACTGGTCCACGCAGGATGGTTCTGTACTCATCCCGAGGCGGTTTTGCGCGGCTCAGGCAACGTTTGTCTCAGGGCGAGTGGGAACCGGCGCGCCCTGCAAGGTGACAAATCGCCGCGGCTCGCAACATGCCCTGCCGAGCCGGGCCAGATCCGACTGCATCTCCCGGTCCACCCGGAATGACGCGAGCGTGGCGTCCAGAATCGCCGCCGCACCGAGATCCTCGGGCCTCTCAATGCGATAGTGCATCCACTTTCCTTCGCGCCGCGCACTTACGATGCCGGCGTTACGCAGATAGGCCAGGTGCCTGGATATCTTGGGCTGGCTCTGTTTGAGAATCTCGACAAAGTAGCAGACGCACACTTCCCGGCCATCCATCAGGTTCAGGAGCCTGAGGCGGGTGGGATCGGAGAGAGCGGCGAACAGGCGGCTCAGGCGGAACGATTTGGGGGCGCGGGCCATATTTCATAATATACGCCTTGACAGATGTGTCCACAAGATAATATATTCGCTTTGACGTATACGAGGAGGACTTAATGGACACCGACACGAACGTGAAAGAAGTAGTCAGGCAGAAGTACGGCAGCGCCGCCCGCGAGGTGGCGGGAGCAGGAAGCGTGGCCGCTTGCTGCGATCCCGGCCTCCGCTGCTGCGACCCGATCACCACCAATCTCTACAGCGCCGGAGAGAAGGGGTCGATCCCCGAGAGCGCGGTGCTGGCATCGCTGGGATGCGGCAATCCCACCGCGCTGATCGAATTAAAGGCGGGCGAGGTGGTGCTCGATCTCGGCTCGGGAGGCGGCATCGACGTACTGCTCTCCGCGCGCCGCGTCGGTTCCACGGGCAAGGCGTACGGGCTGGACATGACCGACGATATGCTGGCGCTGGCCCGCGAGAATCAGCGCAAGGCCGGAGTGGAGAACGTGGAGTTCCTGAAGGGCGAAATCGAAAGCATTCCCCTGCCCGACACCTCGGTGGATGTGGTGATCTCGAACTGCGTGATTAATCTTTCCGCGGACAAGGACCGGGTGTTGCGGGAGGCCTTTCGCGTACTGAAGCCGGGAGGCCGGTTCGCGGTCTCGGACGTTGTGGTACGCGGGAAAGTCCCTGAAGCCGTGCGGGAAAGCATGTTGCTGTGGGTGGGGTGTATTGCCGGGGCATTGGAGGAAACCGAATACCGGGCAAAGCTGATCGACGCCGGCTTTATCGATGTGGGTCTGGAGAGCACCCGAACCTACAACGTTGAAGATGCGCGGCAGTTTCTCGAGGAAGCGGG
>Ga0181531_10001872_pt1 | contig 13206 bp, 7 predicted proteins | sample PEATcosm2014_Bin_38_FD_119743 | JGI IMG/M metagenome (GOLD analysis project Ga0181531, IMG submission 119743) | Peatland microbial communities from MTU Mesocosm Facility, Houghton, MI, USA - PEATcosm2014_Bin11_10_metaG | ecosystem: Environmental > Terrestrial > Soil > Wetlands > Peat | place... | reverse complement strand
GAGACGCTTGTCGTCCTTCAGGACCTTCAGCCATGACGCGATATAGGCGGCGTGATCCTCGCGAACTTCCGGCGTGATGCCGAGGTCACCGCAAAGGAACGCTGATCCAAGTTCGGCAACAAGCTCCTCACGGGAGTAGCCTTCCTCGCCTCATTTGACGCCGCCCATATCGCGCGCCAGACGCTCGTCGTGCTTGGTCCAGTGGGTCAATTCGTGCGCCAGCGTGGCGGCGTGGCTCTCGGCGTTGCGGAAGGTCTTGAAGGGCGGCCAGTCGCAAGGCTTTGGCTGAGGGGAAAGGGCGGCCGACGCACTGCCCATGGACTCCACAAGATCAGGGACGTGAACCAGGCGCGGATGGTCGGGGTAGAAAGGCTTGCGGAGCCTCAACCAGTGATGAGGTGCCGCTTTGGAACAGGTCGCGCGCCGGCGGCCGGTTAGCGCTCATGACGGTCATTCCGCGGAATTTGTTATCTCCATGGAAGCGGACATTTTGACCGGCCAGCTTGCCGTGGAGGGTAGATGGTTTTGATAGGCGGCGCAACGGTTGGCATGTCGTAAGTTTGGACATTCAATCTAAGTTTCGGTTTAGAAGTTTTGGCGCAATTCGGAACACCGGCCGCCCAATGGGGCAAGGGTATGTAACGGTTCTAGATTCGCCGCGCTCTTGGAAATCTGCGCGCCTGCTTGTCAACATCTCGGTATTCTGTCGTATTGTGTGCCACAATGAGATTTGGCGGGAGGGGTCCGAATGAGCGAGCCGTCGCCTGATGAAGATCCGGTCAAAGCCCTGCTCCAGGCAGACGTGGACGAATTCCTTAAGAGTCCGGCTGTCGCGCAAAAGGTGATCGAGCGTGTGTCAGCAGAGACCCGGCTTCCTGCTCTGCTCGTGCGCGTTGCCTACTATTGGCTCCTAGTGCCTGTAGTGCGGTCACTACAGGACGGCATCCAGGACCATGCTATAGAGGGCATAATCCATCGCATAACTATGACCTTCGATGGCTTTCTCGGCAATCAGTTGACCGCAAAGCTCCTACCCAAACTCGCGGAGCACATGAAACGAGAGAACGCCGACAAAGCTGCCAACAAAAACATATTGCAACACTATCCCGCTGTTCCGAACGCGAGCCTTCTCTCCCCTGACGCGTTGACCCAGGCGATCCTCACATTGCAACTGGAGCGCGACGAGTCCTTCCAAAGAGATGTCAAATCCCAGCTTCTGACACTGCAACAACTCGTTGAGCGCCAACCCGCACTCGACCTTACACTCGCGCCGTCGGCGGGCAACAAGGACCCGTTCCGCTTCGCGTTCGGAGCCCGCAAGGCTACCCTTGTCGGCCGCAGCAATGAGCTGACGGAACTTCAGGAGTTCACTGGCGGCTTCGAGTCCTTTCGTTGGTGGTCGATTGGCGGGGAAGCGGGGGTGGGAAAGAGTCGCCTCCTGCTCGAGGCTATGCTGAATCTTGGCCCCCCGTGGCGAGTGGGTTTCTTGCCACGGAGCTTCGACAAGGGCTTTTCCTGGCATGACTGGCGGCCGCTTTATCCCACGTTCATCGCCATTGATGACGCGGGGCTCCGTGTCCCCGAAATTGCGTCGATGATTCAGGCGATCAACATGTCCAAGAGCGAGGGAAAACTCGCTTGGGCCGTTCGGATTGTTTTGCTGGACCGCGCCGCTGACGTGTTGCGGCTCCCTGGATGGGAGGAAGCCTCGTTGGTCGCGCATGTCAGACCCACCCAATTCAAGGAAGCTAAGATAATCCGCGGGCTGAACGACGTCGACGCGCTCGCTGTTGCGTCCCAATTGGCCGGGCCAGAGTCCGGTAATGCAGCGCTCGAGCTTCTGCAACGCATCGACGGCGAAAGTCGTCCTCTTTTTGTTAGCTTAGCCGCCGACGCGGTCCTTAGCGGGACCGATCAGGGGCTCGGAAGCATTGCCGGTTTGGCAGCCGACTTTTGGAAGCGAACCAAAGAAGCGTTCTGGGCACCGCTCGGCGCCGGCGAAGCAGAATTCGATGTCCTTTGCCTTGCAACGCTCGTTGCGGGTCTTCCCCTTCAGGTTCTGGCGGATGCGGCATGGGCTGATCTTGGCCTTCCGCGGGCAAGCCTGGAGATCAAACAGAGACTCGTGCTCATGCAAACGATCGAGGACACAAACCGCCGGCCAAGAATTCGGGCTTTGCAGCCAACCTTCGCGGGTGAGGTGTTTGTCCTCGACCACTTCAACCAGTCAGTTGGAATCGGAAAAAATCCCTCTACCGGCATCCTTCGGGCAGCTTGGCGCCATTCCCCATTCGAGGTCAGCGCCTTTGTACAGCGTGCAGTCTCGGACTTACCAGATCACCCAGCCCTGCAAATGATCCTCGAATCCGGCCCCGAGATTGGCGATGACCAAGCGCGGGAAGTCTGGAGCAGCTGCCTGCGCGCTTGTGTCGGAACCCAAATGGCGGCTGGCAAGACCGAACTCGCGCTCCGAACGTTCGCGCTTCTGCTCAGGCTTGCGGAAGGGAGTCCGACCGACCACACCCTGACGGATGCGGCTTTCATTGCTGCGGAGCTCATTACATATCTGGGCCTGCCGGAAATCACCGGCGTGATAAAGCTGCTGGAGGACTTAGTGAAAGCGTTCAACCGGCGTGGCAAGGTGGCCGCCCCGTTCGGGGCAATGCCCCCGGTTACCGAGCATAGACGGCAAATGTTGGCTCTGAAGAGCAGGATGGACCCAGTTTTTGCCGAGATATTCGGTACGCGCCTAACGTGGCCCGGCGCATTTGGAGCAGCATTCCAGGCCACTGTTTCCCTCGGCGAGAGACTGCCTAGCCTCCAGCAGCGACTCGCTCTTCTGGCTTATCTGGAGAAACGTATTCAGCCAGTTATCGACGCCGCGCCCACTTCCGATGACCCCGGCACTTTTCTCCTTCGCAGCCAGCTCATGTTCATTCAGGGAAGCCATGAAATATGTAGAACATCCCTGGATGGAAATAAGTATAGCGTCCTCATCCATAAGGAACAGAGCTTGCAGGCTTTGGAACAAGGCGAGATGGGCATCTGCGTTGCGGAAGCCAAGGCAGCCCTGCATTTGGCAATGTCGGTAGAGCTGATCGGCGAGTTTCCCGTAGAAATATGGTGGTGGTCGGTATGCTTGGCGGTGGACTTGAACAGGAAAGACTACTTCATAGAAGCGCGCACCTTGTTGGCTGCCGCATTTGACGGCGAGGAGGCGGTCAGTTCTCGCGAGGCAATCGTGGATTGGCTGGGCGGAGCGGCTGAGCCGGAACTTGTTGACCAGCTCTACCTGGTCGCCACTCAGAAACCTGTTCAATGACCGCGCAGGGTGTGCGATAGCGTCAGCCTCGCCCAATATCTTCCTCCATAGTCACTCTTCGCGCGCCGCGCGGTTCTTCTGCGTCCAAAAAACGCTGTCGGTCAGTTCCAGGCCGCAAGCGCCGGCGCCCGGCGCTCTTTCTCTTCGTTCCGGTCGCAAGCGATGCAGCCACCTCCACGCCGGCCGTGAGGCCGTCCGCATGAAGAGCGCGGCGGCCGCGGTCGAAGCGATTGGAGGTTATTATGAAATATTGGACGATGAACGAGTTGTCGCAGCTCACGCGCAGCGCATTGTTGCTATTGCAGAGATCAATTTCCGCTCAGCTAATTTCGCTGTCCGCCGAAACCATCGAGCGCCATATGGCGCTCGAAATTTTGGCGAATATTCGGGTCGCGTTGGGCCAGCCACTGCTCGCGCTCCGGCGCGGCGGCTTGAAGCCGCCGTCACCGTAATCAGTCTACGATCTCTTCGCACGGTCCAGCAGCGTGAACAGGCTCGGCTCGCGGTAGCGCTCGGCGGCATTACGCTCGCCTGCCGGCCGGTGATCGTCGCGAAGCTCAAAGAGAGTGGGCTGCTCGGCCTTGGGTATCGCCTGGGCACGGCGGGCTTCAACAAGGTCGCGCCACAGAAGCCTCCGGCCATCGATCTCAACGAAGCGGGGAAGAGACATGATGTTCACTCCTCGAGTGGGGCCGCCTAAGCGGCGGCCCTTTCCTCGTCCGCGGCGCTCTCGCGGCGTTGCTTGCCGTGCAGGTAGTCCACGGCGCGCTGTGCGTGGCTCGCGGCTGAGAAGATGAGACGCTTGTCGTCCTTCAGGACCTTCAGCCATGACGCGATATAGGCGGCGTGATCCTCGCGGACTTCCGGGGTGATGCCGAGGTCGGCGCACAGGAAGGCTGACCCGAGTTCGGCAACAAGCTCCTCGCGGGCGTAGCCTTCATCGCCCCATTTCACGCGGCCCATATCGCGGGCCAGGCGTTTGTCGTGCTTGGTCCAGTGGGTCAATTCATGCGCCAACGTGGCGGCGTAGCTCTCGGCGTCGCGGAAGGTCTCAAAGGGCGGCATCTGCACGAAGTCGGGGCCTTCGGCATAGAAGGCACGTGTGCCACCATGGCGGATGTCGGCACCGATGGCGGCAAAGAAGCGGTCAGCGGCTTCGATGCGTTGCATCTTGGTCAGCGTCGGCGGTTCCGTCGTCGCGGTGTAATGCGCGGGCAAGCCGTCGCATTGCTCGGCATTGAAAACGGTGTAGCCCTTCAGGAAAGGAATTTCGCGCTCGCACTCCTCGCCTTTGTTGTTAGTCTCGGTGCGCTGGATGCGATCGGCATAAACCACAAGCTCGCCGGTCTCGCCTTTCTTGACGTTGCCGCCAAGTTCGAGCGCTTGTTTAAATGTGAGCCATAGCGGGCAGGCATAGCCTTTGACAGTGGCAGCAGACCACAGCATCACAACGTTTATTCCCTTGTAGGGGATTCCGTTATGGCGCAGCGGGCGAATGATCTTGCCCGCGGCGTGTTCGGCATTCCAAGGACGAAGCCAGGGACGGACTCCCTGTTCCAGGTCGGCGATGATCTTGTCGGTGATGCGGCCATACACATCGCGGCGTCCGTTGTTCGTGTCGGTCATTTTTCGATCTCCTTTTTCGGGTTTGAGGTTCAGCAACTGAACCTCTGCCCGTCGGCGAGACCGGGGTGTGCAAGCGGAAAGGGGGTTCGCAGGGACCCGAAACGCAACGAAATTGACCACCCTATAGGGACATTTCGTCTTCGTTTTGGGTGGAAGCCCCTTGCAGCGCGCCGAGGGGCAGGCCCCTAAGCCTGGCAACGCCAGGTCAGGCCGCGTCTGCGGCCAAGATTCTCTTTGCGCGAGGGATCGTCACCCGCATGGGCCGAGACGCCGCTCTGCGGCTCGGGGCAAAGCCTAGAGCCCGACCCGCCTTCCTTCCTGGCGGGGCGCGCCCATTCCTATTGCGTATTGTTTATCTACGGAATCCGACACGTCAGGACGAGGCCAACGTGATGCGGCACAAATCAAGACTTTTGGACAATTTGCTTGCGGAAAGGGGGTTCTAATGGACCCGACACGCAACGAGCTTAACCGCCCTTGAGGAACATTGCGCCTTCGTTTTGGGTGGAAGCCCCTTGCAGCGCGCCGATGGTGCTGGCCCCTAAGCTTGGCAACGCCAGGTCAGGCCGCGTCCGCGGCGGTATGACTATCTCGAGTTCACGGTCGCGGCCCGCTTGGGGCTAGCCAGACGGTTCGAGCGCTCGGGCCCTTGACCGGGTTACATCCGCTGGCACGAGTGCTAGGATAAGCACGAGCGCCTTGACTCGCGGGCGGGCGGTGACAAAACCTAACACCTCGTGTAGGTTAGGCGCCGTTCTTCATATAAAGTGATAACAGAATGGCATGCTGTTGCAGCCGAGTCGTAGGCGGTAGGAAATCTAATGAAAAGCTTGCTCGAACAGCTCCCCGGTATCGTCGCAGAGGGTAAGCGCGAGGCAGAACGGGTGATGGAACGCTCCGAAAGCAACTACCGCATCGGCTTGCAAACTCGCGAGTTGGTCATCCCGTCAAAGGATAGCAACTGGCAAGATTTATTGCGCCAACAAGGAAAGGCACCAGGCTCGGACGTAAGGGCCGTTTCAAACCGACTCATCTATGGTGATAATCTGCTTGCTATTGCTGCGCTTCTAGCCGGGGACGACGAGATCGACCCGATGCGCGGAAGTGTCGATCTCGTATATATCGACCCTCCTTTTGACAGTAAGGCTGATTACCGGTCGAAGATACAGCTTCCCTCCATTGAACTTCAGCAAGGGCCGGCTGCTATCGAACAATTCGCGTATTCTGACACATGGTCTGATGGGACCTATTCATATCTACGAATGCTCGTGCCACGAGTGATCCTGATCCGCGAATTACTTTCTGATGTTGGGAGCTTCTATCTTCACATCGACCGAAGTGTGGGGCCATACGTCAAAGTCATCATGGACGACATATTCGGCCGTGAGAATTTCGAGAATGAAGTCATCTGGAAAAGAACCACTTCCAGGGGTGGAAGTGAATATTATAATCACGTGCATGACAATTTGTACTTATACACGAAGACCGGATGCGGTCTTTGGAATCAGCAATACACCCCCTACACGGATGTCTACATAGATTCAATGTTTCGAAAGGTGGCCCCCGACGGCCGCCGCTACCGGGAAAGCCCCCTGACAGCACCCGGACGACGGAACGGTGACTCTGGCGCGCCATGGAAGGGAATCGATCCCAACAAAATGGGAAAGGGCCGTCACTGGGCTGTTCCCGGCTTTCTTCGACATCTAATTTCGAAGGAAGCTCAATGTAACGTCCAAAGGTCATTAGATGAACTCGATGCTGTCGGGCGCATTCTCTGGGCACGTGGAGGCGATGGGAACCCCAATGTAAAGCAATTTGTCGATGATTTGCCTGGCGTAGAGCTTCAGTCTATTTGGACAGATATCGGCCTCGAATCTGGCCCCGATTACGACACTCGTAAACCGGAACGCCTTCTTGAGCGAATTGTTAACTCTTCTTCGGACAAAAGCTCGATCGTAGCTGACTTCTTCGTCGGCTCAGGAACAACGGCGGCTGTTGCCGAACGTCTAGGGCGTCGCTGGATTGCGACTGATCTCGGGAAGCCCGCGTGCATGATTACCCGGAAGCGGCTGATTGACTTGAACGCAAAGCCATTCCTCTATCAGCACATAGGCGACTACCAGGTTGAACAGATGCGTTCGACCATGGGAAGCCGTTTTAGGATCGGCGATCTTGCGGAAATCGTCCTCGGCCTCTACGGCGCGCTGCCGTTGCCGACCGAGGAAAACCCAAACAAGAACATGGGGCGCGTCCAAGGCAGCAAGACTCTCGTGCTGGCAGACAGCCCGAACAAGATGACTGGCCTCACCACCTTGCGGCGTGCGATCGAAATTCGCGACAATCTTATGGGTGGCTGGGACAAGGTAGTTGTGCTGGGCTGGAACTTCTCCCCCACGATTGGGCACGATATCGAAGTGCTTGGCCAGGGCGAGCGGCTGGAAGTGCTGGTAATCCCGCCCGACCTCCTGGATCGCCTAAAGAAGAAAGGCCACAAGCTGAAGGCAGATGAGGTTCGCTTTTCTTCGCTGCAATACCTCAAACTCGGGGCGATCGAACGGAAACGCGAGGAAAAGAGCGAGGCACTTTCGGTCACAATTGCCAACTATGTGCTGCTGTCACCGGAAGCGCTCAACCTAGATGAAGCGAATCGGGACAAGTTGCAGAAGGTCATCAACGCCGATCCGCTTGCGCTGATCGAATATTGGAGCGTCGATCCCGACTATGATGGGGAAGTGTTCCGATCAGTCTGGCAGGACTACCGCGAAAACACGGAGAATGATGCTGATCCCTATCGGGTCGTCACGACGGCGCGGCTCACGGCGCTTCCGAGGAAGGATGGTGCGCGCCGTATCTGCGTTCGCGTCGTCGACGTGTTCGGCTTCGAAGCCGAAGCAATCGCCGAGGTGCCGTGATGCCGAGCATCAACGATCTCTCCCTCGCACAAGGGCTCACCGCCAAGGTCAATGAAGTCTGCATCGGGTTGGAAAGCGGGACGGCCCTGATCCTGGAACAGGTCTCGGAGACGACGGCGGAGTTGTTGAAATGGTGGTTCCAGGCAGATTTTCAGGAGGCGCGCCGCGTCAACTTTCATCCCGGCCAGCAGCAGGCCCTGTTGAACGTGATCTATGCACATGAAGTGCTGGGTATCTCGACGTTGCAGGACCTTTACCAGGCTGCCGCTCCTGCGGTCATGCTGGGGAGCGCGCGCGACTCGGAAATCATCCGGGCAACCAAGAATGCCTACCCAAAATACTGCCTCAAAATGGCTACGGGCACCGGCAAGACCTGGGTTCTACAGGCCATCATGGTTTGGCAAGTTCTCAACGCCAACCGCGCGCCGGATAACCCGCGTTACACGAAGAACTTCCTCATCGTTGCCCCCGGCCTCATTGTCTATGACCGGCTCCTCGATGCGTTTATGGGGAAGGAACGGGACGGAAAACGCGACTTCTCGATTTCCGACTTAGCAGTCTTCCAAGAGCTATTCATTCCCGACGCCTACCGGGATGAGGTGTTCCGGTTCGTACAAGGCACGGTCTGCCCCAAGGAGGACATTGGCCGGAAGGTAACGGCGGGCGGCATCATCGCCATTTCCAACTGGCATGTGCTGTCGGAAGAAGGCGAGCCAGAAGAGGACGGCGATATCGATGCGCCCGGAGATTCCGCGGACGCGAAGGTGATCGTGCAGACGATCCTGCCGCTTACGCCAGGCACAAATCAGGGTAATGACCTCAACGTCCTGAACCGCCGCTTTGAGCGCGGCGGCATCCTTGACTATCTCAAGGACCTGCCGTCGCTCCTCGTGTTTAACGATGAAGCCCACCACATCCATGACTTCAAACGGGAAGGAGAGGTGACCGAGGTTGAATGGCAAAAGAGCCTCAACCTGATTGCTGAACCAAAGGGTAGCCGCTTCGTCCAGCTGGACTTCTCCGCGACCCCCTACAATGAGGTCGGGACCGGCCGGAATGCCCGGAAGTCATACTTCCCGCACATAGTTGTGGATTTCGATCTCAAGACAGCAATGCGTGCGGGCCTTGTGAAGTCCCTTGTCCTCGACAAACGCTCTGAGATCGGCGCGCTGAGCCATGAAGTGTTGGACTACAAGGCCGATCGCGATGAGAACGGGAATCCGATGCTCTCCGAGGGGCAGCGGATCATGCTTCGGGCGGGATTAACCAAGCTTCGCAAGCTCGAAGCGGAATTCGAGTCCCTCGATTCCGAGAAACATCCGAAGATGCTGGTGGTGTGCGAAGACACCACCGTCACACCGCTCGTCGATGAGTTCATGCGGCTTGAGGGACTTGCGGATGATGACGTGCTTCGTGTCGATTCCAACCGCAAAGGCGAGTTGAAGACAGAAGAATGGAAGGTTCTGCGGGAGCGGTTGTTTGACGTGGATCGCCACAAGGCCCCGCGCGTCATAGTCAGCGTGCTCATGCTGCGCGAGGGTTTCGACGTCAACAATATTTGCGTTATCGTGCCACTCCGAGCCTCGGCGGCGGGAATTCTACTTGAACAGACGATCGGGCGCGGCCTTCGCCTCATGTGGCGCGGAAACGAATACGATGACATCAAGCGCGAGAACCGCCAGCTCATCCGCGGTGGGCAAACGCCGACAAACATGATCGACATCCTGTCAATCGTTGAGCATCCGGCCTTTCAAGGATTCTACGACGAACTAATCCGGGAAGGCTTGGCGGCCGAGGCCGATGATGAAGCCGACCAAAACACCTCGTCCATCGGCGATCTGGTATCTGTTGGCCTGCGGCCGGGCTTTGAGGCATTTGACTTTGCGATCCCCTTCATCCTCCGGGACGAGATTGAGGAGCTTGAGGAAACCCGGATTGATCCCTCCAAGCTGGAAACATTCGGCGTGTTCTCTCTCGATCAGCTAAAAAAGCAGATCGGCCAAGGCGAGAAGTTCCACTCGGAAGATGTCCAGGCTCGGACGCGCTTCGGCGACTACCGCGTGCAAGGCGGCGTCATGACCGCGACCGGATATAACGATTATCTTGCCCGGATCACACGCCGGATCACGGAAGCCGTCACGCTCACGGACACGACGTCAAGCTCAAAGGCGTTCGCGAACGCGACGAAGTTTCCCTATATCCAGATCAACCGAGCCGAATTGGCGGAGGGCATAGATACCTTTATTCGTAATCATCTATTCGGCACCCACCTTGATCCTCTGGCCGATGAGAATTGGCGGGTACTTCTGATCGATCCCGTCACCGAACACATCATTAAGGTATGGGCGCGGTCGATCCTGGAAGCGGAAGACACGGTGGTTGTGGCGAACGCCGAAGTTACGCATCGACGATTGTCCGAAGTCCCGAAACTCGCCATGCGCGAAAGCTCCTCCCTTGCCGTTCAGAAAGCGATCTATCTCCGGCTATCCTACCCCTCTCGAAGCGGCGGACTGGAACAAGCCTTCATGGAGACGTGCGAAGTGGACGCGAGCGTTGATGCCTTCTGTAAGATCAACGAACAGAAGCACACTTTCGCTCGCCTTCGCTACATCAAGGAAGATGGTCTCCCGGCATTCTACTCGCCGGACTTCTTCGTGCGCGCCAGTGAAAACGTCTACCTCGTTGAAACAAAGGCGCAGGGGCAACTGACTAGCCCAAACGTGCTCCGCAAGCGCAAGGCGGCTGTTGCTTGGTGCGACCGGATCAACGGTCTTGCCTCCGAGCACCGTGAAGGCTCCGAGTGGCATTACGTCCTTCTGGGTGAAGACACATTTTATGGTTGGCGGGAGAAAGGTGGCTCAATGGGCGATCTCCTTGCCTATGCCAGGCTTCGCCCAGTCCAAGAGCATGTCCAGGCGAAGTTTGCATTTTAGTGGGGAGGGCCTGAAGCATGGACTGGGACCACGATCACATTCTTCATCTCGGTAACGAAACCGACGCGCCTGCCGACCCGGGCTCAAACGTAACCGCCTACCGGAAGCGCATCGAACCATGGTTGTCCTCGGTCTTCCAGGCCGAGCATCTATCCCTTCTTGTGGGAAACGGATTTTCGAGCGCCATTGCGTCGGTTGCTGGAGTTCGCACAGCGGGTATGGCCGCCGCGAAATTTGGCTGTGTACTGCAAGACAAAGTCGAGGCAAGAGCAAAACGTTTGGCCTCGGCGGGCGCTCGCGGGGAACCAAATATTGAAGACCTAATCTCCGCGGCGCTCGAACTTCACACCGGCCTCACTATTCTCGATCACCCTGACTGCGGCGCGTGGGACACGGCGATTAACCGAATGCTCGCTGAACTTGCCGGCGGCGTGCTTGCTACGGAAAGAGGCATAAAAGACCACCTTGATCAGGTCAGCACTTCAGCAGGTTTCACGCCGCGAGAGGCGCTCGTATCGTTTCTGATGAGCTTCGCCAGCCGCGCTGCATCTCGTGAGCGGCTCCACATCTTCACGACGAACTATGACCGACTGGTCGAGCGGGGATGTGATCTTGCCGGATTGCGAATTATCGATCGGTTTATCGGCGCGATCGAACCGGAATTCCGCTCGTCAAGACTTCAGATAGACATGCATTACTTGCCTCCGGGTATCCGAGGCGAACCGCGGCAGCTTGAAGGAGTGGTAAGGCTAACCAAGCTCCACGGTTCGCTCGACTGGCGGAGCGAAGGACGCCGCTTTTACCGGACATCGATGCCGTTTGGCGCCGAAAACAGTCATCCGTCGCTCCCCGCCAATCCGCGCCAATCAGTGTTGATCTATCCAAACGCGGCCAAGGATAGCGAGACAGGAAATTACCCATACGCGGATTTGTTTCGTGATTTCTCAGCAGCAGTTTGCCAGCCGAACAGCGTGTTGGTGACATATGGCTACGGCTTTGGAGATGACCATGTCAATCGCGTTATCGCAGATATGCTCACCATCCCGTCGTGCCATCTCGTTATCATAGCGTGGGGAGACCAACCCCACAGTCGAATAGCATCTTTCGTCGAACGCGTCGGCCGGCCACCACAAATAACTCTGATTTTGGGTCGGCATTTCGGGGATTTGGCCAACCTGGTGCGGTTCTACTTACCCAAGCCAGCGATCGATCCTTTGACGATCCGCATGACGGAACTGATCGAGCGCCGCGGCAAAGGCAGTGATCTGTCGTCCGGCGATCCACTGAAGGTGCCATGACGACAATCGTCGAGAGATTGGGTGCACTTGCCGTTGGCCGAATTGAAACGGTCACACCGGGCGAAATCATCTTCACGCTGTACAACGAGACACCGCAGGCAACGGCCCTCAATACTGGAGTCCCGACGGGATTTCCTCGGATCAACGCATACATTTTGATTCCAAATGAAACGGGCGCGGTTGTCGCGACGATCAAGGAGCTGACGATCAGCCGCGCGCGCAATTTGGATGCAGGAAAGCGTGATGAGGCGCTTGTCGACCTTCCATTTGCTAACCGTCAGGTCGTCGCCGTTCCATTTGGCACGCTTTTGCTCGAAGAATATGATCACAATGGCCAACCGCTCTACTCGCTGGAGCGGGGCGTGCCGGTGCTTCCATCGGTTGGCGACCCGGTCCTTCTTCCAACACAAGTGCAACTTCGGTCTATCGTCGAGGCCAAGGTCAGTGACCGGCTTGTCCAAATTGGAACGGCGCCGTTTGCCGGGAATGCGCCGGTTTGGGTGCATCCCGATAAATTATTCGGGCGGCACCTCGCCGTTCTCGGAAACACTGGTAGCGGCAAGTCCTGCTCAGTAGCCGGTATTATTCGTTGGTCGCTTGAGGCGGCTGCCAAATTAGCTGGCGATGAAAGGCCGCCAAATGCTCGGTTTATCGTTCTTGACCCAAATGGTGAGTACGGTGAGGCGTTTAAGAGCGGAGACCTTAAAGCACGCCAATTTGCCGTCGGCGGCGGCGCTGGCATGCACCCACTTACGGTGCCTGGCTGGCTTTGGACCGGACAAGAATGGTCCGCGTTTACGTCGGCCCAACCCGGGTCACAGCGACCTCTGTTGCTAAAAGCTCTTCGCCTCCTGCGTAACGGTGGTGCCACGGTCTCCACCGCCAAGGAGCAGGTCGTTCGAAGATACCAGGGGTATGTGCGACAGATCGAGCAGCTTTATGCGGACGTTCCGGCTAGTGTCGCGGGCTTTCCACGGAACAAAAGTTTTGGAGAGTCGCTCGAAGGGCTAATCGCATTAATCGATGCTGACGAGCGCACACTTGAGGCGTTCGGATCGGAGGCTGCCACCTTGATTGCGGCCGCGGTCGCCATGCGTGGCCCGATCGACCGGCTG
>Ga0181531_10001871_pt1 | contig 13215 bp, 11 predicted proteins | sample PEATcosm2014_Bin_38_FD_119743 | JGI IMG/M metagenome (GOLD analysis project Ga0181531, IMG submission 119743) | Peatland microbial communities from MTU Mesocosm Facility, Houghton, MI, USA - PEATcosm2014_Bin11_10_metaG | ecosystem: Environmental > Terrestrial > Soil > Wetlands > Peat | place... | reverse complement strand
TCCACGGCCAGCCGCTGATTTACTTCGACAACGCCGCGACGTCGCAGAAACCGCGCGCGGTGATTGACGCGCTGGTGCATTATTACGAACACGATAACGCCAACGTCCATCGCGGCATCCACGAATTGAGCAACCGCGCCACGGCGGGTTACGAAGCGGCCCGGGCGCGAACGGCCAAATTCATCAATGCCCGGAGCGCCGAGGAAATCGTGTTCACGCGCGGCACGACCGAGGGCATCAACCTCGTCGCCAGTTCCTGGGGCGCGAAAAATCTGAAGTCCGGCGACGTGATCCTGCTCACCGAGATGGAGCACCACAGCAACCTTGTGCCGTGGCAATTGCTGGCGCAACACACCGGCGCGAAGCTTGCTTATGTGCCCATCACCGGTGATGAAGGTCTGCTCGATTTGTCGAAGCTCGATTTGCTGCTGACCAAACAGGTGAAAATGTTCGCGATGGTTCATATCTCAAATTCACTCGGTACTGTGAATCCGGTGGCCGACCTTTGCGCCCGCGCGCACAAGCTCGGCATTACCACATTGGTGGACGGCGCGCAGAGCGCCGGGCACATGCCCGTGGACGTGCAGGCCATTGGTTGCGATTTCTTCGTGTTCTCCGGCCACAAGATTTGCGGACCGACCGGCATCGGCGTGTTGTGGGGACGGCAGGAATTGCTCGATGCCATGCCGCCGTATCAGGGCGGCGGTGAAATGATTTTGTCAGTGGAATACCAGAAGACCGAGTTCAAAAAGGCGCCGCACCGGTTTGAGGCCGGCACGCCGGACATCTCCGGCCCGATTGGCCTGCACGCCGCGATGGATTATCTTGACGCCATCGGCCGCGACAACATCTGGAAACATGATCAGGAACTGGCGAATTACGCCTATGAAATGCTCGCTGCATTAAAAAACGTCCGGCTGTTCGGCCCAAAAACCGGCCGGGCCGGGCTGGTGAGTTTTCTGCTGAATGATGTTCACGCACACGACGTGGTAACGCTGGCGGACCAGGCGGGCGTGGCGTTGCGCGGCGGGCATCATTGCACCCAACCGCTCATGCACCGGCTTGGTGTGGAATCCACCGCCCGCGCCAGTTTTTACTTTTACAACACCAAAGCCGAAGTGGACCGCTTTGAGGAAGTGGTGAAAGAAATCCAGAAATTTTTCGGGCAATGACGGCGACTGAGAAAATTGATCCGAATTCTGCAATGCGCGAGTTGCTGGAAAATTTTCCCGGCGCGCAGCGGGCTTTGTTCCGGCGGTATCACATCGGCGGGTGCAGCAGTTGCGGGTTTGCTCCGGACGAAACGCTGGCGCAGGTCTGCTCGCGCAATGGCAATCTGGACGTGGCCGAAGTGCTGGCGCACATCCAGTCCAGCCACGAGGAGGACGCGAAAATTCTGATTTCACCGAAGGAACTGGCCGAGCTTTTGCACAGGAACAAATCAGTGAAGCTGGTGGATGTGCGTTCGCGCGAGGAATTTGAAGCGGTGCATATCGAAGGTTCGGTGTTGCTGTCGCAGGACGTGATGCGGGAACTCATGGCGAGCGGTTCGAACACGAACCCGGTTGTGGTCGTTGATCACGCGGGCAAGAACGGTCTGGACGCGGCGGCGTATTTCATGGGGCACGGTTTGCAGAACGTCCGTTGTCTGAGCGGCGGCATTGATGCTTGGGCGCAGGAAGTGGATCCGAAGCTGCGGCGGTACAAGTTGGGGTAAATTTGACCGCCAAGACGCCAAGATTTTCAGACAGAATGAACAGAATTTTGAAGAATTACTTTTGCCGATTCCAATTTTGTTAATTCTGTAAATTCTGTCTAAACATTAAATTTGAACAGCATCACGTCGCCGTCCTGCACGACGTATTCCTTGCCTTCCATCCGGTAGAGTCCCTTTTCCCGGGCGGCGGCGATGGAACCACATTTCACCAAATCGTCGTAGGCGACGGTTTCGGCCTTGATGAAGCCGCGTTCGAAATCGGAGTGGATGACGCCCGCCGCTTTCGGCGCGGTGTCGCCGACATGAATGGTCCAGGCGCGGACCTCTTTTTCACCGGCGGTCAGGTAGGTGCGCAGGCCGAGGAGGTGATACGTGGCACGGATGAGCGCGCCGACGCCGGATTCTTCAACGCCGAGTTCCTTGAGAAATTGTTTCGCCTCATCGGCTGACAAATCAATCAGGTCGCTCTCGATTTGCGCGCTGATGACAACCGCCTCACAGGCGAGGTGCGTTTTTACGTAGTCGCGCACCTTCTGGACAAACGCATTTTTGTCGGCGGTGGCGAGGTCGGATTCCTTTACGTTGCAGGCGAAGATGGTGGGTTTGTCCGTGAGCAGGAAAAACGACCGGGCGGTCACCTTTTCCTCGGGCGTGAGTTGAACGGTCAACGCGAGTTTGCCGGCGTCCAGCGCGGGTTCAAATTTGGCCAGCACGGCGTCCTCGGCCACGGCTGCCTTTTCGCCACGCTTCACGTCCTTGGCCAGTTTGTCCCGGCGCTTTTTCACGTTGTCCAGGTCGGCGATGGCGAGTTCAGTGTTGATGATTTCGATGTCGCGCACGGGATCAATCGAGCCGGTGACGTGGTGGATGTCCGCATCCTCGAAGCAGCGCACGACCTGGACGACGGCGTCCACTTCGCGGATGTGGCTGAGGAATTTGTTGCCGAGGCCCTCACCGGCGCTGGCGCCCTTGACGAGGCCGGCGATGTCCACGAATTCGATGGCCGCCGGGATGATGACGGTGGTTTTGGCGATTTGAGCGAGCGGTGCGAGCCGCGCGTCGGGCACGGTGACGACGCCGACGTTCGGGTCAATGGTGCAAAAGGGATAATTCGCCGCCTCGGCCTTGCGGGTGCGCGTGACGGCGTTGAACAGGGTGGACTTGCCGACGTTGGGCAATCCGACGATTCCGGCTTTAAGCATAAATTAACCGCGGAGACGCGGAAGCGCAGAGGATTACCATGAAACGGCGGGTGCAGAAAGATTTTGTCATTAAATTCTGTGCCGGGCCAGTTGCCACACGATGTGTCCGCCGGCAAAAAGTCCATACGCAATCAGGCAAATGCCCGAAATGTGCTGCATGCGCACCAGCGTGCCTTCGCTGAACCGGCCGTGCCCGCGCGATACGCTGTAGCTAAGCCCGCAAAACCACAGGTTGGTGCCCAACGCCACGCCGACGACGCAGGCGCTTTTGGCGGCGAAAGTATCGGTGACCCAGTCGTGCGACATAAAGTTGGCCGCGAGCACAATCCAAAACAACAGCACCCCGAGGTTGCCCAGCACGCGGACAAAGCCGGTCATGAACGCCGAATGAGGATTGAATTTTTCGCCGACGCGGGCCTCGATTTTCCCGGCGGCGGCGCCGAGTTGCGTGGGCGCGGCGACGGTTTTGGCCGTAAGAAACTTCAGGCCGAGAAACAGGAGGAAGGTAAAACTGAACAGTTCCATCGAAGCCTTGACCATGCGGTCGCCGAAGAACGACGAAAAGCCCGTGAACGCAATAGTGCAATAAATCAATTCCATAACCGACGCGCCGAGTCCCACCAGCATCCCCTGGGTGAACCCGCGCTGGGCGCCTTCATTGATGATGGTCAGATTGACCGGCCCAATCGGCATGGAGAGCAACAACCCGCTGATCAGGCCCGTGACGGCGGCGAGAAAAATAGTTGATAGATCCGGCATCGTTCAGTGGGCCTCCGGTTCGTCCTCGTCTTCCTCTTCAATTTCCTGGCGCCACGCGCGGGAGAGGCTTGGCCGCACGAAGCCATAGACGAGATACAGGGTGAAAAACGCCGGCAACACATAATAAAGGACCCGTTCCCGCAGCACCAGCAGGCAGCCCAGGAACAACGCCGCACCGATGGCCTTGGTGAAGGTGCTTTTCGAACGCAGCCCCAAGGATTTGAAGCTGGGATACCTCACGGTGCTGACCATCATGGCCGACAGGAACACCAGTACCACCGCCAACAGATAGTTCCATTTTCCGAGGTTTTTTTCATTTTCGTTGAAATGAATGATGAGCAGGGTGAGCGACGCTACGAGGCCCGCTGCCGAGGGAATAGGGAAGCCGAGAAAATCCTTGCCCCCGCCGCCGGCGTGGAGGGACAGCACATTAAAACGCGCCAGCCGAAAAGCACCGCAGAGCAGATAAATGGAAGCGATGAACCAGCTGATTTGGCGATATTCGCCAAACACATCCGCCAGCACGACGCGTTGCACCAAAAACGCGGGGGCGACGCCGAAGGACACCAGATCGGCCAGTGAATCAAACTCCCGCCCGAAGGGGCTCTCCACGCCGCCCATGCGTGCCACGCGCCCGTCGAACAAATCGAAAATGCACGCGAGCAAAATGAACGCCAGCGCCAGTTTAATGGGCATCCAGTTGACATCGCCGGCATCGTCGGGCATGAGGTTCGCGTCAACAATTTTGGTCAGCGCCACGAAGCCGCAAAACAGGTTGCCGGCCGTCAGCAGATTCGGCAGGAAATAAATTTTCAACTGGCCATCGTCATGATGATCTGCTGGCGGAGTTGGAGAAGAGGGCGCGTTCATAAACGGAATTCAATCAAAGGCGGCAATCACGGTTTGGCCGCCGACGACCCGGTCGCCGAGCTTCACCTTGATTTTGGCGCGCGGCGGCAGGTAAACCTCCACGCGCGAACCGAATTGAATCAGGCTGATGCGTTCGCCGCGCTGGACGATGTCGTTTTCCTTCAACCAAGGCACGATGCGGCGCGCGATGAGACCGGCGATGAGGCGCACGCCGATTTTTTCGCCGCGCGGCTCGGCTACATCCAGGCCGATGAGCAGATTTTCGTTGAACTGCGCCGATTCAGTCTTCAGCGCGCTGATAAACTGTCCGGGCGTGTATTTGCACAAGGCGACGCGGGCGGTCACCGGCGCGCACTGCACGTGGACGTCAATCACGGAAAGAAAAATGGAGATGCGCTGGCATTCGCCGCGGAGGTGGTCCGGTTCGGTCGTCACGTCGATGACATCCACCTTGCCATGCCCGGGGGAGATGACGAGGTTGGGACCGGCGGGCACGAGCGGATCGGGATCGCGGAAGAAATAGAACGTAAACACCGTAAACAGCCCCCACAAAGCGACCAGTGCCCACGTCAGATAGCGCAGGATGAAGATGGCGGCCCATTTGGCCAGAAAGGCAATGGCCAGCAACACGATGACCGCTGCGCCTCCCAAAGCAATCAGCCGCAGCGCGGCGAGCGAGGCTTTGCCAGAGTGTTTCACGCCATCAGCATAAAAATTTTGCGCCCCGCTTGCAATTCGGCATTTTGGCAGCAACTTAAGCTCACGTTGCAAAATCCGGCACGAAGCCGGAGGCGCAGCGGGAGAGAAAGTAAAAATTCAAAACGATTATGTCACTGAACACACCTGATTTGACGAAATTCCCCCCGCGCAGCCCGCGCGTGCGGCTGGGCGGTTACGTGATTCTGCCCCGGATGCTCGACAAAGGCCGCGCGACCGTCGCCGGCAAAAACGGCGAATATCATTACGCCTGCCCCCTGGATCAGCGGTTCCTGGAATTTGTCGGCATCGATCCCGACCAATTGAAAAAGGAACTCAATAAGAGCGACAGCGAAGTCCTGGCATGGATTGAAAAGAACGCGAAACACAAACGCTCGCCGGTGGAGATCGCCGCGTGGTCGGCAGTTGCGGAACAGCGTACCCCCACGGACGTGGAGTCCCGGGAATTTTTCAACGGCCTTCACAAGCAGGCCGCGCCCCAACGCGAGGACATCGCCACATGGTTTGAGCTGCTGGATGTGGATGATTACGTGAGCTTTGGCGGGAAACCTTAACCGGAGTTACGATGTTGCCCGTCAGGGTCGGCAGCGCGTCAATCGTCAATCGTCAATTGAAAATTCAAACCTGCGGTTGATGCGCCGGCGTGGGTGCCGGTGCTTCCGGCAGTGACGCGGAAGATTCGCCTTCCACGGGCGCCTTCCACGGCTCGATTTTTTCGATGCGGTGCCGGTGGATGGCGCCATGAAATTCAAATTCAACCTCGTCGCCGACCTTGCGGTTCAACAACGATTGCGCCACGGGGGAAAGATAGCTGATGACACCCCGCTCGGGGTCAGAATCCCAGGCGCCCAGGATGGTGAAGGATTCGGACTGATTGGCCCCCAGGTCGACGGCCTGGACGATGGTGCCGATGCCGACGGCGTCGATCTTGGCGTTGGAAAAATCCGTGCCGCGGGCGCGCGAAAGCTGCGTTTCCAGTTCCTCCTTGCGGCGCATGAGGATTTTCTGCATCTCCTTGGCCGCCTTGTATTCGTGGTTTTCGCTGAGGTCGCCATAACTGCGGGCGATGGCGATTTCCTTTGAATTGGCGGGAATCTTCTTTTGCACGAGTTCCTGATATTCACCGCGTCGGCGTTCGAGACTCTCCCAGGAAACCAGGAGCGCGCTGTCCTGCCGGGTCTGTTCACCGCTGACGAGCGATTGCACCGCCGGGTGCGCCTTGACCAGCCGCGCCAGCAGCGAACGCTTGTCCATGTCATCGAACACGGGCGAAAATTGCAGTGCCCGCGTCAGGTCCTTGACGACCTCGATGTCGGCCGACGCCGTCAGTTCGGCAATTAATTCGTGGTCGTCGAGGATGAACTCGCGCAGGCGGTTGGAGCGTTTTTCGTTGAACTGGTCGCGTTCCATCGCCGTCAGCATGGCGCGAAACACTTCCGGCCCCAGAATGTCGGCGTAGGCGTCGCTGCGGTCGCGGGCGAGCCAGAGCAGCAGTTCGGTGCTGGCCGTATGCTGGTTGATGAGGCGGGCGAGAGTTTCCTTGAGCAGGTCCATCTTGCCTTCCTGGATCAGCAGGGCGGCGAACTCGCGGCATAGCTTGGCGGAGACAATGTTGAGCGAGCCGCGCAAAATTTCGTGCCAGCGCTCGGGGTTCGCCGTCTTGTACGATTCCAGCGCCCGATGGTGTTTGGCCGCGGGAATCAACTCCAGCACCGGACCGAATTTGACGTTGTCCTGCGTCCAGATTTGCGTGTCGGTGATTTCATCGGTGGCGGGAGGCAGTCCGGCGACGGCGCGCAGCTCATCGCGCGCAAAAATCGCTTCCAGCGCGACCGCCGGTTGGGTGCGTTGATGGGAGGCAATGTCCGCGTTCAGCGCCGGGATGATTTCGCCGGCCGCCGCCTGCTTGTCCGCCAGGTCCGCCGCGCTTTTGAGGAATTCCCCGACCACCACCACGCGCGCCCTCAGCCCCTTGGCCGCGCGAAAGTCTGCCAGCAACCGGTTTTGCAGCGTGGTTTCTTGTTCCTGGAAAACGACTGGTTCGGTCTTTTTCAGCGGCACGACAAAATGCCCGTCCTTCTTCATTTCACGCCGGGCGGTTTCCCACCATTTTCGCCAGTCGTCACGAATGACTTCGGGCACGAGCGCCTGCTGGATTTGGTCCGCCGTCGCCCGGCCGCCGTAGCTGTTCAGCACCAGCTTGATCAAATCCAGATGCCGGGCGGCCATCTGGCGCAGGCCTTCCAGGTCCATGGCCTTGCGCGCCAGGATATGGTCCTTGGAAATCGGCTTCAGCGATTCCGCCGCAAACGCCAGGTCCATCGTGTGTCCCGGTTTGCCCGGAAAATCGATCGTGAACCGCGCGAACACCGTGTCCACCGTCTTGATCCGCCCGAAGCCCCAACTGCGGTGCATGCAAAAGCCGCCGGTGGCCAGAAGCGTCAGCGGTTCGACATGGCGGCCTTCGATTTTGCCGGCGGCGGCTAATTTTTCAAATTCCTCTCTCATAAAAGCATCGTTTTTATCGGGTCATGAAAGCACAATGACTCCATTAAATGACGTGAGCGGCCAAAATCCAAGACAAATTGCGGCGGAAATTTTGCAACAACGGCGCCCGGGCGGTGACTTTACGGAGGGCTTGTTGGAGCGCGCGCTGGCCCAAGTCGGACTTTCCACCGTTGACCGCGCCCTGTGCCAGGAATTGGTCTATGGCGTCGTCCGCTGGCAAGCCGCGCTCGACTGGCTCATCGGCCGGAAGACGGATGGCCGTGAGCAAAAGCCCGGCCTCCAAAACCTGTTGCGGCTTGGCCTCTACCAGATTTTCTGGCTCGACCGGATTCCCGACCACGCTGCCGTGCACCAAACCGTTGAACTCGCCCGGCAAAATGGATTTGACTCACAAACCGGCTTCGTGAATGCCGTTTTGCGCGGCTATTTGCGCGAACACGACGCCACGAAGCAACTTCTGGCAGCATTGAAAACGACGCAGCCCGCGCTGGGCTGGTCGCATCCCGAATGGCTCGTCGCGCGCTGGCAGAAACGCTGGGGCGCGGAAAAGACGGCGCAACTCCTCGAATGGAACAACACGCCGCCGAAAACCTTTGCGCGCATCAATACGCTGAAATTTGGCAGGGCGGGCAGTCCTCTGCCCGCCGAACCCGCGAATGCAGAAGGCGGCGCGCACGGAGTGACGCGCCCTGCCTCGGAAAACACCGATGATCTGCTTGCTCGCTGGCGAAACGAAGGCGTCGTATACGATCCTGTCCGGCGCGAGCCACTTGAGGAAAATCTGGTCTTCGAATTAAAATCACATCCGCCGCTGGCCTCGCTCGACAGTTTCAGGCAGGGCTGGTTTTACATCCAGGACCCCAGCACGTTGTTCACGCCGATCTGGCTTGGGGCGCAACCCGGCGAAACGATTCTGGATTTTTGCGCCGCACCGGGCGGCAAGACGACCTTTCTTGCCCAATTGATGAACAACCAGGGCCGCATCGTGGCACAGGACATTTCCAGGGAACGACTGAAATTGATTCAAGAAAATTGCCAGCGACTGGGCGTCACCTGCGTTGAACCCATTTTATCTTCAGCCTTCAGCCTTCAGCCTTCAGCCTTTGATCGGATTCTGGTGGATGCTCCGTGCTCGAACACCGGCGTCATGCGCCGGCGCGTGGATTCGCGCTGGCGAATCCAGCCGGAGGAAATTTTACGGTTGCAACAAACGCAACTCGCTTTGCTCGAACAGGCTGCAGCCAGATTGAAATCCGGCGGTGTCCTGGTTTACAGCACGTGCAGCCTGGAACCGGAGGAAAATCAGGAGGTTGTAAACCGATTTCTGTATAAACACACAGAGTTCAAACTGGAATCCGAACGCGAATTGCTGCCGTTTGTGGACAACGTGGACGGCGCGTTTGTAGCCGCGCTTGTCAAAGCGCGGTAATCCGTGTTCTAGCGAACGCGGCTATGCCCGAGTTGGCTTCAATCCCATTGCCACGCTACAAACCTGTGGCATTTTAGTCCCCATGGAACTCGATCTCGAGAAGGAATTTGCCGACCGCGCCTATCCGCTGCTGGTCAGTCTGGTTACGCCGCGCCCGATTGCGCTGGTCACGACCATTAGCCCGGAAGGCAGGGTGAACGCCGCGCCGTTCAGCTTCTTCAATGTGCTCGGCGCGAGTCCGCCCATCTGCGCGTTTGCGCCCGGCGACCGCGATGACGGCACGCCCAAGGACACCGCGTTGAACATCCGTGCCATGCACGAGTTTGTTGTGAATCTCGTGGATGAATCCATCGCCGAAGCGATGAATCAATGCGCCGCGTCGCTGCCTTATGGGGAAAATGAACTGACCCGTGCCGGATTGACCGCCGCCCCGTCGTCGGTGGTGAAACCGCCGCGCATTGCGGAGTCACCGGCGAGCTTGGAATGCCTGGAATGGGGCACGCTGCAAATCGGCAAGAATCGCGTCGTGATTGGCCTGATCAAACGCCTCCATTTACGCGATGAATTGTTCGATCCCGAGAAAAAACGGATCCACACGGACAAACTGTTTCTCATCGGGCGCATGGCTTCACCGCACTGGTATTGCCGGACGCGCGACCGCTTTGAAATGATCCGGCCGGCGTAGGACAGGCTTCGTGCCTGTCTCATTATTAAAAATCTAAATTTTGAATCAAAAAGTCAGAGACAGGCGCGACGCCTGTCCTACATCCCCATGATCTGGTAGCCGCAATCCACGTAAATGACCTGGCCGGTGATGGCGGCCGCGCCGTCGCTGGCGAGGAACGCGCCGGTGGCGCCGAGCTCATCGGGCAGCACGTTTCGTTTCAGCGGCGCGCGGACTTCGTAGTGCTTGAGAATTTCACCGAACCCGGCGATGCCACGCGCGGCCAGCGTGTTGACCGGGCCGGCGCTGATGCAGTTGACGCGGATTTTTTTTGGGCCGAGGTCGTAGGCCAGATAGCGCGTGCTGGCTTCCAGCGCGGCCTTGGCCACGCCCATGACATTGTAGTGGGGCACAACCTTTTCCGCGCCGTAATAGCTCATGCCGATGATGCTGCCGCCGTCGGTCATCAGCGGCACGGCGGCGCGGGCGAGCGCCACGAGCGAATAGGCGCTTACATCGTGCGCTACGCGGAAGGCCTCACGGCTGGTATTGACGAATTCGCCTTCCAGGGCGGCCTTGGGTGCGAACGCGACCGAGTGCAGCAGCAGATGCAGTTTGCCGAATTTCTCACCAACCAGCTTGAAAACACTGGCGATCTCCTCGTCCCGGGTCACGTCGCACGGCAGGATGAGCGTGTCCGCGCCGAACGCGCCGGCGAGTTCGGCCACGTTTTCCTTGACGCGGTCGCCCTGGTAGGTGAAGGCCAGTTTCGCACCTTCCCGGGCCCACGCCTGGGCAATGGCCCAAGCGATGGAACGCTGGTTGGCGACCCCAAAGACCAGTCCGATTTTTCCATCAAGCAATGGCATAGATTCGTTAAGGGGTCGGAGCGTAGGAGAAACGGCCCGCCGGTTCAACCCTTAAACGCTCCCCCGGTCAATGCTTGAAATAGAGCTCCTCGGCGTTCCAGCTCACGCGATAATAGCTGAGTGCCGTCGGTTTCAAGTTCCCGATGTCCGCGCGCGCCGCCGCATAATAATACGGCGTGACGGTGAAAATCATCGGCTGTTCCTCGGCGAGAATCCTTTGCACTTCGTCAAAGTCCTTTTTGCGCTCCGCAAAATCCAGCGTCTTCATCTGCGCATCCATCAATTCATCCAGCCGCGCCTCCCAATCCGTCGAGGGCGTTGTCTCACGCGGAAACCATTGATGCGTGAAGCCGCTGGACTTGACGACGTTCGCCTGAAACGCCGGGTCGGCACCGCCGCCGGCCAGGCCCATGAGCACGCATTCGTAATCATGAGTGTCGTCGATCTTGTGGACCAGCGTATTGAACTCGACCGGCTGAAAAATGATTTTAAAGCCGAGCTTCTGCAAATCCGCTTGGATCAAGACGGCGGCCTTGTTGCGCGAATTGTTTTCGATGTTCGTATTGAAAACGAATTCAATTTTGTTGCCATCCGCGTCCTCCAAATTGCCATCGCCGTTGCGGTCTTCGATGCCGATTTCCTTCAGCAACTCGCGCGCTTTGGCCAGATCGTGCGGAAATGTTGCGGTGTCCGGGTTATACCATTTTTTGTTGCCCGGCGTCACAAAACCGTAATTCGGAATCGCCCGGCCGTTGTAGATGGACTTGATGATGGAATCGCGGTCAATGGCATACGCGCACGCCTGACGGAATTTCTCGTTGCGGAACCACTTTAATTTGACCGGGTCCACGCAAGGCTTGCTCGTCCTGGCATCGACATTGGTGTTTTCATTGAACCAGAAGAAATCCGTTTCCAAGCCGAGGCCGGGTTCAAGCAGTTTGAACTTCCCCTTGGCCGACTCGGCTTTAAAATGGTCGTATTCGTTGGCGTAAATGAAATCATGCACGTCGCATTCGCCGCTCAAAAAACGCAGCGAAATTGCATTGCGATCCGGCACGATGGTAAAGACAACGTTGTCAAAATACGGCAGGCGCTGGCCCTTTTTATCCACCTCCAAAAAATACGGATTGCGTTCGAGCAAAATATAATCACCGGACTTGTATTCCTTGATACGGAATGGCCCGCTGCAAACGATGTCCTCCGGTTTTGAATTGATGCCGTAAGCAGAGGCGAATGTTCCATCCGCGACCGTTTTTTGCAGGATGTGCCTGGGCATGATCGGCACTCCGGCGCCAAACGCCTCCAGAAACGGCGCGAAAATTTCCGGCGTCACGACTTGAACCGTCAAATCGTCAATTTTCGTCACGATGAATTTTTTTCCGTTGATCGTCAATCCGTCCGCCATCACCGGGTTGATGTTCGTGTTGTAGATCAAATCATTGCAGGTGAACACCACGTCGTCCGCCGTCAGCGGTGCGCCATCGCTCCAGCGCAGGTTTGTTCGCAGGTGAAACGTCCACGTTTTGCCGTCGGGCGAATTCGTCCATGATTCCGCCAAACCCGGTGTGACCTCCTGCCTAATGGGGTCGTCGCCGAGCAGTGACGCGAAGAAAAACCGATAGATGTCCTGTGACGACGACTCGTTTGCCGTAATGGGATTGAACGTCTTCGGATCGCCCGGCTCGGCAATGACCAGCCGCCCGCCGGGAATGCCCGGCTCGCAATCCGCCACCAACGGTGGGTCGGGCAAGGGATAACTCGCGGCGGCTTTTTCGGATACGGCTGTCTCCGATTTATTGCCGCAACCGGAAAGGCAGGCCATAGCCGCAACCAACATCACATTGCCCCAGATGAATTTTTTCATGCGCTTTTTCTCAAACTTTGAAAGCATTCTGCTTTGTTTATGCAAAGTCGAGTTTTTCGTCGCGCCCGGCAAGATTTTTTGCCACGTTGCCGGCCGTTATTGCGATGTGGCCCTATGTTTTCAAGCGGTTGCTGCACATGATCCCGCTCCTGCTGGGAGTGTCGTTGCTCACCTTTCTGCTCATGGCCCTGTCGCCGGGCAATTACTTTACCGCGCTCCTGCAAAACCCGCAAATCTCGCCGGAAACGGTTGCCAAACTCAAAGCCCAGTTCCATCTCGATCAACCGTGGTATGTCCAATACTGCTACTGGCTTGCAAACGTCCTGCGCGGCAACTTTGGTTATTCCATGGCCTACCACATTCCCGCCACCGCGCTGATTTTCCAACGGCTCTGGAACACGTTCCTGCTTTCGTTTTTCGCGCTGATCATCGCCTGGGGCGTGGCCATCCCGCTGGGCGTCTGGGCGGCGGTCAAAAAGGATACGTGGGTTGACCGTGGCTGCTCGTTATTCGCGTTCGTGGGCTTGTCCGTGCCGGACGTGCTGTTGTCCTTGCTGGCGCTGTGGTTCGCGGCAGCCACCGGCTGGTTTCCCGTCGGCGGCGCGCAAAGCCCGCT
>Ga0181531_10001870_pt1 | contig 13217 bp, 14 predicted proteins | sample PEATcosm2014_Bin_38_FD_119743 | JGI IMG/M metagenome (GOLD analysis project Ga0181531, IMG submission 119743) | Peatland microbial communities from MTU Mesocosm Facility, Houghton, MI, USA - PEATcosm2014_Bin11_10_metaG | ecosystem: Environmental > Terrestrial > Soil > Wetlands > Peat | place... | reverse complement strand
GAGCGCATCCGCGCCGGCGGCGCCGGCATCCCGGCCTTTTTCACCAAGACCGGCGTCGGCACCAAGATCGCGGAAGGCAAGGATTTGCGCGAATTCGACGGCGAGCGCTACGTCATGGAACGCGGTTTAGTGGCCGATCTGTCGATCGTTCACGCCTATCTGGGCGATACCGAGGGCAACTTGGTGTACCGCAAGACCGCGCGCAATTTTAATCCGCCGATGGCGACGGCCGGTAAGGTGACGGTCGCCGAAGTCGAGAATTTGGTCGAGCCCGGCAAGATCGAGCCGGACCACATCATCACGCCCGGCATTTATGTGCAGCGCATTGTCCATGTGCCGAACGCGACGAAACATATCGAGCAGCGCACCGTGCGCAAGAAAGCTTAAGAGGAACGAACATGCCTTGGACCCGCGATCAGATGGCGGCGCGCGCCGCCAAGGAACTGCAAGATGGCTTTTACGTCAATTTGGGCATCGGCATTCCGACGCTGGTGTCGAATTACATTCCGGATGGGATGAACGTGCAGCTGCAATCGGAAAACGGCATGCTCGGCACCGGCCCGTTCCCGTTCGAGGGCGAGGAAGACGCCGATCTCATCAATGCCGGCAAGCAGACCGTGACCGAACTGCCGACCACGAGCTATTTCAATTCGGCGGATTCCTTCGCCATGATCCGCGGCGGGCACATCGACATCGCCATCCTTGGCGCCATGCAGGTGGCCGAGAACGGCGATCTGGCCAATTGGATGATCCCGGGAAAGATGGTCAAGGGCATGGGCGGCGCGATGGATCTGGTCGGCGGCGTCAAGAAGGTCGTCGTCGTCATGGAGCATTCGGCTAAGGACGAGTCCAAGCTCAAGCACCGCTGCAACCTGCCGCTCACCGGCGCCGGCGTCGTCGACATGGTGATCACCGACCTCGGCGTCTTCACGCTCGACCGCTCCGGAGCCGGGCTCACTTTGATCGAACTGGCGCCCGATGTGTCGCTCGACGACATCAAAAAGAAGACCGAGGCGAGCTTTAAGGTCGCCAACACGCTAACGCATTAGGGCACGGTTTGGTAACCACGCCGGCCTTGTCTGCTTGCCCACGGCGATGTCGGCATCGAAGGGCGCCAATTCCGGCGGAATTTATCTGTCGGGAGTTGTCGGTGCGTTCTTTGAAAAGTTGAAGTTAAAAAAGCTGTAATTGTTCAATGCGAACGGATTCGAAGCTGTACGGCTTTGCCGTCCCGGTCCTCGCCGGGTGAACGCGTTGCAACACCTAAAATTGTAGTCTTTTCGAATAACTGAATTTTCAGGTCTTCTGCGTAGTTTTGCCGCTCACGGCCTGCTGCTGTGCCGGGGGTGAGGCGATGCGCGTCGACCAATTGTCGTGGAGCGAGACCGCCGGCTGGAGTGCCGTCGCCGCCGACCGCAGGGCCGCCGACCTGGTCTTTTTTTTCGGCGGGCGCCGGGCGGTGGCCTGTGGCGCCCGCTATCGCGATCTTCGGACGCAGTTCCCGGATGCGCACATTTTAGGGTGCAGCACCGGCGGCCAGATTCGCAACGATGACCTGATTGACGATGAGATCGTTGGCGCGGCCATCGGCTTCGACAACACAGAGCTTCGGCTCGCGTGCGAGCCGGCGGTCGGTCCTGAGAGCTCGCGTTCGTGCGGCGCGGCGATCGTCAAGGCATTGGCGGCGCCCAGACTTGTGGCGATATTTGTTCTTTCGGATGGCTTGAACGTCAATGGCAGCGAGCTCGTGGCCGGCATCGCCGGTGCCGTTGGCGAGCGGGTGACGATCACCGGTGGATTGGCGGGCGACGGATCGGAATTTCAAGAAACGTTTGTCGCGGGCAACTGTGCGCCTTGCCGGCACCTGGTCGCTGCGGTCGGTTTCTACGGTTCGGCGATCCGCTTCGGTCACGGTAATGCGGGCGGCTGAGACGAGTTCGGACCGCGCCGCCAAATCACCCGATCGGCCGGCAACGTTTTGTTCGAACTGGACGGCGAGCCGGCGCTCGATCTTTATGAACGCTATCTCGGCGAAGACGATGCCAAGGGTTTGCCCGGTAGCGCGCTATTGTTTCCGCTGCGTATCTTCGACGGCGAACGGCCCGACCATGACATCGTCAGGACGGTCCTCGCGGTGGACCCTGCGGCGCGCTCCATGACTTTTGCCGGCGACGTTCCTGAAGGCTGGACCGCTCAATTGATGCGGGGCAACTTCGATCGTTTGGCCGGCGGCGCCGCCAAGGCCGGGCGGCGGGCGGCTGACACGATCGGCGCGTCAGGTCACGGCGGCGATCAGATCGCGATCCTCGTCAGTTGCATCGGCCGCCGCCTGCTGATGGGCCAGCACACCATGGACGAACTCGAGGCGGCGGGCGCCGAAATCGGATTGCATGTCCCTCGGATTGGATTTTACTCCTACGGGGAAATTTCCCCCCACCTCCTGTCCGGTGTCTGCCAACTGCATAACCAGACCATGACCGTCACCACGATAGCCGAGGCGGCCGGATAGCGCGTGCATAAGCTCCTGGTAAGACAGCTCGCGAAAGCGGCAAAGGCTTCCGAAGCGGGCGACTCGCAGGCGCTGCTCGATCTCGTCTCCGCCGCCTACGAGCAGTCGGATAACGATCGCCGCCGTACCGATCGCTCGATTTCGCTGATGATCTCGGAACTCGATGTGCTCAATCGCGGGCTCGACCGGCTGGTGCAGGAGCGAACCGCGGCGTTGCGCGAGCGCGAGGCGGAGTTGCGCGCACAGAACCTCCGCTTCGATGCAGCGCTGAACAACATGACCCAAGCCCTTCAGATGTTCGACTCATCGGGGCGCCTTTTGATTTGGAACCAACAATTCCTCGAAATGTACCGCCTTTCGCCAGACGATGTAAAACCGGGCCGTACGCTGCGGGAATTACTGGTTTGCCGCAGCAAAACCGGCACCTTTTTAGAAGATCCCGATCGCTACAGTGAATCGCTGCAGGCTCAGATCGCGCAGGGCAAAGGCTCGCGGTTCGTCGCCGAGCTGCCGGACGGGCGCACGATCGTGGTATCGAACCAGCCGATGGCCGGTGGCGGCTGGGTCTCGACGCACGAAGACATCACCGAGCGTCGCGTCGCCGAACAGCAGATCGCCTATATGTCCCGCCATGATGCGCTCACCGACCTGCCTAATCGCGCGCTGTTGCGGGAGCAGTTGGGACAAGCGCTGACCGGCACCGGTCGGGGCGAACGCCTCGCCGTGCTCCACCTCGATCTCGACAAATTCAAGAGCGTCAACGACGCGTTTGGGCATCAGATCGGCGACGAACTGCTCAAGGTCGTCGGCAGCCGATTGCGCGGCTGCGTTCGCGAAACCGACATGGTGGCGCGCCTTGGCGGCAACGAATTTGCCATCATCCAGACCGGTATCGGCGAAGCGACCGATACCGCCAAGCTCGCGCGGCGGATCTGCGAAGATCTGCGAGCGCCCTATAATTTACTGGGTCAGGTCGTCGCGACCGCCGCCAGCATCGGCATCGCGGTTGCACCCGATGACGGCACCCTGCCAAACGAGCTATTGAAGAACGCGGAGATGGCCCTCTATGGCGCCAAGGCCGATGGCGGCGCCGGCTACCGCTTTTTCGAGCCCGAAATGGACGCGCGGATGAAGGCGCGCCGCACGCTCGAAGTCGCGCTGCGTGCCGCGCTCGCGAACGGCGAGTTCGAGCTGTTCTACCAGCCCATTGTGCACCTGCAAAAAGACCGGGTGACCTCGTGTGAGGCGCTGTTGCGCTGGCAACATCCCGAGCGCGGAATGGTTTCGCCCATGGAATTCATTCCGTTGGCCGAAGAGATCGGCCTCATCGTACCGCTCGGGGAATGGGTACTGCGGAAAGCCTGCGCCGACGCTGTGCTGTGGCCGGACGAAATCAAGGTCGCCGTGAATCTGTCGCCGATCCAGGTCATGAACAAAAACCTGGTGCCGGTCGTGGTCGATGCCCTGGCGTCATCCGGCCTTCCGACACGCCGGCTTGAACTCGAAATCACCGAATCCGTGCTGTTGCAGAATACCGAGGCGACGCTCGCCACGCTCCATCAGTTGCACCAGCTGGGCGTTAAGATCTCGATGGACGATTTCGGCACGGGCTATTCTTCGCTCAGCTATTTGCGGAGCTTTCCGTTCGACAAGATCAAGATCGATCGCAGTTTCGTCAGCGGCCTCGTGGACGGCGAGGATTCGCGGGCGATCGTGCAGGCGATCGCGGGGCTGGCGGTGAACCTCGGCGTCATGACGACGGCCGAGGGCGTCGAGACGCAAGACCAATTACAGCTGATCAAGCTGCTCGGCTGCACGGAAATGCAGGGTTATCTTTTCAGTCCGCCGCGCCGCATCGAGGAACTCGCGGAGATTTTATGGCCGCGGCACGAACAGCAAGCCTTGATAGCCTGACGCGCGCGGTTCGCGGCAGGGTTTCGAAGCCCAAACCAACAACTACTTCGCCGCGGCCGGAAAAGCCGGCAGCTTGTCGATGTCGCGTGCATCGTGTTGGATGATGACGGTCGCCTTGAAATTCGTCGCGATCTTCTTCAGCCGCTCGATCGACGCCACGGTCTGGGCGCGATCGAAGTTGAACGTGGGCACGCCATCGCTGTCCCAGTTCTCGTGGAAATGCACGGCATCGCCGGTGATGAGGAAATTGCCGGACTGCAGCTTGACCAAAAGGCTATGATGGCCCGGCGTATGCCCGGGCGTGGACAACATGAGCACGCTGCCGTCGCCAAAAACATCCTTGTCGTGCGCCAGGGGTTCGACTTTGCCCTCGCCTTTGCTCCAGTTCGCGAATGGCGCGAAGTTCACGCCTTCGGCCGGCTTCGGGCTGGTGATCTCATCCCAATCGCCCTTGCCGATGAGCAGTGTCGCGTGTGGAAACGAGCCGACCTGACCGGTGTGATCGGCGTGATAATGGCTGATGCCGACGTATTTGATTTGCTCGGGCTTGAGATTGAGCGAGGCTAGCTGTTCGACTAGGCTCATCTTCGGCGCCACATTCGGCGTGGTCATCGCGTGACCGGTATCCCACAGCAGGTATTCGTCGCCATGCTGGACCAGATAACAGCTATAGACAAATTGCAGTTTCAGATCGCCGTACGAATAAGTGTCCGAGAACCGCTGGTTGACGGCCACAGGCGCTTGCGGCGTGCCGCAATCGAGGCGCGTGAGTGCCATGTCGGCCGCCCGTGCGGCGACCGGAAGACCGACGAGAAGACCGGCGCAAGTGCCGGCCGCGAGCAGAGCCAAAATTCGCTGCATGGTCTTCCTCCCTGAATTGCCAATTTTTTGTCGAACGGCGCGGATGTTGCCGCTTGGCGGGGGCTTGGTCAATGAGGTGGCGGCAGTCCGCTTGCCGTCGCGACGAACAGCGGTAAACCGCCTTTCAATTGATCACCCAGCTGTTCTTTGGGATCAAATAGATTGTCGGAGGATAGCGATGCGCTGCCACAAACTCGCGACCAGCGATCCTCGCCTTCGTGCGATTCGGATCAACACGGTAGTGGCTTCGTGGGATTGAGTTTTCGGGCTAATCCGCCAACGGATAGCGCCCGCGCGCCGCGCCGGCCCGTTGATCGACCTCGGTCAGCAAATCGCGCACGTTCTCGACGAACGCCACGAGGCGTGCGAAGCGCAACCGCGGCCACCACGCCGGCGACAGCCGCAAGGCGCTAGTCGGAAGTGTCGGCATTCTACTAATCTCGCTGTCTAGCGCGACGGCCGGGACAAAATGTGCCACTCGATTTCGCGCTCGGCGGCGTCGGTGAATTTCCCGCCATTGCTTTGCAGGTAGTGCGCGATCTCGCGATCGGCCTGAAGCTGGCGCGACACGATCATCGCGTCGATCAAACGGCGCAACAGGCCGCGCCGCGCGGGCTTGGCGACCGAAGCTTCCGGGTAGCTGAGTTCCCGCGGTGCAACCGCGGAACGGGCATAGGCCATGGCATCACTTTCCTTCGAGGACCGACGATCCCAAGGCGTCCCTCGCGTTTATTTTTGATTGCTGCAATGCAACATAGGGGAATCGGCGTGCTTCGAAACCCCTGAAATAGCATGCGATCCATGCGGTTAGCTCATGCATTGCACCGCACCATTGTCGCAATTGACTGGCGCTGGGCCGATTCGTGGGCGAATAGCCCGTGAAGCGGGCATTTGGCGGCGCCGGACCTACGCCTTTTGGCCGCAGAGCTTAAAAAAGCGTGAACGATAGAGGGACCCCGGCGACCGGGACGGTGCGGCTCAATCTCGGGTAACGGCGATCCTGATCGAGGCGGCGGGGACGCCGCTGAACTGGATGGCGAACGGCGCGGCCGCCAAGTCGAACTTCACGCTCTTGCGAATACCCTCGCAACCGGTCGCGCCGCTGAACGCGGTCGATTTGACGTGGTGGCCGTCCTGCACGGCGTCGATCCAGGCTTCCGAAGATAGGCTGACTTTATAGACCCCGCCGGGCGAGGGGGTGGGCAGCGTGACGAAACCGGCAAACGATGTCGGCGATTTCGGCGCTCGTTCCGGCGCGACGGGAAGCTTGGCCTCGGCGAACGGCATCAGCGAAACAGCGACGGCGACCGGAGGCTGCGCGATGCTTGCCCCCGACGAGACCGTGGGCACAACGGCGGCGCTGAGCATGGCGCGTTCTTTATCCAGCGGCCATTTGAATTTGTCGCAGCCGACGGGTTCCTGCGCGAGCGCGGCTCCGGTCAACGCCCAGACGGTGACGGCAACGAGCGTGGTTCTCCCGATTATTTTCACGATCATGCCTTAATCGACCGCGATCATGACATCGGACGCCTTGATGACGACGATGGCGGCGGCGCCGACCTTAAGCCCGAGATCGTCCACTGCTTCGTTGGTGATCGATGAGGTAATGACCTGGCCCGGCGCGATTTCGACGCGGACATGCGCGGTGGTGGCGCCCTTCTTCACCTCCAGGATTTTACCCTTGATCTGATTGCGTGCGCTGATTCTCATGGCTTTGCTCCAATGACATGCGCAAGGTACGGGTGCCGCACCGGCGGGTTATCCAGGGTTTGGGGAGCGATCCTGCCGGAAGCGCAGTCCGGGCGCCCGGAGCGCTTACGGCGCACCGGCGATCGCTGGCGACCATATAGCAAAGCGATGCACCTCGCCATGCCGGATATAGGGTTATACGTCAACGTGTTAGGTCGGCTGCCAGTTTCATGGGTCCGGTACGCTTGAGCGGGTCGCTGTCTTCAAAGCTAAGTTTTTCAGAAATCGAGATAAATCTTTTAATCTGGGCAAATTACGCGATCGTAATAAACTTGCGGGCATTTGAACCTTTATTCATCTGCCGCGACAAACTCCATAAGCCGACCTTAGGGGCGATGCAGGCACCGGCAGACGAGACGCTGATCGGCCAAATCGCCCGGGGTGACCGGCTGGCGATGCAGGTGCTTTTTGCCCGGCATCACGTACGTATCTACCGCTTTGTTCTGCGAGTGGTGCGCGACGAGATGGCGGCGGAAGACGTAATTGGTGATGTGTTCCTCGACGTGTGGCGTCAAGCCAGCCGGTTCGAAGGCAGAAGCGCCGTTTCGACTTGGCTCATGGCCATCGCGCGCTTTAAGGCGCTGTCGTTATTGCGTAAGCGGCGCGACGACACGCTCGACGTGGAAACAGCGGAATCGATCGAGGAACCTTCCGATGATCCGGAACTGGCCGTTGAAAAGCAAGACAAAGGCAAGAAGTTGCGCGCCTGCCTCGCCGGCCTGTCGCGCGAGCATCGGGAGATTATCGATCTCGTCTACTATCACGAGAAATCGGTGGAAGAGGTCGCTTTGATCGTCGGCATTCCGGAGAACACGGTCAAGACGCGGATGTTCTACGCGCGAAAAAAACTGGGAGAGCTGTGCAGAATGGCGGGAATTGATCGAGGATGGCCATGACCACAGCGCCGCAAGACATGCCCCAAGACATCGGGCCTACCGAAATCGAGGCGTTGCTGCCATGGTATGCGGCTGGCACGTTGCGCCGCCGCGATCGCCAACGTGTCGCGGCTGCGCTACGCGACGACCCGGCGCTGGCGCACCACGCCGACCTGGTGCGCGAGGAACTCGCCGAAACCATTCACCTCAACGAAACGCTCGGCGCGCCGTCGCCGCGCGTCGCTACGCGTCTGATGGCCGCGATCGATACCGAGATGGGTGCGGCACGCCAGGCGGCCGCGCCCGGGGCGTTCGCCCGCTGGCTGACCGGCGTCTTTGCCAGTCTGTCGCCGCGCACGCTGGCGGTCGCCGCTTCCTTCGCCACGCTCGCCATCGCCTTGCAGTCGTTCATGCTGGTCGACGTTTTCACAAAACCCACGGGGTCCGCGCCGGGCGACGCGACAAGTGCCGGCCGTCTTCATGGCACCTACGCGAGTGTGCGATTCGCGCGGCAAGCGAGCGCCGCCGAAATTACGAACTTTCTGCACACCTACCAGGCAACCCTGGTCGACGGTCCTACACCGGGTGGGCTTTATCGCGTCAAGCTGGCGATGAGCTCATTGGCACGGGAGGAACTTGGCCGCGTCGTGCAGCGTATGCGCCAGGACCGCGTCGTCGAATTTGCCGAGGCCGACGAGTAAGCGGCTCGGCGCAACCGTCCGCAAGAAAACCGTTCCAAAGTATGATGCTACCAGACGCCGTGCTGCCGGGAACAGCGTGGCGGGGTTGAACCGATTTGGCCGCCGCCGCGACCTATAGGTGGCGGCGCTATCTGAGCCGCCATCGGCGCCCCTTCCCCCCCGACACCAGCGCCGATTCTTTAGACCCGCCCGGTCTCGTCCCCACCGGGCGGGTCGTTGCTTTCAGACCGCCCTGGCCGGCGAAAGACTGCATTTTTGTCCTCTTTACGCCCCTGCCGAAGCCGCCGACAATGCGCGGCAGTGGGGGAAATCTTGTGATTGCCGATACGGTCCTTGAGACGGAGGACCTGACCAAGGAATTTGCCGGATTTGTCGCGGTACGCGCGGTCAATCTGCGCGTGGCGCGGGGCAGCATCCACGCCATGATCGGCCCGAACGGCGCCGGCAAAACCACCTGCTTTAATCTTTTGACCAAGTTCTTGAGCCCGACGCGCGGACGCATCGTGTTCGACGGACGCGACATCACGGCGCTGAAACCCGCCGACGTGGCGCGGCTCGGCCTGGTGCGCTCGTTTCAGATCTCGGCGGTGTTCCCGCATTTGTCGGTGCTTGAGAACGTCCGCATCGCGTTGCAGCGCCGCCGCGGCGGCTCGTTCGATTTCTGGCGTTCGAAGCGCGTGCTGCATACGCTCGACGACCGCGCCAGAGCGCTCCTCGCCGATGTCGGGCTGGCGACCTTCGCCGATACGCTGGCGGTGGAATTGCCTTACGGTCACAAGCGCGCGCTGGAAATCGCGACCACGCTGGCGCTCGATCCGCAAATGTTGCTGCTCGACGAACCGACGGCGGGCATGGGACACGAGGACGTCGTTCGCATCAGTGCGCTGATCAAAACGGTCGCCGCCACGCGCACCGTGCTGATGGTGGAGCACAATCTCAGCGTGGTCGCGGATCTGTGCGACCGCATCACCGTACTCACCCGCGGCCAAGTCTTGGCCGAGGGCGACTACCGGACGGTGTCGGCCGATCCCGCCGTCCGCGAAGCCTATCTGGGGACCGGCGATGTCTGAGCAAGCGCCGCTCTTGAGCGTCAATGCGCTGCAAGCCTGGTACGGCGAATCCCACATTTTGCACGGCGCCAGCTTCGACGTGCATGCCGGCGAGGTGGTGACGCTGCTCGGCCGCAACGGCGTCGGCAAGACCACGACGCTGAAGTCCGTCATGGGCATTGTCGAGCGCCGTCTCGGCTCGGTGTGCTTCGAGGGCCGCGAACTGATCGGCAAGACATCCGACGTCATCGCGCGCGCCGGCATTGCCTTCTGTCCGGAGGAGCGCGGCATCTTTGCAAGCCTCGACGTGCGGGAAAACCTGCTGCTGCCGCCGCAAGTGCGTCCGGGCGGACTCGATCTCGAACGGATCTTCACGCTGTTTCCGAATCTGCGCGAGCGGCTCGGCAGTCAAGGCACCAAACTCTCCGGCGGCGAACAACAAATGCTGGCGATCGGCCGCATCCTGCGCACCGGCGCCCGGCTCTTGCTGCTTGACGAACCGACCGAAGGATTGGCTCCGGTCATCATCCAGCAGATCCGTCATACCATCGGCCTTTTGAAGGCGCAGGGCTTTACCGTGCTCTTGGTCGAACAGAATTTTCGCTTCGCCGCCACCGTTGCCGACCGCCATTATGTGATGGAGCATGGCCGTATCGTCGACCAATTCTCGACCGCCGAGCTCAATGCCAATATGGCCAAGCTGCACGACTATCTCGGAGTTTGATATAAGGTAAGGACAAAGGGCAAAAGCCCACACCTTTAGGGGGAGGCGCGTGATGAGATTTGCTGGCAGTTTGGCATTTGCCGCCGCAGTGATCGCGACGGCGGCGCAGGCGCAAACAACTACCGTCAAAATCGGCGTGCTGACGGATATGTCGAGCCTTTATGCCGACGATAATGGCGCGGGCTCGATCGCGGCCGTTAAAATGGCGGTGGAAGATTTTAATCCGACCGCCCACGGCATCAAGGTCGAGATCGTCAGCGCCGACCATCAGAACAAGCCCGACATCGGTGCCAATATTGCGCGGCAGTGGTTCGATGTCGACGGCGTGGACGCCATCATCGACGTGCCGAATTCCGGTGTGGCGCTTGCCGTGAACGAAGTGGCGCGGGAGAAAAACAAGGTGCTCCTGGTCTCCGGCGCCGCGATCTCCGATCTTACCGGCCCCAAATGCTCGCCCAACACCGTGCACTGGACCTACGACACTTGGATGCTCGCCCATAGCACCGCCGGCGCGCTGGCGAAGACGACCGGCGATACCTGGTTCTTTCTGACGTCGGACTACGCCTTCGGCCACGCGCTCGAACGCGACGCCACGGCGGTGGTCATCGCTAATGGCGGGAAGGTGCTAGGCAGCGTAAGTCATCCGCTCAACAACCAGGATTTCTCGTCGTTCCTGCTACAGGCCCAAGCCTCGAAAGCAAAGATCATCGGTCTCGCCAATGCCGGCGGCGATACCATCAACGCGATCAAGCAGGGCTCCGAATTCGGCATCACCAGTGGCGGGCAAAACTTCGCCGCGCTGTTATTCTATATCGGCGACGTGGAGGCGCTGGGCCTCAAGGTCGCGCAAGGCCTGGTTCTGACCGAGACTTTTTATTGGGACATGAACGACGGCACGCGCGCCTGGAGTAAACGCTGGCAAGCCGAACGGCCGGGCAAGTATCCGAACATGAATCAGGCGGGCGATTATGCGGCGACTTTGCACTACCTGAAGGCAATCGCCGCACTCAAGAGTACCGCCGACGGCAAGGCCGAGGTCGCCAAGATGAAGGAAATTCCGACCGACGATCCGCTGTTCGGCAAGGGCACGATCCGCATCGATGGCCGAAAAATCCATCCCGCTTATCTGTTCGAGGTCAAGAAGCCCGAACAATCGAAATATCCGGGCGACGATTACGTTCTGCGCGCCACCGTCCCCGCGGACGAGGCGTTCCGGCCGCTGAAGGACGATAATTGTCCGCTGGTGACCAGCAATTGACGGGGAACATGGTTGTCGCCGTCCAATTCGGGACAGGCGAAATCAGAAAAGGTGGACGAAGCGCAGGTAGCTTTTTGGTTTGATCGACGGCGTCGCGGGGCGAGATAGTCCCGCACAGGGAGGTATGCGATGAAAGTTATGTTTGGCTTGGCCTTAGCCGCCGCGGCGCTGCTGACGACGGCGGCACAGGCGCAAGAAACCAGTATTAAGATCGGCGTGCTCAGCGATATGTCGGGCCTTTATTCCGATCTGGGTGGACCCGGTTCGGTCACCGCGGCGAAATTGGCCGTTGAGGATTTCAACCCCGCCGCTCACGGTCTTAAGGTCGAATTGATCAGCGCCGACATGCAGAATAAGCCCGATGTCGGGGTCAACATCGCGCGGCAATGGTTCGACGTCGATCATGTCGACGTCATCGTCGATGTACCGAACTCGGGCGTGGCGCTCGCCGTCAACGAGGTGGCACGCGAGAAGAACAAGCCCTTCCTGGTTTCCGGGGCGGCTTCTTCCGACTTTACCGGAGCGAAATGTTCGCCCGACACTATCCACTGGACCTACGACACCTGGATGCTGGCGAACGGCACCGGCAAAGCATTGGTGAAGACCGGCGGCGATACCTGGTTTTTCCTCACCGCGGATTATGCCTTCGGCCATGCGCTGGAACGCGACACCACCGCGGTGATCTTGGCCAATGGCGGCAAGGTGCTGGGCAGCGTGAGCCATCCGCTCAACACCAGCGACTTTTCCTCGTTCCTGCTGCAGGCGCAGGCGTCGAAGGCGAAGATCATCGGTCTCGCCAATGCCGGCGGCGATACCGTCAATGCGATCAAACAAGGCGCCGAGTTCGGCATTACCGCGGGCGGCCAACAGTTCGCCGGATTGCTGGTGTTTATCAGCGACGTCAATTCGCTCGGTCTCAAGGCCGCGCAAGGACTGGTCCTGACCGCCACCTGGTATTGGGACATGACCGCCTCCAACCGTTCATGGACCAAGCGCTGGCAAGCAGAGCACCCGGGAAAATTCCCCACCATGGTGCAAGCCGGCGTTTATTCGGCGACGTTGCATTATCTGAAAGCGGTGGCCGCGCTGAAATCCGCCACCGACGGCAAGGCCGTTATCGCCAAGATGAAGGAAATGCCGACCGACGATCCGCTGTTCGGCAAAGGCATGGTCCGCGCCGACGGCCGAAAGATTCACCCCGCCTTTCTGTTCGAGGTGAAGAAACCCGAAGAATCGAAATATCCGGGTGACGACTACAAGCTGCGCGCCACCATTCCGGCGGACGAAGCCTTCCGGCCGATGAAGGACGACAAGTGTCCGATGGTGAACGGGTGAGCAGGGAAGGGTGAGAGTTTTGGAGCGCGTATGTTTGTAATCTTCGGCATCTCGTCGCAGGCGCTGTTTGCGCAATTGCTGCTCGGCCTGATCAACGGCTCGTTCTACGCGCTCCTCAGTCTCGGGCTCGCCGTCATCTTCGGCATGCTCAATGTCATCAATTTCGCCCACGGCGCACAGTACATGATGGGCGCCTTTATCGCCTATTTGCTGTTGCAATATCTCGGCATCAATTATTGGCT
>Ga0181531_10001868_pt1 | contig 13223 bp, 9 predicted proteins | sample PEATcosm2014_Bin_38_FD_119743 | JGI IMG/M metagenome (GOLD analysis project Ga0181531, IMG submission 119743) | Peatland microbial communities from MTU Mesocosm Facility, Houghton, MI, USA - PEATcosm2014_Bin11_10_metaG | ecosystem: Environmental > Terrestrial > Soil > Wetlands > Peat | place... | reverse complement strand
GGCTGGCCTTTCTCAGCCAGGTGATGCGGCCAACCGGTCCTGTAAATCTGACCGTTTTGCGATGGCTATATCTATTCAATGAACAACGGAACGGGTCGACTTTCATGTGCGTATGGGTGTCTATACTCGCGGTGCGCGTGAGGCTTTATTTTTCGTTGATGGACACAGGTGTCCATCAGCGGACATTGCCTCGTGGATGGTGTGCCGGGGATGTTCCCGAGCAGCAACGAACCATTGAAGATGGGTTGACATTGCGTCCATGAGAGTGTGGAAGGCTGGATGCAGCGAAGGAGACCGAGTTCCCTGCTCCAGGCGGGAACTCCTGTGAAGCAGCGCGTTACGCCAGGGGTCGTTTGTGCCGGGTGGGAGCCGGCGGAATGAAGCAGTTCGCGCCTTTTCGGCTGGATACGACCAATGAGTGCCTGTGGCGCGACAGCACGCAGATCGCGTTGCCGCCGCGAATTTTTGGGGTACTGCGGTATCTGGTGCAGAATGCCGGGCGGCTCATCACCCATGACGAGCTACTGGATGCTCTGTGGCCCGAGACGTATGTGCAGCCTCAGGTGCTACGGACCTACGTGCTCGAGCTCCGGAAAGTGCTGGGCGACGACGCCGCGCAGCCTCGATTCATTCAGACCATCCCGAAGCGCGGTTATTGCTTTGTGGCCGCGGTGACCCGGTACGACGCGGACGCGGAAGCTGCATCGGTGGGCGGGGCCGCCCTGGACATCGCTGGGAACGGCGCAGGCTCCGGAAACAATAGTCGCGGGATTGTTGGGCGGGATGAGGAGATGGCCCGGCTGAGGACGCTGGCGGAGATGGCGGCCGGCGGGCAGCGGTGTGTCGTATTCGTTACCGGCGAAGCGGGGATTGGGAAGACGGCGTTGGTGGATTCGTTTTGCAAGGGACTGGGTGCGACGGGGGTTGTGGCGCGCGGGCAGTCCGTGGAGGGGTTCGGGGGGAAAGAAGAATATTACCCGGTAACGGAAGCGCTGGGCCAACTGTGCGCGGCGGAGGAGAAGCCGTTTCGCGTCCTCGAGAAAATGGCGCCGGCTTGGCTGGCGGCACTGGGACGGCAGGGGGAGAACGGCGCAGCTGCGGTGACGATGCGGGAGCGGACGCCGGGGGATTTGTGCAGCGCACTCGAACACATTGCCGAGGAGAAGCTGCTCGTGCTGGTGTTTGAGGATGTGCACTGGGCGGACGATTCGACGCTGAACCTGATTTCAGCGGTGGCCCGGCGGCGGACACCGGCCCGGCTGATGGTGGTGGCGACGTGTGGGCCGGGGCACGGCTGCGCTGCGGGGGAGCGCCCGCTGAAAAAAATGAAGCAGAATCTGCTGATCCGGCGGCAGTGCGTGGAGCTGGCTCTGACCCCGCTGACGCGGACCGCGATGAGCGCATTGCTGACCAGAGAGCTGGAGCAGGAGATGGTCCCCGCTGGGCTGACGGGTTTTGTGCATCAGCATTCGGAGGGGAATCCGCTGTTTGCGATTGCGATCCTGGAACACCTGATGGCCCGTCGCTTTCTGGTGCGCGAGGAGAGGGCAGGGGCGAGACGATGGCAGCCGGTGGGCGCTTTCGAGGAAATGGAAGGCGAGGTCCCGGAGCGGCTGGCGCAGATGATCGAGCTGGAGATTGAGGGGCTGAGCGAAGAGGAGAAACGGATTCTGGGAGCGGGAAGCGCGATGGGAATTGCGTTTCCAGCATGGGCGGTGGCGGCGGCTCTCGAAGAAGATGCCGTGCACATTGAGGAAGCCTGCGATGGATTGTCGCGCCGGCTGCATTTCGTGGAGCGTGGCGGCGAGGATGAGCTCCCGGGCGGGATGCGGTCGGAGTTTTATGTATTTGTACACGGGCTCTACCGGGAGGTCCTGTACCGGAGGCAGTCGGCGGCGCGGCGGGCAGCATGGCATACGCGGATTGCGAAACGCCTGGGCGAGATATTCGCGGGGCGGGAAGCGACTGTGGCGCGGGAAATAGCGATGCACTACGAGGCGGCGGGGGATTGGCAGCGCGCTATTGACGCACTGCGGTCCGCTGCCGGGAATGGTAACGGCGGGGCGGCGGGTTTGATGGAAGATGCGCTGCGGCTGGCGGAGAAGCTGGGGTGCTGAAAGCCAGCTTCCAGCTTTAGCTCCCGGCTACCGGCTACCGGCTACCGGCTACCGGCCTCTGAAATTCTTGACAAATTCTGGATGGGAACCTGACACCTTTCTTTCTCAGCATCGCTAGCTTGGTGAGCATACCCAGGAGGGTTACACAATGCGATCGATACTCCCCAGGTTCTTGCTGGCGTCAGCAGTGATGGCGACGGCCGCTTTGGCGACGAACAGCGCGTCGGCCGAGACGATGGTCAACGTTCCCTTCAACTTCACGGTGAACGGCAAAACGTGTCCTGCCGGCCTGTACTCGGTGGACCGGAACCTGATGAACGGCGTGGTGACGCTGAGAAACGATAACTGGAAAAAGAGCTTTATGTGGATCGCCAGCTCGGGCGATCCTGTTCCCGGAGACAGCCGGGTCATTCTGCGGTTCGATGAGATGGGCCCCGCACATGCCCTGCAGTCGGTCCAGTACGGCGATCTGGTTACGTCGAGGCTGGATGGGAAGAGGAAGCAGGCCGAAAGCGCGCCGGCACGGGTGGTGCTGGGACGTTAGTTTCGGGAACATTGACGCAGAGACGCAACGACAGGGAGGGCGGGTCGCTTTGGCGATAGCCCTCCTTTCTTTTTTGGCAGGCCCTTTCTTATTGAAACCTTCTACCCCTTGACATTCGACAAGAGAGGGCGATAAATTACCTTTTCATTCTGTTGTCGAACGTCAAGGGGAACAAATGCCGCCATCGTCGGATCTGCTGCAAGGCACGCTGGACATGCTCATCTTGAAAACGATTGCTATCGAGCCGGAGCACGGTTGGGCCATTGCGCAGCGCATTCAGCAGGTTTCGAACGATGTGCTCTCGATTGGCCAGGGGTCGCTGTACCCGGCGCTGCACCGCCTGGAGTACAAGGGCTGGATTCGCGCACAGTGGGGAGCTTCCGAGAACAACCGGCGCGCGCGGTTCTACTCGCTGACGGCTGCGGGCCGGAGGCAGCTGAACGCGGAGCTCGAGAACTGGGATCGGCTGACGGGTGCGGTGAATCTGGTGCTGGCCAGGATTTGAAGAGCTGGGAGCCGCCGGCCGGCAGCCAGCTGATAGCCATCTGGGTGGCGAGCAAAGCCATCGGGAGGTGAGTGGCCGATGATAAGTGATCTTTGGTCGCGTGTGAAGTTCTTCTTCACAGGCAAAAGACGGCGCGAGGTGGATGAGGAAATCGCGTTCCATCTGGAGCGGCAAGTGGAGACGAATGTCGCGGCCGGAATGGCGGCGGCAGAGGCGAGGAGACAGGCGATGATTGCATTTGGAAGCCGCGAGCGGGCGCGCGAGGCATGCCGCGAGGAGCGGCCTTCGTGGGGCGTGGAGTCGCTGTGGCGCGACGTGCGGTATGGGATTCGCGGCTTGTTACGGAATCCTGGCTTCGCGACGGTGGCGGTGCTGACGCTGGCGCTGGCGATCGGTCTGAACACCACGATCTTCAGCCTGCTGGACCAGGCGCTGATGCGCGCACTTCCGGTCGCAAATCCGGAACAGCTTGTGGTGCTGAGCTTCGCCGGCGATCATCCGGGACACACCCACTCCGATGGCGGCAACAGCCCGGGGCATGCTCACGAGTTTTCCTATCCGATGGTGCGCGACCTGCGCGACCGGAATACGGTGCTCAGCGGGCTGATTGCCGCCGCGTCGGCCGAGGTTGGGGTGACGTGGAACAACCACGCGGAGAGCGTGGGCGCGGAGATGGTGACGGGCAATTACTTCCAGGTGCTGGGCGTTCAATCTGCAGCGGGAAGGCTGTTCGTCGCGAGCGACGAGACCGCCCCGGGGGCGAACCCACTCGCGGTGCTCAGCTTCGACTACTGGAAGACCCATCTGGCGGAGGCGCCGGTCGAGGGCAAAACGCTGCTGGTGAATGGCGCCCCGTTCACCATTACGGGAGTGACGGCGCCAGGGTTTCACAGCATGGTATGGGGCCGCACACCGGAGATTTTTGTTCCGATCACCGAGCAGAAGGTGGTTGAGCCGGCCTGGGATTACCTGAACGATCATCAGTCGTACTGGCTCGACGTGGTGGGGCGGGTTCGAGACGGAGTCACCCCGGCGCAGGCCAGCGCGTCGCTGAACGGACTGTGGCTGTCGCTGCGCATGGCGGAGTTTACGTCCCTGCACGATCAGTCATCGAAGGCGCGGAAGGATTTCATCGCGGCGGCCCACCTGAATGTGGATGCGGGAGCGAAGGGGTTCTCGCCGCTCCGCGGAGATGTTGAGATGCCGCTGACGATCATGATGGCTATGGTGCTGCTGGTGATCGCCATGGCGGTCGTAAATGTGGCGAGCCTGCTGCTGGTGCGTGCGGCAGGCCGCGCGCAGGAGTTCGCCGTGCGCTATGCGCTGGGTGCGACCAGCGGACAGGTGCTGCGCCAACTGCTGGCGGAGGGCCTGTTGCTGGGAGGATGCGGTGCGGCGATCGGGCTGCTGCTGGCGCCCGAGGCGCTGCGCCTTCTGATTCGCCGCATGAGCGGCGATTCGCCGGGAGGGCTGCCCTTCACGCCAACGCTGGACTGGCGCGTGCTCGCGTTCACGCTGGGTATCACAGTGCTGGCGAGCCTGGTGTTCAGCCTGGCTCCGATGGCGCAGTTCCAGAATCCCAGGCTGGCGGAGGCGATGAAGGAGCGGGGCGGCAGCGGGGGCGGACGGTCGCTTCAGTTCCGGCGCAGCTGCGTGGCGCTCCAGATCGGCTTCACTCTGCTGCTCCTGGTTGGGGCGGGATTGTTTGTCCGGACGATTGAAAATCTGCGCAGCGTCGATCCCGGATTCGCGACCGATCATCTGCTGGAATTCGGCCTCGATCCGGAAATGGCTGGCTATGGAGCCACTCAGGTGGCGCCCGTGGAACAACGGGCACTCGACGCTATCGCGGCGCTGCCCGGCGTGCGTGGCGTTGGCGCGACGAACGACAGCGATCTGGCGGGCAACGGAATCCAGGGCGATGTGAACGCGAGCGGGTACACGCCGAAGCCGGACGAAGACTTCGACGTGGAACTGCCGTGGGTAAGCAGCGGATATCTGCAGGCGCTCGGGGTTCCGCTGGTGGCGGGCCGGTATTTCAACCCGGGCGATACGGCCACATCGCAGAAGGTGGCGGTGGTGAACGAGAAATTCGCCCAGCATTATTACGGCAACGCCCGAGGGGCTCTGGGGCACGTCGTTAGCCGGCCGAACAAGACAGGCACCGAGGCGACCATCGTGGGCGTGGTGCGGGATGTGAAGCACGAAAGCGTGCGCGACCCGGCGATGCCAACCTGCTACACCTTAATCGCCCAGGCGCCCAAGCCGGCGGGGTTGACCTTCTACGTGCGGACCTGGCAGCCGCCGGATACCGCGACGAACAGCATTCGCGCGACAATTGCGAATATCGACAACAAGCTGATCGTGGGAAAGCTGCGCACGCTGACCGAGGAGATCGACGAAAACCTCACCGCGGAGCGGGCCATTGCAACCCTGGCGATGGTCTTCGGAGGACTGGCGGCGGTACTGGCCGGGATCGGACTGTATGGAATCCTGGCCTATTCGACTGCGCAGCGCACGCGGGAGATCGGAATCCGGATGGCGCTGGGTGCGCAACGCGGAATGGTGGTGCGGCTGATTGTGCGGGAGACGATGCTCCTGGCGGGCGGCGCGGTCGTAGTGACGATTCCGCTGGCGATGCTGGCCACCCAGGCGGTGCGCAGCCAGCTGTTTGGAGTGTCGATAGCGGACCCGATGGTGTACGGGGCGGGGATCGTGGTGATTTGCCTGGTGGCGGGGTTGGCCGGCTTTGTCCCGGCGCGGCGGGCAGCTACGGTGGATCCGGCGCGGGCTTTGCGGACGGATTGAAAAAGGCAGGCTACAGGCAATGGCGAGCAGATAGCAGGCGCGATTCTCGCTGCTACTCGACGCGGAGGGCCACATTGGGGTCGATGGTAGCGGCCCGGCGAGCGGGCAGATACTGGAATAACAGTTAAGTGTCTTATAATCATAAACTTGTTGACAATCACGGGGATGACAATAATCCACTCATATTTTCTGCATCTCTTGTGCTATAGTTGCATCAGATGTTGTGACGGCCGCTCCCGAGGTCCGAGGAGCTGGCTCCAACTTCTCAAACCAATTTCGAATGCATGGAGGATTTCTTATGGCGATTACTCGGTGGGATCCATTTCGCGATGTCTTGGCGCTGCAGAACCGGATGAACTCGATTTTCCAGGAATACAACCGAAACAACCAGGGCGAGGGCGACTCACTGGTGACCGCGGCATTTGTGCCGCCGGTTGACATCTATGAGGACGAGCACAAGATTGTGCTGAAGCTGGAAGTGCCGGGCATGAAAGAAAGCGACCTCGACATTCAGATCGAAAACAACGTACTGACAGTGAAGGGTGAGCGTAAGTTCGAGAAGGAAGAGAAGGAAGAGAACTTCCACCGGATCGAACGTAGGTATGGCAGCTTCTATCGTTCGTTCACGATTCCGAACACGGTGAACCCGGAGAGCGTGAAGGCGAGCTATGACGCCGGCGTGCTGAAGGTGGAACTGGAGAAGCGGGCCGAAGCGAAGCCGAAGCAGATCAAAGTGGAAGTCGGCTCGGTGCCGAAGCCAATCGAGGCTGGTAAGCAGCCGCAGGCGGCGTAACGGCAGTTTTCGAACGCGAGTTAACAGCTATCTGAATTGGGGCGGTCAGCGGCCACAGCTGCTGACCGCCTTTTTTCAGACCCGGTGAATGGAAACGCCAACACGCTGCCCAGGATGACATTTGTTTTTGATTGGGCGACGATGGTTGTGGCGCCTGATGCTGGGGATCGTTTGTTGGGACGCTGCAAAAACAGAAACGGAATTTGAGGTAACGATTGATGGCAATTCGATGGGACAAGTTTACGGTGAAGTCGCAGGAGGCGGTGCAGAATGCGAGCCAGCTCGCTGCGGAGAACGGGAATCCGGAGATACTGCCGCTGCATTTGCTGGAGGTGTTGCTCGGCGATAAGGAGGGCGTGATTCCCGCCGTCCTCGACAAGATTGGCGTGCCCGTGGCGCAGCTGGAGGCGAAGGCGAAGGAGGCGGTATCCCAGCTGCCGAAGGTGAGCGGAGCGTCGGCGCAGCCAGGAGCGTCGAACGCGCTGAATCATGTCTTCGATCAGGCGTTCAGTGAAGCGGAGAATTTCAAGGACGACTACGTTTCGACGGAGCATCTGCTGTTGGCGCTGACCGGCCAGAAGAATGACGGGGCACAGCTCCTGCTCGCATCGATGGGAGCGACGCACGATGCGGTGTTGAAGAGTCTGGCGACAGTTCGAGGAAGCCAGAGGGTGACGGATCAGAATCCCGAAGCGAAGTTCCAGGCGCTGGAGAAGTATGCCAAGGACCTCACGGAACTCGCCCGGCGCGGGAAGCTCGACCCGGTGATTGGGCGCGATGAGGAGATCAGGCGTGTGATCCAGGTCCTGTCGCGGCGGACCAAGAACAATCCTGTGCTGATCGGCGAGCCAGGCGTGGGCAAAACGGCGATTGTGGAAGGCCTCGCGCGCCGGATTGTGCACGGCGATGTGCCGGAGATTCTCAAAGACAAGCGGGTGATCTCGCTTGACCTCGGCTCGATGCTCGCGGGTGCGAAGTACCGCGGCGAGTTTGAGGACCGGCTCAAAGCCGTGCTCAGGGAGATCGAAGAATCGAATGGCCAGATCATCCTGTTCATCGACGAGCTGCATACGCTGGTTGGCGCGGGCGCCGCGGAGGGCGCGATTGACGCTTCGAACATGCTGAAGCCCCCGCTGGCGCGCGGCGAGCTGCGGGCGATTGGCGCGACGACGCTGAACGAGTATCGGAAGTACATCGAGAAAGATGCGGCGCTGGAGCGGCGCTTCCAGATCGTGTATGTGGGTGAGCCGAACGTCGAAGACACGATCGCCATCCTGCGCGGCCTGAAGGAGCGGTACGAGGCGCATCATAAGGTGCGGATTCGCGACTCGGCGATTGTGGCGGCGGCGACTTTATCGCATCGCTATATTTCGGACCGGTTCTTGCCGGACAAGGCGATTGACTTAGTCGATGAGGCCGCGGCTTCGCTGGCCATTCAAATCGGCTCCGTTCCGACGGAAATCGACGAGCTGGAGCGCGAGGCGACGTCCCTCGAAATTGAGCGCGAGGCGTTGAAGCACGAAAGCGATCCGAACTCGAAAGAACGGTTGAAGGTAGTGGAGCGCGAAGTGGCCGAGCTGCGGGAGAAGGCGACGGCGTTGCGCGCGCGCTGGCACAAAGAACGCGAGGCGATCATGCGCCTGAGTGAAATCAAAAAACAGATCGAATCGCTGCGCTTCGAGGCCGAGGAGCAGACGCGGCGCGGAAACCTGGAGCGTGCTGCGCAGATTCAGTACGGCGACCTTCCGAAACTGGAAGCGGAGATGAAGCGCCTGGAAGCCTTACAGGATGGCAAAGGCGGCGCGCCACGGCTGCTCAAAGAAGAGGTGGACGAGGAAGACATCGCGAAGATCGTGAGCAAGTGGACCGGCATTCCCGTGTCCCGCATGCTGGAAGGCGAGGTGCGCAAGCTGGTGCAGATGGAGGATCGGCTGAAAGAGCGCGTGGTGGGTCAGGATGCGGCCCTGGCGACAGTGGCAAACGCCATCCGCCGATCCCGGGCCGGTTTGAGCGATCCGAAGAAGCCGATTGGGTCGTTTATTTTCCTCGGGCCTACGGGCGTTGGGAAAACGGAAACGGCGCGAGCCCTGGCGGAGTTTCTCTTCGACGATGAGCAGGCCATGATCCGGCTCGATATGTCGGAATACATGGAAAAGCACGCTGTCGCCCGCATGATCGGCGCGCCTCCGGGGTATGTGGGGTACGACGAGGGTGGGCAGCTGACCGAAGCGGTGCGGCGGAGACCGTATTCGGTGATTCTGCTCGACGAGATCGAGAAGGCGCATCCCGATGTGTTCAACGTGCTGTTACAAGTTCTGGACGATGGGCGGCTGACGGATTCCAAAGGTCGTGTCGTGGATTTCAAGAACACGGTGCTGATCATGACTTCGAATCTGGGCGCCGGGTTTTTGCAGGCCGATGCGCTGAAGGATGAGACGAGCTTTGGGCATGCGCAGGAGAGCGTGATGCGCGTGCTGCGCGAGCACTTCCGGCCGGAGTTCCTCAACCGCGTGGACGATGTCGTGATCTTCCGTCCGCTGGGCGAGGAGCAGCTGACGCATATCGTCGACCTGAGACTCAAGGACCTCGAAAAACTGCTGGCGGACCGCCACATCACGATCGAGCTCACGCCAGCGGCGCGGCATCAACTCTTCACCGCCGGGTACGACCGGGCGTATGGAGCGAGGCCGCTGAAGCGGGCGATCCAGCGGCTGGTGCAGGATCCGCTGGCGATGAAGATTCTCGACGGCGAGGTGCTGCATGGGGATCACGTGCGGATCGATGCGCCCAAAGGCAGCCATGCGCTGACCTTCGAGGTGACGAGCCGGGCGGGGATTCCGCTGGAGCATGGCGTGGTGATGGGGCAGGCTTAAAAGCAGGGGATAGTCAATAGGCAACAGGCAAGAGAAACGGCCTGCGGGAGAGATCCTGCAGGCCTTTTCGTCTTTGCCGGTTCGGGCTTTTGATGGACGCGTCAGCTAAAGGCGTCGGAGCCACTCGCTTTTCCACTTGATGTTGCAGCCGATGCTGGGTTGCTGGTCAGGGTTGACGGGCTCGCCCGCGATAACGGCTTTGAGCGCGGCGCGCAGGTCGCGTCCCGTGACCGGGATGTCGTTGCCGGGGCGGCTGGAATCGAGCTGGCCGCGGTAGACGAGTTTCTGGCCGGCGTCGAAGAGGAAGAAGTCCGGCGTGCAGGTGGCGTCGTAGGCGCGGGCGACTTCCTGGGTTTCGTCGTAGAGATACGGGAAGACGAAGCCGAGTTTTAGGGCCTGTTCGGCGAGCGAGGCCGGCGCGTCGTCGGGGTAATTTTCCGCGTCGTTGCTGCTGATGGCGGCAATACCGATGCCGGAGTCTCGGTAGTCGAGCCCAAGCTGGGCGAGTTGCTGTTCGACGTGTTTGACGAATGGGCAGTGACGGCAGATGAACATGACGAGCAGCCCTTTGGCGCCGGTAAGCGATTCTTTGGTGTGTACGGTGTTGTCACGAACGTCCTTTAGGGCGAACGCGGGTGCTTCTTTTCCGAGGGCGAGCATCGCGGATTCAGTGCGGGCCAATGTGGTTGTCCTCCTGCGTGGGTTAGCCTGGCGGGGTAGCCAATTGCGGGGTGGTGACTGCTTTTGCGAGGCTGCGATCGGGTGACGCTGCCTACCCTGGGGTGTAGCCCACTCTACTTATTGTGCAGCGAGCCAATTTTGTAGACGATGCCCACCGACCCGCTAAACTCACTTTGCCAGGAAAAGCCGTAATGCGTGGGCTGCCAGTCCGGAATGAAGCGGACCGACAAGCGCGGCAGGATGTTGTAATCGACCGAAGGACCAATGCCCATGCCGAACGCCAGCTTGTCGTTATAAATCCCCACGTCCTGGGGCTGCGTGCCGGCGGGAAATCCATCGCTGAATTTGCCGTAGGCGGCCCCGATCAGTGCGTGCATGCCGAAGGTGTAACTGCGGTGACGGAGAATGCGGAAATTGGGACCGAAGAGAAACAGGTGCTCGGACATCGGCGGGCTGGCGGGGATGCCTTCGCTATTGGCGGGAACGACGAGATTGCCGTAAAGTCCGCGGGCGCTGCCTTCGAATCCCCATGAGGTACGGAGCCAGGCGGTCGCGGTGCCGTTCCAACCGAGAAGGTTGATGGCCTGGACGCCGCGGCCGGGGCTGGGATTGAAGTGCGAATACTGCGCGCCGCCGTAAAAGTCCCAGCGCTGAGCGTACTGCGGGGCTTCGGTTTCGGGAGCCGTGGCGGTGACCTGCGCATCGAGAGAAAACGAGGCCAGAAACAAGGCCCCAAATGCCGCCAGGGCCACAAGACGAAACATCACGGCTTTCACGCGATCGGAAACCTCAGTGGAAGGGATGGCAAGTTTCGGCCGGCAATCGCCGGTTGAAAAACGGATGCAGGGAACGGACGCAACAAACCAAGGGTAACACCCGGGACAGAGCGCCGCGAGACGACCCGTTCCGAGGATGGACTTCCGGACCGGCCGAGAGCGTGGTCGGCAAAAAGAGAATCCTCCATCCCGGCTGTACTGGAGAATGCCGGGAAGGAGGATGCTGTCGAGCGCTGAGCGAGCGGGACACACAACGGCTGTCATAGGTGCTGAGCGCACCCGAGAGATTGACCCGATTGGCCTGATTGTTCTTAGGGGACTTTAGTGCTGGACTTCGACGGTGAGGTTGACGTCGCTGGAAATGGTCTGATTGTCGAGCACGGCGGGACGCCAGCGGAACTGACGGACTGCCTTGACGACACGGGCATCGAGCGATGGATTAATGGACTGAACCACCTGAACGTTGGTGGGGCTGCCGGTTGCGTCGAGGTTCACTTTGAGAAGCATTTTTGCAGGATTGGGAAGGGCATCGAGGTCAGAGTCGCCCGAGACGTGGATTGCTGTCGGGTAGAACAACTGAGCTTCCGTTATTCCGGTCGAAACCGGAACTCCGGCGGCGGTTTTGGCGTCGGTTGCGGGTTTAGGCGTAGCTGCAGCTGCGGTGAGCGCTAAGCAGGAGAGCAGACTGGCGGCGAGTATTCGGCGCATATGTAACCTCCATTGAGTTGATAGTGACCGTCACTACCTTAGCTCACAAACAATACGATTGTCAAGGCTAATCTCTTAACGACTTATTCTGCGATAGTTACTCAATTTGGTTATGCGGGAAATAAGAATATTTTCTGTGAGGAGGCCCTGATTGGGTGCGGTGGTTAACTCGCGGGGTCGCCCAGAAAACAGCTCAGGGGGTGGGCACAAACGCCAGGTTGATTCGGGTGGATGGATCAGGCATGTGACGGGCGTCGAACTGCGTCGCGCTTGCGCGGCAGGAGGCGCCCCAGCGAATCAGCCGCGGACTGCAGGTCGGATATGCAGCTCTTTGAGCTGGGCGTCGCTGACCGGAGTGGGCGCGTCAACCATCAGGTCGATGGCCCTGGCAGTTTTGGGAAACGCAATGACCTCGCGCAGACTGGACGCGCCGGCGAGGATCATCACGAGGCGATCGAGGCCGAGCGCAATGCCACCGTGCGGAGGCGTGCCGTATTGCAGGGCTTCAAGGAAAAAGCCGAAGCGGGCTTTGGCTTCTTCGTCGGACATGCCCAGAGCGCGGAAGATTTGCTGCTGAACATCCTGACGGTGAATACGGATCGAGCCCGAGCCGAGCTCGAGGCCGTTCATGGCCAGGTCGTAGTAACGTGCACGGACCGAGGCCGGGTCGGAAACGAGGCGGTCCATATCTTCTTCGTGCGGTGAAGTGAAAGGGTGATGCGCGGGAGCCCAGGAGCCGGTCTCCGGATCGTGCTCGAACATGGGGAAGTCGGTGACCCAGAGCGGACGGAATGCGGCGGCGCCGTCGGCGGGCGCATCGGTAGTTCCGGGCGAATGCACGACTGCATCGGTGCCGGCGAAGGCCCTGTGACGGTCAGCGTACTTGCGAGCCAGTTCGACGCGGAAATTTCCGGCGGCAGAAAGGATGGCGATTTCGCGCTCGGAGAGGCGCCCCTCGAATTTCGTATCGCTGGCGGCGATGTGCGTGGCGGCGTCGCCAGCAACGATGACGAGGAGATCGTCGGGGTCGGCATAGGTGAGACGTCGGAGGTGGGCGACGGATTCCGGGAAGGTTTTTTCCAGACGCTTGAGATCGTCGAGGAGCTTCGCGCCTTTCTTCGTTTCGAAGAGCGGGCGGTTGTCGTCACGCTCCTTGCGGGAGAGCTCGCCGACTTTGGGAATGCGGACGGCGACAACAGGAAGCGAAGGATCGACGGCGAGGCTTTCGAGCTGCTCGGCGGTGAAGGCGGGGCGAATGTCGGTGAGGCCTGGGAGCCGCAGGTCAGGCTTGTCGATGCCGAAGGAGCGCATGGCCTCGTCATAAGTGATGCGCGGGAACGGTATGGGCAGCGCGATGCCGACGGCGGCGAAGGCGGCGGCCATAAAGCCTTCAACGACGCGGAAGATAGTTTCCTGCT
>Ga0181531_10001866_pt1 | contig 13225 bp, 8 predicted proteins | sample PEATcosm2014_Bin_38_FD_119743 | JGI IMG/M metagenome (GOLD analysis project Ga0181531, IMG submission 119743) | Peatland microbial communities from MTU Mesocosm Facility, Houghton, MI, USA - PEATcosm2014_Bin11_10_metaG | ecosystem: Environmental > Terrestrial > Soil > Wetlands > Peat | place... | reverse complement strand
TCGCTCTTGGAGGATGCGCGGCGCGACATCGCGCCCGATCTCGCCGCGCGTTTGAAACAACGCTATCTCGCGGCTTTCCCCGGGCTCGACCGGGCGTCTTTCGACGCCTCTTACGCCGTGCTCGGCGCGCAACGCCACGCCAAGGTGATCGGCATCTTCACCCGGCTGAACGCGCGCGACGGCAAGCCGCAATACCTCGCCCATATCCCGCGCGTCTGGCGGCTGTTGCGGCAAAGTCTCGGACACCCCGAGCTCGCGCCGGTTGCGCGCTGGCTCGACGCCCATATCCCGGATGAGGCGCGCCGCGTTCCGCCGAGCCGTCCCGCCGCATGAAGCCCGCCGCCGCCATGCCGGAAACCGCCATCGTACTCGCCGCCGGGCGCGGCAAACGCATGGGCGCGCTGACCGAGACCTTGCCCAAGCCGCTGATCGAGATCGAAGGCCGCAGCCTGGTCGATCACGTGCTCGACCGCCTGGCGGCGTCCGGGGTCAAGCGCGCGGTGGTCAATCTCCATTACCTGGGCGACGCCATCGAGCGCCACCTTAAGCCGCGCCGCGACATCGAAATCGAATTCTCGCGCGAGGACACGGCGCTCGAAACCGGCGGCGGCATCAAGAAGGCGCTGCCCTTGCTGGGCGAGACGTTCTTCGCCGTCAACGCCGACGTGTTCTGGCTCGACGCCAAACTGCCGGCGTTGGCGCGGCTGGCGCGGAAATTCGCCGCCGGACGGCACGACGCGGTTTTGCTGATGCAGCGCACGACCAACGCCGTGGGCTACGAAGGGCCGGGGGATTTCTTCCTCGATCCGCTGGGCCTGCCGCGCCGCCGCCAGGAACGCGAGATCGCGCCCCAGGTCTTCGCCGGGGTGGAAATCCTGCACCGCCGCCTGTTCGATGGCGCGCCTGAAGGGGCGTTTTCGATCAACCGGTTGTGGGACCGCGCGATATCCCAAGGCCGGCTGGCCGGGCTGGTGCATGACGGCGAGTGGTATCACATCGGCACCCAAGCCGGCCTCGCCGAAGCGTCGGAACGCCTGCACAGCCGCCGCATCGAACTCTGATCATGGCCGGGCGCGCGGTCTTTTCGATAGCGCCGGAATTGCCGTTTCTCGATGCGCTGGTGGCGGGGCTGCTCGACCGCGCCAAAGGCGATCCGCTGGCTCTGGCGCGCATGACCGTGCTGCTGCCGACGCGCCGCGCCGCGCGCGCGCTCGGCGAGGCCTTTCTGCGCCAGGGCCGGGGCAAGCCGATGCTGCTGCCGCGGCTGATGCCGGTGGGCGATCTCGACGCCGAGGAATTGGCGATCCTCGCCGAGGAAGGCGAGGCGGGCGGCGGCGACGCCGACATTCCGCCCGCCATTCCCGAACCGGTCCGGCGGCTGAAACTGGCGCGGCTGGTGCTGGCCTGGGCCAAAGCCTCCGGCGCGGAGTCCTTAAGCGCGGCCCAGGCCGCGCCGCTGGCCGCCGAACTGGCGCGGTTTCTCGACGAGTCCGCGACCGAAGGCTGCGATTTCGCCAAGCTCAAGGATCTGGCGCCCGAACGCCACGCCGTGCATTGGCAACAGGTGCTCAAATTTCTCGACATCGTCACCGAATATTGGCCGAAGGAACTTGCCTCTCTCGGCGGCCTCGATCCGGCAACGCGGCGCAACGCGGTGTTGCAACGCCAGGCGGAATCCTGGACGAAATCGCCGCCTGCATATCCGGTGATCGCCGCCGGCATCACCGGCTCGGTGCCGGCGGTGGCGGAATTGATCAAGGTGGTGGCGGATTTGCCGTCGGGCCTGGTGGTGCTGCCCGGGCTCGATGTCGGCGCCGATGCCGAGACCTGGGAGGCGGTCGCCGCCGATCCGACCCATCCGCAGCATCTTCTCGCGAAACTCCTGGCGCTTCTCGAAGTCCCGCCCAAACAGGTCAAGCCCTGGCACGCGCCCGGCATCAAGGGCGGGCCGGAATCCCGAACCGCGCTCGTCAAAGAGGCGCTGCGCCCGGCCGATGTCAGCCATCGCTGGGGCGCGATCTCCGGCATCGGCGACAAGGCGCTCTCCGGCTTGCGCCGGATCGATTGCCCGGGGCCGCAGGAAGAGGCGACGGTGATCGCGCTGCTGCTGCGCCAGAAACTGGAAGTTCCCGGCGCCACCGCGGCGCTGGTGACGCCCGACCGCGATCTCGCCCGCCGCGCCGCCGGCGAGCTCAGGCGCTGGGGCATCGAAATCGACGATTCCGCCGGTACGCCGCTCGCCAACACGCCGCCCGGCGTGTTCCTGCGCCTGGTGCTGGAGGCGGCGGCCGAGGATTTGGCGCCGCTGCCCCTGCTGGCTCTGTTGAAGCATCCCTTGGCCGCTTGCGGCCTGGCGCCCGGGCGTTTCCGCGAGCTGGCGCGGCAGTTGGAACTGGCAGCACTGCGCGGCCCGCGCCCCGCGCCGGGATTGGACGGGCTGGAAGAGGCGGTGATGGATTCCGGGCTCAAGGACTTCGTCGCGCGCCTCGGCCGCGCCTTGTCGCCGCTGGTCGCCGCGCTCGAAGCCAAACACGCCCGTCTCGCCGATCTGGTCGCGGCGCATACCGCGGCCGCCGAGGCGCTGGCGGCAAGCGACGAAGGCCCGGGCCCGGCCAATCTCTGGCACGCGGAGGCTGGCGAAGCGGCGGCGCTCCATGTGAGCGGGCTGCTCGAAGCCGCGCGCGGCTTTCCGCCGCTCGAGGGACCGGATTATCCGGCGCTGTTCGAAGCGCTGCTGTCCGGAGCGGTGGTGCGGCCCGCCTATGGCCGCCACCCGCGGCTGTTCATCTGGGGCTTGCTCGAGGCGCGGCTGCAGCAGGCGGATCTGCTTGTCCTCGGCGGCTTGAACGAAGGCGCGTGGCCGCCCCGATCCGACAGCGATCCCTGGCTGTCGCGGCCCATGCGGCGGGAATTCGGCCTGCCGCCGCCGGAGCGGCGCATCGGCGCGGCGGCGCACGACTTCGCCCAATGCCTGGGCGCGCGCGAGGTGGTGTTGACCCGCGCGGCGCGGGTCGAAGGCACGCCCACCGTGCCGTCGCGCTGGCTGCTGCGGCTCGAAACCGTGCTGCGCGCGTTGAAGCTCGAGGAAAAGCTGTGGGGCGACAGCGCCAAGGACGGCGCGCCCTTGGCCTGGCAGCGCGGGCTCGACGATCCGGGCAAGCATAGGCCGGTGACGGCACCCACGCCCGCGCCACCGCTCGAAGCGCGGCCGCGCCGTCTGTCGGTCACCGCGGTCGAGACCTGGATCCGCGATCCCTACGCGATCTATGCGCGCTATATCCTGCGCCTCAGGGCGTTCGATCCCATCGATCAGGATCCCGGCGCGGCCGAGCGCGGCTTGTTCATCCATGCCGCGCTCGACCGCTTCCTCAAGGAATATCCGGGCGAACTGCCCGACGACGCCGAAGCCGCGCTGTTGCGGATCGCCCGCGAGGAATTCGGCCGCGATCTCGAACGCGTCAGCGTGCGCGAATTCTGGTGGCCGCGTTTCGAGCGCGTGGCGTCGTGGCTGACGGGTTTCGAGCGCGAGCGCCGCGCCGGTATCGCGCAAAGCTTCAGCGAAATCGAAGGCACGCTCGTGCTTCCCGCCAAGGCGGGGCCGTTCACGCTCTCGGGTAAGGCCGACCGCATCGACCGCCTTACGGATGGCAGCCTCGCCATTCTCGATTACAAGACCGGCGTGCTGCCGCCGACCGGCGAGATCAAATCCGGCTATGCGCCGCAGCTCTCGCTCGAGGCCGCCATCGCCCAGGCCGGCGGCTTCCCGGGCGTCGGGGCATCCGTGGTCTCCGAACTGCTCTATTGGCGGCTTTCGGGCGGCGAGCCCGCGGGCGAGGAAAAGCCCGCGGCCGGAAACGCCGCCGATGTAGCGGCGCTCGCGGCCAAGGCACTGCGCGGGCTGGAAAGCCTGATCGCGCGCTTCGACGATCCCAAGACGCCCTATCTGTCGCAGCCGCAGCCGGAACGGGCGCCGCGCTATTCCGATTACGTCCATCTGGCGCGGGTCAAGGAATGGCTCTTGGGCGCGGGGACCGAGTCATGAAACCCGATCCCTCCCGCCACCAGCGCCGGGCATCCGCCCGCGACACTTCGGTTTGGGTTGCGGCTTCGGCCGGCACCGGCAAGACCAAGGTGCTGACCGACCGCGTGCTGTCCTTGCTGCTCTCCGGCAGCCGGCCGGAGCGCATCTTGTGTCTCACCTTCACCAAGGCGGCGGCGGCGGAGATGGCGATCCGCGTCAACGACCGCTTGAGCGATTGGGCGACGGTTTCCGACGCCAGATTGCGGCGCGCGTTGAAAGAGCTCACCGGCGAAGACGCGGAGCCCGAAATCCTCGACCGCGCGCGCCGGCTGTTTGCCCGCGTGCTCGACGCACCGGGCGGGTTGCGCATCCAGACCATTCACGCCTTTTGTGAATCGCTGTTGCGCCGCTTCCCGATCGAGGCCGGGGTTCCGCCGCATTTCCAGGTGATGGAAGAGCGCAACGCCAGCGAGGCGATGGAACAGGCGCGCTCGCATGTATTGGCGCGCGCGCGCGCCGGGCGCGACGGCGATCTCAAAGCGGCGCTGGCGCGGGTGACGCAGCTCGTGCCGGAGGAAGGCTTCGCCGAACTGATGGACGCGCTCGCGCCGGAACGCGCCCGGCTGGCCGATGTCCTGGCAAGCGGTCCGGCCGCGGCGGAATCGCGGTTGCGCGCGGTGCTGGGATTGAAATCCTCCGAGACCGCCCAATCCGTTCTCAAGGCCGCCTGCCGGGACGGCGCCTTCGACGGGCCGAGGCTGCGGCGCGCGGCGGCGGCGCTGACGGCGAGTTCGGCGGTCAGCGACCAGAAGGCCGGTGCCCGTCTCGCCCTGTGGCTCGGACATCCCAAGCTGCGTGAAGCGGAATTCGATGAATATGGACTGGTCTTCTTCACCCAAAGGGGCGACAGGCGGCAGCGGCTCATGACCAAGAAGCTGGAAGACGCCGTGCCCGAATTGGCGGCGGCGTTGGATGCGGAGTCCGCCCGGCTCGAGCAAGTCCGCGCGCGGCGCGACGCCGCGCTGATGGCGGATGCGACGGCGGCGCTGCTGCGCTTGGGCGGCGCCGTGCTCGCGGCCTACGAATCCTACAAGGCCTCGCGCGCGCTCCTGGACTTCGACGATCTGGTGCTCAAATCCTGCGCGCTGCTCGAGCGTCCGGGTGTCGCGCCCTGGGTGCTCTACAAGCTCGACGGCGGCATCGATCACATTCTGATCGACGAGGCGCAGGACACCAATCCCGAGCAATGGCGGGTGGTCGCGGCCTTGGCCGAGGATTTTTTTTCCGGCCAAAGCGCGCGCGAGGAGTTGCGCACCGTCTTCGCCGTGGGCGACGTCAAGCAGTCGATCTTCAGCTTCCAGCGCGCCGATCCCGCGAAATTCCTGGCGATGCGCCGCCATTTCCAGGAACGCGTCGAGGCCGCCCAGGCGAAATGGGACGTGGTCGAACTCGAAACCTCCTTCCGCTCGACCCCGGCCATATTGAAGACGGTCGACGCCGTTTTCGCCGCCGCGGCGGCGTCGGACGGCGTCACGCTCGACGGCTCGAACATCCGCCACGAGGCGTCGCGCGCCAATGCCGCCGGGCTGGTCGAACTGTGGCCGGCGGTCGGGCCCGAGGAAAGCGCGCCGCCCGAGCCCTGGGATGCGCCCTTGACCCAGTCGCAAAGCAGCCTGCCGGCGGCGCGGCTGGCGCTGGCGGTGGCGGCCAAGATCGAGGCTCTCACCCGCGAAAAGCTCGAAGCGCGCAATCGCCGGATAACCCCCGGCGACATCATGGTGCTGGTGCGCCGGCGCACGCCGTTCATCGGCGCGCTGGTGCGGGGCTTGAAGGAGCGCGGCGTCGAGGTGGCGGGGGTCGACCGCATGCGTCTCGCCGACCAGCTCGCGATCGAGGACATGGTGGCGCTGGCCAATTTCCTGCTGCTGCCGGCGGACGATCTGACCCTGGCCTGCGTCTTGAAGGGCCCGCTTTACGGCTTCGACGACGATCTGTTGTTCGAGCTCGCCTGGAAGCGTTCGGGCGGTCTCTGGAACGAGCTGCGCCGCCGGTCCCACGAGCGCCCGGAATTCCGCGCAGCGGCGGAGGATTTGGCTGAGCTCCTCGGCATGGCCGATTTCATCCCGCCTTACGAGCTCTTCGCCGAGGTGCTGGGCGCGCGCGGCGGCCGGCGCAAGGTGCTGGCGCGGCTCGGGCCCGAGGCGGGTGATCCGCTGGACGAGCTTCTGGCCGCTTCCTTGGCCTATGAGCGCGGCCACGGCGTGTCGTTGCAGGGGTTCCTCCACTGGCTGGTGCTGGGCGAGCTCGAGGCTAAGCGCGACCTCAACAACGACAGCGGGCGCGACGAGGTGCGCGTCATTACCGTGCACGGCGCCAAGGGATTGCAGGCGCCGGTGGTGTTCCTGCCCGATACGCTCCAGGTGCCGAACCGGTCGCCGTCGCTGGTATGGAGCGCGGAAGGAATACCGCTCTGGCTCAAACAGGGCGCCGCGCCCGTGGCGCGGGCCGCGCGCCAGGCCGCCGATCTCAAGCGCGACCAGGAATACCGCCGCCTGCTCTATGTCGCGCTCACCCGCGCCGAGGACCGTCTCTATGTCTGCGGCTGGCACGGCCGGCAGAACCCGCCTACCGGCAATTGGTACGACTTCGTCAAGGCGGGATTGAAGGCGGCCGACGCCAAGGCTTTCCCGTTCGACGCAACCAAACTCATCGGTGGCGACGGCTGGAACGGCGAGGGGCTGCGTCTGGTCTCGCGCCAGCGCGGCAAGGCGGAAGAGGCGCGGAAACCCGCCCGGCTCGGGCAAGCGGTCCCATCGCCGCTGCAGGAATGGGCCAAGCGGCATCCCCCGCCCGAGCCTTCGCCGCCCAAGCCGCTGGCGCCGTCGCGGCCGTCGCGCGAGGAGCCGGCGGTGCTCTCGCCCCTGAGCGGTGCGCAAGGATCGGATTTCCGCCGCGGCCTGCTGGTTCACCGCTTGCTGCAAAGCCTGCCCGGCTTGGCTCCCGAGAAGCGCGCGGCGGCCGCGCGCCGCTTTCTTGCTCGCCCGGTCTTCGATCTGCCGCGCGCGCAGCAGGACTCGATATCCGCCGAGACCCTGGCGGTGCTGGCGCATCCCGGTTTCGCCCTTCTCTTCTCGCCCGAATCCGAAGCCGAAGTGCCGGTGGTGGGGCTGGTCAAGGGATTCGCCATTTCGGGTCGCATCGACCGGCTGGTGGTATCCGAAAACGAGGTGCTGATCGTCGATTACAAGACGCTGCGCCCGGTGCCGGCGGATGAATCGCAGGTGCCGCCGGCCTATATCGAGCAATTGGCCGGTTATCGCTCGGCCATCATGGAGGTTTATCCCGGCAAGACCGTGCGCTGCGCGCTGTTGTGGACCGAAGGCCCGGCCTTGATGCCTATTAACGATGCAACCTTCGCGCGCTTTGGCTCATAAGGCTTGCGTTTCAAGCCCCTGAGCCATGCGCCCGGCATGGCTCAAATGCGCGGGAGCCGCGCTTGACCGCGTTTCCGTCGCTCGCATAAGCTTCGCGGCTCGTTTGGTGTTGGGGAGAATGGAATGAAGCCGAACAAGGTCACCGATTTGTCTTTCGACGCCGACGTGCTGCGCGCGCAGAAACCGGTGCTGGTCGATTTCTGGGCGGAGTGGTGCGGCCCGTGCAAGATGCTCGGGCCCTTGCTCGACGACCTCGCCGCCGCCCTGGCCGGCAAGGTGACGGTCGCCAAGGTCAACATCGACGAGAACCCGCAGACGCCGACCAAATACGGCGTGCACGGAATTCCGACCCTGATGCTGTTCAAGAACGGCCAAGTCACCGCCACCAAGATCGGCGCCATGCCCAAATCCAAGCTGATGGAATGGGTGCAGTCGGTTCTGTGATTTCCGGTGACGTGCGGTTTTAGGGCGTTCGCGGATTCAAATTCGGATCATTCTTAATCGGGGCTGCTTTGGGCCAGCGCCCGAATGCGAGTATCCACAGCAGAATAATGCCTCCCAAGGTCGATAACAGGACAACCAATATTATCCACCATCTTGACCGCCCGGTTCGCTGCAAAATTATGAAAAGCGGAATGGCCGTGATAATCGCACTCAGCGCGAAAGAAATTTGCGTGATGGTCGACGTTGTCTGGTCCATTATTTATTTCCCCCCTCGATTGGCGTGAGCCGACCATGCCGCTTGGCCCGTGGCCCGGCAAGGGTTCCCTGTAATGCCGTTTCGACCGGCGCGGGATTTTCTAGCCGTTCTCTTCCAGCACCCGCCCCGCCAGGTAAAGCGAACCACAGATCAGGATGCGGCTGTTAGGCCTCGCGGCGCTCTTCACCGCCGCGGCAAGGCTCGGTGACGCCGAGGCCCGCAAACCCGCGCTGCGCGCCGCATCGGCCGTCTCTTCGGCCGAAAGCGAATTGGCCTCGCGCGGTATCGCCACCGCCGCCAATTCCTCGACCAAAGGCGCCAAGGGCTTGAGAAATGCCGCCGCGTCGTGGGTCTTGAGCATGCCAAAGACCAGCCGCACCGGCTTGTCTTTCCAGCCCGATACGAATCGCGCCAGTACCGCCCCACCCGCCGCGTTATGCGCGCCGTCGAGCCAGAGCTCGCAATCCTGCGGCAGCGCCGAAACCAGCGGCCCGTTGGTAAGGCGTTGCAGCCGCGCCGGCCATTCCACGCTTTTCATGCCGCGCGCCAGGGAATCCCTGTCGAGCTTGAATCCATCGAGGCATTCGAGCGCGGCCAGCGCCGTCCCGGCATTGCCGTATTGATGTTCGCCCGCCAGCCCCGGCAGCGGCAGATCGAGATCGCGTTTGCCGCGATAGGCCAGGCCGCCATCCGCGCCGCGCATGACATTCCATTCCCTTCCTTGGCGGAAGAGCGTCGCGCCCAGCGCCGTCGCCCGCGCCTCGATCACGGCCTCGGCTTCTTGCGGCTGCGCCGCGACCACCGCCGGCGCTTCCGGCTTCAGAATTCCGGATTTTTCGAAGGCGATCGCGGCAATAGTCTCACCCAGGAAATGCTGGTGGTCGAGCGAGACCGGCGTGATGATGGTTACGGCGGGGCGGGCGATAACGTTGGTCGCATCGAACCTGCCGCCCAGCCCCACTTCAAGCAGCACGATATCGGCCGGTGCGCGGGCGAAACCCAGCAGCGCCGCCGCCGTGGTGATCTCGAAGAAGGTGATCGGGGCGCCGCGGTTGAAACGCTCGCATTCTTCCAGCAAGGCCGCGAGATGCTTTTCTTCGATCAGCCGGCCGGCGAGGCGGATGCGTTCGTGGAAGCGCACCAGGTGCGGCGAGGTATAGGCGTGGACGCGATAGCCCGCCGCTTCGAGGAAAGCGCGCAGGAAAGCGATGGTCGAACCCTTGCCGTTGGTGCCGGCGACATGCACCACCGGCGGCAATTGGTCCTGGGGGTTGCCGAGATCGGCCAGCAACCGTTGGACGCGTTCGAGCGACAGATCGATCAGTTTCGGGTGGAGCGCCAGCAGCCGCTCCAGAATCCGGTCGCTGGCCGGGGATGGCCCCGTCAGGGGCGGCTCTCCGGCAGCGGGCGCGGCTTGGCCAGGGCCAGCGGCGCTTTCCTTCCGCTGCGGCACAGCAGGTCGAGAATCCGCTCGAGCGTCGCCTTCAGATCGCGGCGATGCACCACCATGTCGACCATGCCGTGTTCGAGCAGGTATTCGGCGCGTTGGAAGCCCTCGGGAAGTTTTTCGCGGATGGTCTCCTCGATCACGCGCGCGCCGGCGAAGCCTATCACCGCGCCCGGCTCGGCCAGGGTCACGTCGCCGAGCATGGCGAAGGAGGCCGAAACGCCGCCGGTGGTCGGGTCGGTCAATATCACGATATAGGGCCGGTGCGATTCCTTGACCATCTCGACCGCGAGCGTGGTGCGCGGCATCTGCATCAGCGAAAGAATCCCCTCCTGCATGCGCGCGCCGCCCGAGGACGGCACCACCACCAGCGCCGCCTCTTGCAGCACGGCGAGCCGCGCCGCGGTCAGCACCGCCTCGCCCACCGCTATGCCCATCGAGCCGCCCATGAAGCCGAAATCGAAAGCGCAGATCACCGCCGCCACGCCGCCGATGGTGCCGTGCGCGACCACCGCGGCGTCGCGGTTGGCGCCGCCGCCCTTGACGCCTTGCGCCTCTTTGAGCCGGTCGCTGTAGCGCTTGCGGTCGCGGAATTTGAGCGGATCGGAAATGACCTTGGGCAATTCGATGATTGTGTATTTGCCGCCGTCGAACAACAACGCCAGGCGTTTGTCCGGCGAGATTCGCAGATGATGGCCGCAATTGCCGCAAACATAGAGATTGGCCTCGAGCTCGCGGTGGAACAGCATCTGCCCGCAGCTCGGGCATTTGTGCCAGAGATTGTCCGGCACCTCCTTCTTGGCGACGACGGCGCGGATCTTGGGCAGGACGAAATTGGTGAGCCAGTTCATTGCGCCGCCACCCTCCGGCCCAATCCTTTAGCCGGCCCGCGCGCCTGGCGCACGCCCTTAGCCAAGGCATTGATATCCTTCAATAAAGCCGCGATCAAGCCGGGCTTGGCGCGGCCCCGTTTGTCGAGTTGAGAGGCGAGACGTTCGACCAGCGCCGAGCCCACCACCGCCGCGTCGGCGACGCGCGCCACCGCCGCCGCCTGGGCGGGGTTCTTGATGCCGAAGCCCACCGCCACCGGCAGCCGGGTGTGACGCTTCAACCGCGCCACCGCTTGCTCGATCGTGCCGCGCTTTGCGGAGGTTGTGCCGGTGATGCCGGCGATGGCGACGTAATAGATGAAACCGCCGGTGTTGCGCAGCACGGCGGGCAGGCGCCGGTCGTCGGTGGTCGGCGTGGCGAGGCGGATGAAATCGATCCCCGCCGCCCGCGCCGGCAGGCACAGTTCCTCGTCATGCTCGGGCGGCAAATCCACCACGATCAGCCCGTCGCAACCAGCATCCTTGGCGTCCTTGAGAAATCGGGCTACGCCGTAGCGGTAGATCGGGTTGTAATAGCCCATCAGCACCACCGGCGTGGCGGCGTCGGTTTTGCGGAAGCGGCGCAGCACTTCGAGCGTCTTGGACAGGGTCATGCCGGATTTGAGCGCGCGCAAACTCGCCGCCTGGATCGCCGGGCCGTCGGCCATCGGGTCGGAGAACGGCATGCCGATCTCGATCAGATCGGCTCCGGCGCCCGGCAAGGAAGCGAGTATCTTTTCAAAACTCGCGCGGTCGGGATCGCCGCAGGCGAGATATGTGATCAGCCCGGCGCGGCCCTCGGCGGCCAGCGCGGCAAAGCGCGCTTCGATGCGGCTCACGGTTTCGCTCCCAGCGCCTTGGCGACGGTGTCGACGTCCTTGTCGCCGCGTCCGGAGAGATTGATCACCAACAGATTGTCCTTGGCCAATCCTCCCGCGCGTTTCATCACCTCGGCGACGGCGTGGGCCGATTCCAGCGCGGGAATGATGCCCTCGAGCCGGGTCAGCAGCTGGAAGCCTTCCAGCGCCTCGCGGTCGGTAATCGGCACGTATTCGACGCGCTTCTGGTCGAACAGCCAGGCGTGCTCGGGGCCGATGCCGGGATAATCGAGCCCGGCCGAGATCGAATGGGTGTCGAGAATCTGGCCGTCGCCGTCTTGCAGATAATAGCTGCGGTTGCCGTGCAGCACGCCAGGCGATCCCCCATTGAGCGAGGCCGCGTGCTTGCCGCTCTTGATCCCGAGCCCGGCGGCTTCGACGCCGATCATCTTCACGTTGGGCTCGTCGAGGAAGGGGTGAAACAAGCCGATGGCGTTGGAACCGCCGCCGACACAGGCAACGAGCGTGTCGGGCAGCCGTCTCTCGGCCTTTTGCATCTGCGCGCGCACCTCTTCGCCGATCACGTTCTGGAAGTCGCGCACCATGACCGGGTAGGGATGCGGCCCGGCCGCCGTGCCGATGAGGTAGTAGGTGTCCTCGACATGGGCGACCCAGTCGCGCAGCGCCTCGTTCATCGCGTCCTTGAGCGTGGCCGTGCCGGAAGTCACCGGCCGCACCTCCGCCCCCAGGAGATTCATGCGGAAGACATTGGGCTTCTGCCGCTCGATGTCGGTCGCGCCCATATAGACGACGCAGGGCAGGTCGAACAACGCGCAGACCGTGGCGGTGGCGACGCCGTGCTGGCCGGCGCCGGTCTCGGCGATGATGCGCCGCTTGCCCATGCGCCGGGCGAGGAGAATTTGTCCGACGGTGTTGTTGATCTTGTGTGCGCCGGTGTGGTTGAGGTCCTCGCGCTTCAGATAGATCTTCGCGCCCTTCAAGTGCCGGGTCAGGCGCTCGGCGAAATAGAGCGGCGAAGGCCGGCCAACGTAATGCTCGAGGTAATACTCGAGCTCGGCCTTGAAGGCGGAATCCTTGCGAGCCGCGTCATAGGCGCGCTCGACCTCGAGCACCAGCGGCATGAGCGTCTCGGCGACAAAACGCCCGCCATAGATGCCGTAAAGCCCGCGCTCGTCGGGCCCGCCGCGGAAGGTATTGGGGGCTGCCATGTGCTCTAAAGCGTCGCCGCTAACCGCCTGAGGGAAGGGACGGTTTTACCCCCAATCGGGGGCCGCTCAAAGGCTCAAATCCGGCTCGCCTGGGCCAGGAACTCCCGAATCTTGGCCGGATCCTTGACCCCCGGGCGGCTTTCGACGCCGGAAGAGACATCGACCGACTTGGCGCCGGAGATGCGCACCGCCTCGGCCAGGTTGCTGGCATTGAGCCCGCCCGACAGCATCCAGGGCAGGGGCCAGCGCCGCGCGCGCAGCAATTCCCAGTCGAAGGCGAGCGCGTTGCCGCCGGGCCGGGTTGCTTCCTTGGGCGGGCGGGCGTCGAACATCAGCCAGTCGGCGTCGCCGAAATAGGGCGCCGCCGCGCCGAGATCGGCCTCGCCCGCTATCTTGATCGCCTTCATCGCCCTCTTGCCGAATTTCTTCTTGATCGCGCCCACGCGCTCGGGCGCCTCCTCGCCGTGGAGCTGGATCATGTCGAGCGGCGATTTGGCCAGCACGCGCGCCAGCAGATCGTCTTCGGGGTCGACGAACACGCCGATCCGGGTGATCCCGGGCGGCACGCCGGCGATCAGCGGCGCCGCCTGCTCGGGCGAAAGATGGCGCGGGCTCGGCGGATAGAACACGAAACCCACGAATTTCGCGCCGCCCGCGACGGCGGCGGCGACGCCGTCCGGAGTGGACAGGCCGCAGATCTTGACCTC
>Ga0181531_10001865_pt1 | contig 13227 bp, 10 predicted proteins | sample PEATcosm2014_Bin_38_FD_119743 | JGI IMG/M metagenome (GOLD analysis project Ga0181531, IMG submission 119743) | Peatland microbial communities from MTU Mesocosm Facility, Houghton, MI, USA - PEATcosm2014_Bin11_10_metaG | ecosystem: Environmental > Terrestrial > Soil > Wetlands > Peat | place... | reverse complement strand
GCTCGGCGCTGGCGGCAAAGTGCGCATGGATTTAAGCTGCTGGATGTGGTGGAGGAAAAGCGCACAGACTGAATTTGTGCTACCAAAGCCAGCACGTTCCTGATGGGCGGAGCCGTGTCGCGCGGCGGGGGTTTTTCCCGCAGGAGATTCGTGGGCGGTGCGCGATGTGTTGGTTTTCGGGACTGCGTGGGTTAAAATGAAGGGTGCGGCGAAGTTGCAGGGATACTGCTGAAACACGTCCGCTGAACCACGTTGTACATCCCCAGTTGTTTCGGTGCCCAGGTGGCGGAACTGGCAGACGCGCTAGATTCAGGTTCTAGTGGCCGCAAGGTCGTGGAGGTTCGAGTCCTCTCCCGGGCACCAATTTTGTTTTAAGAGTTCTGGATGCAAGACGGTTCGGAAGCATTCCCATTGAGCTTGATTTGAGCGCCTCCGATCCGATCGCAGTTCCTTACTCGCAAACCCCGCTGGCCGCTTCCAGCAAGCGACTCCTGCCGTGGCTAATCGCCGTGGCGCTTTTCATGGAGTCGCTGGACACCACGATTCTCAACACCGCGGTGCCGGCGATCGCCGCCGCACTCCATGTGGCTCCACTCAGCATGAAGTCCGTGCTGGCAAGTTACACGTTGAGCCTCGCGGTTTTCATTCCCATCAGCGGCTGGATGGCGGACCGCTTCGGAACGCGGCGTGTGTTCGCGTCTGCCATTGCTATATTCACGCTGGGCTCGTTTCTCTGCGGCCTGTGCACCAACATCCACGTGCTGGTGGGGTGCCGTATCCTGCAGGGTTGCGGCGGCTCGATGATGGTGCCGGTCGGCCGGCTCACCTTGGTGCGGGCCTTCGCCAAATCCGAACTGGTGCGCGTGATGAGCTTCATTTCGATACCCGCCTTGATTGCCCCCATGCTGGGTCCGATTGCCGGCGGCCTGATTGTCGGATACCTGCACTGGAGGCTCATTTTTTTCGTGAATATTCCGATTGGGCTCGTTGGCTTGTACCTGGTCTACCGGCACATGCCGGATTTCCGTGAAAATACTAAGCCGCTCGATGTGGCCGGGCTGATTCTTTTCGGGTCCGGCATCGCGCTGCTTTCGTACGTGCTGGAAGTGTTTGGCGAGCACACGCTGAACGCGCCGGAAATGCTGGGACTGCTGAGTGTTTCCGTGGCTCTGCTGGCGGGCTACGGGTTTCACGCGACAAGAAGCGCGCATCCACTGTTGCGTCTCGCGCTATTTCGCATTCGCACGTTTCGCGCGGCGGTGGCCGGCAGCTTTGTGACGCGGCTGGGCATCGGAGGCATTCCGTTTCTCTTTCCGCTGCTGTATCAGGTGGGTCTGGGATTCACACCGATTCAGTCCGGCTTGCTGATGATTCCGCAGGCCATCGCGTCGATGAGCCTGAAGCCGGCCATGCCGCGGATCCTGGCGCGTTTTGGCTACCGCGCGGTGCTCATCGCGAACACCTTGCTCATGGGACTCCAGATTTTGCTTTTCGCGACCATCGGCAAGGCCACACCGGTGTGGCTGATCATCATCGAAGTATTCTTTTTTGGGTTCTTTACGTCACTGCAGTATACGAGCATGAACACGCTGGTGTACGCGGACGTGGACGAAGAACAGGCCAGTAGCGCGAGTTCGATTGCCAGCACCGCGCAGCAGATGGCCGTCAGTTTCGGCGTGGCCGCGGCATCTCTGGTGACGGCGTTTTTCATCGCCGATCGGCATACTTCCAGCGCGCCACAATTCATTCAAGGCATCCACCGGGCATTTTTTGTACTGGGGGGAATGACCATCGTCTCGACCATCGTTTTCGGTGAATTGAAACGAGCGGACGGCGAGGCGGTAAGCCAGCGCACGGAGTTGCATGGCGGGTAGGACAGGGGCTTCCCACGTGTGCGGTTTGCGGACTAATCGCACCATTTCTTGGGATGATTAGGAGAGTGCACGCAAATTGTTGCGGAGGCGGTCTGCGTCGCCATCGCGCAGAAGTGCCTCGACCGCAGCGTGGTTAGCCCTCCAGACTGGAACGGCGCGTACGAGTAACGTTCGCCCCTTTGCCGTCAGGGTCATGCGACGGGCGCGACCGTCCGCGGGGTCTGCCGTGACCTTGACCAGGCCTCGACGCTGCAACGCCTTGAGAACGGCCGTGAGGGTAGTCCGGTCCATTCCGAGCAGGGACGCAACGGGCGCCATGCCTGGTGGTTCCGGGCGGTTCAGAGACATCATTAGCGAGAATTGCCCGTTGGTCAGGCCGAGTGGGCGCAGCGCTTCGTCGAAGCGCCGTGCGAGCGCCCTGGCAGCTCGCTGCACATGGAGACAGAGGCAAGCGTCGCGGACTTCGAGCGTGGTCTCAAAGCCAGGCTTCGCAACGGTGGCCATAGACAAATAGTATGGATATCAACGCATCTTGCCAAGAGGTCCCGGCAATGGTAGGTTGATATCAATATATTCCCCCGGAATGTAAGGTCATCGCGCTCCGATGCGATGGTCTTAACAGGCAGGAGAAGTATGGAACGAAAAACAGTGAGGACGGGCGCATTGAACAGTATCGCTCTGGTCGTCATGTTCGCCGCGGCGTGGCCCGCGCAGGCGCAAAACGCCAAGACCGCGTATCCGGCCATGGCGCCGCTCGAACAATACCTTATGCCGGATCGCAACGAAGAGATCAAACTGGCGCGCAGCGCAGCACCGGATTCAATCTCTGGCGCGGCCGAAGTTCTGGTTCTCGCCAAAGCGGGCTATGAAACTGCCGTTCCGGGGAAGAACGGGTTCGTATGCCTGGTGGAACGGTCATGGACGGCCGGAATCAACGATCCGGACTTTTGGAATCCTAAAACGCGCGGTCCGCTCTGCCTGAATCCTGCGGCAGTGCGGACCTACCTTCCGCGCACGATCAAAAAAACCGAGTTGGTCATCGCCGGGCGGACAAAAGCGCAGATCTTCGAGGCGATCGCAGCTGCCATCGATAAGAAGGAGCTGCCGGCGCCGGAGCCCGGTGCGATGTCCTACATGCTGTCGAAGCAAGGCTATTTGGGCGACCAGGCCGGCGGACCGTGGCTTCCGCACCTGATGTTTTTCACTCCGGAAACCGATTCCAAGGCGTGGGGCGCGGATCTTCCCGGGTCGCCGATTATCACGTTTCAAAATCCGGAGGAGCGGCTGACCGTTTTTCTGATTCCCGTACGCCGCTGGTCGGATGGTACGCCCGGTCCCGCTCCGGCTGCGCAGTAGCGTTCGAGCTTGGGCGCAGGAGGGTCGTTGGAGTTTTATTTTGGCTTCTTTGCATCGCGCTGCAACAGCTTTTACCACGTATGCCCAACACCCCGGGCGAGAGCAGGAGGTCGTCGGAGTCGAGGTAATTCCGACGGCCTTCTGTTCACCTAGAGGTCACGCAGGTCCTATAATAGGTTGAGACGCGCTAGATTCAGGTTCTGTCCACGGCGCGTCAAATCAGTTGGGTGCGCCCAGCGCGTAGCGCAACACAATTTCCGTCAAGCGATATTGGTAACGCGCGTCGGTGTCGGAAATATCGGCTTCGGTCTTTTGCAGCTCGGCTTGGCTGAACTCCACGATCGAACTCAGGCCCAGGTTGTACCGGGATTGCGCCAAATCCAGCGCCAGATTCGCCTGTTCGCGCAACTGCTGGGTCACGGAAAGCCGCTCATACGCGCGATTGGCGTCCTGCCAGGCATTCCGCACGTCGCGCGCAATATTGTTTTGCAGGTCGGTGAGCCTGGCGCGCGCCACGGAAGTTTGCAGGTCCGCGGTTTTGGCGCGCGCGTCAAACAGAAACCCGTTGAACACCGGAATATTGATGTTCACGCCCACGGCGCCCCACCAGCTCGGCACATGATTGTCCCGCGCCGGCACCAGACCCGCCGTGCCCAGGGCCGTAACGTTGGGTAGCCACAGATCATGCTCGGCGCGACCAAATTTTTCCGCGGCTTGCACCTGGTCCCGCAGCGCCAGCACTTCCGGCCGTTGCGCCAGCGCTTCGCCGATCAACGGCTCGACCGCCGGTGGCGGCGCCTCGCCCGCCGTCGCCCCTTCCACCAACTGAAAATTCTGCTCATCATTGAATCCCAGCAGCGCGGAGAGAGCCGCCAGCGAAGCCTCATAATTGTTGCGCGCTTCCAGCAGCAGCAATCGCGCCCGCGCCGCGTCCACCTTCGCGAAGCTCAGGTCCAGCTCCGAACGCAGTTTCGCGTCCGTCAGCGCCTGAATTTTGTCCACGAATGTTTGCCGCGCATCCACGGTCTGCTGCGCGACGGTCACCAGCGCTTCCGTTTCGAGCGTGTTGAAGAAGGATTGGTCCACCGCGAGCACCATGTCCGCGGTGGTGGCGGTGGCGGTTTCGTCCTGCGCTTTGGCCTGCAAATTCGCGCTGGCCACCAAATTCTGGGTGCGCCCGAAATCAGTCACCAATTGACTGACGTTCGCACCGGCCGCCGCCCGCGAATAAATCGCCGAATTGGTCAGGCTGCCCGCGGCGATGCGTCCGCCGGGTTGCGCATCCACGCCAGTCACGTTGAGCGCCGCCGTGGGCAGCAACGCCGAGCGCTGTTGGCGCACGAACTGCCTCGCCACCAGCGCGTTCAGCCGCCCGATGCTGATTTGCGGATTGTTTTTCAGCGCCAGCGCCTCCGCTTGTTCGCGCGTCAGCGTGCGCACCGGTCCCACCCCGCTCGGCGCCATTTGTGCGGACATAGTTCTTTGCGGCGGCGTGGTCGATTGGGCGGAGCCGGGACTTTGCGCGTAAGCGCCAATCGGCAGCAGCCATGCCACTGCCGCAATGCATCGCGATATTGCACGCATCCTTGCACCACGCATCCGGGCAGCGCGCAGCATTGCGTCGGCTATCATTGGGTGGCCTATCATTGAGTCACCCCGGACGAAACCGGCCAGGTCCGCGGCCCTTCATGCACCAGGATATATATCGCCGGCACCAGGAATACCGTCACCGCCACCGACACGGTCAGCCCCCCGATGATCGCCCGGGCCAACGGCGCATACTGCTCGCTGCCCGCTTCCAGCCCGAGCGCCATGGGGATCATGCCGAGAATCGTCGCCAGCGAGGTCATCAGAATTGGCCGCAAGCGCACCTTGCAGCTCTCTACCACCGCCTCCCGAACACTTTTCCCCCGCTCCTGCAAGATTCCCGCGAACTCCACGATCAGAATGCTGTTGGACACCACGATGCCCGTCATCATGATCACCCCCATCAGCGACATGATGTTCAGCGAGGTGTGCGTCAGCAGCAGCACCAGCACCACGCCGGAAAGGCCGGGCGGAATGGCCGTCAAAATAATCAGCGGGTCCAGAAACGAGCGAAACTGCGCCATCAGAATCAAGTACACCAGCACTACGGAAAGCAGCAGCCCGATGGCAAACCGCGTAAACGATTCGTGCATCCCCACCACCGCCCCGCGCACCGTAATCCGCGCATTGTGCGGAAGTTTTATTTGCTTGATCAGGCGCTCTGTTTCCTTGTTGACTCCCGACAGATCCTCCGTCTTCGGCATCACGTAAATGTCAATCACCCGCCGCAGTTGCTGGTGGTCCACTTCCGTGGGCGTATTGATCGGCTCGATCTTGGCCACGGACTGTAGCGGGGTGTACGACGCCGAATTCATGGCGCGTAGGGGAATATTCTTAAAGTCGGACATCGTCATGTTGCCGATCTGTTTGTTCGAGTACTGCACCGTCAGCATGTAGTTGTTGCCGGTGTGCGGATCGATCCAGTAGCTCGGCGCGATCACCCCGTCGGAAGTCAGCGCGGTAATCACGTTATCCACCACCTCCTTCGGCGTAATGCCGAGCTGGCTGGCCTGCTCGCGGTTGATGTTCAGCTCCAGGCCCGGGTAGTCGAGGCTTTGCGGGATCAGCACGTCGCTCACGTAGTGCGAAATTTTGAGCTGCTGCGCCAGGTCTTTGGCGATTTTGTACGATTCGTCCATGTTGTTATCGCTGATCTGAATATCCAGCGGCGCGGGCAAGCCTTGGTTGACCACGGAATCCACCAGCCCGCCGGCCTGAAAGTACGCGCTCATCTGTGGCAAGTCCCGCGCCAGCTTGCGCCGCACGCGCTCCATGTACGCGTAGCTGCCAATTTTGTGCTTTTCCTTCAGGCTCACCTGGACGAAGGCGGTATCCATCCCCGAGTTGCTCGTATAAATCGAGGAAAGATCCGGCGTGATTCCGATGTTGGAGACGATCATGTCCAGATCCTTCGCGGAGACTTCATCCTTGATGACCTGCTCGACCTGCGCCACGTCTTTGTCCGTTACCTCAAGGCGCGTCCCCGTCGGCGCTTTCAGATTGATTACGAATTGCCCGGGATCCGTGCGCGGGAAATACGATAAGCCCAGAAATGGGAACAGCGCCACGAACACCACCAAAATTCCCGCGGCGATGATACCCACGGTGCGCAGCGGTGCAACCAACGCGCGCTGTACCCAGCGGTCGTAGTGCACCAGCAACGATTGAAACGCGGCGTTGAATTTTTCAACGATGCGCGCGAAAAAGCCTGGGTGTTTTTGCACGGGTTGCCGTTCGTGCGACTCGCGCTCGTGCGCCGTCGCAGACTCAGCCGTCGCGTGCTGCTGGTGCGGGTTAAGGCGAATGAAATACGCGCAGTACAGCGGCACCACGGTCATCGCAAAAATATACGAAGCAAAAATGGAGATCACCACGCCGAGCGCCAGGTCGGCGAAGAGATACCGGCTCACGCCGTAAAACAGCGTCACAGGAAAGAAAACGATCGATGTGGTGGACGTCGCCGCCAACACCGCCAGCGAAACTTCCATGCCGCCCTGTTCCGCAGCCTCGCGCGGGGCCACGCCCATCTCCATGAAGCGGAAAATATTTTCCAGCACGACCACCGAATCGTCGATCAGCCGCGAAAAGGCCAGCGCCAGCCCGCCCAGCAGCATGGTGTTGATCGATCCGCCCATTCCACTCATGACCAAAAAACACATCAACGCGGAAAGCGGAATGGAGAGCAGCACGGCAAAAGTGGCGCGCGGGCTGCCGAGAAACAGCAGAATCATGATCGCCGTCAGCACCAGCCCGATGCCGCCCTCCTTGATCAGGTTCTTGATGGCCAGTTTTACGAAGACGGATTGGTCGAACACCACCTCCGTGCGCAACACCGCCGGCACATCAACTAAATGCTGGATCGCGGCTTTCACGCCGTTCACGATGGCGATGGTGTTGCTCCCCCCGCCCTGCTTCAGTACCGGGATGTACACCGAATGCTGCCCGTCGATGCGCACGATGTTGGTCTGGATCGCCCCGGCGTCTTCCGCGTGTCCGATGTCGCCCACGAACACGGAGCCCAGGCCCACGGTCTTCAGCGGGATCTGATTGATCTCGTCGGCGGTCGGCAGTTGGCTGTTCGCGTAAATGTTGTAGTCGCGGTCGCCGATGCGCACATCGCCCGCGGGCAAAATCAAATTGGAATCGTTCACCGAATGGACCACGTCCATCAGGCTCAGTTGGTGCGCTTCGAGTTTCACCGGGTCCACAAACACCTGAATCTGCCGATAGGTGCCACCGAAAGGCTGTGGCACGGAAGAGCCGGGAACGTTGGCCACCTGGTTGCGCACCGCGAATTGCGCCAGATCCTTCAGTTGCGTTTCGTTCAGTCCCTGCCCTTTTAGCGTAATCAGGCAGACTGGCAGGCTCGAGGAGTCGAATTTCAGCACCACCGGCGGCAGCGTCCCGGGCGGCAGACGGCGCAGATCGGCCAGGGCCAGGTTGGAAATGTTGCTGAGCGCCGAATTTCCATCGGTGCCCGGCTGAAAATAAATCTTGATCAGGCTCACGCCGGTCAGCGAACGGGATTCGATGTGTTCGATGTTGCTGCCTAAGGTAAAAAATCGCTCGAAAGTGTCGGTAATGTCCGCTTCGATCTGTTGCGGCGGCATGCCGGAATAAAACGTGGCCACCACCACTACGGGAATCTTGATTTCCGGGAAAAGGTCCACCGGCATGCGCGCCACGGTGGTGATGCCCACCACGGCCACCACCAGGCATAGCATCAAAATGAAGAACGGATACGCGAGCGCAAACTTAGGCATCCGAGCGCTCCCGATACATCGCAGACGTCGACGGGCCAACTTCCTTCGGCACTACCTTCTGCCCGGGACGCACATCGCCGCGGGCGCCAAGAATGACGCGCTCGCCCTCGGCGAGCCCCGTCAGCACCACCACGCGCGAATCGCCTTCGTGCCCCAGCGCAACGTGCCGCCGTTCCACTTCGTTCTGCGCGTTCAACACCAGCACGCTGGCGCTCTTTCCGTCGCCCTTGTCGGAACTGCTATCGTTGCCCTCGTGTTGTACCGCTTCCAGGGGAATCGTTAGCACGTTGTGTTGCTCGTTGTAGGTAATCGTCGCTTCCGCATACATGCCGGGCAGCAAGTGATTGTCCGCGTTCTGGAAGTCCACTTCCGTTTCCATGGTGCGCGTCTGCTCGTTCAGCGCGTCGGCGAAGCGCGCCACCTTCCCGGTAATATCCTGATTCAGCGCTTGCACGTGTACCGTCATCGGCTGGCCCACGCGGATCTGCGAGGATACGGACTCGGGAATCGGCAACACTAGCCGCAACACCGAATACTGCGCCAGCCGTACCACCGGAATGGCTTGCGTGCTCTCGGAAGTCCCCGCTGCCACCAGCGTGCCGGTATCCGCCGAGCGCACCGTAACCACGCCGTCAAACGGCGCCACAATGCGCGTGTAAGCAGACATGGCGTTGGCCTGCTTTTCGCCGGCCTGTGCCACCTGGAATTGCTGCTGCGCTGCGGAAAGCGAAGCCTCCGCCGCGGACACTTGCCCCTCGCTCTCTAAATCTTTGGCCTGCACATCATCCACTTCCTGCTGCGCCACGAGGCCGGCGCGCGAATCTGCCGCCTGTTTCAATCGCGTATACGCCGTATGCGCCGCGGCGTGCGTAGAACGCGCGCGTTCCACGTCGCCCTGCGCCCGCCGGATCTGGTCCTGCGCCGCGCGGCATGCCGCTTCCGCTCCGGAGACTTGTGCCGCCAACTCGGGAACCTCCAGCACCGCCAGCACTTGCCCGGCCTTTACATGCGAGCCCACGTCGACGTAGATACCACGGATGTAGCCCGCCACTTTGGCGTGCACTTCCACGTCCTGAAAAGGTTTGAATGCCCCGGCCAGTTTCAGCGTGTCGCTCACGTCGCCGCGTTGTACGTGCGCCACGGGCACGGAGACTTGCGCCGCCTCCGCTTCCGCCCGCGTTTGGGCGGCCTCGTTTGGGCGCCCGAGCCAGTACCAGCCAGCCAACGCGACAGCCGCCACTGCTACCAACACAACTAGCAAATTGCGTTTTTGCATCATTCTCGTTTCCTGAGCCGAGTCTCCAAAACCGCGGGGAAATTCCTCGCCGGCTCGGGCAACTCGCGGAATTTATGGCAGGCCTACGGGCAAACCGGTCGCAAGGGTACACGTTCAACCCCGCGCCAATCCTAAATCAGATGAACGAATACGCTAGAAGGGAGGCGGCGGCCGGAACCACAAACTCGGCGCCAAATGCTGAACGACTACGGGGTGTACCGAAACGGTGGTGCTCCGCTGACCGGAGGGGTGCAGCGAAGGCGTGAACGACGCGAACAGCAACAGGGCATCCGCGGACAGCAAGCTCGCGCTCTTCTTTACCGGCGCAAAATGTTGCAACTCCGAAGCGCCCACGGTAGCGCGATTACTCGCCGGATGTCGCACACATAGCCCCGTGCCAAATTCCGCGCCGCCCAGGAACGGGTTATAAACCACTAGCACCGCCAGCAGCAAACAAACCACAATCTGCCACCGCGCCGCCCCGCGCACCTGAATTTTTGATGCAAACTTATTCATGCCGCGTCTAGTGCTCCATCCCAACCTTAGTTGGCCCCACATAAATCGTCAAGCGTTTGCGACTCGTGGAGCATCATGTGCGGCAACGCGGCGCACCCAAGCCCCTAATATCGAGTCCCGATTACCGCGGAAATCGGATATCTGGTTTTCGGCTCGACACAGATGGAACAATTGCGGCGCTAGTCGCGGCTGTTTTTGTATTTGTCTTTTTCTTTTTTGTCGCCGACTTCGGCGTAGCGCTTTTCGAGGGCGGCTTTGCCGAAGAAACTGGGGGTTAGGCCGGTGTTGTAGGTACAGGTAGCGTAGAAGGCTTGGTAGAAGCGGCGGCCATCGCGTTCGCGGGTGATTTGCAGCGGGGTCATGACGCCGCCGAGGCGCTGATAATTGGTGTAGATGGTGGTTTCGCTGGTGCGCTGGTTGTAGGTGCGGTCGATGGTGGTGATGACGCTGCGGGCCAGCAGATGGCTGATGCGTTCGATGGCCAGGCGCTGCGTGAGGTCGGCTTCGGGATCGCTGAATTCGACCCACTCGACTTCTTTCATGTCCACCAGGTCCGGGCCGCCGTAGCGCAAATTGAAATTTTTGTCTTTAAGCCCAAATCGCAGGATATTGTCGACGTTGCGTTTTACGGCGTCCTGAAAATCGGAGACGGAAGTGGCGGGCTCTTCGCTGACGCCGCTGCGGTCGAGCGTCCAGCCCTCGTTGCCGCTGTAGGAGTCGATGATGTTGCCCTTTTTCGAATAGTCGATGCGGTGCTTGTCCGGGTAGAGCCAGTAATCCTTGAAATCGATGTAGCCGATGAGCTCGCCGCTGTGGCCGAAATTGGCGCGGCGGCCGTCGCATTGGCGATCGTGGATCTCGGAGTAGGAATCGCCGCCGAGGGCGTCGACGAGCTGGGCGAGAACTTCGCGGGCTTTGGCGGCGCTGGCATCGGGGAGCATGGTGTCCGGGTTTTGCGCGGAGGCACGCGGGGGCGACAGCGCGAAGAACGATGCGACAAGGGCCGCGATTAGAAAAGTGGATTTCATAAGTACCCGGCGACAGTCAGAAGAAACAAGACAAAGGCGCCCGACCTCAGCCGCAGAGGACCGAGCCGCCGTTTACATTGATGATTTCGCCGGTCAGGAAGTTGGCCAGATCGGAGGCCAGGAAGAGGATGGGGCCGGCGATTTCTTCGGCGGTGGCGGGGCGGCCGATGGGGATGACGGAGGCGGCCATTTTCGCGCCGGCTTTGGTTGCGAGAACCGGGTTGGACATGTCCGTGGCGACCCAGCCCGGGGCGACGGAGTTTACGAGGATGTTGTGGCGGGCCAGTTCGGTGGCCAAGCCCTTGGTGAAGCTGATGATGGCGCCTTTGCTGGCGCCGTAATGCGTGTGAAACGATTCGCCGCGCTGGCCCGCGGTTGAGCTGATGGGGATGATGCGGCCGGACTTTTGTTTGATCATGTGCGGAACGGCGAAATGGATAATGGAGTAGACGCTCTTGAGATTGACGCGCATCATTTCGTCCCACTGCGCTTCGGTCATTTTTTCGATGGGCAGGTCTTCGATATTCCAGACGCCGGCGTTGGCCACGAGGATATCGAGGCGGCCGAGGCGGGCGATGGTCTGCTCGACCAGTTTTTTGTTGTCGGCGTGGCGGCCGACGTCGGCTTTGAAGGTTTCGACGCGGGTACCGTGGCGGCCGGCTTCTTTCTCGAGTTCGGCGGCCGCTTCCTTGGCTTTGTTGTAATTGAACATCACGTCCGCGCCAGCCTGCGCGAAGAGTTTTACGGCGGCAGCGCCGATGCCGCGCGAGCCTCCGGTGATCAAAGCTGCCTTGCCTGCCAGTGAAATCATTCCATCCCCCAGAAAATCCTGTGCGCAGCTGTGCCGCGGATGCGAGCGGTGGCCGCGCGAATCCTTTTTCAGCCCTCTGCGGGCCAGCTAACGTGATTGCATGAGAGCGCCACGCGCGTGGCGCACGGCAGCAACAAAGTCTGCAAACAGGCGAGCCGCGAAGGCGTCGCCGACCATGCGTTCCGGGTGCCACTGTACACCAACGACCCACGGGGCGTCGCCCGTCCACTCGACGGCTTCGATGATGCCGTCCGGGGCTTTAGCGGTGACGCGGAGGCCTGTGCCGGGGCGGTCGAGGGCTTGATGGTGGCTGGAGTTGATGACGGCGCGCTCGGAACTTCCGTTCAGGCGGGCCAGGAGGCTGCCTGGGATTAGCTCGGCGGGGTGGGTTAGGTCGCCGGACTGGGCGGAGGCGGCTAGGTCGGTCTTGCCGTGGGTGAGTGAGCCGGGGCGCTCGGAGGGAATGTCTTGGATCAGGGTGCCGCCTTGGTGGACGTTGAGGGCTTGGCAACCGTAACAGATAGCAAGAACTGGTTTTAGGTTGGCGAATGCGTGGTCCAGGATGGCGGCGTCGGTGGCGTCTCGGCGGGCGTCAACTTCCGCGGTGAGGGGGCTTTTGGCCTCGTGATAGCGGGCGGGGTCGACGTCGGAAGGGCTGCCGGGGAGGACGAAGCCGTCAAGGTGGTTCAGCTGAGCGCACAATTCCGCTGGGGTCTGCTGAAGCGAGATGGCTTCCGGTTCGGCGCCTGCTTCACGTACAGAGGCGAAGTAATAGTCGAGTTTTTGGCGGGTGCCGGCTTGCTCTTCCTGGGTGGTGCGCCAGGGGATGCCGATGCGGAGGCGAGGCTCGGAGTTGGCAGGAGGGGTCATGGGACTAAGGAATCGTAGCATTGGGAAGCGGAAGCGGCAACCGGGCGCCGTTAAGCGCGACGGCGCGAGTTACTCGGGGGATAGCGGGTGCGGAGGCTGGGTGCGTTGCTAAGTAGCCGATGTGCGGACGATGCCTGGAGAGGACGGTGCGCGATCAAGGCAGAAGACCGGGCGCTGGAAAAAGGCTGGAAGCGCGGCGAGTTGCTGGGCGAGGTGCTTTTCCGAGGCGGATTGCAGGGTGACGTGGCCGAGCTTGCGTCCGGGGCGTGGAGACTTGCCGTACAAGTGCAGATGGGCGTCCGGGATGGCGAGGACGTCGGCGGGATCGGGGACTTCGCCGATAAGATTGAGCATCGCGGAATGGCCGCGCGGCGCCGTGGAGCCCAGCGGGTAGCCGCAGACGGCGCGCAGGTGATTTTCAAACTGACTGGTGACCGCGCCTTCGATGGTCCAGTGGCCGGAATTGTGGACGCGAGGGGCCATTTCGTTGGCCAGGAGCTCGCCGTTGGCACATTCGAAAAGTTCGATGGCGAGAACGCCCACGTAATCGAGCGCTTCGAGGACACGGCGGGCGGCGTTTTCGGCGGCGGCGCGGGTCTTCTCGGCGAGGTGCGGCGCGGGCGCCAGGGAGAGACGGAGGATGCCT
>Ga0181531_10001864_pt1 | contig 13231 bp, 9 predicted proteins | sample PEATcosm2014_Bin_38_FD_119743 | JGI IMG/M metagenome (GOLD analysis project Ga0181531, IMG submission 119743) | Peatland microbial communities from MTU Mesocosm Facility, Houghton, MI, USA - PEATcosm2014_Bin11_10_metaG | ecosystem: Environmental > Terrestrial > Soil > Wetlands > Peat | place... | reverse complement strand
CGTCCTCGTCGTCATCGCAGGGATTCCAGCGTTTCCCGTATGGCCCATAGCCGTACCCTAACGGCAGCGGCCAGATGGCCACCGGACGGGAGGGTTCCAGAAAGACCCCCACCTCCATCCCGAAGGGCACATACTCTGGCGCCCGCACCTGGACGTTGGCTACCGCCTCAGTTTCTTGCAAGGCGTAGTACACACCCATTTGGGAACCGTTATCCGCTCCGGTCCAGACTGCCATCGGAGTCTCGCCGCTGAGCAATCCGTAAGACGGATGGCCATAGCGCAGAACGACAAACCTGGGCAGAAAGGTGTTTTCCTGCGAAGACTCCGGCGGCAGGCATTTGAACTGCTGAGGCACGATAGCCTTGGCGGGGAGAAAGCAAAAGCGCACGCATCCGGCTTGTTGCCGGCTGCACCACAGCGCGGCCTTCCAGAAGTCGTCTCGCGCCAGGCGCGCCACAAAGATGGTGTTCGACGCCAAATCCATGGTGCGGACTCGAACTTTTCCAATGACCGTGCTGTCCTCAATATGAAGGTCCGCACCTTCGGAAACCATGTCCGTCGCGGCATAGGCAACACCGCATCGCGAGCCGCTATCGACAATGCAGGAGCAGATTCGCGTTGTGCCCCCCACCGACGCGCCGATTGGCCCGGTGATACAACGGACGAGGCTGAGGCTAACCTCCGGCGCCGAAACCCGAAGGCTCGGCTCGCCCGGCTTCGTGGGCAGGCCGTCGCGTTGCAGCGCAATTCCGGGAACCAGCGTGCAATCCATGAATTGGACATTGGCTACGTTGCCCAGAACCCTGACAGACCCTGAAATCCAGACGCCGCTGAAGCAGAGGTTTAGCTGGCCGCTGTCACTAACGGCGGGCTGTTGCGCCTGCACCTCAATATCGCCGCGCAACAGCACGCGGCAATTCTGGTACGTAAAGGTCGTTCCCCCGGCGGACGGCGGCTGGGCGCAGATGATCCACAGCTGGCTTTGTGGCGGCAGGACGATAGCGTTTGCGCCGGACAAGTTTACGTCCAGCGTCGCAAATCCGGGCAGGACAATCAGCCCGCTTGACCCCGGCGGCAAAGCATTCCATTGCGCAACCGCGCCTTCCAAGGTGGGTGCCTTGCTGGAACCAACCACGGCCACGTAGTTGAATGGTATAGCGTCGAGCGTGCTGGAAAGACTGGCAGAGCGGTCATAAGGTCCGCCGCCCATTTCCGCCGGGAAGCCGTAGGTGTAGCTGACCTCGACCTGCCGCGGCGGCGAGAAATCCGCGGCAAATTGAATACGCCCCAGGACAGGATCGATCGCGACCTTCCCGCTCCGGGTGCAGCCCCACGAGCCGTCCGGGCGATCGGCAAGGTTGCGGCAGCAAATCTTTGTTTCATCCAGAATGGGCACCCCGTCGGCGTAGATCACCATACCGTTGGCCAGCCCATAGAACTGTCCGAGGTCGCGGTGAAATTCGCGCCGCAAAATCGGCTGGGGTACATCGAAACGGGTGGTCAGACCACTAAACGACGCCCGCGCGGGAACGGCATTGAACAGTGGCATGTCCTGCCCCAGGGGACTGAACATGTAGCGCTCGGCATCCACCTGGAACGCGGGAGCCTGGAAGACCTGGAACGGCCGCCACCGCCAGAGGTAGACGCCAATGTCAGGAATGTTGAAGCGTCCGCCGCCATGCAAATTGATATCGAGCGGGGTCGGATCGGGACTGGATACCATGCGGACGCGCGGGGCGATTCGCCGAACGTCAATGGTGCGATTCAGGGTGTCGAAGGCGGAATTGATCCGCTCGAGCTGGCCGCCGCGGCGCAAGTTGAGCCATGCCTCATGGTGGGGCCGGACATGGCGCATGCTCTCGGTAGTAATCAGCCGTTTGAAGAATTCAACGGCCGCCGCCGGGAGGCCCGAGACGTCCATGGCAACCTGTTCCAGGGCCAGGAGCGTGCCTTTTCGCCGGCGATAGCCGATGGTGTTGGCGACCTCAGCCCGCGTGCCGATGGACGCTCCGATTTCATAAATGGCGTCGCAGCCCACAAGGTCACCGATATAAGGAATGACCCACGGCGCGCAGGTTTCAATGAACTCGTCGTCATAAAGCTGCTGGATGTTCTCTTCCAGGATGGCTGCCTGCTCCGCAAGGACCGTGCACAAGCCCAGCAGCGGCTGGCCGTTTTCCGCATCGCGGATGCGATAGATAGCCGGCAAAAGAGCGTAGAGTTCGGAGGCGTTCAGGCTCATGACGCCACCCCAAGATTCCCTTGCGAGCCCGAATCTAACAACAGCAGTTCGGCACCGGAAGGCGTGCCCTGTTCGCCGGCGATGGATGATGCGGCCAGCAAGACCGCGGGCAGTGTCGCCGGCGCCGGCGCGCCTTGCCGATTAAATATCGTCAGTTCCACCGCAATCACCCCCGGTGTCTGCTGAATCACGGCGATAATTTCACTTTGGGACACGCCCTGACCGAGTTGGCGCTGCTCGAAACCGAAGTTGGCTGAGAGCGACTGCCAGACTTGCGCCATCACCTGCGTCGGATCGTAATCGGTAGTGTCAATCTGGATGTTGGCGCCAACTTCAAAAAGCACCAGGTTGTAGGATGGGGAGCCGACGGAAACCGGCACGTAACGATTGCCTACATTTTGAAAAGCCGTGAGAAGATTCGTAATCGTGAGATCGTTAGCCTGAAATGCGGCTCCATTTGCGCCAGCTAAGCTCAGGAAAACGCATCGCTGGCGGCCCGACCAGGTCCAGGTTGCGAGCGCCTTTGCTATGCCGGCGAAGGCCAGCGCATAGTTCTGATAGTCCTCCAGGGAAACCACGCGTCCCAGGGTCAGTATGTTCAACGGCGCACTGGCCCTGGCGTCATCGGCCGTGTCGGGGTCCGCTCCTCCGGTGCCCGCATCGGGGTTGGTTACGCTCTTGAGTCCCTGGGGGCGATCCAGCGGCTGGCTCAGCTGGCCGGTTGCAACGTTTCCAGCTGCGCCGATACCTTTGCGATACACGGCCCTGATGTTCATTTGCCCGGTCGGGGTGCGCGATCCCTCCTGACCGTCGCCAAACTGGACTGTGACGGTTCCGGATGAATCGGCCTCGGTGGTGAACACACGATCCGTCGGGGCTGCCTCCAGAAAGTTGTCGACCTCATGCCACTGGAGGTTGTTGACCCACACCTGAAGCGTGGATGCCGCGCCGTTGTCGAGAGATGAGCTGACGTAAGTCAAAGGGGACTGCTTCAGTTGGAACTGGAGCGCTGCGTTGGTCCCGTCACCGCTGCCGAGAATCTCGTACTGAGTTTCGCCGTTGGTTCCTACCACAACATTGGCATTGACCGACACTGTGCTGCGGTCGTAAATGCGCGCCAGCGCCGGCGTAAGACTGAGAGTCACAATAGGCCCGTTCACGGTGGGCTGGCTGTTGATGGTCACAGCTTCTCCCACAACCGGGTCATTCTTGTCGGCAGGAAGCAGCAACACACTCGCGGTGTTGATCTCCAGCGTCCCGGCAACCCCGTCGGTGGTGATCACCGACCAAAGCATGTCCGTGCCGCCGGAAGCGGCCGTGGGCGGAAACGAGTCGACCAGGAAGATTTGCCCCGGCGCCAGTGGCAGGCTGCCGGTGGCGCCGTCCGGCACGAACCCTGCCGCGCTGTCACTGCTTGGACTGAACGTGGGAGCCACCTGCAAACGCAAACGCTGTCCGGAGATTGCGATCGGCTGGCCGTTGCTGAGTTGCTCGCCGGTTACGAGAGAAAGAGAGTTCCCCTGAACTGGGACAATCATGCCGGCCGCAAGTGCATAGAGTGGTGGTTCAACCCAGTTGGTGATGGAAGTAACGGCAGCCACCGAATTAGTAATGGGCATGACGGCAGGCGCGAGCAACTCGCTCTGCACATAGGCCGTCGTATTTCGCGTTGTTTTCCGGAACGTGGCCAGTACCGCGTCAAGGCTGGTTCCGGGGCTGCCGTTCAAAACGTCGACCGTCGAAAGCGTGAGCTGGGCGGTTTTGGCAGAAAGCGCAAAAGCATTCGGGTTCGATTCGGAGGCTTGCTGGATTTGAAAGTAAGCCGTCTCCTGCGCGTTGGTGAGAACCAGCCATTGCAGTTCGCCGGCGTCGCTCGAAGGCGAGGTCGCAGCTGGCGCTAGTCCGGGGTAGGAAGCGTCCAGATTGATGACGCTGCCGCTGGCATGGGTGAAGTTCCAGTCCTTCTGACTGCCGGTCGGGTGACCAGTGATGTTGGGTAGACTTGCCGACGGCAGCAAGAAAGGATTAGGCGACTGAACACCGAACAGTGCCGCCTTCTTCCGGAAAACATAGATGCAGACGTCATTGGCTCCGGCGGCAAAACTAGAGAGTGCCTGGTTCCACGCAATCTGGGTATTCCCAGAACTTGGGTCAACACTTACCGACGTTACATAGCGAAAGTCCGCAGGCCCGCTGCTGGAGGGCTGGCTCGATGGTGCGCTAATAAAGAGCAAGGCGTCCCCAACGTTGATATTGTTCCCAGTACCCTGGATCCATGTGCTTACATCCGGACCGAGAAGCTGCCAGGGAATTGTGGTCTGCGGCGGAATTGCGTTCTGTTCGATTACCGCCGTCAGGTCGCTGGAAGTCTCGAAAACTTGCGGCTGCTGGCCGGGGCCGGGAACACTCTGCACCCGGTTGCCTGCCGGAATAAGGACGTCATCCGGAGAGCCGGGCGCGTTATTCAGGGTAAATGCGAGAAACGCGGAAGCGGCCACGCCCGGCGATGGCTTGTATCCCACCAGTTGGGCGAGATCAAACACCGAGGCAGCATCCACTGCCGTCCGCAGATACAGCTCGTTGGCGATACGTTCCTGGTAGAAGCTCAGGATGTCCAGAGAGATTGCCCAGGCATCAAGCAGAGCGATGGAAAAATCGGAAGGATCGCGGGTACGCAGCCCAGACAATGCGACCGCCGGATTGAAACCGGCGAGGGAAGGATCGGCGTCCTCGGCGGAGCTCAGCGGAGCCCACGGCGGAATAATCGAGCTGGTGAGGGCTGCCAGCAGGCTGGCCAGAAAAGCATTGTGTGTGCCCACGCGATAGCTGATCGCGCTCAGTCCCGGCCGATTGAAAATCGGCTCCGGGGTTTCGCTGGTGGCGCCCTGGCAGCAGCCGCACAGGGTTGGCTGAGAGGATTCACAAGAGCCGTTCATCGGCCACCGTCCATATCGAAAGCCAGGCTGCCGTGATCGAGCCGGTTGGGATCGTTATCGCAGCGCGGGATCTCCAACCGGTCCATCGTGAGATAGCCGAGCGCCGCGCCGTCAATGGAAGGATCACTCATGCGCTGAAAGAATCTCATTGTCACCGAGGTAACACCCTGAACTTCTTGAGCAGCGGCAATCAGAGGGCTGGTGTATACCGTTTGGCCGAAAGAAAAGTTCGCAGGATTCAAAAGCCCCAGCTGGCCGGTGCACTGGTTGCCGGTAGTGAACACCTGCATGAGCGCGGTTTCAACGTCGGCCCGGAAGAAGTCCGGATCCACGCAGATAACCATTTCGATGTAGAGACCGACAACCACCGCACCCTCCGCCGCCAGGTCCACACCCATCATGCGATAGAGATTCAGCTGCCGCCGGGTCTGCGCCAAAAGTGCAGCGGTGGGTCCACTGGGGGCAACGGTGTCGATGGAAACAAATGCCGTGTACCAGCTGCCAGTCCAGCGCAGCGTGCCTCGCGCCTCGCTGATGGCAGGATTCAGCTCGGCCATAGTCCCATAATCATCTTCGGTCACAGCGCGAAGCTGGGTGTTGAAGGCAAAAGGCGCCACTTGCCGTATGTGGTCCATGGTTTCCGGATCGACGCCACCGGCTGCGGCCAGAGGGTTGCGCACGGCGCCGACGCCCGGAACAGTGGTCAAAATATGCGCCAGCGAGTCGCGTCCGATATTGCCGGCGGTCCCATTGCCCACCCGGTAACGGACATGGAAGTCCGCACCTGTCTCCGGCGCTAGCCCATACTGGTCGTCGCCAAAGCGCAGGAAGGCCGAGCCGTTGTATTCAATTTCCAGCACGCAGACGGGTTGCGAATCAATCGAGGACAAAATGTCCTTGAGCACCGTCCACAGCTGGCCTTGATTGTCGTAGACCGCAATTTCGGCCGCGGGAGGTGACGTGCTGAAGGAAGCGGGCGCTAGAAACTGAGAGGCTGCTGCACCGTAATCTGCGGGGTAGGCGAATGTGACAGGCGAATTGGCGAGCTCTGGATAGTATCTCGGCAGCGGTGAGGATGGAATGGAGCCGCAAGTGCACGAACAGCTGGATTGGGTCACGGGCGACGCTGGTGCGGGCGGAACCTGACCCAAGTCCTGAAGCACGGATGCGGTAGGAGGTTCGCCGGTCACTTCCGTAGTCGCTCCCAGGTACGGCGAGGCCAGGGTCAAGCTGGTGTTGTTCGCAATGGACAGGACCTTGTACGGCGTCTGGGTCGTGTCGGAGGAAAAGACAAGCCATTGCCCGACTTGCAACACGTTGGTGAAGAGCGTGTCGGTTCCGGTGACCAGCGCCGAGCCATCGGTCAGGGTCACTGTTCCTGCCAGCAACTGCTGCTGCCAAACGCCCTGGTCGGCTGGAACGATGTTCCCCAGCGCGACGCTTACCGCTGGGAGCAGCACAGATCCCTGGCCGGCATCGGTAGTGGAAGAAATGCAGAGCGAAAATGGCAGCGCATCCTCTGCTGCCCAGGAGATCTGGGTAATGGGCTGGTTGAGGAGGGGATCCATCAGCCAGTTGCCCAAGTAGTCCTTGGTTCGCACTGCGGTGAGCCGAACAGCCCACCGATTATTCGGATTGGCATCTTCCGGATAGCCGGTGTTCGGCCCCATCACCTCCTCGAAGATCAGGACAACACCCGGCTGAAGGGAGCAGAATTTGCCCGCCAGCGTGGCCGAGGTGGCCCCATTCGCCAGGCAGCAATCGTTGTCGCCCCAGGTGTAGAAATTCATTTGATTCTGCTCACGATGCAGCTGCGCGTCCTGCATGGTGGCGAAACCCAGCGGGCTGGCCATAAGTGTCGCCGCCTGTGGCGTGTTCGGCTGTACGGTGGTGGGAAAACCAGAAACGAGTGGAAAAACCAGAGTGCCCGCCGGAATTGTCACTCCATTACTTACGGCGTTCAGATAGACCCAAGTCCGCGCATTGCTGCCCTCGTTGAGCTGGTAATCGACCAGCTTGGCCAAGCGCCGCAATGAGATGCGGCTGCGTGCCGTTCCTATGTAGGGCTCCGTGCCCACCGCATCCTGCTGGTAGCTGAGGTGGTCTGCCGCGTACGCCAGCACTTCCACCAAGGCGATACCAATATCGGATTCATGGGTCTCAGCCCAACTGGGTGCCAGCACCGCCATGCGATCCAACATCACCTGGCGAAAGCCGCTGAAGTCCTTCGCCAGATAGTTGATATCAGGCTCGGGACTCGTATCAGGCGGACAGCAGTTGCATGGAAGACAATCAGCTACCGTGGGGCAGCCGGCCTTGAACGAAAACGAGACAGTCGAAAGCTGCGGGTCAAATCCTGGCGGAGGATCTGTGGTGGACGCGGTCGCCACCAGTGAAAGTGTGTAGGTGGAGAAGTCACCGGACTGGTAGAGATCCACCGTGACCACGCGCGGTGAAGCGCTGGTGCCCGGGGAAACGGAGACGACCGTCACCTGCGAGGCCTCCGTCCCGCCGGAGATTTGCACCTGGGCCGGAACCAGGCTCACGCTGCGTGCATCATGCAACAGCGTAAGCAGTAGTTGCTTGCAGTCGCCGCCGGCCCTCGATACCTCCAGGTAATCAATGCCATTGAGTACGCTCTGAAGCACCAAAGCACGGCGGTTCTTTTGCGAGCAAAAGTAGATCATGTTGAAGCTCCGCCGTACACGAACTGCTGCGTCTGCTGCTGCTGAGACTGGATGATGGTGTAAATGACGGTAATCTGGAGGGTAGAGTCCTCGGCTGTCACATACACGGCGTTTACCTGAATGAGGTCGGAAAGCCACTGCTGCAGCGAGGCCTGGATAAGTTTCTGCTGGGCTCCGGCCAGCGCATCGCTGTTGGGTGCAAATACCAACTGGTTCACGCCGCATCCGAACGTAGGAAGATTTACCCGCTCTCCCGGCGAGGTCAGCAGGATCTGCTCGATCATCTGGCTGATGTGATCGGTCAGATCAGCCTGAGCGGTGTGCCCGGTGCTGTCGAATCCGTAGGGATATTGCACATTCATAAAAGCCTCATGTCGCAGTTACGCGCGTCTGCATCGAGGTGGGAACAAGCGGCGTGCCGGTGGGAACACAGATCGCCTGGCCGCTCTGAATCACCAGCGGCTGCCCAGTAGAAGTCACGCGAGTGGTCCCCGTAGCCCACTGTGCTGTGACACAGGGTGGGAGCGGAGGCGGCACCAGCGGACATCCCGCAACCGTCCAAGGCGCAGATGCGAGCGCGGTCGGCTGACCGCTAATCGTGACCCGCGAATTGGTTGCCGTGGGGGTCGCCTGTCCGCCGTGACTGCAAAGCACGGTCGCACCCTGCTGTAGCAGATAACTTCCCATGTTCAGGACCTCATCCTTCAAACTCAGGTGACTGTTAACGCCCCTTGGTTGACGTTCACGCTGTTACCGGAGAGGGTGATGGTCGCACCCTGGCCGTTATCGATGGTGATTCCTTGATCGTTAATTGCGATGGAGGCGCCGGACGCCGACTTCAGCAGAATGCCGCCCGCAGAACCCGGCTGATCGCTGAGCATCAGGACATTTCCGCCCACCGACTGGAGCACGATGGCCTGCACGCCAGGCGGGACAGCTAAAGCCAGAGGCGGGACTTCCGCCGAAGAGCCCCAAAAACATCCTGACCATATGGGGTAATCGCTGTCGCCCTGCTCAAACTCCACCCAGACGCTTGCGCCCACCGGCGGGACTGCGACCGAACCCGATCCGCCGCCGGCCAGGGGAGCGCTGGGCATAGCCCAGGTAGCAGTCTGAATATTGGAGACGTCCGGTATCTGCACTGAGAGGCGGCCCGTCTGCATGGGATCGTTGTTGTCTACAACCGTGCCTCGATACTTCCCGTAGAACCTGGCCACGAGCAATTCCTTTCGCAGTTATTAGAATGGCGCAGTAGGAACGACTGGCACATTGGAGACCAGCGCGTTCCGCTTTAAGGTGAAGCTTTGCTTGTACTCCCCGAGTTTGATCTGATGTTTAGTGCTGTCCACGTAATACAGTCCATCAAAGGCCACGCCTGCGCCACGAACTCCCACCAACTGCCGTGCCTGGAGAATGCCCCCATAACGCAAGACACTGATGGTGCCGTCGCCAGTCACGATATCGGCGGTTTCCGCTGCCCGGGCCATGCCGGTCATCAAGGCCTGCGCCGGAGGCAGTTTGGCGGTGTCCTTTAACTTCTCGGTCTTCTGCGGAACGGGCACCACCGATCCTAGCGGCGGATCCAGAGGATTCACGCTGGGAATCGCGATGGGCATAACCTTCCCCGTGGTCTGGTCCTGGATGTACACAATGGGCGTGACCGCGTTTTGCGGCTCGTAACGAAAATTCAGGCTTTCCACGTTGGTCCAGGTGTCCATGTTCACGTTCAAGGCTGGCTGCGGGACACCAATCTTTATCTGCGGCCCCCAGTAAGCCTGGCTGAACCCCGGCTGCGGGCCCGGCTGCATGTAGAAAACATAGCCTGCCTCCTTCGCTAACTGCTGGATATAGGCCAGATCGGTTCCCTTCTGACTCGGGGTCTTGTCCGCAGGCACCTGGATGTCGGGAGTAACGACGGGACTGACATTGGGCACGATGCCGAACATGGCGTACTTCCCAAGGATGGTCAGGACGCGCACATCGGGCGTCATACCTGGAAAAGGAACGCCGGAAGAGTCCGTCAAATCCATCACGGCCGACAGGTCTTCGCCGGTCAGGTTCAAGGTAGAAGAACCTTTCATGGCATCGGGCACAACCTCGGTGTGCTTCACGATGCCGTCCATAATCACTTGTGGCAGGCCGCCGAACGCAGCCACCAGGATGACGCGGATAAGAGGAAGCGGTGCCCCCATCGAAAGAAGGAAATAAAGTTGCAGCGGGGAGATGTTTGCCAGCGTGAAGCTGAGCTGGAACCCGCTCTTGGCAGTCGCCGATACGTTGACCTCCACGGACACCAGCGCATCCATGAGCACTTTGGGCGCAGGGCTCACGGTCACCGGACCCACCAGGAGTGTCAAGTACAGCGGACTAGCCATTGCGCGCTCCCGCGGGAATGGCCGAAGAGAGTGGGATTTGGATGGTATCGCCGGCCTGTGCCGTCAACTCATCCGGATCGGTAGCGCCGTTCGCGTCACAAATCATCCAGTAGAGGAGGGGATCGCCAAGGTTTTGGGCGGACAGATTATCCAACCGATCGCCATCGACTACGACATGGCTTTGCAACGCGGTGTAGATAGTCGGCTGAGGAATGATGCGGCGCTGTAAATACGCTACCTGGACGCCATCGGCGCGGGTGAAGAACTCGACGGCAAAGCCGTAGTAGCGGCTGTTGGGATTGGTCGGGCCGCCGGTGCCGGCAGCGCTCTGGACCATCGATTGAATTGCCTTGTCCATTTCGACCCTCTCGTTCCTTAAGGTGAAAGCAAAGCCAACGCTTCTTTGTTCGTTTGATAAACCATGTAGAGCGCGCCCGCCGGCGTCAGGAAGCCGACATCGTTCACGTTCAGCACTCGCATCCCCAGCGATACCTTGGCGCGAATGGGATTCAGTTGTGGATCAAAAGCTTCCTCGGTGATGTCGATATCGGTGATGAGAACTGGAGTGACCCGCGACTGGCTCCAGACAAAAACGGTGAGCGCAGACTCCATGGGAAGAATCTCAATCGTTCCCAGCAGCGATAGAGCTTCGTTCGCCACCAGCACTGTGCTCGAGGGATACACCAGCAGCTCCAGTGCCGACAGTTGCGGTTGGATTCCGAATTGGAGCGCGGTCGGGTCCATGGCGGCCAGCAGGTCGCAGGCGTCGATCTCCACCGTGCACTTGATGGTCTCAATCGGCGGACCTTTCAGGCGGAAAATTTCCGTCCGGTCAGGCTCGTCGCTTACCGGTTGTGGCTTCAGGGAGCGGGTGACCTCGTCCGGGTTGTACTGAAACTTGATGACCGAAGGCCACTTCTTGACCGGCTTGGGTTCCGGCGAGCGCGAGCTTGCGGGCTTGGGCGGAGAAGGTGGACGCGGCGGTCGCGGTGGCGCCGGAGGCCGAGGCTTCGGCGGCAGCGGAAATCCGACATTCGGATCCAGCGAGACAATCGCGCCCTTCATCACCCCCGGAGAAATATTCGGCATTCAAGCTCCTTCTCACTCAATTCAACTCAAGATCCGTTACCGGCCTCATTTCCGACCCGCTGTCCTTTTCGTTAATCGCTGCTTCTACCGCCTTTGGAACTTGGTCGATGCCCTTGTGGCTCTGCCCGGGTATCAGCTTCGTCGGGATAGTTTGCCGTTTACTCGTTAAGGCACCCAACCCAAGTCCTTAAAGTGGGCATATACACAGCCCATATCGTAGTTACACGACCCGTCTGACTCCCGCGCTTCAACCACCTGAGTAGGATCAATGTGTACCGAGGGCGGTGAGCTGCCCAAGCAGAAGTGCAAGCCTGGCGCGCAGCTGACCAGTTCGCGCCAACAGGGAGTCTCGCCACGGCTCCAGTGATACAACCCTCCCGTCAGGTCCACGTCTTCACAGAATCGCGGGCTGGAAGTGAGTTGGCCACGAAGGGCGGCAGGGTCCACGGCGTGAAAATCGAAACCCAGCGAACCGCCTCCCCAGGCGTTGCGCACTTCCAGCAAATGGCCCCAATAAATCGTTGGAGACCATCGGTCATAAATCTCCTTGATGACTGCCATCGCGCCACCCAAGACAAGGCGATCGAGTGCCTCCCAGAAGTCCTTCGGTGTGCCCGCCCAGAAGGCGTTATCGAGGTTTTTGTCCGAGCTACCGACTCCAGCTATCCGGCGGCTGTACGACCTCCACAGCGTCTCAAGGAGCGGCCTGGGAAGAGCGCCGTAAGGCGATCCCGCGGGAACCGCTGGCATTGCGCCCGTTCCCCCGGGGGTCGGAACAGCGGGAAAGGAGGCGCTTCGGTCGCGCTCCATTAACCCTCCGAAGCCACCCCCTGGGGCCAGAAATGTTACTTGGCGTTGAATGGTACCTGCGGCGACAGTAGCGGTAGCTCGGGCGGCAGAACTGCGCCCGAGCATGGTCTGTCGTGTCGGCGGGTTCTTTTCTGAGACCAGAGGCAGAGTAAGCGACGCGTGCTCGGCCTCCCTCTCGTGGCCGTCCGCGGTCGCGCCCAGGGAAAGCTGCGTGTCAGAGGAAAGCCTGGCAGGCTGTTGGGTGACGTGGGTAAGTTCATGAGCCAGCAACCGCCTACCACTCGCAGCCTCGGGCCGATACTGTCCGGCGTCGAACACAATTTGCCGCCCAACCGTATAGGCCAGCGCGTTCACCGAACGCGCTGACTCATTAGCTCGGGCATCAGCGTGAATACGCACTTTACTGAAATCGTGGCCGAAGTGAGGCTCCATGGACGCACGGGTTGCGGCGTCGAGCGGCTGCCCGGGCGAGCGAAGCACGTCGTGCACAATTGGGGGCGCCATCTCTGGCCCGTTCCCGGCGGCACTGCGCTGTAGCTTTTTCTTCTTGCACTCTTCGCACCCGCCTCCCGAACCTGTTGATCCGCCGCAGGCGCACTTGCGTTGCAGCATCCCTGATCGCGCCAGGGAGAAAGACGGAACGCTTGACCGAGCCGGACTTTCTTGAATCATCATAAGGCAACCTCGATCGCGCCTTTCAGTAGCCGGGTTGACATGTTGGGCACGAGTAACTCCTCGGCTATTTTGAGGGCCCGGGAGCAGGCGCTGCCGCGCTCAAGTCATCGACAAGCGACGCATATGTATCGGCCTGAATGCTCGCGCGCACGGCAGTTCCGGTATACTGCCCGCCATTAAGGTAGTCCTCTTGTCCGCCGGGTGCTGGCGGCGGAGTCACCCGGTGAAACAACTCATGCATGAGCGCGTGAGGCCCGTCCGTTGCATTAAAGGTCGGACATAACCCAAAACAGTTGGCATGATCAAGGCAGGCCTTTTTCTTTGAGTCAAATACGACGTACGATACGACTCCCGAGGGACAGTCCCCGCAATGGGGGCATAGAAGATCGCCGAACTTAGTGCGCGCACTTGTGAGTT
>Ga0181531_10001863_pt1 | contig 13233 bp, 12 predicted proteins | sample PEATcosm2014_Bin_38_FD_119743 | JGI IMG/M metagenome (GOLD analysis project Ga0181531, IMG submission 119743) | Peatland microbial communities from MTU Mesocosm Facility, Houghton, MI, USA - PEATcosm2014_Bin11_10_metaG | ecosystem: Environmental > Terrestrial > Soil > Wetlands > Peat | place... | reverse complement strand
GCGCTTACGCCAATTCCCGGCGGGCGCAATAACCGCGTCTGGCACCTGCGTGCCGGTGGAACCGATTTCCTCCTCAAGCGATATTACTGGTCCGAGAGCGATCGCCGCGACCGGATGGGACATGAGCTGGATTTTCTCCGCTACTTGCGCGGCATCGGCAGCACCGCCGCTCCCGGGCCTCTCGCGGCCGACCCGGACAGCCGCTTCGCATTGCTCGAGTTCATTCACGGGGCCACTCCGGCGCTCCCGGAGATCGCCGAAGCCGATGTCCACGCCGCAGCCGATTTTTTCGCGGAGATGAACGCGTCGCGTTTCTCTGAGTCAGGTCGCGCCCTGCCGGTCGCGTCGGAGGCGTGTTTCTCGTTGCAGGAGCATATCGAGACCACCGCGCGGCGCGTGGCCCGGCTCGACCAGATCGTCTCCGAAGGCGAACTCTCCCGCGCCGCATGCGAATTTGCATCGGATCAATTGCTGCCGCTGTGGAATCGCGTTCGCGCGCGGATCGTTGAGATGGCGCCGGAGACTGGCGGGCTTGAAAGGGCACTCACGCCGGAGGAGCGTTGCGTCTCGCCTTCGGATTTCGGTTTCCACAATACGCTGCGAACATCGGGCGGCGCATTGCGGTTCGTCGATTTCGAATATTCGGGGTGGGATGATCCTGCCAAAAGCATCGCGGATTTTGCCAACCAGCCGGACATGCTGCTGGATGCGCATCTCGGCGATCTCTTCCGCGCTCGGGCCAGTGCCCTCTTCCCGGACGCCGGCGCCCTCGCGGCGCGCCTCGCGATGCTCACCCCGCTTTATCAGGTCAAATGGGCGTGCATTTGCCTGAACGAATTCCTGCCCGCGGGCTCGGCCCGCCGCGCATTCACGGGGTTGAAAACCGACGAAGGTCTCACGCGGCTCGCGGGGCACCTCGAACGGGCCCGCACGATGGCCTTGCGCGCTGATAAAAGTCTCGACTTCGCCCCTTCCAAAAGTACCGTCCCCAACCATCGTCACCCTTCCCTTTGACGTAGATTTTTCCATGGGTCACCTGCGCAATTTTGTCACACCACTGCATAAAGCCACCAGGCGCGACGTCCTCGCCCGCATGGTCGACGAAAAGGTCGCCTGCATGCTCAAAGCAAAGGAATATGAGGCCGATTATTGGGACGGCGACCGCCGCTACGGCTATGGCGGTTACAAGTATCTCCCCGGCCGCTGGAAGCCCGTCGCCCAGGCGCTGATTGATACCTACGGGCTGACCGCCGGGTCGCGCGTGCTCGATGTCGGCTGCGGTAAGGCCTTCCTCCTCTATGAGATGCAACTCATCGAGCCCGGTCTGAAGCTGGTCGGTTTTGACATTTCAAAACACGGCCTCGCCTCCGCGCTGCCCGAGCTCAAGGCCGATCTCTTCCGCTACCGCGCGCAGGACGCTTATCCTTTCGGCGACAAGGACTTCGACCTCGTCATCTCCCTTGGAGCCCTCCACAACCTCCGCATTTTCGAATTGAAAACCGCCCTCGGCGAAATCGAGCGCGTCGGCAAAAACGGCTACGTGATGCTCGAGAGCTATCGCAACGAGCTCGAGCTGTTCAATCTCCAGTGCTGGGCCCTCACCTGCGAATCGTTTTTCGACACCGCCGAGTGGATCTGGCTCTACAATCACTTCGGCTACTCCGGCGATTACGAATTCATCTACTTCGAGTAAGGCCGTTAACAATAATCGCCGATATCTCCGCTATCCCGTGAAAACCAAGGCCGCCATCCTAGCCGCAACAAATGCCCCCCTCGTTCTCGATGAAATCGAGATACCGCCGCTCGATGTCGGCCAGGTGTTGGTCAAAATAGATTGCAGCGGCATTTGTGGCGCGCAGATCGGCGAGATCGCCGCCGTTAAGGGCCCGGATAAATTTCTCCCGCATCTGCTTGGTCACGAAGGCGGGGCCACTGTGCTCGAGACCGGTCCCGGTGTGACGCAAGTCCGCCAGGGGGACCGTGTGGCAATGCATTGGCGCAAAGGCGCGGGAATCCAGGCCCGGCCGGCAACTTACAAATGGAATGGCGGCACGCTCAATTCCGGATGGGTCACGACCTTCGGCGAGCACTCGGTGGTTTCCGAGAATCGTCTTACGCGAATTCCTGATGGCGTGAGTTTTGAAGTGGCAGCTCTGATGGGCTGCGCGGTGACCACCGGCCTGGGCCTGATCAATAACGATGCTCAGGTGAAGATTGGCCAATCGGTCGCTGTCCTTGGCTGCGGCGGCGTCGGGTTGAACGTAATCCAGGGCGCGGCGATGGTGGCGGCGGATCCGATTATCGGAATAGATATTCACGACCAGAAACTTGAGATGGCGAAACGATTCGGCGCGACGCATGTCATCAATTCAAGCCGGGCCGATTTGGCCGCCGAGGTGCGGAACTTCGCCGGTGCAAAGGGCGTGGATGTCTTCGTCGAAAACACCGGCCTGGTGCGCTTGATCGAGCAGGCCTACGAACTCACCGCCAACGGCGGTCGCACGATCCTCGTCGGCGTTCCGCGGCACGATCAGGATATTACGATTCACTCGCTCCCGCTCCATTTTGGGAAGGTGCTCACCGGCTGCGAAGGCGGCCACTCCTATCCGACGGCCGATATTCCCCGCTACGTGAACCTTTACCAAAAGGGCAAACTCAAGCTCGACGAGCAGATAACCCACCGCTTTCCGCTCGATCAAATCAACGCCGCGCTCGACACCGTGCGCAAAGGCGAAGCCGGACGATGCATCGTCCAAATGAATTGAAATGGAACCCGAGAAAACACGCGAACCACAATACCAGATCCAGGTCGCGCTCCGGGAAAAGCAGGGCCTGACCCGGCTGGGTCTCGTCACCAACCAGGTGTGGCACGACGATCCGCGCCGGCTCCTCTTCATCCTCGCCCGTTACAAGTTTGTCTCGAAGATGTTGAGCGGAAAGAAACGCGTGCTCGAGGTCGGTTGCGGAGACGCATTTGGGACGCGGATCGTATTGCAGGAAGTGGGCTCCGTGTGTGCCGTCGATTTTGATCCAGTCTTCGTCCGCGACGCCAATGAGCGGATGGAGGAGCGCTGGAAATTCGAATGCAAGGTGCATGACATGCTCTCAGGGCCCGTCCCCGGCTCATTCGACGCAGCGTATTCGCTCGATGTGATCGAACATATCCAGGCATCGGACGAACAGACCTTTGTCTCGAACCTGGCGGCCTCGCTGGTGCCGCAAGGCGTCTTGATCGTCGGCAGCCCATCGATCCACTCGCAGGCTTACGCTTCGCCCCCCAGCAAGGAGGGCCACGTAAATTGCAAGGACGCCCGGCAGTTGAAGACGCTGATGGAGGATCATTTTGATAATGCCCTTATTTTCTCAATGAATGATGAGGTGGTGCATACGGGCTTTTATCCGATGGCTCACTATCTGTTCGCCGTCTGTTGCGGCAGGAAAACGCATCGATGACTCGGCCGGTCCATCTCGTAGTCGGCGCGGACGGGCTGGTGGGCAACGCCCTCGTCCGGCGACTCCGCAACGCCGGCGAATCCGTCGTTGCGACAACTCGCAGAAGCGCAAAGGTGACTGACGATTGCGTATATCTCGATTTGACGGAAGATGACGGCAATTGGAAATCCCGATTTCCAATAAGTACGGCCACTATCTGCGCGGCCATAACAAAAGCTCAGGCGTGCAAGGATGACCCGGCTTATACCGCGAAAGTTAACGTCCAGGGAATCTCCTCTCTAATTGGCAATCTTGTTGCCGCCGGCGCCTTCGTCATCTTCCTATCCACTAATCAGGTCTTTGATGGCGAAAGACCTTTTCAATTACCGAATGCGCCACTCTCTGCTGTAACCGAGTACGGCCGCCAGAAGGCTGAGGTCGAGCACCGACTGGGACAATACGGCGATTCCGTTGCGATTGTCCGGTTTGCCAAAATACTCGGTCCTCATGCTTCACTTATCCCGGGATGGGTTCAGACGCTGCGGGCCGGTAAAATCATACACCCATTCACGGACATGACGATGGCGCCGGTCCCGCTCTCGTGTGCCGTCACGGTGCTAACACTTATCGGGCGACTCCGCCTGTACGGCATCATACAGGTTTCCGGGCAGGAGGATATTACTTACGCAGAGGCTGCCCACTTTGGAGCTGAAGCGCTCGGCGTCGACCCTCAACTGATTCAGCCGGTCAAGGCGGCAGAGCAGGGGGCATATACCGAACCGATCCCCACGTACACCACGCTCAATGTTGACCGGCTCATGGAAACGACCGGAATTCTTCCGCCGTCCGTCCATTGGACAATCCGAACTGCGTTCGCCACACCGGATTTACTCGCTGGAGTATGAGAGCGCAGCGTTTCGTTGAACCGGGAAACCGCCGATCATGAGCTCAATCCGCGAGGTAGCTGACGAAGTCGACATCACGATCGTGGTAACCTGTTACAACGAACAGGATCTCATCGTCGAGAGTCTCGATAGCGTAACTTCCGCATTACGCCAGGTTGGCGTTTCGTACGAGATCATCGTCGTGGACGATGCGTCGAAGGACGATTCCGTCATCAAAATCAACGAGTACATTCGCGCTCACCATGATTATCCGATCAGCCTGAAGGCGAATAAGATGAATCGCGGTCTAGGGAATAACTATGTCGAAGCGGCGTTTCTGGGCCGGGGAAGGTATTATAGGCTCTGCTGTGGAGATAACCCGGAGCCCGCCGAGGTGCTCGCCAATGTCTTCAAGCATATTGGCGAAGCGGACATGGTCATCTGTTACCAAAATCAAGATGAAGTCACCGGGAAAACGGCGGGCCGGAAGCTTCTCTCAAAAACGTTCACCTGGCTGGTCAATCTCATCAGCGGCTATAACATCAAATATTATAACGGGCTTGCCATTCACCTCAGATACAATGTGATGCGCTGGCACCCGAGTAGTTACGGCTTCGGTTTTCAGGCGGACATGATCACCCGGTTGCTCGACGAAGGGGCGTCCTATGTCCAGATTCCTTCCACTTCCATCGACCGGAAGAGCAGCGCCAGTTCGGCGCTCGCCATGAGAAATGTCCTCTCCGTATGGCATACCCTTCTGGAACTGGCCATCAGGAGATTCAGGCGCTTCCTTTATGGCCGGACGATGCCAAAGCCGGTGGAAGTGCTGCCGAAGAATTGACCGGGATATCTACGGGAAAATCATGCATCAGTTCGGCCCAGTGTTGATTTTTTTGAATACGGCTGCGCTCTTCGCCGGGTGTCTCGCGGTCCACGTCATCGTATGGAAGGTGCGGTTGCCAAAGCAGCAGATGAAAGCTCTGTTTATCATATTTCTCGCGGGATTCTTGTCATGGGCTGCATTCTCCCTGGCACACCGCGCGGCACTGTTCGCAATTGCGTACGTGGCTCTTTACTTCTGGTCTTTAAGTTTTTTTTATATTATTACTTACTCGGCCGTCGAGGCGGACAGTCCCACACTCAGTCTTGTGCATTTCATCGGTACGGCCGGCGATGCAGGCAGATCGCCTGATGAAATAAACCTTTTCATGATTCAGCGTCCTTTTCTGGGCGCACGCCTCGCGGCCCTGGCGCGGTCCGGACTCATCCGGGAAGAAGAAGGCCGTTACATCATTTCGGGAAACGAGTCGTTCGCCTTTCGATTAATTCTCGGTTTCCGAAAGGTTTACGGATCAATCCCCAAAGGCGGTTGAATGAACACGATCCTCTGCCCCATCTTCGCAATGTTGGTCAATACGATCGTTCAAATCGCGGCGTTTCGTTCCCGGCGCGGAGTTCAGTTTTTTCGATCCATCGTCGAGGGCTTCCTGGCGGGCGCCGGGACGCTGGCGGTTATTGAAATTTTCTTTGCTGCAGACTCGTTCTCCTTCCGGGATTATTTGGTTTTGGTTTTCCTTATAAACATTCCCATATATCTGGCGTTGTCCTACTGTGCGTACAATTTTGTTCAGCTCGGCCAAACCTCGATCCGAATCCGCATGTATTCCGAAATTGCCGCGTCTCCCGGGGGTATCAATGTCGAAGAAATGAAGCGCGAATACGATGACAACGCGCTTATCGAGGGACGGATTCGCCGGTTGTCGGAAAGCGGCGATGCTGTCGAGAGGAATGGGCGGTATTATATTGGCCGGACGCGCCTTCTGTTGATCGCGGAATTACTTCTCGCCGCAAAACGGTTTCTCCTCGGGCGAGAAAGTGAATTCGATGTTTCCGAATGAAGAGGCGCGGCAACTTTCCATGAATAACCGTAGCGCCGCATTCCTGATTGCGAAAGTTGCCTTTGCGATCGTCGTCATTGCCTGGCTCGTCCATAAAGTGGATGTGTCGCGGGTCTGGAACAATCTGCGGCACGCGGCGTTGCTGCCCATTTTAGGGGGGATATTCCTCATGCTTGCGACAATCGGGATTGCGGGTTGGCGCTGGCGCCAGCTTCTGGCGATGTTCGGAATCGACATTGCATTCGGCTCTCTGGTTTGCATCGCCCAAATCGGCCAGTTTTTCGTAATGTTCCTCCCGGGACCTACGGGTGACGATTTGACCCGAATGCTGTATATCTCACGTCTCGCGCCGGGGCATATTGGAGAAGCTTGCGTGACGGTGCTTTTCGACCGCCTTATCGGCCTTGCCAGTGTGCTGGTCCTGGCGCTCTGCTGCGTTCCGGTCCGCTGGCAATTGCTGGCCGGGACGCGCGAGACTTACTTGCTGGAAAATGCGATGTTGCTTGCAGGTGGAACCGTTTGCCTGCTGGGCATCGCATTTTTTATCGTTAGAGGCCGCGATTCGCAGCGTTTTTTTACCGCCCTGCTGCGATTCTTCCCCGGTCACAAACTTCACGATGAACTCGTTCGAATGACCGGTCTGGTGTGCCTCAATAAATCTACTATTGCCCGAGTAACCGGCGCGGCGATTGGGACGCAACTGCTGCTCTGCGCAGTCTATTACCTTGCCGGGGTCGCCGTCGGCATTCACGCCCCGCCATCCGTCTGGTTCAGCTTCGTGCCTATCGTCATTGCCGCCAACGCGTTCCCCGTCACGATCGCAGGGATTGGCGTGCGTGAGTATCTTCTGGTCCTATTTCTTCGTGTTCTCGCCCATGTTCCTGGAGAGACGGCGTTGGCCGCATCATTCCTTGTCCTCGGGATGACGCTTACCGTTTCGCTTTTAGGGGGTGCGGTCTATATCATTTACCGGCCTGCAAAGATAGGGGAGGCTGTATCCTGAATGAAGAAGAGACCAAAATCCAAACCTGCAAAGAAAGCCAATGGGATTGGAATGATTCTCTGGCTCCTGGCGATCGTTGTCGCCGTTTTGGGTGTATTCTGGCTGCCATGGTACATCCCATTTTCAGCTCCTGTAGTTGGCGAGTCCTATGCCTTGGGATTTAATAATCATATCGGCGTGCTCGCCCTCGGCTTTTCGCTCTTTCTAGGCGCGGCGGCTTGCTGGTTTGGCGACCGGCCCGCCGCGTATAAGTGGATACAGCCCAGTCCGCGCCTGTTCCCGCCATGCCAGGACGCGCCCACAGAGTATATTCTTCTAGCCGGATTTTCTGTTTTGATGGGTGGATTCATATTGTTTTGGAGCAGTTATCTGGTGGACCCGGCGTGGTGCGAGGCGCGGGGGTTTATTTACGGAATTGATCTGCTGGCACTCGGGCAGGTTCCGTACCGGGACTTCATGTATAACTATGGTCCCGCGACCATTTATCTGCCACTGTGGCTTTCGGATGTTTCACGGGGTCTTCTCTCTTTCGAGCAATCATACGCCGTGATCCTTGTCCTATTCACGGTCGCCGGCTTTGTTGCCTACTTTGTATTTCTCCGCAGTCTCGAATTGCCGAAGCTGGCGCGGCCCTTGATCCTTGGTCTTGGCCTGATCGTCTGGACATCCCTATCGATGGGGCTTCAATACGCCCCACTTCGCTTTTTCATCGTTCCGCTCTCCCTGGTGTTCCTGGATGCTATCGCAAGCAAGGAGGGGAGCAGTAGATTCGCGCCCGTTGTTCGGATAGGCGTGGCCGCCGCGATTGCGGCCGGCGCATGTCTGGCTATCTCTCCGGAAATGGGCATTGCCGCTACCGTTGCCATTGCTTCTTACGCTTTCATACTCATCTTGCGCCGGTCAGTCGCCAATGCGGCGGCTTCCTTTATTGGGGCCGCCCTCGTCTTTGGCATTACGTTACTCGCGTTCCCGGGATACCTTGACAGCGTTTTTGCGTTTGGGTCGGGCGGTGGCAATTTTCCCATCTATCCCAATTTTAATAATTTATGCATGGTTGCGATAAGTCTTCTCGTGCTCCCGCCGCTCATCGTTTCGGCGATTACCAACTCCACCGAGAAGAAGTCCCCGCTGGCGCTCTCCCTTGCTGTGGGAGGCGGCATGCTTTTGCCGGCGGCTTTTGGACGCTGCGATCCAGGGCACGTTGGAATCAATGGCATCGCGCTCATCATCTTGATGTTCCCCGCAGCGGCTGCGGCCGGCAAGTTGGGATTTCGCATTTGGATGGCGGTATATACGATTATCTGGGTGCTGTTGCTTGAGTACTCCTATTGGTCTCAATACGTCCCGAATTACACTTCTGCCGTGAGCATGCATGATTCCTACCGGGCGCATCCGGATCAGGTGGCGGCCTGGAAGGCGAAATGGAATGCGTTGCTTCTTTCGAGTCCATACGGAAGGAATCTGCATTGGAGCAAGGTCCTCCCCTTCCCGGACGGCCTCGATCAGCTTACCTCGAAGGGCAGGGTCCTCCTGACGAGCAGCAGCGAAGGCAACTTATGGCTCGCCAGGTATCTCCTGCTCCAAAAGGATCCGCCCCATGAATACTTCCATGCGTACAGCCAGGGAGCCTCAACTCCCGCCCAGATTGAGTTAAAGGTCCAACAGGATCGCGCCTATCAATTTCTCGTCGTACCGGAATCCGTCGTTGCCATGGTCGGGCGCACGATCGACCCTGCGGCTTACCAGGAGGGCACTGATTCGTTTCTCTCCCGGATACTTTTCTTTCCGGTCACGAGTACTGTCAGGAACTCGCCCTATCTACCGGACACCGAATATGCAACCCGTATGCTGAACTATTACAAGATCATCGGCCGTTACGAATCCTATCTTATCCTCGAACAGAGCTCATCAACGGCCGCCCCGGCGGCTCAATGAGTAGAAATCCGATGAGCGCCTTTGCCTGTCATATTTGCGGCGCGCCCGGCATTGACCTGGTGCCAGGCTATGAGACCCTGTGCCGCGTTACGTCGGATTGCCAACCGTGGCCGCGCGGAGGACGCCTGGCCGTGTGCAGAGTTTGCGGATGCGTTCAAAAGCCAGTGGACCCGGAGTGGCAGAGTGAGATCGAGAAGATTTATGACGCCTACTCCATCTACCATCAGGCGGCCGGCTCGGAGCAGTCAGTGTTCGAGGCTGCAACGGGGGCGGCGGCTTCGCGTTCCTCGCACTTGCTGAGACAATTGCGGGCCCATGTTCCGCTGCCCGAAAGCGGGCGGCTGCTCGATCTTGGCTGCGGCAATGGGGCGTTCCTGCGCGCGGCGAGTGATGCATTGACTTCCTGGTTACTTGCGGGAACGGAGTTGGGCGAAAAATATCGCGCTGTTGTCGAGGGCATCCGTGGGGTCGAAGCACTCTACACCTGTCCCCCGAAACAGGTGCCGGGAACGTTTGATCTAATAACAATGGTTCATGTGCTGGAACATATTCCATCACCGAAGGGCTTTCTGACTGGCTTGCAGGATAAGTTGAACCCGGACGGCCTTTTATTGATCGAAGTTCCCAACTACTCGCAAAATCCCTTTGATCTGCTTATCGCGGATCATTGCAGCCACTTCAGCCCAGCGACACTCTCTTACGTGATTCAGGATGCGGGTTATGAACTAAAATCGGTGGCGTCCGACTGGGTGCCGAAAGAACTAAGCGGCCTTGCGCGCCGTGCGCGTGGAGGAAGCGCTGAGATTGTTCCGGACGCGGAGGCACTGCGTTCGGTATCCAATAATATTCGCTGGCTGAAAGCTGTGGTCGCGGATGCGACGCGTCTATCCAGCAATACCGAATTCGGGCTGTTCGGCACGTCGATTGCGGCCACGTGGCTGGCTTGCGAGTTGCAAGAGAGAGTTCGCTTCTTTGTAGATGAGGATCCGGCGCGGGTGGGTCGCCAGTATATGCGGAAGCCGGTCTATCATCCCAGCGCTGTGCCACCGGGCAGTCGCGTACTTATCGCGTTTCCGCCCCATCATTCGGCAAATTTGAGAGCGCGGCTGCTTGGATACGCGAAAGGGTACGAGTTGATTCTGCCTCCGGTGTTTCCTGTGCCGGCCGAATAGGGATTCCTTTCGGTTTGACCGGCGGAACGGATGGCCGATAGTATGCCAATATGCGCTGGCGATGGCTACCGAATTGTCTCTGGCTCTTTGCGACGATTCTGGCTGCGCGAGCGGATAATGCACCGAAACCGGCTGTCCGCTTGATGGTTGATCTCATCGACGGTTCGCGGCTGAACGGGACGCCTAATCTCGATACCCTGAAAGTGTCGACGGAGTATGCGGAAATGCAAATCCCGTTGGCCATGGTGCATAGACTTGAATTGAGTGGCACCGATAACACTGGGCAGGTGGATTTTTTGAATGGCGATCATGTGAACGGTACGCTTGGAATAACGTCACTGGGATTGAAAACGATTTTCGGCAGCGTTGATATCCCGGTGCTCCAGCTCCGGGACATCCAGGTATTGGGCACCGGCGGCGGGAAGCCGCTGCCGGATGGGTTGGTCCTCCATTACAGTTTTGACGCCAACACGGGCGACCGCATCATCGATACGAGCGGCTCCGGCAGCGATGGGAGGGTGCAAGGCGCAACTTACACGAGTGAAGGGAAAATCGGCGGAGCGATGAGTTTCAATGGAGAGAGAGCGGCCGTGGTCGTCGGGAATCCGCGAAGCCTGCAGCTTCAGGATTTCACGATCGCTGCCTGGATCAAGCGCGGTGACGTGGAAAAGCCGAGCGGGAATCAGGGGGACGATGCCGAGATATTTGGTTACGGCCATGGGGGCTACATGCTGGGAATGGCCGGGGATGGCCGGCTCTTTTTCAGCAAGGTCGATATCGACAACATCGTGTCACAGTTCCAGATCCGGGACGGCCAGTTTCACCACGTGGCGGTGACCAAAAATGGAAACGAGGTTGTATTCTACCTCGATGGAGTCGGTTATCCGCCCCAGCAATACGATCCCGGTTTCGAGTTCACAACCGATGCGGCGCTGGGCACCCGGGCGGATATGATGGTTCATTGTTTTCTAGGGGTGATCGATGAACTGGCCGTCTTCAATCGGGCGCTCTCGCCTGATGAGATCAAGGGAATTTACGATTCCCAGAAGTGAACCGCTTCACTCGCCCGGATCGAGCACCAAGCGATTGCCGATTGCATCGATCGTTACGCGGTATCTGGAAAGCGCCGCGTTGCCGAGCAATCCGGCTTCACCAGGAAAGATCTCGCGGGCGCGCATCTTTACCGGCAAATCCGCCAACTCCGCTGTCCCGATCCTCGCCTCCGCGCGGAGCGCGCTTCCCGTAAGCCAGGCCAGCGCGATGGACCTGGCTCCCTCATTCCTGCGGCAATCGGCTCCCTCGCACCAATAGAGCGTGTCCGTGCAGCCGGTGTCCAGGCGCGTCCAACGCGGTGCTCCTCCATTGACGGCGACAGGAACGCAGATCACGCCATTCGCGATGCGGAGCGGCATCCCTGCACCAGGCGCGGGCTCGGCTACCTCGCTCAGCAGGTGATGCCGGTAATCGATTCGCATCGCCTTGCCCCGGAAGAAATCCGCGCCGATCAGTCCATCGATTGGCTGTGAGCATCCGCGCGCCGGTCCGGATAAATCCAGCGCCACAACCTCCCGGGGCAGCGGCATCCCACCGGCGGTCGCTTCGAACCCCCCACAGCGAAACCCAATCGTCCCACCGCCCACGCCCGCCACATTAAGAGCCCTTCCCAGGCGCATATCCAGGCGCCTTGCTGCTGCGAGATTGATGCAGGTGCTCGCGGCGCCGGTATCCACCACGAAATGCAGGACCCGCCCGCTACATTCGACATCGGTCCAGATCAGCCCGTCGTGAAGTGCAATCGGCACGGCATCTGGAGCCGCATTGGCCGGGAGGCCCGCATTGAAGCCCATCGCTAACGCGAGCGCCGGGAAGATCTTCGAAAACACCCCGCGAGCGCGAGCAACTCGTGAGCCACCGCCACTGCCCGGGTGCCCGCCAATCCGGGAACACCCTGATCCCGAAGATCATACCGCGTAAATCATTTGGCGGGGATCTCCCCGCGCGGTCCAATCACCTTGGTCACTGTTGGCCAGGGTGATTCAAAACCGTCACCAGCGGGTTATAGACCGGCTTGGCTGAAGTGATAGCGTCGGTTTTTAAAACCAGGAGAATATTGTTTCAGACAGAAGATTTAATATCTCCCATCCGCTCCTGTTCTTATTGATAGGGCGATTGCGTGGGGGCGGGATGCAGGAACAAACACGGCGGGGGGCGTTTTCCAACAGAATGCGTAGAATCTAACACTAAGTAGTAGGGCGTATCCGAGGAAGAGCATTTTTTTTAAGTCTTTCTTGAGAAGAGACTTGCGACGAGGTTATTGCAACGTTCCTAAGGTGGCACAGCCCATGCTGGAGGGTGCGCGCGTGCGGATTCCTAGAATCCCATGTGCGCTCGGGATTTCGCGTCAATGGAGCGCCGGCAATGCCAACACGGGCAACTGACCAATGAGTCCAGCGATTTTCACCCTTAAAGCCGTCACTTTCCGCCGCCTGCGGGAAGGCGGGAGGCATTGGAGCGGGAGGATGCAATGACGGTTGCCCCATCGCCCAATTTTCATGACGAGACGCTGCCGCTCTGGCGTCCGGGGCGGGTGTGGCAGGATGCGGAGGGGCCGGTGATGATCGATATTCCGCCGGGCTGGTTCACTATGGGGGAGAATCCGGGGGATAAGTTTTCGACAGAGATCGAGCGGCCGGCGCATGAGGTGTCGATTCCGCCGGGGCTGGCGCTTTCGGTGGCGCCGATCACGTTTGGCCAATACCGGGATTTCCGGCCGGGGTATTTGCTGGATGAGGCGCCGGAATTGCCGGCGGTTCACATCAGTTGGGTGGATGCGGCGGAGTATTGCGCGGCGCTGTCGTTGAAGACGGGCCGGCCTTACCGGCTGCCGACCGAGTCCGAGTGGGAATTTG